>Ga0105046_10003399_pt1 | contig 25256 bp, 24 predicted proteins | sample MAT03_FD_78385 | JGI IMG/M metagenome (GOLD analysis project Ga0105046, IMG submission 78385) | Freshwater microbial communities from Lake Fryxell liftoff mats and glacier meltwater in Antarctica - MAT-03 (megahit assembly) | ecosystem: Environmental > Aquatic > Freshwater > Ice > Liftoff...
CAAAAACCCGTCATCGCGATTGCAAAGTTGTCCGCCGTCGCGGCAAGGTGTTTGTAATCTGCAAGTCGAATCCACGCTTCAAGGCTCGTCAGCGCTAGTCGCTGAGTTCACAGCCCGGCGATCGTGAAAACCCCGCGCCTCGCGGGGTTTTTTTTGCCCCATTTTTGCCTTCCTGGTAAAATCCATGCAGCCCAACCCGCCGCTCATCAGCGCGCTGCTCGAGCTATCGGCATTTAGTGGCGCAGTTCGTGACACGAAGCGCCCTAGCAAAGTTTGTGCATTCCCAGTTTTCGCGATGTACGGCAGTACCGCTAAAAGGTTTGGAGCTGCCCGCGCGCGTGGTAACGCTCATTCGCGTATTCGCGATGCGCTGATCGCGCACCAGAAGTAAGCAGTCGGCGTGGACGATTAAACCCTATTGGCGATCAAGCTCGCGGCTTGAATAAACCCAACGAGGCGCCCAGCGAGAAACCCGGTAGCGTGGCGGCGATCTGCGTGTTGCCGCCGCGTTTGATCAGCAGGTCAGCGAGCACCGCGCGATAGTCGGTGGTGATGGCCAAATCGCCTTGGTCGAGCGCCGATTCGTTCAACGTCGGCCAGCTGCCAAAGACTTGCCCACCGTTGACGCCACCGCCTAACGCAAACACCACGTTGCCATGGCCGTGATCGGTGCCGGCCGAGCCGTTTTCGCGAGCGCGCCGCCCAAATTCGCTCATAACAACCACGCTTACGTTGGCCATGCGTGCGCCCATATCGGTGTCAAACGCAAGCAGGGATTTTGCAAGCTCGTCCAACAGCGGCGCGATGCGCGGCAGCTGATTGTCGTGATGATCCCAGCCGCCCAGGTCGATGCACGCACTTTCCACGCCGATGCCAATTTTGATCAGCTGCGCGAGCTCTTTCAGGCCAACGCCGAAGGTGGTTGTCGGGTACAGCGCGCCATTCTCAACCGGTAGCGCTGCGGCGCCGGATTTTTCCAGCTGTTCGATTGCGGTGAAGGCGGTGCGCGTTTGTCTATCCACTTCAGCGCTTTGGTTGAACAGATCAAGCAAAGCGCGATCGATAAAGTCACCCTCAGCCGCCTGGGTTTGCACGCCGAAACGCGAAATCGCCGAGAGACCAATTGTCGGCACCGCGCCACGCAGGGTGCGCTGCACCGCGTTACCGACTGCAAGCGCGCGAAACGGTGAAGTATTGGCACTTTGGGTGAGCTCTAAATGACGATTCAACCAGCCGGTAAACACGCCGGTCTTGTCGAAATAGGCGCGCTCCATGAAATCTTGCATGTCAAAGTGCGAGCGGTTTTCGCTCGGCACACCGGTGGCGCACACCGCCGCCAGCCGACCGGCGCTGTACAGCGTTTTAAGCGGTGCAGCCGATGGATGCAGGCCAAAAAAACCGTTCAAATCGATTGCCGCTGTCCCGCTCGCGGAGCCCGGCGCGCGCAGCGCTAAGTTAGGCCGCAACGCGGCATAGCGTGGATCACCGAGCGGCGGCATCGCGGTGAGCCCATCAATGCCACCGCGCAGAAAGATCGAGATAATTACATCTCGATTGCCGATGCTAACGCCCTCGGCAAACGACAAACTGGGTTGCAACGCAAGCAGCGCTGATGCGCTGGCGCTGAGCTTGAAAAAGTCGCGTCGATTGAGGCTCATCCACCTAACCCCTAGTGATATTGAAAGTAGCGCGAGCTTAAAAGCACGCCGATTAAGGAGCGCGCGCGTTCAGCGACTGTTGCCGTACTCAAGCGTGCGAGTCGCGCATCGCCGCGTGCCACAAAGGCAATCAAGCGTGCGCGATCCTCAGGGTCGAGCGCGCGTTGCAGCAGCGCGCCACTGAACCGATCAACCACCGCCTCAGCCGAGCGCGCCGTCCCGAGAAAATCAAATAGCTTGATCTGCATCGACGTCGCCAACGTGCCATCAGCCAGATTAAACGCATACGTCCAGCGTCCCAACAGCCCCGTGGTTGACAGCCAATACGCCGCCACGTCAGGGTAACCATTGGGTGGTGCCCAGTTAAAGTGTTGCTGGCCGAGCGTGCCTAAACGATCTGATACGGTGCGAATAAGCGTATCGAACGTGAACGGCACCAGTGCGCGAACGGACGATGCGACGTATTCAATTGGGCGCTTGAGCTTTTGATCGTAGGAGGCTTTGAATTCCTCTGAGCTAAACAGTGTGGTTAGCAGCTGCTTGATATCCCCACCGCTGGCCAAGAAATTGGCGCTCAATTTATTGATCAGCGATACGGGCGGTGCGTCAGACACAAAGCGTCGCGCTAATTTGGTAGATACGAATTTTGCCGTCGACGGATGGGCCGCTAAAATATCGAGCACTTGCTCGCCGTCTTCCAGCCCCCGACCCGCGGCAAGCGCCTGACCCAGCACCGTTTTCGGCGCGCTATCGTGCAAGCTCGCGCGGAACGTAAAGTAGTTATTTGGGTCGGTCGGGCTGCGCGCTATTGTCCACCCGGTAAACGCCCGAGCGACCGCCCGCACATCGGCTTCGGTGTAACCGCCGTCCACGCCCAGCGTGTGCAATTCCATCAGCTCGCGCGAGTAGTTTTCGTTCGGCGCGCTGGCGACATTTGAGGCGTTGTCGAGAAACAGCAGCATCGCCGGTGATTTCGCGCTGGCGCCCAAAATGTCGCGGAATTTTCCAAGCGCGTTCGGACGGATCGCATCGCGATCCTCAATGGGTTTGTAGTAGCGAATGGCGCCGTCTTGCAGATGCACGTTGAAGTGATCTGACCAAAATTCGACCATCTTTTCATACAGCTGGCGGGCGGAATAAAACTGCCGCAGCATTGTTGCCGCGATCAGTTCCTGCGCCGCAACTTGCTGGCGTCCAGGCAGCTGGCCGTCGATCAGAATTTGCTGCTGGGTCCAGTTAAGCGTGGGTAATGCGCCGTTAAGATAGCTGGTCAGCGCGGCATCGACCGTAGGCAATAGCCCCAACTGAAACTGCACATAAGCATCATTACCCATGCTGCGCGCGGTGGCGAGCTCCTCGGCGCGCACGCCGTAGGTGATGCGATTGAGCAAGTGCACTTGCGGATCGGGCGGCGCGAGGGCTTTGCTCGCCAATGGAATGCTTTGTGCGTTGGCCGAGCTAACTAAGCCCGCACCCAATGCGCTGCCTGCAAGAAGCGCGAAACCGGCTTTGAGCGTATTGCGACGGTCGGATGAGTTGGTATCCAAGGCGATCACCTAGTAGCACTTATCAAGCCGAAGCAGCCGCTTCAATTGAAGCGTGCCGCTACTGGCCGGGCTCAATCGCGTCCAATCGGCGCGCGCGTTATTGCAGTCGGTGAAGGTCAGCTTGACGCTGGCAAACGGGGATGCAGGTGGCGAGCCGGGCTGCGCAAAATTGCCGTTTGAAAAAGTGCCCATGCTGATGGTCGCCGCGTTGCCGACCAGTGGCGCTGACCCCGCCGCCCACATCGGCTCTTTGGCCGCGTTGTAGGTAAACCAGGTGGCGAAAATCTGCTTGTCAAACGACACATATTCGACCGTGAAGCCTTGTCCCAAATAGCCTTCGGTAAACCACGCGCCGGCCACGGCTGGGCCAACAGTGTAGGCAGCCGGATCGTTGACAACCACCGCACCGGTCATGCTGGCAACGCTTTCTGACTGGTACAAAATCTCCGGAGACGCGGCATTAAAGGTCTGGCTGAAGGTCCAGGCGCCCGTCGCCGCTGCGCCGTTGCGAAAGCTCCCGTCGTTGGCTTTGACGTTGTGGCTGCTGCCACGGTTGGTCCAAACCACCGTGTCGCCTTTGTTAATGGTGACCACTTCGGGGTCGAATCGATTGTTGCGCACGTTTACTTGGACGGTCGCCGCAAACACCGCTGATGTCATGATCGACAGGCCGATCAATCCCGCTGCAAATCGCATAGTTCCCCCGGAGGCGCTAATGGTGATGATGGTTGAGGCTAACGCATCCACGCGCGCATTCGTTGACACGCTTCCGGTTTGTATTTTGGCGCGCTGCTAAGCTTGGGATCCTTAATTTCATTGGAGTGATGAGCATGCACAAACAAATGCTGTCGATTTCACTGATCGTCCTGAGTTGCCTGTCCTTAACTTCGGCCCACGCCGACCGTTTGCTGATTGAGCGCGTGCGTGAATCACAAGCCGTGCCAATGCCAAAACGCGGCACCACCATGACACAGGTGCGCCAGCAGTTTGGCGAGCCGATGATGGTCAAGGGGCCGGTCGGCAAGCCCGCGATCACAACTTGGAGATATCACGATATTAGCGTCTATTTTGAAGGGCGCTGGGTGATCGATACGGTGGTCAATAAGATCACCGCCACCGAAAAAGAGCCCGTTCACTGATGCGTCTAGCGGCTGAGTGGGAGCCGCAAAGCGGCGTGATCATCGCTTGGCCCGATGCACAAACCGATTGGGTCGAGCGCTTGGAGCAAGTCGAGCGCGCCTACGTGGCATTGGCCAGCGCCATTGCACGCTTTGAGCCGCTGCTGATTTTGGTGCGCGATGCCGAGCTTAAAGCTCACGCGCTTAAGCAGCTGGCACACGTCAACCCGGCGCGCTTGCGCTGGCTAGAGGTTGATTACGACGACACGTGGTTGCGCGATTCCGGGCCGATCACACTGACCGGGGCCGACCTTCCGCACCTGCTGGATTTTTGTTTCACCGCGTGGGGCGGCAAATTTGCGGCGCAGCGCGATGATCAGATCGTCGCCCAGATCTCAGTGAGCGATCAGCTCGTCGCGCACACGCGCGAGCGCGTGGAGTTTGCGCTGGAAGGCGGCGCGATTGAATCAGACGGCGCAGGCAGCATTTTGTCCACTTGGGCGTGTTTGGCCGAGCGCCATCCCGACAGCTCGGCTGCGCAAATTACCGAGACGCTGCAAAAGCAGTTTCGCGCAGAGCGAGTGATTTGGCTGGATCACGGCTATCTGGAAGGTGACGACACCGACGCGCACATCGACACCCTCGCGCGCTTTGTCGCAACCGATGCGATCGTGTGGCAAGGCTGCGACGACCCAGCCGACTCACACTGGCTTGAGCTTAAAAAAATGGGTGAGCAGATCAACGGCTTGCGCACGCTCGACGGTCGCGCTTACCGAACTTTTGAGCTGCCGTGGCCGCGCCCAATCTATGAAGGATCGCGGCGCTTATCAGCGTCGTATGCCAATTTTTTGATCATCAACGGCGCGGTGATTGTGCCGCAATACGGCGATCCGGCGGATCGGCTCGCGATCGAGGTGCTGGGCGTGGCGATGCCCGACCGCGAAATTGTGGGCGTGCTGGCACGCGACATTATTTGGCAAAACGGCTCGCTGCACTGCTTGACCATGCAACTGCCCAAAGGCGTTCTCCGATGAGCTTGAAAGTGGCATTGATCCAGCATGCCGATCAGGGCTCAGTCGCTGCCAATCTGGCGCATATCGATGCGTCAGTGACCGATGCCAGCGCGCAGGGCGCTGAACTGGTGCTGCTGCAGGAGCTGCACAACGGCGCGTATTTTTGTCAGCATGAAAGCGTCCAGGAATTTGATCGTGGCGAGACCATTCCGGGTGAATCAACCGAGCGTTTAGGCGCGCTTGCTGAGCGTTGCAATGTGGTGCTGGTCGCCTCGCTTTTTGAACGCCGCGCGGCGGGTCTTTATCACAACACGGCGGTGGTTTTTGATCGCAGCCGGGCGATTGCCGGACGCTATCGCAAGATGCACATCCCAGACGATCCGGGCTTTTACGAGAAGTTTTATTTCACGCCCGGTGATTTGGGGTTTAGCCCAATCGATACCTCGGTCGGTAAATTGGGCGTGCTGGTGTGTTGGGATCAGTGGTATCCAGAAGCCGCGCGCTTGATGGCACTCAAAGGCGCGCAAGTGCTGCTGTATCCAACCGCAATCGGCTGGGATCCGGCCGACGCCCCGGCTGAGCAGATCCGTCAACGCGAAGCGTGGACCACCGCGCAGCGCGCGCACGGCATTGCTAATGGCTTGCCGGTGTTGGCATGCAATCGCGTGGGTTTTGAAGCCGACCCGCAATCGCCAGGTAGCGGCATCCAGTTTTGGGGATCGAGCTTTGTCAGCGGTCCGCAGGGCGAACTGCTGGCGAGTGCACACACCGATCAGGCACAAGTGCTGCTCGCTGACATCGACTTTGCGCGCACCGAGGCGGTGCGGCGCATTTGGCCGTTTTTACGCGACCGCCGGATCGACGCGTATGGCGATCTGACCCGGCGCTACATCGATTAGCTGCTGCTGGGACAAGACCAAAAGCCGCAAACAGCGCGAGCGGCTCTTTCATGCTGAATACGGCTTAGATGGCAACGCGTAGAGGATCCCGCACATACGCACTAGGCCCCTATAGATCCTGTGTGCGCTGCCAGACAGAAACTTTCATTGAGCTGCGTCCATTATGGTTGCGTCAATAGTTGGGACAACCCATCAAGCGGTAACGCCGCGCAGGACTAACCATGATCAGCAAAAAAGTAATCATCAACCGTCTATACACCGGCGTGCCGGGATTGGATGAGGTGCTGGGCGGCGGGCTGCCTGAGCATTCTTTTAATCTCATCGCAGGCGCACCAGGATCTGGGAAAACCACTCTCGCCCACCAGCTCATGTTTGGGCTGGCCACGCCCGACCGCCCGGCCATCTATTTTACCGCCCTGGACGAGCCACCGTCGAAGATGCTGCGCTACCAGCAGCAATTTGATTTTTTCAATCTCGACACACTTAATCGTTCGATCCGCCTGGTCAATCTCGCCGATGACAGCGGCGCGGACAATCTTGAAAAAGTGCTCGCGCGGATTGAGTCGGAGGTTGAGGCGCATAACCCAGCGCTGGTGTTTGTCGATTCGTTCCGCTCCGTGGCGATTGCCAGCCAGAACAACGGCAATTCGCTGATGAGCTTGCAGCTGTTTGTGCAAAAGCTGGCCATGCTGATGGCCAGCTGGCAGGCGACTACTTTTTTGATCGGCGAGTACTTGTCTGAAAACGAAATGAACCCAATTTTTACTGTTGCCGATGGCTTGATCTGGCTGCATCAAAGCGTGCATCGCAACTCTGTGGTGCGCAAGCTGGAGATCAGCAAAATGCGTGGGCAGCCGTCGTTGCCGGGGCTGCATACCTTTCGCATGAGCCAGGCAGGAATACGCGTGTTCGCACCCGCGGCGCCCATCATTAGTGCGCTCACTTCGCAGACATCTGGCACTCCGACACGCTTATCAATGGGCAACAAAGACCTTGACGAGATGTTGGGCGGCGGCTTGCCGAGCGGTTATTCGCTGCTGGTTGCCGGGCCGTCGGGCTCGGGTAAAAGCATCATGGCCGAGGCCTTTCTGCGCGAGGGCGCTCTCAGGGGCGAAATCGGCGTGATCGCTGCGTTTGAGCAGCGGGCTGACCGTTCGCACGGCGCTGAAATTTCTGAGCTGATCAGCACTGGTAAAGTGGGCCTGATCCATACCCAATCGTTCGATTTGTCGGTTGATGAAATTGCCACTTCGCTGATGGAGGAAGTGCAGCGCTTAGGTGCCAAGCGCGTAGTAATCGATTCGATATCAGGTTTCGAACTGGCCCTGGCACCCACCTTTCGGGAAGATTTTCGCGAGGCGCTGTCGCGGCTGTTTACCGCGCTGAGCGGCACTGGGGCAACGGTGCTGATGACGGCTGAACTTGAAGATCGCTACCAGGACTTGCGCTTTAGCCCGTACGGCTCGGCGTCTTCAACCGATGCGATCATCGTACAGCGTTACATCGAAGTGGAAAGCCAGCTGCAGCGCGTGTTGGCGGTGGTCAAGGTTCGCGGCAGTGCACACTCAAACGACCTGCGCGTGTATCACATTGATGACGCCGGTCTGCAGATCGGTACGCGCTTGGCTGATCACGAAGGGCTGCTCGGCGGACGCCCGACCTTGCGCACGCATGCATCAAGCGAAGCCAGCGCAAGCGCATAACACCTGAGACTAATCGCACTTGAGCGAGCGAATCGGCCAATTCGCTGAGATTCAAATGTGCGCGTCGCATCAGCCGATGGGCAGTGCTAAAACGCGCACCGCGCGCACAGCGTGTGGTGCTGATCCCAGGCTCGCTATTGGTGGACATAACCGCGCTTGGCTGGCTGATCGAACGGGTGTTCGACCTCGCCCTTATGCCTTGCCAGCAGACTACTGCTGCGCACCTTTCTGAATCGATGTGCGCGGCTGCAAGCGCAGATCAAGCGTGTGCGGAAAGCGCGGGTTGTGCGCTTCTTCAATGAATCGAATAGGCCCCGCGGTATGCGAGAGGATGCTAAACCGCGCCTGGCGGCGCGCTTGGGCTTCGAGTGCGTTGACTGGAAACTGCTTAAAACTGCGCCCGCCGGGATGGACCACGTGATAAACGCAGCCCGCGATGCTGCGCGCGCTCAACGTATCGACGATGTCGAATTGCAGCGGCGCTTGCACGCCGATGGTTGGGTGCAACGCCGATGGAGGCGCCCACGCGCGGTAGCGCACGCCCGCCACCCATTCGCCAGGCGTTTGGGTGCGCGCCAGCGGCAGCGTGCGACCGTTGCACAACACCCGAAACCGCTGCGTGTCAAAATCGCTCATCCGCACTTGCACCCGTTCAACGGACGAATCGACGTAGCGCGCGGTAGCTACTGTCGCGACCTCCTCGCCAAGAACGTGCCAGTGCTCAATGGCTTGGCGCAGCTCAAGCGTGCCGCTAGGGCACGACAGCTGGCCCATAAAAGGAAACTTGAACTCAAAAAACGCATTAAACCAGGATGCTTCGAGCGCGAAACCCGCTTGGCGCAAATCGCTCAACACCGCATCAAAATCGCGTGCGATGTAATACGGCAGCGCGAATAGATCGCTCAAGGCACCGCCCCAAGCGATCAATTCAGCCCGATACGGCGCCTGCCAAAAACGCGCTACCAGCGCGCGGATCAGCAGCACTTGCAGTGCCGCCATGCGTGGATGCGGCGGCATTTCAAAGCCGCGAAACTCCAAGAGCCCCAAGCGCATGGACGCAACGTTCGGCTGATACAGCTTGTCGATACAAAATTCAGCGCGATGGGTGTTGCCGGTTAAATCAGTCAGCAAATGGCGCAAACAGCGGTCGATCAGCCACGGCGGTGGCGCTTCAGCGCCAAGCGCGCTGTGCATTTCAATTTGCTCAAGCGCAATTTTGAGTTCATAGAGATTGTCGTCACGGGCCTCGTCCACGCGCGGCGCTTGCGAGGTGGGCCCAACGAATAATCCCGAAAACAGATAGCTCAACGCCGGGTGGTTTTGCCAGTATCGAAGCAGGCTAGCGAGCAAGTCCGGGCGGCGCAGAAAAGGACTATCAGCAGCAACTGCGGCACCCAAGGTGATGTGATTACCACCGCCGGTGCCACTGTGGCGGCCATCCAACATAAATTTATCGGTGCCCAAGCGCGATAGCCTGGCGTCTTCGTACAAACCCTCAAGCGTGTCCACACACTCCCGCCAGCTTGCAGCTGGATGGATATTGACCTCAATAACGCCGGGATCTGGCGTCACCGCAAGGCGCTTTACGCGCGCGTCAGGCGGACACGGATAGCCTTCGAGAACGAGAGGAAGCTTTAGCGCGATCGCTGCATCCTCAATTGTTCGCAGCAGGCAGACAAAATCTTCTAGCCACTCAAGCGGCGGCAAAAACACATGCAAGCGGCCCTCGCGCAGCTCAACGCACAGCGCTTTTCTGACCAGCTTGGGGCTGAGCTCAGCAGGCCCGATCGCGCGCTCTTTTAGCGCGCCCAGAGGATCATTCGGGTCGCGCTCAGGGTTGCTTTCGGCCACTTCGTCGGGCAGCTGCGCAAGCGGCAATCTGTAGCCCATCGGAGAATCGCCGCTGAGCAGATACAGATGCCCACGCCGCAACGGCCAGCGGCTCGAGCGAAAACGGCTTTCCGCGCGCGGATCCAAGCGTGGCACGGCATCCAGCGGCAATACAAAGCCGACCGGTTCAGCAAGCTCGCCTGCGAGCAAACGGGCCAGCTTGTGGCGCGCTGCGGAATCGCTTAAACCGGCGTGCAGCGGATCAATATCGAGCGGCGCGTTGGCCTCCTCGCAGAGCACGCGCAGCGGATCTTCATACGCCGAGTGCACTAGCTCGAGCGCGATGCCCACGCCTTGCGCAATTGCCGAAATCAGAGCTTTAGCGTGCGCTCGATTCGAGGTGCCCGGATGCATCGGACTGGCCAGCAGCGCGGGCTGGCGCCAAAGCGAAAGGCCATCCACGCGCCACAGCAAACTCAAGCACCAGCGCGGCAACGGCTCACCGGGATACCATTTTCCCTGTCCGTAATGCAGCAAGCCGCCTTGCGCTGCAAAGCGCGCACGCAAACGGAGGAGCAAATCTGCGCTGAGCGCGTATTTGGCGGCGGAGTCGGCGCTAAAATTCCATTCGGCACCCTCCATATCATCGATCGACACAAACGTCGGCTCGCCACCCATGGTTAGGCGTACATCGCCTTTCAATAGCGCACGATCCACCTCATCACCTAACGCTAGCACGCACGCATAATCGTCGTTACTCAGCGGCGCGGTAACGCGCGGTGATTCGTGCAGGCGGGTCACCTGCATCTGCACCTCAAGGGTTGATTCGCAAGGATCCGTTGCGCCGATCACCGGCGCGGCCGCACTCGGGTTGGCCGAACACGCGAGCGGAATATGGCCCTCACCGGTCAGCAAACCGGAGGTTGGATCAAGCCCAATCCAACCCGCGCCCGGCAAATACACTTCGGCCCACGCGTGCAAATCGGTGAAATCACGCGTCGTGCCGCTCGGGCCATCCAGCGCGGCCACATCGGCGCGCAATTGGATTAGGTAGCCCGATGCAAAGCGCGCCGCCAACCCGAGCGCGCGCAAAGTTTGCACCAGCAGCCAGCCGCTATCGCGACATGAACCCGATTTCAACTCAAGCGTCTGTTCTGGCGTTTGCACGCCAGCTTCGAGGCGCACCAAATAGCGGACTTGCGCGCAAACCAACTGATTCAGCGCAACCAGGCCGTGCACCGTGAGGTCATGCGCGCTGAGTGCCGAGCGCGCTCGCGGCAGCCACTCGGCAAAGCGATCGGCGTGCGCATCCACGCTCAAATACGGGGTCAATTCCTCGAGCAATGCGGGTTCATAGTCAACTGGGTAGCGCTCAGCGCTCGACTCGACGAAAAAATCAAACGGGTTAACCACCGTCATGTCGGCAAGCAAGCTAATCGTTATCTTAAGCTCACGCGCCCGCTCCGGAAACACCAGGCGTGCGACGAAATTGCCATACGGGTCCTGGCTCCAATTCAAGAAATGCTCAGCGGGTTCGACTTTCAGCGCATAGCTCAATATCGGCGTGCGCGCATGCGCAGCCGGGCGCAGCCTTACTTCGTGCGGGCTAAGATGAACCAGCCGATCGAATCGATAGTGCGAGACGTGGCTTAGGCTCACTTGAATACTCATGCGCTGGGCTCTCGGTGAGTGCAGTTATGGATGGGGTTCAAGGCGAAATCGTGAAGCGATACGGGCCCGCGATGGCTTGCTGATTGGCATCCAGCACGCGCCACTGATACTCACCGGGCTCAAGCTTAGCGACCACTTGCGGCCCAAGTTTTAGCAGGCCCGGGCGGGTCACGTTAAGGGTAAGGTCCGGCTGATTTTCAGACATAAGCACTACCGCTTGGTCGCGCTTGGCGAGCGCACTCTCGTCCCACAGCAGCCGATCCGGAGCGTTCAGCAGCCGACCGTTCGGGCTTGGGTAAACCAGGTCAAGCGGATTGAGCGTGCTTACGCGTTGCCGCGAAAAAAACCCGCCGACATCAGTGGGTTTGCTGACATAGCCAAACAGCAGGAGCGCGAGCGAAATGCTCAGCACGCACGCAATACCGATCGGTAGCGGGTGCAGACGCATGGTAGGTCGCACATCGGGAATGCCAAACTCTGCGAGCGCTAAATCTTCGGCCAAATCAGGAGACCACGCCTTAAGATTGGCACCCAATTTTAAAAGCTCAGTGCAACGCTCGCAGCCGCCCGCCGCTTGTGCCACTTGCACGCGCTGGTTGATTGCAAGCGTATCGTTTAGATAGCCCGCCAGCTCGTTGATCGTCGGACAAGTGACATCTGAACGGGCGCAGGGCCTCATGACGCACTCAGCGCCAAATGGCTCATCAAGCGACCCGCCAGTGCCGCGCCGCTCAGCCAGGCGCCCTCAACCCGACCGTCGCTGAGCCAGTCCCCGGCAATACCGAGCTGCTCGACCCGATCCAGCGCGCTCCCCACACCAGCTGGGCCCGTGCTTTGCGCGTAGCGCCAGAAGTGCGCGCGTGCGTTTATCGGTCGGCCCAGCTTGTGACCGAGCGCCAGCTCGAGTGCAGCTGAAATCAGCTCGATGGCTTGCGCGGGGTCGGCGTCTATATGCGTGCGTGAGAATTCGACATCGGCCTGCACGCACACTGTGGCTGTTTTGCGCCCCGGTTTGCTGGCCTCGTTGATGATCATGCGCAAGCCAAACCCTTCGACAAACGCCGCATCGAAGCCGAGCTCGAGCGGCTCGGCGTAGTCAAACAGCGCCGTCCAGCAAGGCGTCATCGGCGCGCTATCGGCCAAGCCGCGCAGTTGGCTGCTCGTGCCTAACAGCTTGGCGGCTTGAATCGGTGGCGCGGTGATGAGCACCCAGTCAAAATGACCTAAATCCTCACCTTTTTGCGTGCTTAAGCGATTGCCGCCGACGCTTGCGATTTCAACACCGCAGCGCACGTCGAGACCGCTTGCGAGCCCGGCGATCAAGGCCACCATGTTGGGCACGCCCACCCAGCGCGAGTGCGGCTTCAAATCGCTGACGCCTTGCGCTGACAGCTGCACGAAGCGCGCATTCCAACGCGCAATCGTGCGCGCCTCGATGAGCGGCTCAAGCGTGCGCAGGAAGCGTCGATCGCGCGCGCTGAAATACGGCGCACCGTGATCGCCCAGTGGCAATCCTTGCGTTTTGCTCGATAGCCGACCGCCCGGCGCGCGGCCTTTGTCGAATACCACCACTTCCAGGCCGTGATCGGCGAGCGCACGCGCAGCGCTCAAGCCTGCGATACCAGCGCCAATCACCGCCACACGGGCAGCTGAGCCCAGCGCTGGGCGCGCGATGTGTGCGGCGTACGCGACTTGGTCGAGCCGCTGCGCGTGCACACTTACCGGACGCGCGCGCACCGCCCCAAACACTTTGATCGGTGGCGCGTGCGGGCGATCAAAAAGGCCCAAACACCACAACAAACCGCCGTAAGAATTTGGGTTGTTGCCATCGAGCGCATAGCGATGGTTCAAATCGATCAGCGTGGCCAACGCGGCCTGCGGCGTGGGGCGCCACAGCGGAATGCCCTTGCCCCAAGTCATGCGCACGTTGTTGTGCAACTCGCCGTGCTTGAGCAGGCTCATTTGCAACAGATTCCAAAGCTTTGCCGGCGATTTCGCGCGCGCTAAATCACCCTCGGCGTAAGTATCACGGCGGTCTTTTGCGTGTTCGCTGAGCGTTTGCTGCGCCCACGCGGGCAGTGCCTTGAAGTGCTCCGGGTCGCGGCTGTGCGCGCAAAAGTTGTAGGACAGCTCGCGCCAAACCCATAGCTCATCTAAAAATTTATCCGCCCCACGCATGCCGCTGGCATTGGCCTCGCGCGCTATGCGCAGCGCCGACACGTGGCCGTGGTGCAAATAGGGCGACAGGCGCGATACGCCGAGTGGCGCCTCTTGAGCGGCATCGTTGCGCCGCTGCGCATATTGCTCAAGACCGCCAGCGGATTTGAACTCGTTCCAACGTGCGTAACCTGCACTTGATCCACCGCGCGTATGCGCCACCGGCGCGATCGCGTGATCGATCTGGCAATTAGCGAGTGCATCAACCAGGTCAAGCGCCGCAAGGTCGATCTCGGCGAAACCGACTTCCCCGTCATAGCGCGCCACTTTCAGCTTAACTTCCGGCCACCCAAGCGCCACACGTGCATCAAAATCATGCTTGAGCGCATCACGGAAGGTGAACGCACGGTCAAACGCTTTGTTTTTAAGGCGCAGCGGCACGATCAGGCTTGCGTCCACCGCCACAGTCTGGCAACTCGCATGTGCCGCCCAGCGCGCGCTCCAGCGCGGGAAAGGCGGCGCCGGAAAATCCTCGAACACCAGCGCCGCGGCGCGCTTGATCAAACCCGCTAACGGACTCGCCGCCTTGGGATCACTCGGCAGGTGAAACACGTAGCGCACACCGCGAGCGGCCAGCTCGGCCGCCGCATCGCGCGCGCCTTGCACGATAAACGCATGATGGCGATCAGCGTTAAAGCGATGGTTGCCAGCCAAACCCTGATAGACCAGCAGCGGTTTATCCAGCGCGTGCGCCAGATGCATCGCCACGTCGAGCGCGGCATTTTCATGCCCTCGCACGGCGTGATGCATCCAGTACAAAACAAATTCGCCGCTCGCATCGGCTGGATGTGCGTTGAGCGGATGGACGCGCTCGCTGAGGTGCCTGGGCAATCCAATCATGCTGACACTCCGCGCAGTAACACGCCCAGCGCGATGAGCACCACGATCGTTAAACGCAGACGCAGACGCCCATACCAGGGCCGAATGCCATTGCGCAGCCCGAACAGATCGAGCAAACCTTGCAAGAAAAAGCTCACCAGCAGCAAAGTGATGCCAGCAGCTGGCGCCAACAGCAGAGCGATCCACGCCGAAATCGTCGGCAGCACGCCCACAAATAGCGCACCACTTTGGCGGCGCAGGTTTTCATCAACCACCGCAAAACCGAAACGTACGCCGCCGAGGAAAGCCAGAATCAGTGCGGCATAGGCGCGCGTCGCAAACGCCCAGTCGAGCGGCGCGCTGGTCGGTGGGTACAAAGTCAGCACCGCACCGACAATAAAAGGCAGCAGCCCTAGGGCTCCGAGCCAGGCCGCTGAGGTGGGAATGTTGCGTGGATTACTGCTGAGGCGAATCGACATTGGTTTTTTTACTATGCGGGATCATTTCAGGCGAGAATAAACCTCCTGACGTTGCCTAACCGTTGATGATGAGCGTTTCAGTTGCAAACTATGACGCACGCGTCGCCGAATTGGATGCAAGCGAAATCCGCGCGCCAGAAGCCGGCAGCGATGCGGAACTTGCAAGCGTCGAGCGCTTCAAGGCGTTTTTTGCGCGTTTAAGCCCCAACGGCTTGGCCGATGCGATCGATCGAACCTACGCGCCAGACGTGTATTTCAACGACACGCTCAAGACCAAGCGCGATTTAGCCGAACTCAAACACTACCTTCTAGACGCCGCAAAAGCGGTCGATCAGTGCACTGTGGAGGTGCTCGATGTGGTCCGCTACGGCGAAGATTTCTATTTTCGCTGGCGAATGGCGATAAAGTTTAAGAAATTCAAGCGGGATGTGTTGACGCAATCGGTCGGCATCAGCCACATTCGCTTTAACCAAGATGGCCTGATCGTGCTTCATCAGGATTTCTGGGATTCGACCAGCGGATTATTCGAACACGTTCCACTGATCGGCTGGCTGATCGGCAAAATTAAAGAGAGGTTGTAGACGGCATTGGCGGGGTTAGTTGCATTACGTTGGAGTTCAGTCCTTGCTGCACGCGGCGGCATCGAGCGCAATGCCGATGCGGCGTTTGGCAAGCTATGTCGCTCGTTCCAGCCAGCGGTGCTTGCCTACATCAAGCTAGCGGCGCCGAGCGCGAATGCAGACGACGTGGCTCGCGATTTCTTTGCGCAGCTGCAGAAACGCCGCACGGAGGCCGCCAACCACGCGCTTCGCGGTCGCCTGCGCCTGTATTTGCGCAGCGCGCTTGCGGATTTCATGAAAGCGAACGTCAAGGGTGGGCGGTCGGCGACCAAGCCCGGGGCGGCGCTTGACCGTGTGTTTGATACCGCCTGGGCGCAAGTATTGATTGAACGCTCGTTGACGCTATTGGAAGCGGAGACGCGCTTGCCCGTGGTACCGCCGGCAATCGAGCAGTTGACGCTGCCGTTCAATGACATCAAGCCCTACCTCACCAACATTCCAACCGCCAACGACTACGCGCGGCTTGCGGCTACTTTGAAATTGCCCACCAACAGCATCGCAGTCGCCATTCAGCGCCTAAAACTGCGGCTCAACGAGTTACTCAAGGCGCAAGTTGCCGACACCCTGCTCGATCCCAACTTACTTGGGCCTGAGTTTGGGGCGCTGCGCAACAGTTTTTTCTAGTTTTGTTGTGAGTGACGAAACTCTAGAAGCTGCGTTGCAGCGCAAGTACTACGCCCAATCCGCGCACAGCTACGACGCGCGCCATCTTGATGAGCGCGACGAGCACGCATTTTCGCTCGGCGTACTGGTCGGCTTGCTTGAGTTTTTGCAAGTGCGCTCAATCCTGGATTTGGGTTCCGGCACCGGTCGCGCACTGCGCTACCTCAATGCGCACTGCCCGGGCGTGCGCATCATCGGCATTGAACCGGTTGGCGAGCTTCGCCAAATCGGCCACGCACAGGGCATCAGCGTTGAACAGTTGATCGACGGTAACGCGACCGCACTGGCATTTGCAGACGGCGAATTTGATCTGGTTTGCGAATTTGGCGTACTGCACCACATCAAGCAGCCTGAGCGCGCCGTTTCTGAAATGCTGCGCGTTGCTGGTCGCGCGATTTTTATCTCTGATTCCAATAACTTTGGTCAGGGATCTACCCTCAATCGCGCGCTAAAACAGCTCATCAATGCGCTGGGTCTGTGGAGAGCGGCAGACTGGTGTAAAACGCGCGGACGCGGCTACACGATCACTGAAGGTGACGGCTTGGCCTATTCGTACTCGGTGTTCAACAACGCGGCGCAAATCCGCGCTGCTTGCAACCGCGTGCATATCATCAATACAGTGCCGGCCCTGGGCTCGAACCACTATCGCCAGGCAGCGCACGTGGCCCTGCTTGGCATTAAATAGTTTTTTGCGTTTAGCCGACTAAAGCTCTAACGCTTGTCGCGCATCACGTAATCACGCGTATCAGGGCCGGTGTAGACCTGACGCGGGCGGCCGATTTTTAGCTGCGTGTCTTCGCACTGCTCAAGCCAATGGGTGGTCCAGCCCACCGTTCGCGCGATGGCAAACATCACGGTAAACATGCTGACCGGAATCTTCAACGCTTTGTAAATGATGCCGGAGTAAAAATCGACATTTGGATACAGCTTGCGTTCGACGAAATAGTCATCGGCGAGTGCAACGCGCTCAAGTTCCATCGCCAAATCCAACAGCGGATCGGTCACGCCCAAAGACTCCAACACTTCGTGGCACATTTTCCGAATGATTTTCGCGCGCGGATCAAAGTTTTTGTAGACGCGATGCCCGAAGCCCATCAGCCTGAACGTGTCGTTTTTGTCCTTGGCCCGCGCGACAAATTTGGGCACATTCGCGGCGGTGCCAATTTCATTGAGCATGGTCAGCACCGCTTCGTTCGCACCACCGTGTGCCGGACCCCACAGTGCCGCGACGCCCGCTGAGACGCAGGCATAGGGGTTAGCGCCGGTGGATCCAACCAAACGCACCGTCGAGGTGGAAGCGTTTTGCTCATGATCGGCGTGCAGAATGAACAGCAGATCAAGCGCGCGCGCCGCGATGGGATTGACCTCGTAGGGCTCAGCTGGCACTGAAAACATCATGTCCAGGAGGCGCTCTGTGTAACCCAGGGAGTTCTTCGGATACACCTGCGGCCAGCCGATGGAGTGTCGATAGCAAGCAGCCGCAATGGTCGGAGCCTTGGCCAACAAACGGATTGCCGAGAGCTTGCGTTGGGCGGCGTCTTCCATGTCGAGGGCGCCGTGATAGAACGCAGCCAACGAGCCGATCACCCCACACATCATCGCCATCGGATGCGCGTCGTAGTTAAAACCATGCATAAAAGTCTTAAGCGACTCATGCATCATCGTGTGGTAAGTCACTTCGCGCTGAAAAGACTTGATTTCAGCCGGGGTCGGCAAATTGCCGTTCAGCAAAAGGTACGACACTTCTAGAAAATTTGAGTGTTCGGCGAGCTGCTCGATTGGATAGCCGCGATACAGCAACACGCCCGCATCGCCGTCGATATAAGTGATCGCGCTTTTGCACGCAGCGGTGCTCTGAAACCCCTGGTCGTAAGTGAACAAGCCAGTGTTCGCGTACAGCTTGCCAACGTCGAAAGCCTGTGGACCGAGCGTGCCGGACACAATCGGCATTTCCGCCGTTTTACCGGTGTTTGGATCGTTTAGAACGACGCTTTTTGTGCTCACGAAAATCCCCAGTTAATGATGTGATTCAAGATTCTTTGGCCAGCCTAAAAGAGCAAGGCTTGTCCGGACAGGATCAAAATTATGGCATAGCACAGGCTCAAACCTGCTCCACAAAAAAAGCCCGGATTACCGGGCTTCTTTATTTTGAGCAGCGCTTGCGTCCTGATCAGCGACTGCAACCGTGTGCCATAAAACGATTACCGCGCGTAGCGCTTTTTGAACTTATCAACGCGACCGCCCGCATCCATCACCTTGTGTTTGCCGGTGTAGAACGGATGCGATTTGCTCGAAATTTCGAATTTAACGACCGGGTATTCTTTGCCGTCAGTCCACTTCATGGTCTCTTTGCTCTTCATGGTTGAACGAGTCAAAAAGGAGTAGTCGCAGCTCACGTCAATAAAGATGACGTCGTTATAAGTGGGGTGGATATCAGCTTTCATGGGTTCACCGAAGACGCCGCCTGAAATGACGTGCGCATCTACAAAAAGGAATGACTTGGAAGAATACACCGGCGCTTAAGTCTGCTCAACCACCTACGCCCAACAAATAGCAACTTTTCAAGCCTGAAAAATTAAAAAGCCCCTAAAAAGGGGCAATTCGGTTGGCTGGCAGACTAGGACTCGAACCTAGATTCACGGAGTCAGAGTCCGTTGTCCTACCATTGGACGATCTACCATCACGGCGTTTTGGTGCGGCAACTCTCAGCCAGCGCACCCCAAACCGGTACTAACGCTTCGAGTACTGCGTTGCGCGACGCGCTTTGTGCAGACCCACTTTCTTACGTTCCACTTCGCGCGCATCGCGGGTGACGAAACCAGCTTTGCGCAAACTTGGGCGCAGGCTTTCATCGTAAACCATCATTGCGCGCGTAATGCCGAGGCGAATTGCGCCAGCCTGGCCTGAAATGCCACCGCCGTCGACGTTCGCGGTGATGTCAAATTTGGCGCCAAGCTCGGTCAAGACTAGCGGCTGACGCACGATCATGCGTGCGGTCTCGCGTCCGAAAAACTCGTCAAGAGAGCGATCGTTGACGGTGATTTTGCCGGTGCCGTTGCGCAAGAACACGCGGGCGGTTGCGCTTTTGCGGCGGCCGGTGCCGTAATACTGTTGGATTGCCATAACGATTTCCTAGAAGGCTTAAGCAGCGAGCTCAACAGCTTTCGGCTGCTGCGCGCTGTGCGGGTGCTCGGAGCCTTTGTAGACCTTGAGCTTTTTGAACATCGCGCGACCGAGCGGATTCTTCGGCAGCATGCCCTTCACAGCAATCTCAATGACGCGTTCTGGATGCGTTGCGAGCAATGTTTTCAATGGCATCGACTTCAAATTGCCGATGTAGCCGGTGAAGCGATGATAGATTTTGTCTTCCATCTTTTTGCCGGTGACCGCAATCTTTTCGGCATTGATTACTACGAAGTAATCGCCTGCGTCGCAGTGCGGGGTAAATTCTGCTTTGTGCTTGCCGCGCAGGCGCAGCGCGAGCTGGGATGACAGCCGACCGAGCGTTTTTCCGCTGGCATCGACAACATACCAGTCGCGCTTAACGGTTTCATTTTTCGCGCTGAAGGTCTTCATCAATCAATCTCAAATACTTGGGTTGCAATTAGCTAGCCGCGCATTAAAACAAAACACCCGCATGGTTGCAACGGGCAAGGCTCGTTGCGTTGGAAATCACAGATGGGCGATTACTCTTGCGTCCATCCTCTTCTATCGACTATCCACCTACGCTCATGCAACAGCTAGATTCGCTTGACCGCACGCTGGCACAGGCTAACCGGGCACTGCTCACGCTGTTTGGTCGGGCGCACGCCGCGCGCTCGAACCCGGCTGACAATGTGTCCAGCGTTGAGTTGAGTGCTGCTGAAGAACTTGCATCGGCGCGCCTGATGCGAGTGAACCATGCCGGTGAAGTTTGCGCTCAAGCGCTGTATCAGGCGCAAGCAAGTGGCGCGCGCGATCCGGCAATTCGCCAACAGCTGTTAGATGCTGCAAGTGAAGAGATGGATCATCTGGCCTGGTGCCAGCAACGCCTTGCTGAACTCAACGCGCGTCCGAGCGCTCTTAATCCCGTTTGGTATGCCGGTGCTTACTTTTTCGGGTGGGCGGCAGCCAAAATCGCGGACGATGCGAACCTGAGCTTTGTGATTGAAACCGAGCGCCAGGTAGAAGCGCATTTGCAGGCGCATCTCGAGCGCCTGCCTGAGAATGACGGGCGCTCGCGAGCGATTGTTGCTGAGATGTGTGCCGACGAGGCGCGACATGCCGAGCATGCTGAGAAACTCGGCGGCCGACGCCCCAACGCACTTGTCGGCTATTTGATGGCCTCAGCAGCAAACGTCATGAAAGGGATCGCCGCGCGGATCTAATGCCCAACCGCCCAGACCGCTAAAGATTGCGCCCGTGGAAGAGCTCGGCAATTTCCTTTTTGACGTGTTCTTCGATTTTCAGGCGCTCTTTGAATCCGAGATCGGTGGCGTGCGCTTCAAACAGATAGGTGTCGAGGTCGAAGTCTTTGATATGCATCTTGGTGTGGAAGATGTTCTCCTGATACACATTGACGTCAAACATTTCGTAGCGCTGCTTGATCGGCTTGGCTAGAAAATCCTGAATCGAGTTGATTTTGTGGTCGATGTAGTGTTTGTGGCCGCGCACGTCGCGGGTAAATCCGCGCACGCGGTAGTCCATGATGACGATATCGGACTCGAACGAGTCGATCAGATAATTCAACGCTTTCAGCGGTGAGATCACGCCACACGTGGCCACGTCGATATCTGCGCGAAACGTTGCAATCCCGTTGTTCGGGTGCGTTTCTGGATAGGTATGGACGGTGATATGGCTTTTGTCCAAATGCGCGACCATGGCTTCAGAAATCACGTCTTTACCGGCATCGGCGCGATCAATCACCGGCAGCTCCGAGATCAACATCGTGACCGATGCGCCCTGCGGGTCGTAATCCTGGCGCGCGACATTTAAGACGTTGGCGCCGATGATTTCGGCCACGTCTGCCAAAATGTTGGTCAGTCGTTCGGCGTTGTAACGCTCGTCGATGTACTCAATATAGCGGCTGCGCTGCTCGTCTGAGACCGCGTAGCAGATGTCGTAGATATTAAACGACAGCGCCTTTGTGAGGTTATTGAAGCCTTGCAGCTTGAGGCGCGGAAGCGGTTTAACCATGTGCGTTCGTCCCGTCTAGGGTGGCAAGGGGCGCGGATTATGGATCAGATTCGATTGCAGTCAAACCATCATGCGGGGATGCCTTTAGTCACGTACATCGATATGATGTTGAGCGATCGGCGAGGGGCCAGGCATTTAGCGGGGATTTACGGCGCATGGGAATGAAACCGAAGGTGCTTTACCTGCTCGAACGCGGGCTGCCAAAACTCAATGAAGGCACTGAAGAGCGCCGTAAGGCCGATCCATTGCGAGATTTTCTGGCCGCTTGTCATCGACGACGCTATCCGAGCAAAACCGCCATCATCCGGCCGGGCGACGAAGCCAACACGCTGTATTACGTGATGGAAGGCTCGCTAACGGTCATGAGCGAAGACGATGAGGGGCGCGAGTTGATCCTTGCCTACCTTAATCCGGGCGACTTTATCGGCGAGATGGGCCTGTTCATGGAAACCGAGAAGCGCGAAGTGCTGGTGCGCACGCGCACGAGCTGCGAGCTCGCGGAGATCGGCTACGACCGCCTCTTGACGATGTTCGAAACCACGCTCAAAGACGAATGCCCAAAACTGCTGTTCGCGATTGGCGCGCAGCTGACCCAGCGGTTGCTGCAAACCTCGCGCAAAGTGTCGCGCTTGGCTTTTATGGACGTGACCGGCCGCGTAGCTCGCACTTTGCTCGATCTGTGCCAGGAACCCGATGCGCTATCGCATCCGCAAGGCACGCAAATCCGCGTTTCGCGGCAAGAGATCAGCCGCATCGTGGGCTGCTCACGTGAAATGGTGGGTCGCGTGTTGAAGCAATTCGAAGCAGAAAAGAATATCGCCGTAGCTGGCAAGACGATCGTGGTGTTTGGCGAGCGCCTTTAGCGAACGTGGCCGTCGAGCGTGGCAATAGTGAGGGAGTAAATTTGTCCCGAGCGGGGTCTTAAACCCGCAAGTATCGCAACGTGATCTTATTTGAGGCTTAAACCGGCATGTCCCGATCTTTCATTGCAATGGCGGTGCTTAGCGCGCTCAGTTCTGGCGTGCTGGCAGGCCCTGGTGCTTGGACCTCAAACGGCCCGGACGGCGGCAGCGTAGCTTTACTGGTTGGCTCGCATGCGAATGCCAACCAGCTCTACGCGATGTCCGGCCAATTTTTTGGATCGGGCATTTTCAGATCCAGCAATTTTGGCGGCAGCTGGACGCGCAGCACCGTCGGCATCGGCGGTTCGCAGGTGAGCAAAATCGTGCCGCACCCGACTATCGCCAATCGCGTTTTTTTGCTGATGACAAAAGAAGCTGAAACCCGCGAACGCTGACCCTGTCGGTTGACGCCTACCGGCGGCGTCGCTATTCTCTGCGGCCCGTTTCAAAAGCGGGCGCGTAGCTCAGCGGTAGAGCACTACCTTGACATGGTAGGGGTCACAGGTTCGATCCCTGTCGCGCCCACCACATCGTAAATGTCAAAGCGATCCACGGTCGCTTGCGATGTGGCAGGACGATTTAGTCTCGAGAAATTTCAATGCTTCTTATCGCTGCAAGCTCAATTCTCTCAGCTGCAGCGATCTATTTTCTTGCCCTCGGAGCGATTGCACTGCTGCGACCGCAAAACGCCAGCAGTTTCTTGCTCGGGTTCGCCGACACCCGTTTTAAGCACTATTCAGAGCTGGTGGTGCGTCTTTTGGTTGGCGGCTCTTTGTTACTTGTTGCTCAAGACTCTGCGCTCTCAACTCCGATGGCTGCATTCGGCTGGATCTTGGTCTTTTCGACCGCCGTTATGGCTGTTGTGCCTTGGCGATTCCACCATCGGTTTACCCAGTCTGCTGTGCCCAAAGCGCTGCGCTTTCTGCCTGTGATCGGGGTTGTATCCCTTGCCATGGGTGTTTTGCTGTTGTGGACCATCTGCACGGGGAATGGTGCACGTAGCTTGTAGGTAAGCTTAAGCCCCGGCAATCCGCCTTTTGCACGGGCCACTCGCGCGCACGGTTAAACTCGCGGCCTTTTCTTGAAAGCGAGAGCGCGAAACATGGCCGAGCAATTCGATGTTGTCATTATCGGCGCGGGGCCTGCGGGCTACGTGGCTGCGATCCGAGCCGCACAGCTGGGACTCAAAACCGCCTGTGTAGATGCATTTGTGGGCAAGGATGGTAAAGCGTCGCCGGGCGGCACGTGCTTGAACGTGGGCTGTATTCCATCGAAAGCGCTGCTGGATTCGTCCAAGCATTTCCATCATTTGTCGGCGCAATACAAAGACCACGGCATCCAAGCGAGCGATGTGCGCATGGATATCTCAACGATGCTTGGGCGCAAAGACAAGATCGTCAAAAACTTAACCGGCGGCATCACTCAGCTTTTTAAGGCAAACAAAGTGTCCAGCTACGCGGGATTAGGCCGTCTGCTGGCGGGCAACAAAGTCGAGGTGACGCAGCACACGGGCGGTGATCCGCTGCTGTTGGAAGCCAGGCACGTTATTTTGGCGTCCGGCTCTACACCCATCAGCATTCCCAACGTGGCGTTTGACGGGCATTACATCATCGACAACCAGGGCGCGCTGGATTTGCCCGAAGTACCCAAGCGCCTCTGCGTGATCGGCGCGGGTGTCATCGGGCTTGAGCTGGGTTCGGTTTGGAAGCGACTCGGCGCACAAGTGCTGGTGTTAGAGGCGATGGACACCTTTTTGGGTGCCTGTGACCAAGACATCGCGCGCGCAGCGCAAAAGGAATTCAAGAAGCAGGGCTTGGATATTCGCCTCGGTTGCAAGGTACAGCGCGCGGAAGTCAAAGATGGCCAGGTGCATGTCAGTTATCTCGATAAAGACGGTGAAAAGGTCGAAATTTTCGACCGCCTTTTGGTCGCCGTTGGGCGCCGCGCGATGACCGACGGTTTGCTTGGCGACAATACCGGCGTGGTGATCAACGCGCGTGGTCAGATTGAAGTGGACGCGCACTGTGCGACCGCCGTGCCGGGCGTGTGGGCGATCGGGGACTGCGTGCGCGGCGCCATGCTGGCGCATAAGGGCTCTGAGGAAGGCGTGGCAGTTGTTGAACTGATCGCGGGTAAGGCCGGCCACGTCAACTACTCAACCATCCCTTGGGTGATTTATACCGAGCCTGAAATTGCCTGGGTTGGCCTGAATGAGGCCGAGTGCAAAGCGGCCGAGATTCCTTACAAGATCGGCACCTTCCCATTTGCCGCAATTGGGCGCGCGCAGGCGGCGGGGGATACCTCCGGCTTAGTGAAGGTGATCGCGCACGCTGAAACCGATCGGCTGCTGGGCGTGCACATGGTCGGCTTGAATGTGTCGGAGCTGATCGCTGAGGCCGTGGTGGCGATGGAATTCCACGCGTCCGCTGAAGATCTTGCGCGGATTGTGCACGCGCATCCGACGATGTCCGAAGCAGTGCACGAAGCCGCGCTGGCACTCGATAAACGCGCCATTCACCGGATGAATTAGTGATGTCGAGCATTCCAGAACAATTCAAAGCATTTCGCATCAACCAAGACGCCAGCGGCTATCACGCGGTATTGAAAGACATCGCTTTGGACGAGCTCCAACCCGGTGAGGTCACGATCAAAGTGGCCTACTCATCGGTTAATTACAAAGACGCACTCGCGGGCACCGGCGAGGGCAAAATCCTGCGCGAGTTTCCGCTCACTGGCGGCATCGATGTCGCCGGCACGGTCATTGAAAGTGCCGATCCACGTTTTAAAGAAGGCGATCCGGTGCTGGTCACTGGCTGCTCGCTCAGTGAAACCCGCGACGGTGGTTACAGCGAATACGTGCGCCTTGAAGGACGCTGGGTGATTGCGCTGCCGAGCGCGCTGAGCTTGCGCGAAGCAATGATCTTGGGCACCGCTGGCTTCAC
>Ga0105046_10003400_pt1 | contig 25248 bp, 13 predicted proteins | sample MAT03_FD_78385 | JGI IMG/M metagenome (GOLD analysis project Ga0105046, IMG submission 78385) | Freshwater microbial communities from Lake Fryxell liftoff mats and glacier meltwater in Antarctica - MAT-03 (megahit assembly) | ecosystem: Environmental > Aquatic > Freshwater > Ice > Liftoff...
GCCAACTACAGCCGCGAACTGGCCGACTACATCATCTACGTCATTGATGTGGCTGGTGGCGACAAAGTGCCGCGCAAGGGTGGTCCAGGCATTACCCAGAGCGATCTGCTGGTGATCAACAAGACCGATCTCGCCACCGCGGTAGGTGCCGATTTGGCGGTGATGGACCGCGACGCCAAGAAGATGCGTGGCACTGGTCCAACCGTCTTCGCTCAGGTCAAGCATGGCGGTGGTGTCCCAGAGATCGTCGATCACATCCTGCATGGCTGGCAGCATGCTTTGGGGGCCGGTCACCGGCATTGATCCTGGACCGCCAGCGGTAACCCTGGGGCATGCTGACCAAGCCGGAGTTCCTCGCCGCCCTCAAGCGCGAGACCAAAATCCTCTCCCACCTCGCTGGCCAACTGGAGCCGAAGCATCTCGACTTCCGCCTCACTTCGGCGCAGCGCTCGACGCGCGAGTTGCTGCAGTACCTGACCATCAATGCCCAGGCCAGCACCACCTATTACCTGTCCGGCACCTGGGATCACTGGGACGCCCTGGCTGCCGGCGCCACGGCGATCGACTTGGCCACTTTTTCTGGAGCCCTGAAAAGTCAGGAACGCGCTGTCGTCCGCTTGCTGGCTCCGATCTCGGACAAGGCCTGGCGCACCCGGATGGTCAAGCCGATGTCAGGCAAAGGCAGCAAGCTGGCGCTCGATGTCGCGTTATTCGAAACCACCCTGAGCATGTGCATCGGCTATCGCATGCAGTTGTTCCTCCAGGCCAAGGCAGCAGGTCTTGCGCAACTGGCTTCCAAGGACCTGTGGGCGGGCAAAGCCTGAGATGTCTGAGTCCGGCACCCATTGGCTGCACCGACAATACCGTTGGCTGATACCGGTCGCCGGACTGATTGTGCTGGTGGTGCTGCCGGCCCTCGCCTTCGTCATTGGTTCGAATCTCCAGCGGTCGTCGGTGGGCAACTATGGGCCCAACAATCTGGCTGCCGCGATCCCCTGGATCCTGGGCGTCTCCGCACTCGCCATTGGCTTCCTCGGGTTTGTAGTCCTGATCGCGTTCCAGCGTCGACAGGAGCGCGCCGTCCGCATCGCATTGCAGATGACGGCAGAACTGCGCCAGGCCCAGGCCGAGCAGCGCGCGGTACTCGCACGGGTCCAGGAGGCGGCGAAAACCAAGGACGACTTCCTGGCAGTGATGAGCCACGAACTGCGTACGCCACTTAATGGCATCATCGGCATGACCACGCTGCTGATCGAGAGCGACCTCGATGCGCAGTCCCGCGACTTTGCCGAGACGGCACGCAACTGCGCCAACGGCCTGCTCGACGTGATCAACGACATTCTCGACTATTCGAAATTGGAGTCCGGCCGTATCGAATTAGACGATCTCGCCTTCGATCCCCGCGATCTGGTCGAGGAGGCGCTGCAGATCGTCGCCGACAAGGCTCAGCAGAAGGGTATTGAACTGGTTGGCGACATCGACCCGCAGCTAGGCACGCGACTGCGTGGCGACCCATCCCGACTGCGACAGCTGCTGCTGAACTTGGTATCCAATGCAGTAAAGTTCACCGATCGCGGTTCCGTCACCGTATCCATGCGATCGCTCGACGACCGGTTGCCGCGAACCCAGGTCCGGCTCGCAGTGGTCGACACTGGAATTGGGATCGCAGCCGCCGATGTGCCACGTCTGTTCACCCCCTTCACCCAGGCGGATGGTTCAATCAGCCGACGCTTCGGAGGAACCGGCCTGGGTCTTGCCATCTGCAAGAGCCTGACCGTGGCGATGGGCGGATCGATCACGGCCAGCAGCACGCTGGGCCACGGCAGTACCTTTCAAGCCGATGTGATGCTGCAACGCGAAGAGCCATCCTCGACCTCCTCCTTGCCACCTGAACTGGCCGGGCAGGTCATCCTGCTGGTCGACGATGACCCCACCGCGCGTTCATCCATCACCGCCATCCTTTGCGAATGCGGCTGCATCGTGGTGGGAGGTGCCAATCTCGCTGGCGCGATCGCTAGCCTGGGATCATCCAAAGCCGACCTGGCGGTACTCGACGCGGCGGCCATCACGGATGATCCGCAGGCGGTGGCCGCCGAGCTACGACGCGACTCGCGCTTCGCTGAGCTGCCCCTGGTGCTGCTGACCACATTTTCAACCCAGATCCGCCTGGATCTGCCCCGCACGTCCACGGTCAGCAAACCAGTCCGTCGCCGACACCTGCGCGAGGCCATGCAGCAAGTTCTAAGCCAGCGCCACAGACCCGGTACGGAAGCGATCGTACGGCGTTTCGCCCATCTCCCCGTGCTAGTGGCTGACCAGCGCCTAGTCACCATGCGAGCGATCGCCGGCCTGCTTACCGACTTGGGATGCAAGGTTGATCTCGCGGTCGACTGCGACGAGGCCTGCGCTGCCGTGCGCCGTGCGACGCCGGTAGCTGTACTGCTTGCTTCCGATCTGCCACCGCAGGGGGCAGCCTCAGCGGCTGCGCACCTGCGGAGCGCCGGCTATGATGGCCTGATCATCGCCACCGGTGGATCACGGCACGCTCCGGCAGGCTGCGATGCGGCGGTCACCTCGCCACCACGCGCCTCAGAGCTAGCCAAGTTGCTGGCCACCATCCCGGCATGACCGATGACGGCCTGCCCGTCCTGGCCCAACGTTTTCTCGATCATGCCCGGCTTGGTCTGGGACTCTCGCCGAACACGCTGCGCGACTATCGCACCGCCCTGCGCCACCTGCATACGGCGATGACCGCCGTCGAGGTAGCCTCACCCGATGCGCTCGGCCCGGACGAGGCGGCCGCCTGCCTGGGATGGCTGCGCGATCATGCCAACCTCGCTGCCGCCAGCTTGGCGTTATGCTTGGTGGCTTGGCGGATGTGGGCGCGCTTCCTGGTCGAGGAAGGCGCTCTGCAACACGACCGTTTAGCCCTGACACCCTCGCCGAAGTTGTGGCGATCAGTGCCAGAGGTGCTGACTCCCGAAGAGGTCGAACGTCTGATGGGCAGTCCGCCGGAAGGTCCCCTACGAGCCCGCGACAAGGCCGCATTGGAGCTGCTGTATGCCCTCGGCGGGCGAGCCTCGGAGGTCATCGGCCTGGGCATGACCGATTTCAAGGAAAGCGGCAGGCTCGCCCTGTTGCGCGGCAAGGGGTCGAAGGAGCGGCTCGTCCCAGTTGGCGAGCGCGCACGCCGTGCCGTCGCCGCCTATCGCGACGGACTGCGCCGCGAGTTGGATCCGCGCGGACGTCAAGAGCACTTGCTGCTTGGCGCGCGCGGAGGTCCTTGGAACCGCCAGGGTCTGTGGCAGATGGTCCAGCAATCAGCCATCCTGGCTGGCATCACCAAGCCAGTTTGGCCGCACCTGCTCCGCCACAGCTTCGCCACCCATTTGCTGCACGGCGGGGCAGACCTGCGCGCTGTCCAGGCACTGCTTGGCCACGCCAGCCTGACGACCACCGAGCGCTACACGCATGTCGATGCCGCGCGCCTGCGCGACATTCACAAGCGCTTCCACCCGCGGGCCTAGGCTTTACTTCGCCTTTTTTTGGACCCCTTTGCGTGGCACCACTCGCGGGGGTTTCTTGTCATCCGAAGTTGGCTTGGCGTCGACCAGGTGGAGGCGGGTCAATACGGCTTTGTCGAATCCATCGGACAGACCGGCGCCCAGTTCGAGGCAGCCGTGCGCCTGCTCGACCTGCACCGAAGCGCCCCAGCGCAGCCAATGGTCGCGACCTGGTCGCTCATTGGAAGGATACATCCACTCCCACGGAATTAGTACCTCCCACGACAGACTTGCACCATCGCAGGTGGCCCGCGCCTGGATCGCCGGTCGGGCCGGATCGTCGCCGACCAAGCGGTTGACCAGTCTGACGGTCGAAGCGCCTCCATTCCAATCCAACGCGAGCAGCAGCGGACGGGCATCACTGGAGAAATCGCCCCGCACCGAATCAACAGCCATGTAGGTGATAGCTGCCCGGTCGGGCGACAATGGGACGCTGAGTGCGGCTATGAAGGCTTCATCGCGCCAGGCTGCCCAGCCGATCAGCGGTTCTGTTGGGATGGCGCTCGGGGCCAAGCCCCTGGCAGCTTCGGCGGCCGGCTGCTCCCAGCTGGCCTGATCGTCCCACTCGTCAATACGGCCGTCGACGACCACGGGCTTCGTCATGCGCCAAATCGGCTCGTGCGACTCGCCCAAAGCGCGACCAGGCAGCGCGGTCGTCGCCCCCGCAACCGGTACTAGAGCGATCAGGCCACGGGTCGTGCCTATCAGGATGTCGCTGCCGACGACCTGTGGTTGCACCCGCCAAGCGCTGGACATGCCGAGGGTCGATTCCACCTCGATCTTGCCGGCTTGGGGGTCGACGATCTGAGCCCGCAGCCAGCCATCACGGTCGTTGCAGAAGGCGACGGCGTAGCGGCCCCATGGCACCAGTCCGGAATAGCCGCGCCGCCATTCTTCACGGGTCGGCAGCCAGAACGCCTCGGCCCCGTCGGCCTTCCAGCCGATGATGCCGGCCTGCCCATTGCGGTTGTTGACGGCACGCACGCGCATGTCGCCAACGTAGCGGGCAGCCCACGGCAGCCGGTCAGCAGCATCACCGTGGTGCATGAATTCATCCTGGGTGATCAACTTGCCCGAGGGATCGATGGTCGCGGTGCGATGACGCCAGCCTTCGGCCCCATTGCCGACGATGGTAATACGGTCCCCATCGCGCCAGACAGTATGGAATGAGCGCATGCCGAGGTCGAAGCGGACCGCTTCGCGCTTGCCCGAGCGCCACAGCACACCACCGGCTGGGCCGCCGATGATCAAGTCGTCGTTGGGCAGGGCGTGGACCGATGCAGTGCCCGATCCCTCGAGGCCAAGAGACGCTTCAAGCACGCGAACCCCGTCGGAGAGCCGGCGGATCTCAATCCTGGCCACGTTACCACGGATGACGACGAGATGCAGATCGCTGCCGACCACATGCATGCCGAAGATGGCACCGTCGGCCCTGCCCTTGGACTGGGGCCGGCCGTCACGTGCATCAATCACGTTGTACCACGCATCGTTCCAACCGAAGCGCAGGACCCGATCGCCGTCGAGTTGGGTAACTTCCCGCCAACGTTCGTCCCGACGCATGATTATGGCTGGGTCGCGGTCGAGTACGTCCTGCCAGCGCAAGCGACCCGTGACGCGGTCATGAACGCTGAAGGCAGCCTCGCCAATCAACAGCACGCTGGTGCCATCAACCTCCATCGAGCGTAACCGTTCCGGCGGAGCGGGCACCGCCCACGACACCGCAGCCTTGGCGGTGTCGATGCGTCGCAGGGCGCCAGCCGCGATGACATAGGCCTCCTCGGTCGAGCCGCGCGGCACGCAGAGGGATTCGACATATCCGACCGGCATCTCCCAACGCGCTGCCAGGGCGACCGGTTTGGCTTCGCCGGCAGGAACTGCAAGGCCGACGATGACGCGGGTGCGCAAGGCGATTTCTGCTGTCGCCGGCTTGGCCGTCCCGCCCGTCAACACGGCTACGAGGCCGTCCGCCAGGGCGAGCACGCGACCGCCGATCGCGTACAGTTCATTCGGCCGCGCCTCACCACACCCCAGTGCCGACCACTGCGGGCCAGCGGTGGCGGCGCCATCCGCTAGAGCCAAGCGAGTTATCCCATCGACTGTCGGGATCCACGCAGCATCACCAACCACCGCCGGTCGCCCTGGCCGTCCTGAAGCAGGCCGCCAACGCCACCGCTCGGCACCAGTGGCTGGCGTATGAATGGTCACGGCACTGCCGATCGACAGCAGACCTGACGGGGTCAGAGCGCACAGTTCACCCGCATCTGACAGTTCATTGGCCCAGGCCACGGATCCATCGCTGCGACGCAAGGCGAGCAGACCGAGGGTATCGCGAGGAGCCACGTAGACCCGATCCGCATCTGCGAGCACGACACCGCGGCCACGCGCCAGCAATCGGCGCAAGGCCATCCGTGAACTATCTGCGTTGATCGTCGTCCGCGGATAGGCCTGCAGCCAGAGCAGCCGGCCGTCAACTGCATCATAGGCGCCAACCTGACCGGCATCGCTGCTGACGAACAGCTCGCGCCCGCTGAGCAGCGGTGCCGGCGCGTCACCAGCCGCGATATAGTCCACGCCACCCATCGGCTGCCGGGTCAAGCCACCGGCCAGGGTACTGCGCCACAGCACCCTGCCACGAACCGCATCCAGGCAGACGACCACCCCGCGACTGTCTTCGACAAACCACGCCCACACTCGACCCCCAGCCATAGTTGGGGCCGAGGCCAGCGCGGCATTGACCAGCTCAGGCAGGTCAGCGCTATTCCACAGCGGCCTGCCGTTAGCGGCATCGACGGCAATCAAACGCCGCCCACCGTTACGCATCAGGCCGGCAACAGCGATACCGCCATCAACTGCGAGCGCCGCGGACGACTGCTGGCGTAAAGATTGCGGAACGGTGCCGGCCATCATCCGGTCATCGTCAGCTCGCCAGCGCAGGGCGCCGTCAGCAGCAAATGCGGCGATTTCGCTGGGCGTCGACACGATCAGCAGGTCGCCCGCAAAGGCCAAGGCTGGCACGGGCGGTCGGGCATCGGCACGCAGCTCGCGAGGGATGGCGTCGGCATAGCGCGGAAGCCTGACGACCAGCGAGGCTGATTTCGGTTCGGCCGAGGCCGCAGCCGGGAGCAGGCCGCGCATTGCCGTCGCGAACCGGTCAGGCGCCAGCTGCGCACCATCCCAGGTCACCGGGCCACCCGCCTTGGTGATGCGGGCGAGGACGCCGTCGAGTATCGCAACGTCGCCAAGGTGCGCGGCAGCCTCGGCGGCCCGGGCAAGCAGCTCTGCATTGCCTGCCGCCTGGGCTAAACCGCGTTGGGCCGTGCCAAGGGACAATTGCCAGCCACCTGCCATCGCCCACAAACCGGCCTCGCGGCGGAGGGCCTCACCAGCGGCCGGAGCGAGCGACCAGCGACTGCTGATCGCTGCCAGAGCTTGAAGATCGTCACCGTCAGTGCGGGCCAGAGCAGCTGCAGCCCGCTCATCCTGTCGCTCGTGCCATGGGGTAGTGACGGCCGCGTCAGCACGAGCGAGGCGCTCTGCCGCGTAGGCGGCGGCACCGCGCAGGCGGCCATCCGGCAGTTGCACGGCAAGGTCGCGACCGCTCTCAATCGCCTGCTGCAGATCGCTGGCGGCGCGGGGCGGATCACTGCCCAAGGCGCGCTCGGCGGTGCGCAGCAGAGTCGCCATCTCGAACGGGGCCGCGATCGCCACCACGTCACCCTTGCGTACGCGGATCGCGCGACGGCGGCCATCGATCCAGCGGTCGACTTCCTCGTCGCCAGGAGCCGCATCGCGGGCACGCTGCACTGCAACCACGGCTTGGCGCGGATAGCCCATGGTCAGCCACAGGTCGGCCTCCCAGAGGAAGGCCGCCGCTACCGCCTTCGGCTCCAGTTCGTTGAGCTGGGCCCGCCGCAGGCGGTTGAGTGCGCGATCGATCAACCCAGAGGCGACCAACAGGTTGGGCACATTGCCGGCCACCCAACGGCGCGTCTCGGCGTCATCCCAGCGGCGATCAGCCAGGGCTGCGTCGAACCAGGCAACCAGTTCGGCCAGGGCGACCGGCGACAGCTTCCATTGTGGCTGGGTTATGACCGCGCCGGCGACGTTGCGGATCAGGTCGGTCCGTTCCGGCCAGCAAGCGATGACTGTGCGGGCCAGGGCCCAGGCCTCGTCTGTACGATCCGATGCAGCCAATGTAGTGGCGAGGTCGGCAAGAATCTGAGCTGACTGCGCACGATCGCCAGCCAACGCCGCAGCGATGTCGCTGGCAGGCCAGGGCTCGCGCCGCATGCGATACTGGAAGGCGGACGGACCGCCTCCGTTCTGCACCGAACAGACGAGCACATTGACACCTTTGCGCAGCGGAAGCGCCACCACGATTGAATCGGGAGTCAAGCCCCGCTGGGCGCGATCGGAATACAGCCGCTCGCCATTGAGCCACACGGTCAATGCGTCATCCGCCCCGAAGCTGACATTGGCAGTACGCTCGGCATCACTACCAATCGTGGTCGTCAGATAGTATACGACATTATCGCCACCGCCGATCCGGCCGATGTCGAGCATGCCGCCACCCCAGGCATCTGCTGGAATGTCGCGCCATTCTTTACCTGCCACCGGCCCGGCGGCAGTTCCCTTGGCGACGTCGAAGAGCGACTTCTCGTGCGGAGACCAATCGCCCAGCGGATGCGGCCCACTGGTCTTCCACACCGTCGGCTGGGCGGCCGCAGTTGGTATCTTCGCCGCACCGACGAGCAGAGCGGCACCGGCGGTGCGTTCGCCCAGCACAGCCCGGATCAGGGCCTGGCGTGCCGACGCCAAGTTGGGGGCAGCGGGCAGGTTGCGACGGGTCAGTTCCTGCAAGTAGTACTTCAGCGCGCCGGCCTCGTCCTTGGCGGCGGCAAGATCCTCGGCCAGCTCGATTGCCGGCAGGGCCAACGGTGTACCAGGCAGACCAGCAGCCAAGCGACGGGCGGCAAGACGGGCCGGCTCGTCCTTGCGCGCTGCCTGCACCCCGGCGATCAGCCGAGCACGCTGGGCATCGGTGGCCAGTTTGCCCAGTTCATCCACCGACACCTTGGCTGTCGGGTCTAGCCGGGCAGCCAGACTGTAGAGATCGAACCGCACCGGATCGGCAGGCAACAACAGAGCAGCAGCCGCCTGCAGCTCGCTGGCCGTTCCTGGCGCATCGCCCAGGGCATTTCGCAGACGGGCTCGATCGACCGCTAGACCGCTGCGGGTCTGGGTATCGAGATTGGGCAGCTTCAAGGCTTCTCCGAGAATACCCAAGGCGCGCTCGGGCACGTCGAGTCGCTGCCACAAGCGGGCGGTGCGCCTCGCCGCCGACACCGGGTCAGCCGCGCTCCCCTCCCACAGCTTCTGCAGGGCGGCGGTTTCGCTGGTGGCGCCAGCTTCGTCGCCTACCTGATGCAGCAGCCGGGCCCGCTCGGCCAGGGCCCGTTCGGTGGCATCGGCGTCACCAGCCGCTGCGACCTCGGCCAAGGCGGCGACCGCTTCGCGCGCAAACCCGAGACCTTCCCACAGCCTGGCGATCTCGAAGGGTGCATCGATCAGCTGCTCGTCGCCGGTGAAGTCGATGTTTAGGCGGCGCAGCAGGGCGATGCGGGCCCGTGGGTCGCCAGGTTCCGAGCGCAGCGTGGCCGAGGCGCGGCCATCGCCACCGCGCACCGCCAGGACGACCTGATGCGTGCCGGCCGGTAGCCACACCGAGGCGGATTGACGATCGATCTCAGCCTCGTTGGTCTCGCGATCGGGGGCGCTCAGCAACTGGTTGGCGACCCACAGCCAGCAGCGTTTGGTGCCATCAAAGCGGAAGCGGACCAGTCCGGCCTCCGCGACCACCACCTCGGTGGTCGCCCAACGCACCTGCTCGCCGCCACCTGGCATCACCTTGCCGAGTTGCAGGATGCGCCCGGTCTCACCGAGATCGAGCGGCTTCCACCCATCGCCAGCGGTGAACCCCTCGGGCAAGCGCACCGGCAACTCGGTCTTCTTGCCGTCATCGGGTCCGCGCACGCGCCACTGCCGCGGCATGCCCGCAGCCGAGAACTCCTCGACCGTATCCGATAGCGAGTCTTTCTTAGCGTAGGTCCGCAGCAGGGCTGCTGGCACATCGGCGGAACCTTGCTCGACCCGCAGCTCAGCGATGCGGTAGGTGCAGGGCTTGCCCTTGGCATCACCCGGCGGGTCGGCAGCCAGGCCGGTAGCGCCCGGACGCAGTTGGCCGCGCCCGACGACCACGCGGGCCGGTGCGCCGCTCGCACCGATGCGGTCGCGAGCGATGCCGGCGATGCGACCCCATACCCAGCCATCACGCGAACCGTAGGCCACCAGCTCGCGGGTGGTCAGCACGATGCGCAGATGAGCCGGACTGGCGCCGGCACCCAGTTCCGTCTCGCCGTGGTCATTTCCATCGACGCCGCGGCCGTTCCACAACGCCCAGGCCCGCCGGTCATCACGTTTGGTGTGCGGATCATCGCCCAGTCCAACGGCGAAGACCGCTCCACCACCCCATTCTAAAGCGAGTACCAACGGGTACTCGTCGACTGGTTTCGCACCCCAGGCAGAAAGCTGAGCAGATAGACGCATCGGCCGGTCGTCGCTGCCATCCGGAAGCTCGGTGGCCGCCACCGCCAGGGCCTGACGGCCGCTTGGCGCGGTGATCTCAATCGCGCGCTGCTGGAAGACGATGCTGGTCTCGGCTCCGGCCAGTAGGGTCCATCCGGCCGGCGGCTTGTCGCCGGGAGCTCCGGCCCAGTTGATATCGGCAGCCTGCGCGAAGCAGGCGAGGGCGAGCAGGGTCGGAACGCAGCGCAGATTCATCACTTCACCAGGGTCGGGTGGCACCAGACCACAGTACAGCGTGCCAGGGCCCCATTGACGCCGTCACACCTGAAGACGATCTCAGTCACGCCCTGCACCGGTAGTGCGAATGGGGTGGCCGGAGCGCCAGGACGCAGAGTCTGTTCCCAGGATACTTTGCCGTCGCACACGACGCGAGCGACAGCATCGACCCCGAAGGCCGGAGCTACGGCCCAACCAACCAGGTTGGCAGCGCCAGCAGTTCGCCAGGCGATTTCCCCGCGTGCCGGCAATACCACGCCACGTTGGGCGGACAGGCCGCCATAGCTGCCCGGAAACCCAACCTCTGGCAACGCAAGGGCGACACCCAAACGGTCGGTTGCCGATGCCCGCAGCGATCCCGCACGTTCCAAGGCTTGCACGCGACTGCTGCTGCTCGTCACGCCGGACAATCCGACCAGCGTAACGGTCGCCGTGCCGAGCGGCCCGGTGATGGCCAATCCTTCAAGGCTGACGGTGACGCTGCGTGCCAGGAGTCGATCTCCGGAGACCGTATGGAACCAGACGTGCGCGTCGGCGCCTGGTGGAGCCGCGGTGGTAACCACGACGGTAGCAACCCGGGCGCGTGGCACCTGGGCCGTACGCCGACCGGTGTCAATGCCGACGGCTTCTGCATTGATGAACATGAGCTTGCCGGCGACCCGCTCACCGTTGATCAGTACCGCCCCGGATGGTCCGGTCAGCATGTTGGCCAACTGGTCCAGACTGATCGGCGCCAACACCACGGCAGCGACCTGCCCGAGGGGCACGTTCAGCTGTCCATACAGATCACAGCTGAAACTGATCGCCTCCTTGTCGAGCGATGCCGGAACACCACGCAGCACCTCGCCCACGACCGTCACCAAGCCGGAGTCCATGCGGGTGGCCGGCTGGGCCGGCAGGGCGACGACGGCCAGGTCGCTCCAGGCGAGTACCGTCCCGCCCAGGCTCAGGCCTGTGCTGACCGTAGTTGCAGCACCGCTATTCACGGTCCCGCGCAGGGTCAGGGCAAGACTCGATGGCACAGGCTCGCCACCTGCAAGTAAGGCACAGAAACACAGGGTCAGGATGGTACGGGACATTGGGTATGGGTGATTGTGCGGATCAAGTCCGGTTCAGCAACGTCGCGTCGGCCCATTCGTGACTGTAGTACACGTCCAGCACTGGACATGCATGGCCTGCCCGGTTGGTGCAACTCACTGATGCGCCCAAAAATGGACAGAGGGGGAGATTACCATCCCTGTCCCCCACATCACCGGACGTACGTCTGATCGCATCCGACAGTTTCACCCTTGGTTGAGCGACGCGAGACGTGCCAGCTAGCGTGCAGAGAAACGTTCACTTCCTGCACGCGAGACGCGCCAAGCACACAACACCACAGCGCAGGCTACGCCTGCGCTGTGGTGCATCAGCTATCATCGGACTGGCAGGCCGTCTGCCTGCGTCCCGAGTCAGTGCTTCTGGTTCGCAACCTGGGCGTAGCGGTAGTACACTTCCAGACTCAAGGTGTTGTAGGCCGTTGATAGGACACGACCCACGTTGTTGCCGTGGAATACTGTGCCTTCCCAGTTCCAACTGCCATCTAGGCAACCGTTGCCCTTGATCTGGGCGTTGACCAACATGTCGCGGACGACTGAGTTCCAGGTCTTCCACTTGTCGCCACCCAGTTGGAACACACCCAGGGTGTTATAGTACATGTAGTAGGTGTTGCAGGGATAAGCGGTCGGAGTCTGGTACTTCATCACGTAGTTGGCCAGGGTTTCCAGCATCGGATCGCCGGCACGGTGGCCGAGGAACACAGCCAGGACCATGCCGACCGGGGCCATGTCGTGATCCGTACCGATCGGCTTCTTAGCGGCTGCATCCCAGCCGGCGATCTCGACCGGCTTGGCGTTGCCCGTGGTCCAGATGTAGGGGTAGCGACTGATATCTTTGTACGGATCCAGCTTGGTGTAGTCCTCACACCAGGGCTGCTTGGTGTTGGTGTCCTGCCAGCTCTTCTCAAGGAACTTCTTCGCACCCTCCATGCTATTGCCGATATTCAAGCCGCCGGCATAGGCACTCTTGAGCGCCATGACGTTCCAGCCGGAAACGGACGTGTCGTTACGCTCATTGGGCCCGACGTAGTCCCAGCCGAGACCGGCATAGGCCCCGCCAGCCTTGTCCTGATTTTGACGTTTGATGATCACGTCAATCGCCGTCTGGGCCGGTTTGCGCAGATCTGGGTCCGAGGTCATAGCGTAGGCTTCAGCCAGGGCCATGGCAGCGACCGGATGCTCGTAGTTACGGGCGCCAAGCAGACCGTCCGGCTTCTGGATCGAGAGGAGGTAGTCGATACCCTTCTTGACCGTCGGCTTGAATTTATTCGGCGTCTTGTGGTCGTAGCCGGCGCCCAGGAAGCAGAGCAGCGCGTAACCGGTCATAGCCGGGTTGACTTCGTCGGCTCCGTGGCCGGCCAACGAACCAGGTTCGCACTTCGGATCCTCGGTGCAGTTCTGGAAGTACTTCTCGGCGTCCCACATGCCGTTGGGCGACTGATGCTTCTTGAACCAGCGGAGCGCAGCGTCAACCGCGCTCTCGGAGCCCTTCGAACCACCGCCGCGGCCGACCGCGCGCTTGCGGCCACCGCCGCTGCGGCTGCCGAACATGCCGGCACTGCTGCCACCCGCACCGATGGCCATGAACGCACCAGAGCCGCCCATCTCATTGTCGGCAACCGCTTCTTCACGGCCCTTGGGAACCGGGTTGTCGTTCTCCTCTTCGCGTTGCGAGTCTTCCTCGGGCAGGTCGAGCTGGGTGATCGGATTCGGCTTGTCGGACTTGGTCTCGATGTCGAGTTGGACCTTCGGGTCGAGCAGTTCGCGTTCGAGTTTCGGTTTCTCTTCCTTCTTCGCGGGCGGAGGAGGAATGCTTTGGACGCGAACCGGCGGGATCTCCTGCTCCGGCTCCTTGGCCAGGATGTAGATCGCTCCCAGCAACATGATCGCTGTTGCGTGCAAAGCACCGGAGACCACCCAAGAGACGAGACCGGCGTATTTTCCGCGGCCCTCCTCTGCCTGCTGGCCCTCTTCGATCGGGTTGCCGTTCTCATCAAGCAGCTGCTCTGGCTGCTCTTGGTCGTCAAACTGCTGATCATTCTGGCTCATGGAAGGCTCCTGCACTCGGTCTAACGCGACCAGTTGGTCGCGGTTCAACGCATCTTGGTGATGTGAGGACGATAGGCGGGATGCCTGGACAGCATCATCCGTCAAGGACGCAAGCCGTGTGGGGGGATGAGACACGGCGTGGGTCTGTACGGATCCCTCGCTCAGCAGCACGCAGCACCGGACAAAGACCTACTTCTGGTAGAGCGGCAAATACCTGTAGGGGATGGTCAAGACCAGCACGCCCATGGCGGTGTCGTAGGCTTCCCAGTTGCCCTTCCAGTGACCGTCCGCTTCCTGGCGATCGCACAAATCCCGCACAGCAGCAGGATACCACGTGTTCCACCACCGTTTGCCCTGGGCGCCCAGGCTTTGCGCCTGATACATGCCCATGGCGGTGTAATAGAGTCCGTAGTGGTACCACTCGCCATGGTCCGATTTTTTGTCGGTCAACGGCTGGAAGGCCATCAGGTACTCGATGCCTTCAACCACTTCGGAGGCACGGTAATCGCCAGCCACCTGTAGCGAAGTCACACCAGCCGCCGAACGGGCGAATCCACTGCCGCCTCCTGGGGTGTAGCCAAAGCCGCCGTCTTTGCCCTGGCCCTTGGGGTTGTGGCAGGACTTCACGTATTCGATGCCGGCGTCGATAACCTCTTTGGGCACATCCATGCCGGCATCGCGCGCAGCGCGCAACGCCATCAACTGCATGACGGTGACCGATAGATCGTCGTCCGAGATCTTCGGCTGGTAGCGCCAACCGCCCTTCTGATTCTGACAGGAACAGATCAGATCGATCGCCTTCCGTAGCGTTTCGCGGATGCGACGGTCGCCGGTCTGCCCCCACACTTCGGCCAAGGCCAAGGCGGCGAGACCATGGAAGTACATCGGACCATGACCTCCCATCCAACCCTGATAGAGCAACCCATCAGGCTGGGCCGTATCGAGGATGAACTTGATCGCTTTGGCGGTCTGCACCCCGTACTCGCCGGTGCCGGGCAGGTGGCCTTGCGACATCAGAGCGATGGCCACGGCTCCGGTTACGCCGGACGAGTTTCCGTGCCCACCAGGAAACGTACCATCTGGACGTTGGTTGTTGGCCAACCACGCAACCGCCTTTTTCACTGCAGCAGCAGCCTGGGGCGACAGCTGCTCGGTACTCTCAAGCGCAGCGAGTTGTTGCCAACCACCGGCGATCAACAGCCAGCAACTGGCGGCAAGCAGCCAGCGGCCAGCGTTCACTTGTCGTTCTCGCCTGCCAGGGCGCGGTAATACTGCACCAGGGCCTGCTCGTAGCGGGCCGGGAACTCATCCGCCTTCACTTGTGAGAGGACTTCGCGGTCACCCGGGTCCATTGAGACGTTCCAGCCGCTGCGCTGCGTACCCTTGCGATCGCCATCTTCGATCTCGGTCGCGCCCTTGCGCTCTTCCGCAGCCTGCGAGTCCTTGGCCGGAGGCGGTTTGGCCATCGCCTGCATCTTCTGTTTGGTCTTCTGCATCTGTTGGGCGAGTTGGGACTGGGCCTGCTGCATGGCCTGCAGGGCCTGCTGCATCTGTTGCTGAGCCTGCTGCTGATTCTGCTGGTCCAGCGACTGTTTGGCCTGCTGGGCGCTTTGCTGCGCCTGCTGCTGCTGGGCCTGTTGCATCTGATTGGCAATGCTTTGTTGCTGCTGCGCCATCTGCTGCGACTCGGACTTGGACTGCTGACCCTGCTGCTTCTGAAGCTGGTCGAGCAGAGACTGCTGCTGCTGAGCAGCCTGGGCCAGGGCTTGAGCCTGCTGCTCCATCTTATCAAGTTGAGCCTGGTCAGACTGCTGGCGGGCAGCGTCCTGGGCTGCCTGAGCCTGGGCCATTTCCTGCTGCATCTGCTGCTGGGCGGCGTTCATGTCCTTGAGCGCCTGCTCCATGTTCTTTTCGGCGTTGGCCTTGTCCTGTTGCTGCAGGGACTGCTTGGCCTGTTCAGCACTCTGCTGGGCCTGCTGCATTTGCTTCTGGTCCGGGGACGACTGGCTTTGCTGATCCTTCTGCGACTGAGCGTCCTGCTGTGCTTGTGGACTCTGTTGCGCTTGTGGACTCTGTTGCGCTTGTGGACTCTGTTGCGCTTGCGCATCTTTCTGCGACTGCGCGTCAGGCTTGGCCATATCCTGCAGTTCGCGGGCGATATCCTGCTGCTTGGCGGCAAGGCGGTCGGCCTCTGCCTTGGACAGTTCTTTCTCGGAGCGGGTCTCGTCGAGCAGCTTCTGCTGATCGCGCTTGGTCTCCTCAAGGCGCTGCATCTTACGATCGAGTTCAGCGAGCGGATCACGGGTTGCGCCAGCGGCCTTGCGCTCGGCCTCCTCAAGACCTTTCAAGGCCTTGTCCTGGGCTTCCTGGGCTTCGGCCAGACGGTTCTCCTGAAGCGCTTCTGCAGCCTTGGCTGCATCCTTGGCGACCTGGCCCTTGTCCAGCTCGTCAGCAGCAGCATTCAGGTTCTTTTTGTCGCGTTCGTTCTCGGCTGACTTGGCCTGTTCGCGCAGGGACTTCGCCGCCTCGTCCAAGGCCTTGTCGAGGTTCTGCTGCTGCTTGGCCAAGCGCCCGAGGTCCGACTTCTCACTGGTCGACAGTTCAGCCTTCTCTTTGCCAAGAGTCTGATCGGACAGCTTGCCGGTCTCTTCTTGCAGACGGCGCTGCGCATCAATCGCAGCGCGCAGGTCGTTGAGGCCGTCGGCGCCAGCCAGCTTACCAGCCGCACCCTTGGTGATTCGTTCGAGGTGTCCGACCAAGTCATGCTGAGCCGCGGCTGCGTTCGCCAGCTCGGACGTCTCGCCACGCCGGGCCCGGGCCAGCTTGTCGACCACGTAGGTCATGGTCTTGGCATCGGCCTCAGGCGAGCGGACCAAGCCTTTGAGCTCGGTAGCCAGCTGGTCGAGGCGGTCGGCGTCGGCCTCATCGCCAACACGGTTGAAACGCAGGTTGTCGGCCAGCTGATCTGCCTTGGTTGCGGTCTGCTCGGCCTGGCTTGCGACCCCGCGCTGGACGCCTTCCTGGGCCCGCACAACGCGATCAAGGCCACCATCAGCCGCCGAGGCGACGATCGAGGCGGCGAGGAGCAGCAGGGTCGGGGCGATGCGGATCATGGGGTCCATCCTCTAGGGTTTGCCGTCTTCAGCGGCTTTGCGGGCACCATCGACGCCGTCCTGGGCGTCACGCTGGCGATCGCGGATCGTCTTGATGCTGTTCAAAAGATCAGCCCGTTCACGGGCCATACGTTCGCGCATTTCGGCCGGGTCTAGTATATTGAACGTTCCACGTTGGCTGGCTGTGACATTGGCCTCAGGAGTCCGGGCGTCACGAGCCTCCAACCACCAGATAACGCGGGATCCCACCTCAGGGTTCAACGGAGCCAGATCAAATTGAGTTTCGCCCTGGGCCAATTCAGACCCACTCGTGCGTACTCCGGAGATCTCCAGGCTGGCCGGCTGACCGGTCGACGCGTCGAGGTCGACGCCAGGAGCTAAGACCTGCCAGCGCAGCTTCACCCCAGCGACCCCGTGGTCGTCGCGGATAGTGAAGCGGATTGGCCAACGAGCGAAGCGTGTCGCGTCCTTGTCACGTGATGGGAACGTGGCGGTCACAACCGGCGGCTTGTCCGGGATGGCCGTGATCGTCCAGCGGGACGGATCCGCACTGTCCAGTCCATCGGAGGCACGCAGTGAGATCGACCAGCTGCCGTCCTCGGCGGCGGTGAATCGGCCGCTGGCCGTCATGCCATCGGCAGACATGGTCATCGGCTGGGACACCGGATCGCCAAGGCCTGCCACCAGGGTCAAGGTGGCCGTGCTGACCGCCCGGCTGACCGCTGCCTCGACCACCACCACAGTGCCGGCCGGCACCTGCAGGTCGCCGACCGAGGACTTTTCATCGGGCAGGGCGAGATACTCCGGGTGGACTAGGCGCAGCGACAGCTGTTTGACGGTGGGACGGGGTATGACCCGCACTGGCAGCCAGGTTTCCCAGCGATGGTCACCGGCGATCGGCCGGATTGCGATGTCCTCGATCGCCTGCTTGAGTGTCCCGCGAAACAGCGGTTTGGGCTGGTCGATAACCCGATCGAGGCGCAGAGTTGAGCTGCGACCATCAGCGCCTCGTACGGTGGCGGTGCATTGGGTCGGCACCACCGATGTCGGATCGAGTTCGATCTCGACCGTCACCGGATCGCCACGACCGACCAGTTCAGGGACATGCACCGCGACGATGCTGGTCGCAGTCGGGTAGTGCGCCGACATGAAGGCCAGGCGGCGCAGGAAAGCCCCGGCGATGTCCGGACGCCACGCCGCCAGACTGATGCCCATCAGGAGCAGCACACTACCAAGCAGCACCGCCCGTTTGGCGGAACGCAGCTGCCAGGCCTGGCGGTGGTCGACGGTGGAGGCCCGTTCCTCGGTGTCCTCGGCCAACGCCTGGACCAGACCAGGGGAGGCGACTCCCGGATCGCCCGCTTCGAGGGCACGCAGCAACTGGACGGTGGAGATCAGGCGTCCAGCCAAGGCGGGATGGGCGTCCTCAAGACGCATCGCGAGCTCATCGTCTCCACGAGTGCGACGCAGTTCTGCGAACAGGCCGGCGCGCGCTTCGCGACCAGCCAGCCAGCATAACGTGCCGGTCATCCCCAGCCTGGCGGCGATGTCCCACCAGCCTCCGCCGAATACCACGCTAACAAACCAATAGTCGATGGCCAACCAGCCCAGCAGGGCGACGACCAGCACGGCAGCGAGTCGCCCTGCACCGCGCGCCGTTTCAGCACCACGGGCACGACTGCGCAGTAGGTCGATGCGGGTGCGGATGACATCAGACATGGGCTTGGCCTTTGCCTGGGTCTGGGGTCCGGGGTCCGGAGTCCGCGGTGAACGGTGGGGCGGGCTTGGTCGACATCACAGCATGTCCCAGCGTTTGCGGTACCACCACTCGATGCCCAGCAACAGGACGAGCAGGACCATGATGCCCGGCGCGTTCCACAGGGTGATCTCTTCGCGCTTCTGCACGCCCTGGCGCTGACGGGCCTGGATCAGTCCGGCGATCTCGGATGAGCGGTGCAGCGGAACGAAGGCGCCGGCGCTGGCCTTGGCGATCTGGGCGAGGAGGTCCTCGCGCATACCGCCGTCGTCGAGCTCGAGTTGCGGCTCTATCACCGTGACAACCCGGTCCGCGACCGCTTCCGCAGCATCGATTCCGGCCACCCCGGCGTCGCTGATGTCCAACACCACACGCTGGCGACCGGTGGTGCCCGGTATCCATTCACCGGCGAAGACGCCAGGCTGGTCGCGACGCGCTGCCAGTACGACCTGTTCTTTGGCGAGGTCGCGTTCAATTGTCACGGTCACGCTGTCGGCACGTAGCGGATTGAAGTCGCTGTCAAGCACGCGGGCGATCAGCTGGGCGTGATCACCGACCGCATATTCACTGCGATCGGTCTCAATCTGCACCCTACTGGCGTGACCCAAGAGGTGGGCCATGCCCAGTGACGAGGTCAGCTGGCCCCACAGCCGGCGGTGCTGGGCAACGCCCGGGCGGAAGCGCCAGCGCCAGGTCTCATCGGAACCGACCCAGGCGACCTGGCCACGGCCGTAGCGCTGCACCGCCAGGATCGGCATCGGGTCGTCTCCCGAGCGCTTGGTCGGGTGGGCGAGCAGCACGGTCGCGCCGCTCTTCGCCCGTTTCACCGGATAGACCCAGCGCAGCGGCTCTGACTCGCGCCATTTGATCTCGTTCTCGCCGGGATCGGCGGCGAAGCGTAAGGCGGCCCAGCGGCCACCCTCGTTGGTCACCACCGGACGGATCGCCTCGGCGTCCTTGATCGTGCGGGTTAGCTCGTCGTTGACGGTCAACGGCGGCAGATTGTCCGGTTCCACCGGCAGCAACTGGTCGAGCAGTGTGCCCCTCCACTGCACCGGCATGGCCCGACGTCCGGCAACCACGATGAGGCCGCCACCGTCGACGCGGATCCATTCCTCGATGCGTTTCAATTCTTCTCCGGTGAAGAAGTCGGGGGCGATGTCGCCAAGCACCAGACAGTCTATCTCTTTGAAGACCTTGGGATCGGTCGGCATTGAGCGCAACAGCTTGGCGCTACGGCCATCTCCGAGCTTGTCGCCCTGACGCAGGATGAAGGTCGGCAGGACGCGCTGGCGATCGGCCTCCAGGATACCGCGGAGGAAGCGGAAATCCCAGCGCGGCGCATCGTCGACCGACATGATGCGCAGCTTCTTGTCGACCACCTGGATGTTGGTCCGTGCCTTGCGGTTGTTGACCGTGTTGGCCTCTTCGGGCTGCGGGGTGAGCTCGGCGGAGAACGAGAAGAGGCCCTCCTTGTCCGGGACCAGCTCGACGGTGTGGACAAATTCGCGATCTTCGCCGAGGCTCAACTGCTCCTCCTTGAGCACTTCCTCGACGCCGGCCTCATTGGTACGACGGATGACCAGCGGCACGGTACGGCCGCTGAAGCCGCGCTGGCGGATGCGCACGTCGAGAACGAAGCGGTCGTTCTTGAACACCACATCTTCTGAGAAAATGAACGGGATCTCGAGATCCTTGGACTGCGGCGAACCCACGCCCAAAGTGATCACCGGGGCGCCAAGCAAGCGGGCAACCTCGACCGGATCCTCGCCGCGGTTCCAGCCGCCGTCAGTGGCGAGGATCACGGCGTCGAGACGTCGACCGCGGGCCCGGCGGGCGCTGTCGGAGAGGGCGGCACCGATCTGGGTGGCGCGCTCCTCCGGTGGCTTGGCCCCGTTGAGCACGCCGCCGGTGCCGGCAGGCAGGGCGGACAGCCCGGATCCCTCGCCAAAGCCATAGACCTCGACCTTGAAGCGGCCTTCGAGCGCTCGGATCGGATCGCGGCTGGCATCGGCGAAGACCGCCGTCAGCAAATCGGTGCGGGTGGCGGTGGCGGCCTTGCCGGCGCCAATGATCTCAGTGGCGTGCTGGGCCGCTTCGCCCTCACGACGATCGACCAGCGTCATCGACTGAGAACGGTCGACCAATACCATCACTGTGCCGGTGCCTTCGAACTTGCGCACCGCTTCCAAGAAGGCGCCAGTTGCGATGAACAGGATCACCGCCAACGCTCCAGAGCGCAGGGCAGCTAGCGCCAGCTTGCGGCGTGGCGGCACCCAGCCGACATCGCGGCGGTAGCCCCAGCGGATGAGCAGGGCGCCACCGATCATCAGGACCAGGAAGGTGACGATTTCTCCAGGCGTGTCGCAGCGCGGCAGACGCAATGCCTCGATCACCCCGCCGTCGCCGGTGACGTTACGCCAAAGCAGGAGCTTGAGCAGGAAGTCCATCATGCGTCCTTCGGAGCCCACTTGACCACCAGGATGCTCTCGGCGACCAGGCAGCCGACGGCGAGAGCGAAGAGGATCCACCAGATCTCAAATCCGGCGCGGGCGCGGTCGAGGCTGGCCCCAGCGTCCTGGCCAGAACCGATCCAGGCGAGCCGGACGCCCGGCATGCGCAGGGCGATCTCCTCCTGGTTGAGGGTGCGCAGATCGCTTTCTTCTGCTGGCGGATTGGCGGCGAAACGCCATGGACGATCGGCCCCGGTCAGGCTGTAGAAACCGGCGTAGGGCGTGTCGGCAAGCTCGACCCGGGCTGCGCCGTCAGCGCCAGGCTCGGGATTGAGCACACTGCGGCCACCACGCGGATCAGTCGCCTCGATACTCAATCCAGCCAGGCGAGCCGGTACGGTCAGGCGCAGCGGATCGTGCACCCGCACGGTCAGGCGCGGACGATTGCCCAGCGCGGCATGCTGGACCATGCGCCGGGCGAGCATCAGGAAGGCTGGGCGCAACGGCAGGTCGCTCCAGGTCTTGTCGGTCGGGAAGGCCGCCATCAGCACGCTGCCACGGCCGACGGTGCGCTCGACCAGGGCAGGCTTGCCGTCGGCGAAACTCAGTACGACGGTCGAATCGGCGACCGGAGCGAGACCATGCGCCTTCCAGAAGCGCGGCTGGGACAGGAACGGCTGGGTGGCGGGCGCAGCGAAGAACGACACCACCGGATGGACCAAGCCAGTGGTGGTCAGGCCCTGGCCCTTGGCACCCTTGTCGTCGACCAGGTCGCGCGGCTCGCCCTCGATTAGAGCCGGGGAGATCGGGGCGAGGACAGTGTTCCAGGCCGGGATGCTGGCGCGCGCACCGGGCAGCAGCAGCAGGCCGCGACCGCCGGCCAACCACGCGCGCAACGCCTCGCCGAGACCAGGCAGCGGACTGGCCGGATCATTGAGCACAACCGCCTGGTACGAAGCGAGATCGACTTGCGCCAGCGCCGACGGTGCGACCATCTCGACGCGGAAGAGATCAGACGGCCCAGCGTCGGCCTCTGCTGGGGCGCCAGGAGCGGTCGGAGCCGCCATCGCGGCTAGCGGCGAGAGGGCTGCACGGATGAATTCCGAACCGCCACCCCGCTGACCCTCGGCCCCATCAACGACCAGGACACGGACCTTGTCGACCGCCTCGACCACCACTTGGCGCACGTCATCGGCGGGCAGTTGATCGGGCGAGATACGTAGCTGGACACGGCGCAGCCCGGCGGTCAGACGCGCTTCGAGACGCACCTCGTTGACCGTCTCCAGGCGGTCAATGACGGTGCCGGCGGCCTTGCGCAGCTGGCCATCCTCGCCATCGGCCCACAGCTCGACCTGCACTCCATTGGCCGGAGCACCGCCCCGGTTGCGGATCACCGCGGTGAACGGGGTCGGCGCCTCGGTGGTGACCAGTTCGTCGTCGGCGGCGAAACGCTCGACTTGAACGTTGTCGCGGGGAGCTTCGCCACCGGTGTCGGCAATGAATAGGGTCGGAGCGCCCGGCTTAGCCAGTTCGTCGGCGATCGACTTCCAGGCACGGTCGTCAGGTGCCGGCCAGCCGCGTTCCTGCATGTCGCCAACTAGATGGATCTCGCGCCGGCCGCTGGCGTCACGCAGGATCTCAACCGCGCGGGCGATGCCGGCAGTGACGCTGGTGCCGCCGTCGCCCTGCGGCGCAGCCTCGATGGCCTGAGCGACATAGGCGAGGTCTTGGCTCGGCTCTGCTAGCTCGGCCTGGGCGGTGTCGGACATCAGCACCAGGGCCGCCGAGGAGCCGCGCGGCAGCTTGGCGACCAGTTCCTGGGCGCGCGCCTTGGCGGCATCCAATCGGGTGCCGTTGCCGTCGCGCGTGGCCATCGACAGGCTGTGGTCGAGGACGATCACCGCTGAAACGCCGCCGCGCAGGCCGAGTAGCTCGAAGCCGCCGCTGGCGATCGAGGGCCGGGCCAGGGCGAGGGCCATCAGGACCACCGCCAGAGTGCGCAGGATGAGCAGCAGCAGTTCGCGGATCTGCAGCCGACGTGAGCTTTTCTGCAGGGTCTTGAGCAGGAATTCGAGGGCCGGCCAACGCACCACCTTGAAGCGGTTGCGGTTGAGCAGCCAGATGATCAGCGGTACGGCTGCAAGCGCGGTCAGGCCGGCAAGTAGGGGCGCCAGAAAGGTCATGATCCCTTCCCAGAGCTTTCACCCCTACGGCCCTGTGCGGACATGGCGACCCAGCTCATCGACCAATCGCCCCGCGCGTGCCAGCCGTCGACATGGCGGAGCGCTTGTTGAAATAGGCCGACAACACGACGTCGACCGGCGACGACGTGCTGGCCATGATGTGATCGACCCCACTGCCGCGGCAGGCCGCGTCGATCGCAGTGATGTGCTTCTCCAACTCAGCGAGATAGGCAGCCTTGATCTGGCGCGGATTGAGCAGGATCTTCTGGTCGAGTTCCAGGCCGTGGAACTGGATCTGGCCCTCGAAGGGGAATTGCAGCTCGTCGTCGTCCAGCACGTGGATAACCAGCACATCGTGGCCATCATGGCGCAGCCGGGCGAGTCCCTTGACCAGGTCGTCGGTCTCAACGAACAGGTCGCTGATCAGCACGACGATGCCGCGCGAACGGATGCGCTCAGCGGCCTGGCGGATGACCGGGCCAATGGCAGTACGCGGCTCGCCGTGGGCGCGCACCAGCGCATCGCACATCCGGCCGAGGTGGTCCTTGCGCGACGAACGCGGGACGAATTCCTGAACGTCGCCGGCGAAGGTACACAGGCCGACTGCGTCGCTCTGCAACAGGACCATCCACGAGATGGCCGCTGCGGCCAGCCGGGCCCACTCCAGCTTGGTCTGGCCCTTGGCGGCCTTGCTGCCGGCGTATTCCATCGAAGCACTGCAATCGACCAGCACCCAGGCGACCAGGTTGGTCTCGGCGCGGTACTGACGAATATAATAGCGTTCGTTCTTGCCCCACACCTTCCAGTCGAGGTGCTTGATGTCGTCGCCAGGCACGTAGCCGCGATGCTGGGCAAACTCTACCGAGCTGCCGAGGTACGGGCTGCGGTGCATGCCCGACAGGAAGCCTTCGACAAGACCGCGCGCCTTGAGGTCGAGGCGACCGATCTTGGCAAGGGTCTCGGGGTCCGGAACATAGCCGGGACCCTTCGTTTTCGGAGCCAGCGCCACCTGCTCAGCCCTTCTGCACCGTCTCCAGGAGCTGCGCGACCACCTTCTCGGTGGTCACCCCCTCGGCGGTAGCGGTGTAGCTGCAGGCGATACGATGGCGCAGGACAGGCACCGCGACGGCGGCGATGTCGTCGAAGCCGACTGCGAACTTACCCAGCAGGACAGCGCGGCTCTTGGCCGCCAGGATCAGGTTGATCGAGGCGCGCGGGCCGGCGCCCCAGCTGATCCATCGCTTAATGAATTCCGGCGATTCCGGCTGATCGGGGCGGGACGAACGGACCAGATTCTTGGCATACTGCAGGATCTGCTCGGCGACCGGCACCCGCATGACCAGCTTTTGGACGCCGATCACCTGCTGTGCCGTCATCACCTTCTGGATCGCTTTTTCGGCCTCGGCCATGAGTGGACTGGCCACCCGGCGCATGATCTCCAGCTCTTCCTCGTCGCTCGGGTAGCCGACCGAGATTTTAAAGATGAAGCGGTCGAGCTGGGCCTCGGGGAGCGGATAGGTGCCTTCCTGATCCAGCGGGTTCTGGGTCGCGAGGACGAAGAAGGGCGCTTCAAGGACGTGCGTCTCGCCACCAGCAGTGACGCGCTTCTCCTGCATGGCCTCCAGCAGGGCGGCCTGGGTCTTGGGCGGGGTACGGTTGATCTCGTCGGCCAGCACGATGTTGGCGAAAATCGGGCCCTTCATGAACTTGAACATGCGCTGCTTGGTCACCGGATCCTCTTGCAGGATTTCGGTGCCGACAATGTCGGACGGCATCAAGTCGGGAGTGAACTGCACGCGCTTGAAGGACATGTCGAGGGTCTTCGACAGCGAACTGATCAGCAGGGTCTTGGCCAGGCCAGGCACACCTTCGAGCAGGCAATGGCCCTTGGCGAAGATCGCCACCAGCATCTGTTCGACCACCTCGTCCTGTCCGACGATCACCTTGCCCAACTCGCTGCGGACCTGGCCCGAGGCCTGCCTCAGCCAAGCTACCGCCTGCTTGTCCTGGGCGGCTTTGTCGACCGGCTTGTCGACCGACTTCTCGGCCGGCTTTTCGGCAGCAGGCTGGGCGGGCTGGGCGGCGGTATCCGACATGTCGTCATCTCCAGGTATATGGCGCGGAATGTGTCGGCGGTTGGCCGTCGCGCCACGATAATGCGGAGTAAGAACGCGCA
>Ga0105046_10003401_pt1 | contig 25247 bp, 23 predicted proteins | sample MAT03_FD_78385 | JGI IMG/M metagenome (GOLD analysis project Ga0105046, IMG submission 78385) | Freshwater microbial communities from Lake Fryxell liftoff mats and glacier meltwater in Antarctica - MAT-03 (megahit assembly) | ecosystem: Environmental > Aquatic > Freshwater > Ice > Liftoff...
GGCACGTACAAGCTGCACCCCACCGAGCCGCGTTTGCTGGTGGCGCGCGAACCGGGTGAGTTTGGCGGCCAGTACTACCGCGTGATGCCTGAAGGCATGTTGAAGAACTTCGATGGCCTCAGCATCAAAGTCAACCCTGACTGCGAAGGCCTGGACCTGAACCGCAACTTCCCGGCCTACTGGCGGCAAGAGTTCGAGCAGACAGGCGCTGGCCCTTACCCCACCAGCGAGCCCGAGGTGCGGGCGATGGTGGACTTCATCACCTCGCACCCCAACATCGGCGCGGCTGTGAGCTTTCACACCCACAGCGGCGTCATCCTGCGGCCGATGGGCATGCAAAGCGATGACGACATGACACCCGAAGACCTGTGGATGTACAAGCGGCTGTCGGACATCGGCGCCAAGCTCACCGGCTACCCGGCCGTCAGCATCTGGCACGATTTCAAGTACCACCCCAAGCAAGTCATCACCGGCACCCAGGACTGGATCTACGAGCACCTGGGTGCGCTGTTCTGGACCGTGGAGATCTGGGCCCCCAACAGAGAGGCCGGCATCACCGATTACAAATGGATCGAGTGGTACCGCAACCACCCCATCGAAGACGACCTGAAGCTTTTGAAGTGGAGCGACGAGCAGTGCGGCGGCAAGGCGCACGTGGACTGGTACCCGTTTCGGCACCCGCAGCTGGGCATGGTCGAGCTGGGTGGCTGGGACCGCATGAACTACTGGCGCAACCCGCCGCCGCACCTGCGTGAACGCGAAGCGGCGCGCTTCCCGGCCTGGCTGACGCAGATCGGCTTGAGCCTGCCCAAGCTGGAGGTGCTGCGCACGGAGGTGCGATCACTGGGTCAGGACAATTGGCGGGTGCGCTTTGCGGTCGCCAACGCCGGCTATCTGCCGGCTTATGTGACGCACCGTGCGCGCGAGCGCAAGACGGTGCGCGGCACGGTGTTCCAGATCCACCTGCCGCCAGGTGTCACTTTGGTCAGTGGCCAAGAGCGGGTGACCGGTGCGCATCTCGAAGGCCATGCCCCCAAAAGCAGCCTGCAGGCCTTTTTGCCGACGCGCGAAATCACCGGCGATCGGGCGGTGGTTGAATGGGTCGTACACGGCCCACGCGGCACAGCGCTGGCGCTGACGGCCAGCGCAGACCGCGCCGGCACGGTGCGCACCGAGGTGAGTTTGGACTGAGGCTGGGCTGAGGGCTGAGGCCGGATGGCAGCAGCCAGCAAGCCAGAGCGCGCTCAGACCTGCTCGAACTTGAACACCGCCACGCTGGCCAGCAGATTGGGCCAGAAGCGCACGGCATCGCCGCCCTGCAGCCCAAAGCTGTCGGTGACCTGCAAGCCGCACTTGCGCGCCAGTACTTCAAAGTCGGCCAGTGTGCCGACGCGGATGTTGGGCGTGTCGTACCACTGGTAGGGCAAAGCTTTGGTCACCGGCATGCGCCCGGCCAGCACGCGCAGCCGGTTGGGCCAGTGCGCGAAGTTGGGAAAACTGATGACGCCGATGCGGCCCACCCGTGCGGTTTCGCGCAGCATGTTCTCGGTGTTGCGCAGGTGCTGCAGGGTGTCGAGTTGCAGCACCACATCGAAGCTGCGGTCGTCAAACAGCGCCAGGCCTTCATCCAGGTTGAGCTGGATCACATCCACACCCCGCTGCACGCAGGCGTGCACGTTGTGGTCGGCCAGCTCGATGCCGTAGCCGCTGCAGCCTTTGTGCTGTTGCAGCCAGGCCAGCAACTCGCCGTTGCCGCAGCCCAGGTCCAGCACCCGGCTGCCTGCGGGCACCAGGCTGGCGATGATCTGCAGGTCTTTGCGTTCAGACATGCGCGCCCTCGTTGGGCTTTGCAGGGGCTGGCGGGTGAGTCAGCTCCTCGGCCATCTGATCGAAGGTGGCGCGCATCACGGCGTGATAGCGCGCATCGTCGAGCAAAAAAGCATCGTGGCCATGCGGCGCCTCGATCTCTGCATAACTGACGCGGATGCGGTTGTCCACCAGCGCCTTGACGATCTCGCGCGAGCGCTCGGGCGCAAAGCGCCAGTCGGTGGTGAAGCTGATGATCACAAAGCGCACCGCGCTGGCTTGGGCAAAGGCTTGGGTCAGGCTGCCGCCGTAGGCTGCAGCCGGATCGAAGTAGTCCAGCGCGCGCGTGATCAGCAGGTAAGTGTTGGCGTCAAAGTATTCGCTGAATTTATCGCTTTGGTGGCGCAGATAGCCCTCGATCTGGAACTCGATGTCTTGCGTGCTGTAGGCCAGGGCTTCGGCCCGCAGGCTGCGGCCAAACCTGGCCTCCATCGCGTCGTCGCTCAGGTAAGTGATGTGGCCCAGCATGCGTGCGACACGCAGCCCGCGCTTGGGCACGGTGCCGTGGGCGATGTAGTGGCCACCGTGGAAGTCGGGGTCGGTGACGATCGCGCGCCTGGCGACTTCGTTGAAAGCGATGTTCTGCGCTGACAAACTGGGCGCGGTCGCCACGGCCACACAGTGGCGCAGGCGCTGCGGGTATTGCAGCGACCAAGCCAGTGCTTGCATGCCGCCCAGGCTGCCGCCAATCACGGCCGCCAGTTGTTGGATGCCCAGCCTGTGCACCAACCGGGCCTGCGCTTCGACCCAGTCTTCCACCGTCACCACCGGAAAATCTGCACCCCAGACGCAGCCATTGTCAGGATTCAAGTGCGTCGGCCCGCTGGAGCCGAAGCAGGACCCCAGGTTGTTGACGCCGATGACGAAGAACTTCTCGGTATCCAGCGGCTTGCCCGGGCCCACCAGGTTGTCCCACCAGCCCTCGACGCCGTCGGCATGCCTGCCCGCCACATGGTGGCTGGCGTTGAGGGCGTGGCACACCAGCACGGCGTTGCTCTTGTCGGCATTCAGCGTGCCGTAGGTCTCGACCATCAGAGCGTAAGCTGGCAGCACAGCGCCGCTCTTCAGCGGCAGTGCATCGCTGAAGTGCATCAGTTGTGGCGTGACCTGTCCCAGAGCCGTCATGACAATGAATGAACCCGACGCTGCCAGCCAAGGCAGACGCCGGGTCGGCGTCCTCTTTAGCGGCATTTGTTGAGCGCCCGCAAGCCGGAGCAAATCAGCGCTGTCGTTGCATTCTACAAGTGCGCTGGGCGCCTGACAGACGTTGAAACAGACGCCAGAACAGCCGCTGCCTGAACTGCATTGCCAAGGGATCAGACAGGATCAGATCCCGCTCCATCGCATGCCCGCTTCGCGACGCGATCGATACGGCGGGGCGCCGTTTTGCGCTGCTGTGCTCCGACCTCGGCCTGTGCCCGAGCCGGCTCGGATTCAGGCGGCGCTGGCTCAGGCTGTTGGCGGCAGCGTGTCGATGAAGCTCTGACGCGCTGCCAATTTGGTGGCCAGCCGCTCCAGGTTGGGATGGTTGCCGCGCCAATCGAGATGCGCAAAACGAAAGTCCAGATAGCCCAGCGCGCAGCCGGCTGCCACGTCTGCCAGCGTGAACTGGTTGCCGGCGCAAAAGGGCTTCTCGCCCAGGCCGCGCGACATCGCTTGCAGCGCGCTGTCCACACGCGACATCTGGCGCTCAATCCAGGCTTGCGAGCGCTGCTCGGCGCTGCGTCCGGCCCAGTTGGCTTCCATGCGCGCCAGAATGCTGGCGTCCAGCAAGCCGTCGGCCAGCGCTTCCCAAGTCCGAATCTCGGTGCGCTCGCGGCCCACCGGCGGGATCAGTTTGCCCACCGGCGACAGGGTGTCGAGGTACTCGACGATGACACGTGAATCGAAGACTGCTTCGCCGCCCTCCATCACCAGGCAGGGCACTTTGCCCAACGGGTTGCTCTTCAGGATGTCGTCGCTGTTCCAGACGTCTTCCAGCAGCAGCTGGAAGTCCAGGCGCTTCTCAGCCATCACCACACGCACCTTGCGCACGTAGGGGCTGGTCAATGAACCCATCAGTTTCATCTGTTTCTACTTCCTGCAGGTTCTCGATTGTCGATGGCGGCGGATTCTAGTGACCCCCGGCAACCCATTCACGTGGGCAGCACGAACAGGACCTCAGCTTGACCTGAACCAGGCTGCCGTGGGCGCCTGCCCCCGCAACTGGGTGTCTGGCGCATGTGTGAAATTCACGCTCGCAGGTCTTCTGGGCAGGTGCAGGCTCGCGACAGCCGGCGGCATTGTTGAAATTACGCGGCCTGCGCGCACCACGCAAAGCCGCTGGGCCCGCAGCCGCACCGCTTCTTCAGGCGAGCGCGCCTGCAGCAGCACCCAGTCAGCGCGGTCGCCCACCGCCAGTCCGTAGCCTTGCAGCCCCAGCACCTTGGCGTTATTGACCGTGACAGCGTCAAAACACTGGCGCTGGCCAACGCTGGAGGTCATCTGCGCCACGTGCAGTCCCATCGCCGCCACTTCCAGCATGCAGCCCGAGCCCAGGGCATACCAGGGGTCGAGCACGCAGTCGTGCCCGAAGCCGACGTTCACGCCTGCTGCCATCAATTCAGGCACCCGTGTCATGCCACGCCGTTTGGGGTAGCTGTCCTGGCGGCCTTGCAGCGTGATGTTGATCAGCGGGTTGGCCACGACATGCAGCCGGGCTTCGGCCAGCAATGGGATCAGCTTGCTGGCGTAGTAGTTGTCCATCGAATGCATCGACGTCAGGTGTGAACCCGTGACCCGGCCCTGCAGCCCCAACCGCTGGGTATGAAAAGCCAGCGTCTCGACGTGGCGCGACAGCGGATCGTCGCTTTCGTCGCAGTGCATGTCCACCGGCAAACCACGCTCGGCGGCCAGTTCGCACAGCCAACGCACGCTCTCAGCGCCTTCGGCCATGGTGCGCTCAAAGTGCGGGATGCCGCCGACCACATCCACGCCCAGTTCCAGCGCCGCCTTCAACAAGTCCTTGGCGCCGGGGCTGCGCAACAGCCCGTCCTGGGGGAAAGCCACCAACTGCAGATCAAGGTAATGCGCGACCCGTCGCTTGACTTCCAGCAGCGCGCGCACGGCCAGCAGCCGGGGGTCGCAGACGTCCACGTGCGAGCGGATCGCCAGCAGGCCCCGCGCGACCGCCCAGTCGCAGTACTGCAGGGCGCGCTCGACCACGGCTTCTTCGCTGAGCTGGGGTTTGAGCTCGCCCCACAGCTGGATGCCTTCGAGCAAAGTGCCGCTGGCATTGACGCGTGGCAGCCCTTGGCTCAGCGTCGCATCCATGTGGAAGTGCGCATCGACAAAGGGCGGGCTCAGCAGCCAGCCTCCGGCGTTCAGCTCCTGGGCATCTTCGGGTGCCTGCAAGCCGGGGCCAACCTCGACGGTCAGGCCATCGATGGCCAGCAGGTCGATGCCTCGGCGGCCATCTGGCAGCGTGGCGTTGCGCACCACCAAGGGGCGGCGATCAGAAAGGGGTGGGGGCAGCGGGGCGGTCATGGTGCGGGCTCAACAGGGGCGCCGGGGGGTCAGCTTCGTCACTGTGTCACATCCAATGAGCACTTGGGCGGGAATGTGCGGCCACGATTGGCTTACAGGCGCTGCGGGTGCTTGTCAGCGCGCTTGAACCGGAGCACACTGGGGCATCGGTCTTCCCCAGACCCGCCATTGCTCTCTGCCGTCCCCCACCCCTCTTCTTGACCGCTTTCCCACGTGGCCGGCGGTATTGCCGCTGGCCGTTTTTTGCCAGTCCGCAAAGGAGGTTTCGATGAACTTGACGATCAGTGGCCATCATCTCGAAGTTTCACCCGCTTTGAGAGAGTACGTGCTCACCAAACTGGACCGCGTCACGCGGCACTTTGACCAGGTGGTGGACGTCACGGTGCTATTGACGCTGGAGAAAAGCAAAGAGAAAGAGCGGAGGCAAAGGGCCGAAGTGACGCTGCATGTCAAGGGCCGTGACATCTTTGTCGAGCAGTCGCATGAAGACCTGTACGCGGCGATTGACCAGTTGATGGACAAGCTCGATCGCCGCGTGGTGCGTCACAAAGACAAGTTGCAGGACCACCACCATGCTTCACCGAAGCGCCTGGCAATGGACCTAGCCTGAAGTCGTGCGAGTGCTGGACGGCCCTGCGGGGCCGTTTTGCATCGCGAAAAGGTTGTTGCTGCAATGCAGCAAATTCATCGGGATTTCACCGAACCCCACCCAATCTGGGGCCTTGCGAAGCTGCGGTTTCCGGGCCGCCGTTGCTATCATCGTTTCCCGAAGTTATCTGCGGGCAGTCACCGTCGGCCATCCACCGTCCGTTGCGGACCTTGAATGCCTCAGGTTGAAGCTGCCAGAAGGAAGGTCCCCATGAACCGACTTGCCACGATCCTGCCGCTGGCCAATGTGCTGGTGGATGTAGAGGCGACTAGCAAGAAGCGTGCCTTCGAACACGCTGGGCTGCTGTTCGAAAACCAGCATGCCATCGCGCGCAGCACGGTCACCGACAACTTGTTCGCGCGCGAGCGTCTGGGCTCGACGGGGCTTGGCCACGCGGTGGCCATTCCCCATGGCCGCATCAAGGGCTTGAAAAACCCGTTGGCTGCGGTGGTGCGGGTAGCGCAGCCGATACCCTTCGACGCGCCCGACGACGAAGCGGTGGCCTTGCTGATCTTCTTGCTGGTGCCTGAAGCCGCGACCCAGCGACACCTGGAGATCTTGTCGGAAATCGCCGAAATGCTGTCCGACCGCGAATTGCGTGAACGGCTGAAGACCGAGCCGGACGCCGCCGGTGTGCATCGCCTGATTTCGGCATGGGAGCCGCTGAAATCGGTGGCTTGAGGCGCCAGCGCAGCTTCACCGGGCGCGGGAATACGGCCCGCACCCGATGAAACCCACTTCGATCAGCGCTGATGCGCTTTTTGAAGCGCACCGTGCCGTGTTGCGCTGGGAATGGCTGGCTGGCCGGGCCCACCCTGAGCGCCGTTTCGATGATGCTGCCGTGCGTGATGCCCGCTCGGCGGCCGATCTCGTCGGCTACCTCAACTACATCCATCCCTACCGGGTGCAGATCGTCGGCCGCCGCGAGGTGGCGTATTTGCTCGATGCAGACGGCGAAGGCATGGAGCGGCGCATCTCGCGCATCGTGACGCTGGAGCCACCGGTGATCATCGTCGCCGATGACCAGGAAGCCCCCGAGCGGCTGGTGGCGATGTGCGATCGCGCTGACATCCCGCTGTTTGTCACCGCAGGTTCTGCTGGCCATGTCATCGACCTGGTGCGCACCTATCTGGGCCAGCACTTTGCCGAGCGCACCACGCGCCACGGCGTGTTCATGGACATCCTGGGCCTGGGGGTGCTGCTGACCGGCGAGTCCGGTCTGGGCAAGAGTGAACTGGGTCTGGAACTGGTTTCACGCGGCCATGGCCTGGTGGCTGACGACGCGGTGGACATCTACCGCACCTCACAGACCTCGCTCGAGGGCCGCTGCCCCGAGTTGCTGCAAAACCTGCTGGAAGTGCGCGGCATCGGATTGCTGGACATCAAGGCCATCTTCGGAGAGACAGCAGTGCGTCGCAAGATGCGGCTCAAACTGATCGTGCACCTGGTACGCAAGGAAATCATGGAGCGCGATTTCGAGCGCTTGCCGTATGAGCCGATGTACGAGTCGATCCTGGACATGCCGGTGCGCAAGGTGGTGATCGCGGTGGACGCGGGTCGCAACCTGGCGGTGTTGGTCGAGGCGGCAGTGCGCAACACCGTGCTGCAACTGCGCGGCATCGACACGTATCAGGATTTTGTGCGCCGACATCAAGACGCGATGCAGCGCCAAGAGCCGACCTGAAGCAGAGGCAGCCGGGTCCACCCGGCTCAAATGCTGAGTTGTGCTGAACTGCTGAAGCTCCAGGCTCGAGCCTATTTGCCCCGGTATTGGCAGGCCGCCTTGGTGCAGCGGGCGTACAACGACAGTGAGTGATCTTGCAGCTCAAAGCCACGTTCCACGGTCACCGCGCGCTGGCGTTTTTCGATCTCGACGTCAAAGAACTCTTCGACACGCCCACAGTCCAGGCACACCAGATGGTCATGGTGCTCGCCCTCGTTGAGCTCAAAAACCGCCTTGCCCGATTCGAAGTTGCTGCGCGTCAGCAACCCGGCTTGCTCGAACTGCATCAGGACCCGGTACACGGTGGCCAGCCCAACGTCGGCGCCATCGGCCAGCAGGGCCTTGAACACGTCTTCGGCCGTCATGTGGCGTCGCTCTGCGCTTTGAAAGACCTCCAGGATCTTGATGCGCGGCAGAGTGGCTTTCAGCCCGCTGCTCTTGAGTTCGCTTGCGTTGTCCATGGCGTGTTCCCTGTTCGGTGGTCATCCCGAGCGTCGGGCGCTGCGGCCGGCCGCAGCTGCAGGCGCCTGCCCGGTGGGGTCTGACAGAGCGCAAGCGCTTCAGGAAGCCGGATCGAAGAAGCTTCAACCCAGGACACTAGAATGCGGCGATCATAGCCAAGGCCACCTGCCCTGAGCTGTCAAGACCCTATCCAGGCCGTCCCAGACCGATTTCCCCTTCCAGCCCTTCCAGCCCTTCCTGCCCATGCGCCCTGTCTCTATCGTTTTTGCTCTGCTGGCCTGTGTGTCGCTGGTCGGCTGCGAGTCCTTGCAGCGCACCGACAGCTTCATGGGCTTCATCACGCCTTACCGCATCGACATCGTGCAGGGCAACGTGATCACGCAAGAGCAGGCGGCATCGATCCGGCCTGGGCTGACGCGGCTGCAGGTGCGCGACGTGCTGGGCACACCGCTGATCACCGACCCGTTCCATGCCCAGCGCTGGGATTACATCTTCACGCTGCGCAGGCCAGGCACCGATTTGCAGCGTCGCAGCGTGGTGGTAATTTTCGAAGGCGATGTCGTCAAGTCCATCGAGGCGCCGGCTTTGCCATCTGAACGCGAGTTCGTCGCTGGCATCAGCCGCACCAAAGACATCCGCGCCCGCAAGCTGGAGTTGAGTGAGGAAGAGCGCAAAGCGCTGCCAATGCCCGCCCGCCGCGAAGCGCCTGCTGCTGGGCCGGTGGGCCCTGTGCGCGATTACCCGCCGCTGGAAAGCAGCTGAGTCCAGGCCGCTGTTGGCCGGGCTCAGTGGCCGGTGGCACCCTGGCATGACGCCATCTTCAAACCCAAGCACCACTTGCACACGGACGAGCCTTTGACCGCCACGAAGCCATTGAGGATTGCCGTGGCTGGCGCAAGCGGCCGCATGGGCCAGATGCTGGTGCAAGCTGTGCTGCATGCGGCTGACCTGCAACTCAGCGGTGCGCTGGACCAGCCGGCAAGCCCGGCAGTGGGGCAGGACGCCGGCGCCTTCGCGGGTCATCCCGCCGGCGTGCAGGTGACCGACCAGGTGGCGCAAGGGTTGGCAGGCGCGGACGTGCTGATCGACTTCACGCAGCCAGCAGGCACCCTGGCGCATCTGCAGGTCTGCCGCGAGCTGGGCCTGGCCGTGGTGATCGGCACCACCGGTTTTGATGCCGATCAAAAGGCGCAACTGGCAGCCCACGCCGAGCACTTGCGCATCGTCTTTGCGGCCAACATGAGTGTGGGTGTCAATGTCATGCTCAAGCTGCTGCAGCAAGCAGCAAAGGCGCTGGGGCCGGACTACGACATCGAGGTGGTCGAAGCCCATCACAAACACAAGGTGGATGCACCCAGCGGTACCGCGTTGGCGATGGGCGAAGTGCTGGCCCAGGTACGAGGCATCGATTTGCACGAAGAGGGCGTTTTCGCCCGCCACGGCCACACGGGCGCGCGCCCGCCAGGCAGCATCGGTTTTGCCACCGTGCGGGGTGGCGACATCGTCGGCGAGCACCTGGTGATGTTTGCCGGCACTGGCGAGCGCATCGAGATCAGCCACAAGAGCAGCAGCCGCGCCAATTACGCCGAAGGCAGCCTGCGCGCAGCGCGATTTCTGGCTCAGCCGGGGCGTGCGCCGGGCCTGTACAGCATGCAAGACGTGCTGTCGCTCTGAGGCCGGCTGTCAAACATGAACGGGCTGGCCTACTTCTGGGCGCAGAGCGATGGCGTGGGCCGCGCAGTGGCCCTGTTGTTGCTGACGATGTCGGTAGCGGCCTGGGTCTTGATCCTGTGGAGGAGTTGGCTGCTGCGCCGCGCAGCCGCAGACATCGAGCGCGCTGTGCCAGCGTTCTGGGCCGCACCCGATTGGGTCGAGGGCCGCAACCGGCTGCAGCAACTGGACCGCGAGCAGTTGCTGTTGCCGCTGCTGGACGCAGCACGGGCAAAGTCGGGTTCCGGGTCGCTGGAAGGTCAAGGCCAAGCGTCGGCCCAGTTGACGCGTCGCCTGCGTGACGCATTGCACAGCGGCTTGCGCCATCTGCAGGTGGGGCAGGTGGTGCTGGCCTCGGTCGGCAGCACAGCACCTTTTGTCGGTTTGTTCGGCACCGTCTGGGGCATTTACCACGCGCTGCTGGGCATTGCTGCAGCGGGCACCATCAGCATCGAAAAGGTCTCGGGCCCGATCGGAGAGGCGCTGGTGATGACGGCTGCCGGCATTGCGGTGGCGGTGCCCGCGGTGCTGGCCTACAACGCCTTCGGCCACCGCGTGGCCGCCTGCGAAGCCGAGCTGGAAGGCTTTGCCCACGATCTGCGTGCGCTGATGCTGGACAGCGCGCCAGCGGATCGGCAAGAGCGGGGCGGCTGAGATGGCCTTCGGTCGCCTGGAGCGCAACCCCGGCGGCAAGCCGATGAGCGACATCAACATGACGCCGCTGATCGACGTGATGCTGGTGCTGCTGGTGATCTTCATCATCACCGCACCGCTGATCGGCACCCGTTTGCCTCTGCAACTGCCCAAGGTCGATGGCGCAGCGCCGACCGAGGCCGCAGCGGTGCTGGAGCTTGCGCTGGATGCCGAAGGGCAGAGTTTTCTGGGCACCGAGCCCGCCAGCCTCGATCAGATCCGGCAGCAGGCCAAAGCGACCGCAGCAGCCGATCCGCAAACCGAGGTGCAGTTGCGCGCCGATGAAAAAGTGCCTTACGGCAAGGTCGCAGAGCTGATCGGGCTGCTGCAAGAGGCCGGCTTGACCCGCATCGGTTTTGTCACCGAGCGTGCAAGCAGTGCAGCGTCTGCACCAGGGCGCTGAACCTGGGCGCTGAACCTGGAGACGGCAGTTTCGAACCTGGCCGCGTTGTCGGGCGCTCCCTACAATCGCGGGATGAACGAAAAATACGTCCCCGAAGAGGTCGAATCCGGCGCCCAGGCGCATTGGTTGGCCCGTGATGCCTACCGTGTACGTGAGCCTTCAGGTGCTGCAGGCGGTGCAGCCGACCTGACTGCCAGGCCCAAGTTCTACGCCTGCAGCATGTTGCCCTACCCCAGCGGCAAGCTGCACATGGGCCATGTGCGCAACTACACGATCAACGACATGATGTCGCGCTACTTGCGCATGAAAGGCATGAACGTGTTGATGCCGATGGGCTGGGATGCCTTCGGTCTGCCGGCCGAAAACGCCGCCATCGACAACCAGGTGCCGCCGGCACAGTGGACGCGCGCCAACATCGCCGACATGAAAGCACAGATGCAGCCGCTGGGCCTGTCTTTCGACTGGAGCCGTGAGCTGGCGACCTGCGACCCCAGCTACTACAAGTGGAACCAGTGGTTCTTCTTGAAGATGCTCGAGAAAGGCGTCGCCTACCGCAAGACCCAGATCGTCAACTGGGACCCGGTCGACCAGACCGTGCTGGCCAATGAACAGGTCGAAGACGGCCGCGGCTGGCGCAGCGGCGCGCTGGTCGAAAAGCGCGAGATCCCCGGCTACTACCTGGCGATCACGCAATACGCCGACGAATTGCTCAGCGGCGTCAACGATCCGCAAGCGCCGCACTACCTGGCCGGTTGGCCCGAGCGCGTACGGCTGATGCAGGAGCACTGGATCGGCAAGAGCGAAGGCCTGCGCTTTGCCTTCACGCACGATATCCACGGTACGGATGGCCGGCCGCTGCAGGACGGTCGCATGTATGTCTTCACGACCCGCGCCGACACGCTGATGGGCGTGACTTTCTGCGCCGTGGCGCCAGAGCATCCGATCGCCGAGCTGGCGGCTGCCGGCAATCCGGCGCTGGCTGCGTTCATCGAAGAGTGCAAAAGGGGTGGCCAGACCGAAGCAGAAGTGGCCTTGCGTGAAAAGCTCGGCCAGGCCACCGGTTTGACAGTGCAGCACCCACTGACCGGCCAATCGCTGCCGGTGTGGGTGGGCAACTATGTCTTGATGAGTTACGGCGACGGCGCCGTGATGGGCGTGCCGGCGCACGACGAGCGCGATTTTGCCTTTGCCCGCAAGTACAGCTTGCCGATCCTGCCCGTGGTGCAGGTGGACGGCGAGAGCTTCGACGACACGCGCTGGCAAGACTGGTACGCCGACAAGCAGCGCGGTGTCACCGTCAATTCCGGCGACTACTGTGGCCTGGACTACGCAGCTGCGGTGCAGGCCATCGCCGACGCGCTGGCCGCCAAAGGCCTGGGCGAACGCAAGACCACCTGGCGTTTGCGCGACTGGGGCATCAGCCGCCAGCGCTACTGGGGCACGCCGATCCCGATCATCCACTGCGACGATTGCGGCCCGGTGCCGGTTCCCGAGAAAGACCTGCCGGTGGTATTGCCTGAGCATCTGGTGCCCGACGGCAGCGGCAACCCGCTGAACCATTGCGCCGAGTTTCTGAACGTGCCTTGCCCCAGCTGTGGCAAGCCGGGCCGGCGCGAAACCGACACCATGGACACCTTCGTGGACAGCGCCTGGTACGTGATGCGCTACTGCTGCGTTGATAACGACCAGCAGATGGTGGACGAGCGCACCGACTACTGGATGCCGATGGACCAGTACATCGGCGGCATCGAGCACGCCGTGCTGCACCTGCTGTACGCGCGTTTCTGGACCAAGGCCATGCGCGACCTGGGCCTGGTCAAGTACAGCGAGCCTTTCACCAAGCTGTTCACGCAGGGCATGCTGCTCAACGAGTCGTTCTACCGGGAGGACGCCAGCGGCAAGAAGCGTTGGTTCTACCCCAGCGAGGTCGAGGTGCAGACCGACGACAAAGGTCACCCGATTGGCGCCACGAGCAAGGCCGATGGCTTGGCGGTGCAACTGGGCGGCATCGAGAAGATGTCCAAGAGCAAAAACAACGTGGTCGAGCCGCGCGACATCATCGCCAGGTTTGGCGCGGATACGGCGCGCTTGTTCTCGATGTTTGCGGCCCCGCCCGATCAAAGCGCTGTCTGGTCCGACTCGGGTGCCGAAGGCTCGGCCCGCTTTCTGCGCCGCGTCTGGGTTGCCGGGGTGAAGTTGGCGCCGCTGCTGGATGTGGCGGACGCCGCAAGCAACCAGACGATCGTCGGCGCCAGCGAAGCTGCCAAAGCGCTGCGCCGCGAGATGCACCTGTTGCTGCGCCAGGTCAGCCACGACTACGAGCGCATGCACTACAACACCGTCGTCTCGGGCGCGATGAAGATGCTCAATGCGCTGGAGGCGGCAACGCTGGGCCCTGGCGCCGCTGACAGGGCGGTGCTGGGCGAGAGCCTGGGCTTGTTGCTGCGCACGCTGTACCCGGCGGCTCCCCACATCGCGCATGCGCTGTGGCGCCAGCTGGGCTATGAGGTGACCCTGGGCGAGATCATCGACGCGCCCTGGCCCGAGGTGGACGAAACAGCGCTGCTGCAAGACGAGATCGAGCTGGTGCTGCAAGTGGCCGGCAAGTTGCGTGGCGCCATCCGCGTGGCGGCGCAGGCCAGCCGCCAGCAGATCGAGGCGGCTGCGCTGGCCAGCCCGGAGTTTGCACGCTTCAGCGAAGGCAAGGCCGCCAAGAAGGTGGTGGTGGTGCCAGGGCGTTTGGTCAATGTGGTCGTCTGAGTGAGCATCCCTTCAAGGCGCTGCGGCTTTGTCGACCTGCAGCGCAGGGGTTGCCTGTTGGCAGCATCGGCCGCAGCCGCAGCTTTGGCTGGCTGCGGCTTCCAATTGCGCCAACCGCCACGCTTGTCGATGGCCAGCATTGGCCTGCAAGGTTTTGATGCGCGCTCGTCTCTGTTTCAGGCCCTGCGCCGCGAGTTGGCTTTGCAGGTGCCGTCCGTGGTCGAAGGCAGCAACGCGGCACTGGTGCTGTATGCCCTGCTGGACGAGCGTGATCGGGTGGCCGTAGCCACCACCGCCACCGCCCAGGTGCGTGAGCTGCAATTGCGTCAGCGCTTCAGCTTTCGTGTCAGCACCCCTGCGGGGCGCGAGTTGATCGCACCCACCGAGTTGGTGGTGGTGCGTGACCTGAGCTACCGCGAAGCTGCAGCCCTGGCCAAAGAGTACGAAGCAGCCGAGCTGTTCAGGGACATGCAGGCCGACATCGTGGCCCAGGTGATGCGCCGGCTGGCTGCCGTGGTGCTGTAAGGGCCCGCATGCAACTGCGGCCGGAACAGTTGCAGGCCCACCTGGCACGTGGCCTGAACAAGCTGTACACGGTGCACGGCGACGAGCCCTTGCGCACTCAGGAAGCGGCCGATGCGATCCGCGCTGCGGCACGCGCCGCCGGCTACAGCGAGCGCCAGGTGTTCACGGTCAGCGGCGCGCACTACGACTGGAGCAGCGTTTTGGGCGCTGCGCAGGCCATGAGCCTGTTTGCCGAGCGCCAGTTGATCGACATCCGCATCCCTTCAGGCAAACCCGGCATTGACGGCGCTGCAGCGCTGCAGCGCTACGCCGACAAGCTGCCCGAGGATGTGCTGACACTGGTGCAATTGCCGCAACTGGACCATCAACAAAGCAAAGCCGCCTGGTTCAAGACGCTGACTTCAGCAGGCGTCAGCGTGCGGGTGGAGATGCTGGAGCGCCCCGCGATCCCGGCCTGGCTGGCAAAACGGCTGGCGCTGCAAGATCAGCGTGTGCAAGGGGGTGAGGCGGGCCAGCACACACTGGCCTTTTTTGCCGACTGCGTGGAAGGCAATCTGCTGGCCGCCCACCAGGAGATTCAGAAGCTGGGCTTGCTGTATCCCGCCGGCGAGCTGAGCCTGGAGCAAGTGCAGGCCTCGGTGCTGAATGTGGCGCGTTACGATCTGTCCAAGCTGGTCGAAGCGCTGTGGACCGTACAGCCGGCGCGCAGCTTGCGCATGCTGGCGGGCTTGCGCGCCGAAGGCGAGGCTGTCGTGCGTGTGCACTGGATGCTGGCCGAAGACGTGCGTGCGCTGGCCCGTGTGAGAGGTTTGATGGACCAAGGCACGCCGCTGGCCATGGCGTTGCGCAATGGCCGCGTCTGGGGCTCGCGTGAACATTGGTTTGAGCGCATCCTGCCACGCCTGAGCGCCCAGCATTGCGCCCGTTGGCTGCAATCAGCCCAGGTCTGCGACGGCATCGTCAAAGGCCTGATGCAACCCGCTTGGCCCGATGAGCCCTGGGACGCGCTGCAACAGTGGATTTGGCAGATGTTGCAGGACATGGCAGGGCCTCAGCAGCGGTCTGCAAGACCGACAGCCACGGCGCAGGCTCAAAGGCAATGAGCCGCGGCCACGCCTCACTGCCCATTTCAGGGTGCCGGCGCCACCACTCTCAGCAGCACGCTTTTGGTCGTTTGCGCCGAGGGTGAAGGCAACTGGCTGTTGCCCACGCCACGCGACACCAGATGAGACCGAACCTGTGTGGCGCGCAACAGCGCCAGGCCAGGCGCACCGCCTTCATCGGTGGCCGCAGCCACCAGGGCCAGTCGCGCATCGTCTTCGCGGCGCAGGCTTTGCGCGACTTTGTCCAGCACCGCCACCAGCGCTGGCTGCAGACGGCTGCGTCCGCTTTCAAAACAGAACTCCAAAGGCACTTCGATCTCCAGGGCGCCGTTGGGCAAGATGCTGATCCGTACCGGTGTGTCCTTGAACCACGACTGAAGCCAGTCGCGCTCGGCTTCCAGCGGGCTGGGTGGGCGCACCGCAGGCGGCGTGCCCTGTGGCACAGGCGCAGACTTGGCCGCAACGGCGGGCGAGGGCCTGCTGACCGTCGGCGCCGCGGGTGCCGCCGGTGGGTGGGTTGGGGTGGAGGCCGGCACGCCGGGTGCTGGCCCGGCAGACGTCGAGGCGCAGCCTTGCAGCGCAGCTGTGATCAGCAGCAGGCAGCCGACCAGCAGCAGCGACGGCAGGCCGTGATGCAGCGAGAGCGCGCGTTTGGAGTGGGCGTTTGCTGCTGCGCGGGTGGCAATTTGCCCGATTTGCCTGGGCTCTGAAGACGGGAGAGTCATGGTCTGGGGTCTGAACGACAGGGCGCAGATGTTAACGGCCAGCCTTCGCGTGCCAATGCAAGTAGATGCAACCATGAGTCAGTCGGTGCGCGTCTTCAAGCGCTCAGTAGCCCAACGAAGGGTCAACCAGATGCAAAAATGCCGGCGTCAGGCTGTTTGGTTGCGCCAACAAGCGCAAGTTGCGCGCGACGACGACGGCTGCGCTGCGCTCGTCGGTCAGGGCCGCAGCATGCGGCAGCACGGTGACTCTAGGGTGCGTCCAGAAAGGGTGATCGCTGGGCAGCGGTTCGGTTTGAAACACATCCAGCACCGCGTGCTGCAGTTGTCCGCTGTCCAGCGCCGCCAGCAGATCGGCTTCGACCAGATGCGCGCCGCGCGCCAGATTGACCACGCTGGCACCTCGGGGCATGGCAGCAAAACAGCGCGCGTCAAGCAGGCTGCGGGTTTGCTCTGTCAGCGGCAGCAGGTTGATCAGAATCTGGCAGCCGGCCAAAAATGGCAGCAGTGGCTTGCCTGCGCTGCGGCTGAAGCCTTGTGCTGCGTAACCCATCTGCAGCAGCCGTTGGGTGACAGCTTGCCCTATCTGCCCTTGGCCCAGTACCCGCACCGACACTTCGTCAGCGCGGCGCTGCGGGTGCACTTGCCACTGTTTGAGTTGCTGTTGCCTGGCATAGGCAAAGTAGCCCCGGTGCAGGCTCAAGACCGCCCACAGCGCGGTTTGGGCCATCGCAGCGTTCATCGCCGGGTCGACCATGCGCGCCACAGGCACCCCTGCAGGCAGCGTAGCGTCGGCCAGCAGGCGGTCGACGCCAGCCCACAGACTTTGGATCAGCCGCAAGTTGGGCAGCCCCTGCAAGCTGCCGGGGGCCGGGTTGGCCACCACGGCGGCCTGCACCTGTGAGGCGTTGTCGGGTTCCCGCGCTTGCGCCAGATCCAGCCACTGCGCTTCAGGCAGCGCTTGTCGCAAGACGTGCAGCCAGGCTGCTCGCTCTGGGTCGTCAAAGTCACCACACAGCAAGACTTTCATGGCTTCGAGCCTTCACTGCTGGCTCCACTACCGTGCTCATTACCGGGCTCACCACCGGGCTCACCACCGGCCTCACTACCCGATTCAGTACCGGATTCACTGCGGCTCGCTTCCTGCAGCAGCCGCTGCAGCGCCGCATGCACCGTGGCTGAGCGGACGGCGGCGCGGTCACCTGGCAGCAGCAGTTTGCGCGCCTGCACGGCACCTGCGCTGCCCCAGGCCAGCCAGACGGTGCCCACGGGTTTGCCTGGCACCGCGCCCCCGGGGCCGGCGATGCCGGTCACGGCCACTGCCAGTTGCACGGGCGCATGCTGCAGCGCGCCTTCGACCATCGCCACCGCCACCGATTGGCTGACCGCGCCGTCGCGTGCGATCAGCTCTGCAGGCACGCCCAGCATCGTGGTCTTGGCTTCGTTGCTGTAGGTCACAAAGCCGCGCTCGAACCAATCGCTGGAACCAGCCACAGCGGTGCAAGCTGCAGCCACCAGCCCGCCGGTACAGCTCTCTGCGCTCGCCACACGCCAACCGCGGGCCCTGCAAGCCTCGCCCAGGGCTTGTGCCAACGCCAAACCGGCAGCCCATTGCATCGTTTCGCCACTCATGCGCTCACCATCCATTGCCACAGTCGCAGGCCCAGGGCCAAAGACAGAAGCGTACAGGCTGCAGCCACCAGGTCATCCAGCAAGATGCCAGCGCCTTGGCGCCAACCGATGGCCTCGCCTGGCTTCAGCTTGAAGCGGCGGTCGGCCCAGCCCACCGGCCCCGGCTTGGCGGCGTCAAAGTACCGAAACAGCAAGAAGGCCAGCAGCTGACCCCAAAGCCCGGCCGGCAGCCACAGCCACAGCACGAGCCAAAAGGCCACCACCTCGTCCCAGACGATGGCGCCAGGGTCGGCGACCCGCAGGTGCTGCGCGGTCCGGGTGCAGGCCCATTGACCGAGCAGCAGCGCCGCCACGATCACTCCCGCCCAGCCCCAGTCGCCCAGCCGCGATACCCAGGGTTCCAGGATCAGAAAACTCAGCCAGGCCCACAGGGTGCCCACCGTGCCGGGTGCCCACGGTGACAAGCCGCTGCCCAGACCCAGGGCGATCAGGTGCGACGGATGCCGCCACAAGAAGGATGCCGTGACGCGCTGAGGGCCCAAAGAACGCGGGCTTGCATCCCGGGCTGAAGGTTGGACGGGGGGTTCGCCAGAAGGTCCTGCAATGGGCATCGATGCAGGCTCACTCATGGCCATCACTGAAGTGGTCAAAGCCTTGCAGGCCCTGGCTGACATCCTGGCCCTGCGCATCCATCACCTGCAGGCCCGGACCCGCGCTGACCAGGCCACAACAACTGACCGCCACGCCGACGCGAGAAGCGGCGGCCAACACTGCTGCATGCGCTGCAGGCGGAGCGCTGAACAGGAGCTCATAGTCATCGCCACCGGCCAGCAGGCACAGACGCTGAAGCTCAGCGCTCTGGGCGGCCAGGATGGGGCTGCGTGGCAGATCCATCAGCCGCAACTGCGCGCCGACTCCGCTGGCGCGCAGGATGTGGCCGATGTCGCCGACCAGCCCGTCGCTGAGATCGATGGCGCTGCTGGCCAGCCCCCGCAGCGCCAAGCCCAGTTGCACACGGGGCTGCGGTTGCTCCATCGCAGCGCGCACCTGGGCAAACTGCTCGCCGGGCAGCTGCAGCGCGCCACGAAAGACTTCCAGTGCCAACCGGGCGTCGCCCAAGCGGCCACTGACCCACCACTCGTCGCCGACACGCGCGCCACTGCGCAACAGCGCTGCACCTGGAGGCACCTGGCCCATCACGGTGATGCAGATGTTCAGCGGCCCCGCAGTGGTGTCGCCGCCCACCAGTTCGATGTGGTGTTGATCGGCCAGCGCAAACAGGCCTTTGGCGAAACCGGCGATGAAGCGCTCATCGGCTTGCGGCAAGGCCAGTGCCAAGGTGAAGGCCAAAGGCTCAGCACCGCAAGCCGCCAGATCGCTGAGGTTGACGGCCAGCGCCTTGTGGCCCAGCAGTTCGGGCGCTACCGTGGACAAGAAGTGGCGGCCTGCCACCAGCATGTCGCTGGATACCGCCAGTTGCATGCCAGCTGCCGGCTGCAGCAATGCACAGTCGTCGCCCACCCCCAGCGGCGAGCGAAGCGCCGGGCGCGTGAAGTGGCGCCGGATCAGATCGAACTCAGCGCTCATTGTCTGCGGCGCTGGGTTGCTTCGGATGGCCAACAGCGGAGGTCACTGCTGCATTCATGCTGGCATCTCGGCTGCTCAACAAGTTGCTCAGCTCTACCGCCGACTTGACACCCATCTTGTCGAACACCCGCGCCCGGTGCACTTCCACCGTGCGCACGCTGATCTGCAACTCGTCCGCGACCCGCTTGTTGGGCAGCCCAGCCAGCACCAGGCGCATCACCTCCTGCTCGCGCTCGGTCAGCTCGGCCAGGGCTTGCTTCAGGCCTTGACTGGCGCGGCGCTTGAGCAGCGCCTGGGCGCTGGTGTGCAGCGCATGTTCGATGCGATCGACCAGTGTGTTGTTCGAAAAGGGCTTCTCCACAAAGTCAAAGGCGCCGCGCTTGACGGTTGCCACGGCCGTGGGCACATCGCCATGGCCGGTCAAGAAGATCACCGGCATCAAGCCGATCAGCCCTTGTTCAGCCAACCTTTCAAACAACACCAGGCCGCTGGTGCCGGGCATGCGCACGTCCAGCACCAGACAGCAAGGTGATGGCGGCCAGGCGCGCTGGCCGGCCGCCAGGCGCTGTTGCAGCCAAGTCTCGAAGGATTCTGCAGAGCCAAAGCCCTCGGACAGCAGCCGGCGTGAGCGCAGCAGCCAGGCCAGCGCCTCGCGCACCACGTCTTCGTCGTCCACCAGATAGACCACCGGCAGGCCGAGGGTCGGGTCCAGTTCAGGGCTGCGCGGGCTGGCTGACATGTTGGGCGGATGCGGGTTCAGGCCGTGGCCCTGAAAGCCGCAGTGTCGCTGCCTTCCAGCAGGGCTGGCGAAGGCAGCGTGAACCTGAACTCGGTGCCGCAGCCGCCCGGGCCGGGCCGGTAGTCCAGTGTGCCGCCATGCTGCTCGATGACGGTTCTGCACAAGCTCAAGCCCAGGCCCATGCCTTCGGCACGGGTGGTGAAGAAAGGCGTGAACAAGCGCGTCGCGACCTCTTGCGGGATGCCGGGCCCAGCGTCGATCAGGCTGAAGGCAACTTCGCGTTCGTGCGTTTGCTGGATGCGCAGCGTCAGCATGCGCTGGCCCACAGGGGTGTGCTCCTCCATCGCCTGGATGCCGTTGCGGCTGAGGTTGAGCAGCACCTGCTCGATCATCGTGCGATCGCAGCGCACGCGTGGGGCACGGCTGCCGGCAAGCGGCGCCGGCAGCGTTTCTACCTCGATGCGGGTGCCGCTCTTGCGTGCCTGCAAGCGCACCAGCGGCAGCACGGCGTCGATCAGGGTGCTGGCCGCCACCACTTCGTGCTGATGCTCGCGCCGGCGCACAAAATCGTGCACGCTCTTGATCACGCGGCCAGCGCGCTCGGCCTGCTCGGCGATGCGTTGCAGCGCTTGCTTGATCAGCGCCGGGGTTTGCTCGTCGGGCTGCTCGACCAGGTTCAACGAGCCGCTGGCGTAGCTGGCGATGGCCGACAGCGGCTGGTTCAACTCGTGGCTCAGCAGCGAGGCCATCTCGCCCACCGTGGTCAGCCTGGCGGTGGCTTGCAGGCGCTCTTGCTGCTGCCGTGAGATGTCTTCGACCTGACGCTGGGCGCTCAGGTCCAGCACGGCGCTCATCCAGCCTTTGTGCTTGCCGTCGCCGTCGACCAGCGGTGCTTCGTAGATCATGACCGGAAAGCGCTCGCCGTTCTTGCGCATGAACAGCGTCTCGAAGCCGGCCCGCAACTCGGCCGTGGCGCGCCCGCCGGTGCCGGTCTTGCGCTGTACCTGGCGCATCTGATACTCCTGCGCAGATTCTGGCGGCCAGTAGGGTTGTGCATCGCGTGCCGCTCCGAGCTCTTCTTGTGTGAAGCCGACCATGGCGCAGAAGGCCGGGTTGGCATAAGTCACCACACCTTCCAGATCGCGTGCCCGCAGGCCGGTCGAGAGCGAGTCTTCCATGGCCTTGCGAAAGGCCAGCGCTTCGGCCAGCGCCCGCTCGGCCAGGGCGCGGCGGCGCACGTCGCGGGCCAACAGCAAGACGACGGCAAAGAGTGCCAGCGACAGCCCCAGCACCAGGGCTGTGGCGAGATTGGGGATCAGGCTGGGGCGGCCGCGGGCGCTGTCGGCGCGCAGTTGCAAGGTCGTGCCGGGCAAGTCCACCACCCGCTCAGACAGGTAGGCGCCGGCGCCGCGCTGAACCCCGGCGCTGGCCAGTCGGGCACCGTCGCCTTCGACGATGGTGTAGGCGTGGTGACGGGTCTCTCGCGGATCCAGATCGCCCAGCGAGGTTTCAAGCGCCTGCTTGAGCCCAAAGCTGCCGACGACATAACCTGCATCCTGACCGGCGTGCTGGACAGGAATGCACAGGTCGATCACCTCGCTGCCGTGGCCTCCGGGCAAAGGGACGAAATACGAACGAGAAAACATCGGCGCCGCGACGCGACGGGCTGCTGTGCAGGCCAGTTGCGCCTCGACTTCGAGGTCGGCTCTGGGCATGCGGGCAAAGAGGCCCGGTGAGAAGAATTGGGGCGCCATCGTGGTGGCCATCAGGCTGCTGTCGACGGCGTCAGTAACGGACAACAGGTTGTCGCGCCATTCCACCCGCAACAGGCCCGAAGCCAGGCGCAACGTTTCGCGGGCTGTCGCATGGCGTGTGGGGCTGTCGGTGGGCAGCAGGGCCAAACGCTGCAGGCCCTGCAGCGCAGAGGTGAGGCTGCGACGCAGTGCGCTGGCGGCTTCCTGTGCTGCCGTATCGGTGTCCTCCTGCACACGCGCCGACTCGTGTTGCAGCGTCATCACCAGCAGCAAGGTTTGCGCCACGCCCAGCAAACTCAGCAAGGCGCCCCACAGCAGCAAGCGTCGGCCGCGCCCGTTCAGGCGCCAGCCCGGCGAAGCGCCGGGTTGGACGTCTGCGCCGGCAGCGACGGTGGTTGGCGAAAGGCTCATGCACACAGTATCCCTGGCCCGCGGGTTTGGGGGCTACGGAGTTTTGCGCAACCCAGGCGCGGGCCCGCTTCTACAATCGGCGCCCGCTGCGGCTGTGTGGCTCAAGGACCTGACATGAACAAAGACAAGCTCTCCCTCCCTGCTGCCGCCTTGCCCACAACCGGCCCCACAACCGACCCCACAACCGGTCCCAAAACCGGCCCTACAACCGAGCTGTCGCAAGCCCAGGCCCAAGCCCATTCTCAGGCAGCCAGCGACAAGGCCGCAGAGTTGCGGCGCGATGCGCTGGCGTATCACGAGTTTCCCAAGCCCGGCAAGCTCAGCGTCAACGCCACCAAGCAGATGATCAACCAGCGCGATCTGGCTCTGGCTTATTCCCCGGGGGTGGCTGCTGCCTGTGAAGAGATCGTGGCCGACCCCGCCAACGCTTTCAGATACACCGCGCGTGGCAACCTGGTGGGTGTGATCACCAATGGCACCGCAGTGCTGGGGCTGGGGGACATCGGCCCGCTGGCCTCCAAGCCGGTGATGGAAGGCAAGGCGGTGCTGTTCAAGAAGTTCGCCGACATCGACGTCTTTGACATCGAGATCAACGAAAAAGACGTCGACAAGCTGGTCGACATCATCGCCGCGCTGGAGCCGACCTTCGGCGGCATCAATCTGGAAGACATCAAGGCGCCCGACTGTTTCTATGTCGAGCGCAAGCTGCGCGAGCGCATGAAGATTCCGGTCTTCCATGACGATCAGCATGGCACGGCCATCGTCGTGGGCGCGGCAGTCCTGAACGCACTCAAGGTGGTGGGCAAAGACATCAGCCAAGTCAAGCTGGTGGCGAGCGGCGCAGGTGCTGCAGCGCTGGCCTGCCTGTCGCTGCTGGTCAAGCTGGGGCTGCAGCGCCGGAACATCTGGGTCACCGACCTGGCAGGGGTGGTCTACGAAGGCCGCACCGAGTTGATGGACGCCGACAAGGCGCTGTTTGCCCAGGTCACCCCGCTGCGCACGCTGGCGCAGGTGATGCCTGGCGCAGACATCTTTCTGGGCCTGTCGGCCGGCGGCGTGCTCAAGCCGGAGATGCTGAGCGAAATGGCCACCCACCCGATGATCTTTGCGCTGGCCAACCCCACACCCGAGATCTTGCCCGACCTGGCCAAGCAGGTGCGCCCGGACGCCATCCTGGCCACTGGCCGCACCGACTACCCCAATCAGGTCAACAACGTCCTGTGTTTTCCGTACATCTTCAGGGGCGCGCTGGATTGCGGCGCCACCACCGTCACCGACGAGATGGAGATCGCGGCCGTGCATGCGATTGCCGAACTGGCGCAAGCCGAGCAAAGTGATGTCGCGGCAGCGGCCTACGCCGGGGCCACGCTGTCCTTTGGCGCCGAATACCTGATCCCCAAGCCCTTTGACCACCGCTTGATGATGATGATTGCTCCGGCCGTGGCCCAGGCAGCCCAGGCCTCAGGCGTGGCGCAGCGCCCGATCGAAGACATGGAGGCCTACCGCGAGCGGCTGAAGAACTTCGTCTATGCCTCGGGCACGGTGATGAAGCCGATCTACCAGGCCGCCAAGCGCGCCGAGCACAAGCGTGTGGCCTATGCCGAGGGCGAGGACGAGCGAGTGCTGCGCGCCGTGCAGGTGATCGTCGACGAAGGCTTGGCGCGCCCGACCTTGATCGGCCGCCCGGCGGTGATCGCACAGCGAGTTCAGAAGTTCGGCCTGCGGCTGCGCGAAGGCCACGACTACGACATCGTCAACGTCGAGAACGACTCGCGCTACCGCGATTTCTGGACCACCTACCACGCGATGACCGAGCGCAAGGGCGTGTCGGTCAACCTGGCCAAGATCGAGATGCGCCGCCGCCTGACGCTGATTGGCGCGATGATGGTGCACAAGGGTCAGGTCGAGGGCATGCTGTGCGGCACCTGGGGGACCACCGCCAACCACCTGCACTACATCGATCAGGTGATCGGCAAACGTGTCGGCGGCAGCCCCAGCACGCCGCAGGATGTGCAGGTCTACGCCTGCATGAACGGCTTGATGCTGCCCGGCCGCCAGGTGTTTCTGGTGGACACCCACGTCAACGCCAACCCCAGTGCCGAAGAACTGGCCGAAATCACTGTGATGGCGGCAGAAGAAATGCAGCGTTTTGGCCTGGAGCCACGTGCAGCATTGTTGTCACATTCGAACTTCGGTACCAGCGATCTGCCCAGCGCCATCAAGATGCGCCGCACGCTGGCCTTGCTGCGCGAGCAGGCGCCGTGGCTGGAGGTCGACGGCGAAATGCACGGTGATGTGGCGCTGGATGTGGCGCAGCGCAACAAGCTGATGCCTCACAGTACGCTCAAGGGTGAGGCCAATCTGTTGGTGCTGCCCGACATCGACAGCGCCAACATTGCCTACAACCTGCTCAAGACTGCGGCAGGTGGCGGCATTGCCGTGGGGCCGGTGCTGCTGGGCGCAGACAAGCCGGTACATATTCTGACGCCTTCGGCGACTGTGAGGCGCATTGTCAACATGACAGCTCTAACCGTGGTGGAGGCCAACACAGGGCGCTGAGCTGGGAACCTGATGCGGGACGTTGGCTTCTTTTGGGCGCTGAACGCCCCCAAAGGTGGCGCTGCCCCTTGCCGCTCAAGCGCAAGAAGTTTGCACCCACTCATCATTCTGGGCTTGTTTGTTCCCTGAACTGGGGCAGGCACTTGAGTTTTCTCCGCGCATGCGATAACATTTCGCGGTCAATCTTCAGGGTTTACCCGTGCAGCCGGTCCTGTGTCTCGGTTTGGTTTCGTCATATGTCCGTTCATATGTCGGCTGAGCATGCGTCTGACATTTTGTCGGGCTTGGTTTTGCGATGGGCGAATCAACGGCTCAGCACTGCGGCAACCGTAGCGACACCTGTAGCGGCGACTGTCCCAACCTCTTTAATTACCTCAATTTTTTTCGCTCTTGCGTTTCTGGCGCTGGCACCGCTTGGCAGCAA
>Ga0105046_10003403_pt1 | contig 25244 bp, 19 predicted proteins | sample MAT03_FD_78385 | JGI IMG/M metagenome (GOLD analysis project Ga0105046, IMG submission 78385) | Freshwater microbial communities from Lake Fryxell liftoff mats and glacier meltwater in Antarctica - MAT-03 (megahit assembly) | ecosystem: Environmental > Aquatic > Freshwater > Ice > Liftoff...
CCATCAACAACGTAGGGAAGTGCCCGTTCTGTGGTATGAACGACTTGAAGTCCGTTTATCATTCCAAACGCGAGGCGTACGATCATTATCTTCCAAAGTCCATTTATCCGTTTAATTCAATCAATTTTTTAAACCTCGCCCCTGCCTGTCACGAATGCAACAGCACGTACAAATCGACCAAAGATCCAACATTCGAACCGAAAGACAAGCTGAGAGCCGCCGCTCCTCGAAAGGCGTTCTACCCGTACTCAACGGCTCAGTATCAGATTGAAATTTCCGTGACACTCACGAACAACAACCTGGACACGCTTCAGCCTGGCGATGTCGACTTGAAATTCGGTCCTGCAACACTGCAGGACGAACTCGATACATGGCAGGACGTCTATGGTCTCCAGGAACGCTATCGTGCCAAGTTCTGTGATGGCGATGCAAAGGACTGGATAGAAACCTTCCGCATTGCGAATCGCCGCTCTGGAACGTCTCCACAGGAATTCATTGAAACAATGACCGAAGGGCTCGCCGAACGCCCCTACGCGAACCTGAAGTTTCTGAAGAAGGCATTCCTTCAGGAAGCACACAGGATTGGCGCACTGGATGCCATTGCTACCCATCAACCGCAGCAGAAAAATGCGTAGACGTCACTGCCTGCCCACGGCTTTGACAAATGGGCCAAAGATTCAGTCATCTGGTCGGCTTTATCAGGCTGGGCTGGGGTGTCTGTTGCGGGCAGCGTGCTGATGGTTCTCATCATTGTGGATCTGTGGCCGGGCAGTGGCTTTCTGATCGGCAATATCCTGCAAACGGATGAAGACGTTCGATTTCATTTCTCCGGCCGATTTGGAGAGGTGCGACTCAGCCGATCAGGTTTCCACTTTGACGAGTCTGTCCTCGAGCCTTCATTCGAAGAGTGATGGCTACTTAGAAGCACAAAATGAATGCCATTGAGCGTAGCCCCACCCACGCAGGAAATTTGCGAAGTTGGAAAATCGATTGCGATAGGACAATTGCAGGACAATCGACAGTATCAATCCTTACCGCGTGACGTATATCATCTATCATCGAGATACTGTCGATACGCAATCTTGCCAACAAAGCCCCAACTTTCCTCCGCGTATGTCCCTGAACCACCTTCATCAGGATTCCTGCCAATGTCTGCCTTCTTGACAACTCGCCGAACAATGCTTCGTGGTCTTGGCGTAACCATGGCGTTGCCATGGATGGAGTCAATGCGAGTCTGGGGCCAGGAAGTCGGGACAACTGCAGCAACCGGAGAAGCTCCGGTTCGTATGGCGGTGTTGTTTTCCGGCAACGGATTCCACAAGGATCACTGGTGGGCCACAGGCGCGGGCAAGGAGATGGAACTTGGCAAAGTCCTGGAACCGCTGAACGCTCATCGTGAGAAGCTGCTGTTTGTCAAAGGTCTGTACAATGAAGAGGCGTTAAAGGGCAACATTCATAGTTCGCAAACCGGAAATCTTTTAAGTGGCGCGCCTCTCGAAGCTGGTGGCGGCATTCGCAGCGGTACAAGTATCGATCAACTGCTGGCTCAGAGTTATGGTCAGACGACGAAGGTGCCAAGCCTTGTGCTCGGTTGTGAAAAGGCCAATCCATCGGTTCATAAAAACTACTCGATGCTGTACAGCAGCCATATTTCATGGAGTTCACCGACAACTCCAACGCCGCTGGAAGTTTATCCCGCACTGGCCTTCGATCGACTGTTTCGGGACGAAGCAAGTCAGGGCGACAAGAGCGTGCTGGATGCTGTGCTTGAAGACGCTACCGATCTGCGTCGCAACATCAGTGTCAGCGATCAGCAAAAGCTCGACGAATATCTTTCATCGGTCCGCGAAGTTGAACAACGTATTTCGCGGGCTGGACAACGTGGTGAACTGCAGGGCTGGAAGCCGACGCTGGATAAACCAGATATTCCACGCCCGGCCGATGGCATCCCGCAGGACATCGCCGAACATATGCGGTTCATGAGCGACATTCTTGTGTTGGCCTTCCAGACCGATTCGACTCGATTGTGTACATTGAAACTCAACAACGATCATTCGTCGCTGCGATTCCCGAACCTGAACGTGGACTACATGATTCATCACTTGCTGTCGCATCAGGAATCTGACGACTGGTTGAAAGTGAATCGATTCTTTATCGAACAGTTTGCATACATCGCCACGAAACTGGATGCCATTCAGGAAGGCGAACGCACGGCTCTGGATAATTCGATGCTGATGTATTGCAGCAGCATGCATACCGGAAGTCACGACGCCACCAAACTGCCAGTTGTGATCCTTGGCAAAGGCGGCGGCAAACTGGAAACCGGTCGCGTCCTGGATTATCTCGACAAACCAAACCGCAAGATGTGCAGTTTGTATTTGTCTCTCATGGACAAGTTCGGCGTGCACCTCGAAAAATTCGGCGATTCCACGGAACGCCTCGCGGAGGTTTAATAAGTAGTTGAATCATTTCGTTTACAGTTCAGGCGGCCCTGGCAATGACGGCTCTCTGATCTGCGGTCTCCTTAGCGAAATTCGACTTCGCTCCAAGACACTGGTCACAATGGTTCACTACTCTGCTGTCGTATTCTTCGGTGCAGATTTTGCGTGACATGTTATGCTTGGCACCAGGAGCAATCCACAGTTGACAGCCCTGACCTACGATCTCCTGCAGACGTCTGGCAATTTCCGGCGTTACGTAGGAATCACGGCCACCCGAAATTAATAAGACAGACTGGCTGTCGAGTGAAGCTTGTTCGCGTTCCAGATGAACGTACTTGCATTTGCGTCTTCGTTCGCTGAGCTTTATGCCGTTTCTTAATGTCAGATTGACATGCCACCCTGGCAACAGTCGATAAACCCATTGTGGAACAACGTAGGAGACGAATCGGTCCACGAAGTACCTGGTCATCGACATCGTGCCAAATGCACTGTCTGCGACCACGCCCTTGACGCTGGAATAGCGGCAAGCCGCAATCAAAGCTGTAACTCCACCGCGGCTGACGCCATAGGCGAGCAACGGCAGAGTCTTTAATGCCGATCGGGATTGAATGAAGTGCATCATCGCATCAACATCTATCATTTCGAATTCAGTGACCCAGTGGATTGGAGAATATCCCGGATGCGAAGCGCTTTCGCCCTGACTTCGAAAATCGACCGACAATACCATGTATCCCGTTTCAATCAGGGCAGTGCAGTAGCGTTTTGCCATCCAGTGGTTGCCGCGAAGTTCCGGCAGGAAGAGTACCAATCCTTTTGCATCGCGCAGGTGCCCATTGATAAGGCTGCCTTTCAGGCTCACACCGTCGGCTGTGACGATCGAGATCTTTTCGGCGGTATCATCGGCGTTCTCCGTTACGACATTGAATGGCGGCACGTTCTCGAAGATGTCACAAATTCGCGGTGTCACATATCGCCGGAACGCACGGTCGCAGCCCACGACAGCAGCAATCCCAAGCAGTGACATCGAGACGATCCACATGACTATAGAACTCCGGGATTCCGCGTGACTCGAGTCAACAACTTTAAGCTGGTTCGATTCTGAGCCATCATTTTTTTTCGATTATGCTTTAAACTCTGACACAATCAAAGCGACGTTTTGTCCACCAAAACCAAAGCTATTCGACAGGGCAGCTTTGATTTTCTTTTCCCGAGGCTGATTTGGAATATAGTCCAGATCGCATTCAGGGTCAGGAGTTTCGTAGTTAATCGTGGGAGGCAAAACTCCGTCGCGGATGGCCAGTAAACATGTCATTGCTTCAACAGCACCCGCGGCCGCAATCAGGTGCCCCATCATGCTCTTGATGCTTGAAACAGGAGTGTTCCGAGCGTGCTCACCCAGACCGCCTTTGATCGCCATGGTTTCCACGTGGTCGTTGACCTTGGTGCTGGTTCCGTGAGCGTTCACATAACCAATCTCGCTGGCATTGATCTCTGCGTCTCGCAACGCCATCTTGATACAACTGATGGCTCCACGGCCTTCCGGATGAATGTCGGTGATGCGATAAGCATCGGCGGTTGAGCCGTATCCTCGGATTTCACCGTAGATTTTAGCTCCGCGAGCCCGCGCGTGTTCCAGTTCTTCCAGAATCAACATGCCAGCACCTTCGCCCAGAACGAAGCCGTCGCGAGTCAAGTCGAACGGACGCGAAGCTGTGGTCGGTGAATCATTGCGTTCTGATAAAGCTGTGAGCAGGTTAAATCCAGTGACTCCAAACGGATGAATCATGCTGTGAGCGCCGCCGGACAGCATCAGTTCAGCATCTCCACGACGAATGATCTCTGTCGCTTCGCCAATTGCCTGGCTTGATGCAGCACAGGCAGTCAGGCAATTCAGATTTGGTCCTTGAGCATTAAAGAGACTCGAAAGGTGAGCAGCCGGCATGTTCGGCTCGAGTTCTAGTTCAAACCGTGGATTCATCTGGTCAATGAAGTCCCGTGTAAAACGATGCAGATCGGGCTCCCCGTTATTGTTGCAATCAGCAACCAGATTCATGAACTGCATGAAATCCTGTTGGCCCTCGCCGGCACCTAAATAGACGCCGAACCGAGCTGGATTAAAAGCGCGATCATCGTGGATACCGGAATCATCGACAGCCTGCTTTGCAGCTCCGATTGCAAACCGAATATTGCGCCCGGCATCGGCGAATCGCTGCACATTGTCCACGTAAGATTCGAAGTGGTAGTCGCGTACTTCAGCAGCAAATTTTGTCGGGAAATGAGTTGCGTCGAAATGTGTGATCGCCCCGACGCCGTTGCGACACGCCTTTTGCGCCTGCCATGTCGATTCCACGTCGTTTCCAAGCGGTGTGACACATCCCATCCCGGTTACAACTACGCGACGTTTCATCATTTCAGTTAATCCCACAACGATTAATAAACAGCTTCAGCAAACGCGATCAAGAGGCCACTGGTGCATGGCATTATGAGCCAGCACCGGCTTCGCCAACTGTCAAAATATCTAACAGATTCATTCGAAAAACAAAATTCTTTTGATCTATGCGACTCAATTGCGGATCATCGGAATTCAGGTGAACAAACACAATTTCGGCATCAGCGACCAGTCTTTCACCGACTGTCGCTTTGACAGTCACGCTCCCACCTTCGACACGAGCATCTTGCAGTTCAGCAGAATAGATCAGCTGATCACCAGGACAAGCCCAGCTATGAAATGTCACTTTGGGAACTTTTGCCAGAATCACATTGTATTCGAACTTGAAATATTCGCCCAGAAGAATGCCGCCCGTCTGGGCCATTCCTTCGATCATCAGCGAGCCTGGCATGACAGGAAAGCCTGGAAAATGGTCGTGAAGATGCTCTTCAGCCAACGACACATTCTTAACAGACTTCGCACGTTTGCCTGATTCAAATTCAATGAAACGATCAATCCAATACCAGCGCATAGTTCAAGGTCTCAGTATTTTAGAATCGGCTATTTCCCGCAGCCCCGAAAACAGACTGGCTGATCAGAATTAAAATCTTCGCGATCAGGAAAGTGCTAAAGAGGGATTTGCTGTCCCCAAGCCAAGGCCGAGGCAATTGAAATTTACCACTGCGGCGGTGGCTCAGGTGCAACATGCAATCGCGCGTGCCGCGCGATACGATCAGACAGCATTCTTAGTAGCGTTCTGTTACTTCAATCGCGCAGCAACGAATTTGCAAATCATTTCGACTGTGAAAAGATCCGAAAGTTTCGACACAAGCGGATTGGCAGCGAAGGCGTCGATGTTTGCGTGAGGCATTTTGGTACGCAGCTGAGAGATGCCTTCTTCAGTGACCTTTCCGTCGGCTACGAACCCGGAGTCAGCAGTGGCCAGATTTTCCGGAAAGAGCTCGCCGCGAGGAATCTTGATGTCGAAGTTCTTTTCAAGGCGAAACACGATGTCCAGGAAGTCAATGGATTCAGCACCAAGATCACCGATGAGTGTTGCAGTCGGCGTGACTTCGTCGTCATCAACTCCCAATGCGTCAACTAGTGTCTCACGTACTTTTACAAGAATTTCATCAGCAGATGGCATTAACAATTTCTCCCGGTCGCCGCCACTTTCGATTAGGCAGAGACTTCGATCGCCAGAAAACCCAGTTGTGTGCTTTGGTCTGGCGACCGATCCCAAAGCACAAATACGGCAATCCCCGAAACCCAGTTCTCGAGCATTGCTTAAGCGACTCCACCGAAACCCAAGCAGCGAACTCTATCCCAGCTTCCGTTGCAGCGTTACAGCAATTCCAATTGTTACCAGATCAATCAAACTGTTCCAGACGTCATGCGGTTGAAATCGCGACACAAATCAAAAGATCCACGATTTACCAAGACTGCTCAATTGAAATAGTCCGCCACCACAATCGATGAACCAGCATCTTTTCCAGTTGTGAGAAAGAAGCGGGCAGCACGTGGCAATTTCCAAAACTTCGTCTTCAAGTGGATCGGCGCAGTCGCGTTTGATTGAGAAGATGGGAGGGCGAGGCTCCTGCCGAGCCTTGTGTTTCGGCAGATCATCAGCTCGGCAGGAGCCTCGCCCTCCCGAGAATCAATTTTCGATTCGTATGAGCAACCTGCGATATACAAGATGCCGTTTAAAAGCCTCCAAGCGTCAATCCGCCGTCAACTTTGAGAATTTGCCCTGTAACATAGGATGATTCGTCGGCAGCGAAGAAAAGGACAGCATTTGAAATGTCATCCGGTCGCCCAAGCCGACGTACGGGAATCTTCTTTTTGATTTCGTCGCCTGCGGCATTCACAACCGCTACCGTCATGTCCGTTTCGATAAAACCTGGCGCGACAGCATTGGCGGTGACGCCGCGTCGAGCCAATTCAGTGGCGACACACCGTGTGAATCCTTCGACGCCACCTTTGCTTGCGGCGTAGTTCGCCTGGCCTGGATTCGAAACATCCGCAGCAACGCTGGACATGTTGATAATTCGGCCATAGCGTTGAGACATCATCTGCCGTGTCGCCGCCTGACAAAAATTGAAGACGCTCGTCAAATTTGTGTCAATCACATCCTGCCACTGCTGTGCATCCATCGTGGCCAGCAATCCGTCACGAATAATGCCGGCATTATTCACAAGGATTTCCAGTTTGCCCCACTTTTCAACAACGTCAGCGACAACCTTGTCTGCTGCTGGCTTGGATCGAACATCGGCTTGAATCGCCCAGGTTTCATGACCTTCTGCCGCCAGGGTCTTGACAACCTCATCCGCCGAAGCAGAATTCGAGTTGTACACAAAGGCAACTTTAGCTCCGTTGCGCGCCAGTGATTCGACAATCGCACGACCAATACCCCGGCTGCCACCGGTCACGAGAGCAATTCTGCCCTGAACTGTCATTTTCAATATCCTCAAATTAGATGATGCACAAGAACAAAAAAGAGCAGAATTAAAACAGTAGACTTCCACTCCACAATACGATCAAGCCCTGAACTGCGGCGTTGCAATTGCAGCTCGGTTCAAGCTACAGAATCTCAAACAACCAATGCTATTCGAAGCTACGCATCTGTTGAAAAAGTTCCTTCATAGAAGCAATCAGCCTCGCATCGTTGTCTGCAAGTTTTGGATTCCGTGTTGCCAGGTTCTCTTTCGAAAGTGTCAACTTAGCGCTGACCGCTGACAGGCCGCCCACAGTGCCCGTTGCGACAAACTCAGCAGTATTCGTGTCTGCTGATTTCATCGTCGCCGTAACTTCAAGCGTCTGGCCTGGTTTCAGAAAGTTGTTGAACTTAACCGCTCGAGCCTGCTTCAACAAAATCGCACTGTATTGAAAATCATCGGTGACGCGTGAAAGCCAGGCACATGACTGAACCAGACATTCAACCATCATCACGCCTGGCAAAACGGAAAACCCTGGAAAGTGATCCTGCAAATATTCTTCTGCCAGTGAGACATGCTTAATGGTGGAAATGTTTTGGCCAGGCACCAGCGATGTGATGCGATCCACGAGACAGAACTTCATATCGATACCTGCAGACTCATTAAGAATATTTTGTTTCAGAAAAGCAAATTCCGACCGCCGAATCGGGACGCAGTCTATGGAATCAGCGATGATCATCAAAAGGGAGGCAACGGCCATAAAATATTTTGGGCAAAAATCATAAAAACCAGTGGACATTCGTCCGTTTGCTTACTCCGCGGTCGAGGAATGTGTTGCAATATTTCCAATTGTTCCGCCAATCCGTTGATTCACCAAAGAACCCAAAGTACGCTCCCTCCCGGTTTGGAATAGTCAGCGACAAGAAAAAAACTGTTAGTTGCTCTCATTTTCCTACAATCGGGACACAAAAAGTGTCGTTTTTTACTAGCAAAGCTGAAAATATCTTGTCCATTCGGCAAATTTTGCTGGTCCGCCTGAATAAAACAGGTAGTTTAAGTCGTTAACGTAGTGTGCGTTCAGTTTGAGAGCTGCGTTGCCATAACCTGGTTTTTCCAGATGTTTCGGATTCACTGTCTGACGGGGTGTCGGACTTCACTGTGGTTTTGGTTGATCTAAGGTTCCTTTGGGAGGAGTTACAGAGTATGCGTTTATTATTGTCTTTGGCAGCAATCGTTGCCATGACAGCGTCTGCGGACGCTGGTCATTGTCGTCACCGAGTCAGCCGATGCTGCTCAGCACCATGTGCTTCAAGCTGCAGTCCATGCGGTGCAAGCACATGCAGTGCAAGCTCATGTGGCGGTAGTTCATGCGACGGTGGCTGTAATGCCAGCGGTTGCAACTCAGGCGCATGCGGTGCTTCATCAGCATGCGGAACCTGGGAAACTGTTTCCCGAACGATCATGGTTCCACAGACTGTAACAGAAACACGAACAGTAACTGTTAACGTTCCAGTTCAGGAACAACGACAGGGAACACGGACTGTTTGTAAAACGGTTTGTGAACCACAGGAACAATCATACACAGTGATGGTTCCATCACAGGAACAGCGCGAAGGCACTCGCACTGTTTGCAAAATTGTGACTGAAGCTCACGAACAGAGCTACACAGTTTCTGTTCCTTACACGGAAGAGCGTCAGGGCACTCGCACGGTTTGCAAAACTGTTCAGGTTCCGCAGGAACAGTCTTACACCGTGATGGTTCCTCACACAGAAGAGCGACAGGGCACTCGCACTGTTTGCAAGACCGTAACTGAAGCTCACGAACAGTCTTACACTGTAATGGTTCCTTACACAGAAGAGCGACAGGGCACTCGCACTGTTTGCAAGAATGTAACTGAAGCTCACGAACAGTCTTACACTGTAATGGTTCCTTCAACGGAGCAGCGCACCGGCACTCGTACCGTTTGCCACAGCGTTCCAGTAACGAAGACTCGCACAGTGTGCGAAGATCAGGGTCACTGGGAAGAAGTTGCAGTTGAATCAGGCAGTAACGCTGGTGGCAGCAACTGTGGCGGATGCAACAACTGCGGTTCATCTTGTGGCAGCTGTGGTTCATGTGGTCAGGCTTCAAGCTGCTGCGGTGCAGTTGCTTCTAGCTGTGGTGGTTGCGGTGTTGCTTCAGCTTGTGGTGCAGTTGCTTCAAGCTGTGCTCCACAGACTCGCAAGGTTTGGGTTGCTAATCAGGTTCAGCGAGTTGTTGAATACACAGCTTACGAGCAGCAGCAGTCTCAGGAGCAGTACACGTACAACGTGACTGTTTGCAAGCCAGAAGCACGTACTCGTACGATCAACGTTTGCAAGCAGGTTTCAGAGCAGGTTCCTTACACCTACACTGTTCAGCTGTGCAAGCCAGAAGCACGTACTCGTACGATCAACGTTTGCAAGCAGGTTTCAGAGCAGGTTCCTTACACTTGCACTGTTACTCTGTGCAAGCCAGAAACCCGTACTCGTACGGTCAACGTTTGTCAGCAGGTTCAGGAGCAGGTTCCTTACACTTGCACTGTTACTCTGTGCAAGCCAGAAACACGTACTCGTACGGTCAACGTTTGCAAGCAGGTTTCAGAGCAGGTTGCCTGCACCTACACTGTAACTGTTTGCAAGCCAGAAACCCGCACTCGCACGATCCAGGTTGCACGTCAGGTTCAGGAGCAGGTTCCATACACCTACACTGTCTGCGTTAACAAGCCGGAAACACGCGAAGTTCAGGTTCCAGTCTGCAAGATGGTTGAACAGGTCGTAACATCACAGGTTTACCATGCAGCTGCTCCAGCTTGCCAAGCTGCTCCAGCTTGTAGCTGTAACTAGTTAAGTCCAGCCGTATCGGCGTTCTTCGCTGATTCGACTTGAAAACAGAAACACCTCGGGAAGCAATTCCCGAGGTGTTTTTTTTGCTTGTCGAAGGATGTGTAAGCTCATAACGCAGTGCCAATTCAGCCAGAGTTTAATACCAACTGAAGACGGATGACGCTACGTGGCGACGACTATGCGTGAACGCCATTGCCCATCAAACCCATCAAGGTCTCTTCCTGTTCTGCCACCTCGCGAATCGGCAGCGGAAAGCGGGATTCGATCTTCTTTCGTAGCGAACCAAAGGACTGAACGAGTCCACCAGAAATCGCCAGCTGTTTCCATGTTGGATTCGGGCTCATGCGCCGAGAACATGTGAGATAGCTATCTGCCATGAATTCGAAGGCGGCATTGAACAAGTTTCCAGCGGTCAGGTTTTCCGTCGTGATGCCGGCGATTCGTCCATCATCGCCCATCGCACTTACGAAAAAACTCAGATCACAGACAAGTCCGTCGCCAGTGGCTGAATCAGCGGCCCGCTGGATCAATCCCCATGAGTTTTCGATCTTGAGTCCAGCCATGCGTGGCAATTCCGTCAATAGTGCCTCAAGCACTGTCAATGAGCGTCCCGCTGGAATATGTGTGATCGTATTCATGAACTGACCGTCAAACCACGGACGTGTCTGACAATCCCCCGGACGAAACTCAGCCGTAATCTGGCTCACCTGTGAGCCAGTCGAGGCGTTGATCGATAATTCGTGGGGCTGCAGCTTGATCCCTCGCAGTGCCGCCTGTTGGTCACCAATCACTGGATAGCACGTCAGCGTTTTGCCGTGGCGTTCCACGCTGCCGATCGGTTCACGTTCCGTCGTAATTTGCGGCCAGTACAACCAGTCAATTCCAACAGCAGCAAAAGCTTTGTGATGCCAGTCACCGGTCCGTAAATTCAACATGCCGATCGTATGAGTCCGCTCCATCCGAGGCACAGTATGACACAGGCGAGCGATGATATAGTCGCCAACAGTAATCGGAGTTGTTTCAGGTGGCAGTTGCTTATGCTGAGCCAGCCAATACAACAGACTTGTCGCCGACCCCGGCTTCAATTCTTTTCCCAGTTCTTCGAAGACATTATCCGGCCAGCAGTTCCGAAGTCTTTCCAATGTTGTTCTACCGCCAGCATCAGCAATCGTAGTCCGCTGATCACGCCACGAGAGATAGTTGGTTACCGCCCGCAGCTTGCGGTCAACGAGCATAATTCCGCCCATTTGACCGCAACTCAGCAGGATCGTCGCATCCGGAGCCTGCATGCTGAGACGATCAATCACCCTCAACGCCCGCGTGTAGATTTCCTCCGGATCGACTTCGTGAAATCCCGGTGGTAATCCGCCGATGGGATCAGGAAACGGTTCTTTGACGATATGCGAAACCTGAGAAGTCTCCAGATCCAGCACCGCACCTTTGATGGATGAAGAACCGATATCCAGGCCAAGACAACGCATCGAACAGCCTTCCAGGTAAGAAATTCAGGCACCGCACCGCCGACAACTTCAGCGCATTCGTGCAGTTTTATACGGACATCTTCGAGCAGAGCAATGCCGTTTTGTACGGCATCTTTTGCCGTCTGAAATTCTCGCTCATCCGGAAGCAGGAGAGAGGCGATACCTTCTGCCTTCTGCCCAGCCTGGATTTCGTCGATCATCGACTTCATCCGTGAATTGTGGACCGTTTGATCTGTGATTAGTTATTCGCTAGCGCTTCTTTGGCGACGGCTTCCCATTCGCCCTTTGGAATACGGTCTTCTTCGTCCATCAACAGAAGCTGGATTTGCACAATCTCTGACGAGCAATCGAAGAACGCATCGATCACAGCTGGGTCAAATTGTGTACCACGCCCTTCACGAAGAATTTCAAAGCACTTCTCGCGCGGAAAAGGCTCTTTGTAAGGCCGCTTGCTGGACAACGCGTCAAATACGTCGGCAACAGCCACGATACGACCTTCGAGAGGAATATCTTCACCCAGCAGTCCGAGTGGATACCCTTTGCCGTCCCAGCGTTCATGATGCGTCTGAGCGATGCGTGCCGCCAGCATCAGCAATGATGATGAACGAACATGTAACATGCTTTCACCAATTCGAGTGTGCGTCTTGAGGATGTTCCATTCCTTCTCAGAAATCGGCTCGATGATCTGCCGTCCCAGCGCACAGTGTTTTTTCATCATGTCGTATTCTTCAACACCCAGCTTGCCGGGCTTGAACAGGATCGCATCGGGAATTCCAATCTTGCCCACGTCATGCAGCTGAGCCGCCTGCTCCAGCATTTCCAGGCGGTTTTCCGGATATCCCATTTGCTTCGCAATAATCGACGTGTAACGACCGACTCGAATCACGTGGTTCCCGGTATCGTTATCTCGATGTTCGGCCGCGCGAGCGAGACACAGAATCAGCTGCTGACGTGTGGCTTCAAGCTGGCGAGTGCGGCGTTCGACCTGTTGTTCCAGACGAGTCGCTTCGCTGGACGCCATGTCGTAATGTTTTTTGATAACGATCGCGTTGCGGACACGCGGCAGAAGTTCGTTCGGCTCAATAGGCTTCTGCAGAAAGTCGCTCGCTCCCAGATCCAACGCCTGTTTGCGAGTCGCGGGATCTGATGCTGCGGTCAGAATCAGAACTGGAATGTGTTGAAGAACGGGATCCAAACCAATGACACGAAGAATATCCAGACCATTGATTTCCGGCATGCGGATGTCGAGCAGCAGGACGTCAGGGCGTTCACTTCGCAACAGATGCAGGGCCTCACGAGGGTCATGGGTCGTGACGAAGTTTTCATAACCTTCCATTTTCAGGTGCTGACGAAACGTCATGATATTCAGAGGTTCGTCGTCAATGATCATGATCTTCGCAGACTTGTCAATTCCGCGAACATTGGAGACACGCGGAGCTGTGTATCCGCTATCCGTTGGTTTTTGACCATCCGCCGCAACTGGCGGATTCATAAAGATGGACTCCTGAATCGGGAACATCGCATCTTCCAGCGACCGGCGTGGCTTGCTTCCCGTCGATGGCAACTCCACACCATTTCCAGCAACGTTAGCAGAAGCAGCATTGCCTGAACCTGGTGTTGTAGAGGCGTTCTGAGCTTTTGGCGGAGGCGTAATCTTCATCATAACCGGTTCAGCGACTGCAACCAGTGGATTTTCGGACAAGCTCGCAGCCTTGCCTTCAGAAGTCCGGGGCGTACCAGAGGTTCGCCACGATTCGAATGAGGCAATCGTTGACCGAATCTCATCAAGGACAGAATTCGCTGGAGGGCTATAACTTGTACTGGACATGGTTGTTTTCCGGGATCCAAGTGATATTGTCCTGAGATCAGGCGACAACTGTTTGAGGATAATAGTGGACGACGCGCATTTGATGTGGCGAAGTCCAAATCAACCGTAGGCCAGAATTCCGACGGTATTGAGAAATCCCAATCGGGATTTCATGTGTTGCGAACGCAACATACTTTCGTGGACTCCCGAATCGGTGCGACTGGCGCATCCATCACGACCGGTCGCAGCAGTTGCACGGAGGATATCGGAGATGAGTTGTCGCACGCTGCCCTCGCCATTATGCTGCCCTTTCGCAGGGAAACCTGCATCCTGTATCCACCAAGTTTTTATCAAAGATCAACTCGAAAGCTCTATTCATGTCTGACACAACCAACGGAAAACTCAACCGCAAACTGCGAATGGCGCTGGTGGGAGGAGGCCAGGGATCATTCATCGGACGCGTTCACGCCACGGCCGCTGTCCTCGACAACCGCGCATCGCTCGTCGCAGGAGCACTTTCCTCAGACCCAGCCCGCGCCAAAGCCAGCGCGCCGTCTTACGACATTGCTGAATCACGGGCATATGGTTCCGTGACCGAATTGATTCAGAAAGAATCAGCGTTGCCAGCGGATCAGCGAATCGATTTTGTGAGCGTCGCTACGCCAAACCACACTCACTTCGAAATTGCGAAAGCGGTTGCTGAAGCTGGCTTCAATGTCGTCTGCGACAAACCGATGACGTTTGATTTCGCTCAGGCCGAGGAATTGGTGAACGTCGTCGAGAAAAGCGGAGTTGTATTCGCCGTCAGCCACAACTATACGGGTTATCCATTGGTTCGACAGGCACGCGAAATGATCTTGAGCGGCGAACTTGGCGAGATCAATGCAATTCGTTCGAACTACATCCAGGGCTGGTTGCGAAGTCGGTTAGAAACAGAAGACCAGAAGCAAGCGGCCTGGCGAACCGATCCAAAGAAATCCGGAGCCGCTGGTTGTTTCGGCGACATTGGAACACACGCATATAATCTTGGCCGTTATATGACAGGTCTGATTCCAGCGGAAATCTCCTGTAACCTGAGCATCTTTGCTCAGGGGCGACGCTTGGACGATTACGGCCATGCTGTCATTCGATTCGATAACGGAGCCATGGGAACGGTCACGGCCAGCCAGATTTCACATGGTCGCGAGAACGACTTGTTCATCGAAGTCGATGGTACAAAGGGTGCGTTGTCGTGGCGTCAGGAGGAACCGAACGTGATGATCGTGCGTCGCAATGGTTCGCCGCATCAGATGTATACTCGCGATCCGAATGCACCTTTCATGAACAGTATGGGCAAGGCGGCGTGCCGATTGCCGTCAGGCCATCCGGAAGCGTTCTTCGAAGCATTTGCGAATGTCTACCGATTCGCATATGACTCAATGGTTGACCGAGCCACCGGGACATCATTCGAGAAGAAGGACACAATCTACCCGAATGTGTACGACGGTGCAGAAGGCATGTTATTCATTCAGCAGTGCGTCGCCAGCAGCCAACAGAACGGTGCCTGGCTGCCGATGAAGTACTCCGGCGCGCGTCGCTGATTCGCGGGCGTAACAAGACGCTAAGTTGAAGATGGAGTCTTCAATACCGTAGGACGGGACTCCAGTCCCGTCCTGACCAGAACCTGTCCAGAGTTCCATTATGTCAGGACGGGTTTGGAGACCCGTCCATCATTAGTCACCAGATTGGCGAAGTAAAAAAAAGCCGTCGTCTTTGGATCACGGCTTTTTTATTACAAGCATCAACGTGATATTAAATCAAAGACTCACATGACCAGTTGGCAACGGCGCAGAGATCCAGCGAAGTGGTGGCTGATTGTTGCTTTTCTGTCCGTCAGCTTTACCTGCAACCTTACTGTTAGAAACAGTTCGGGTTGTTGACGGCAATGAGCGGGACGCCAAACGCTTTGGTGCGATGACTTCGCTGAGTGAACTTATGCCAGCGATCACGGTGTCGCGACGACGTGAGGTCTCATTGGGGTTTGACTTGGGCTCGCCAATGAATGTCTTATCATCGGTCGGCGTGTCGATAGTCTTTTCAATCGGGTCGATAGCTGTTCCGTCGAGGGGATCGTCCATCGTAGGTTTCTGCATGTTACGATCCAGGCCCGACCTCGGATCATCGACCGGAAACAGATCTTTCTCCGTTTCTGTGCCTACACCGGAACTCCTGCCAGCCCCACCAGATGGAGTGCGTTCGAACGGATCCTTTCTGTTTGGATCATCCAGCGGATCCGGATCAGAACCAAGGTCGCGGCTACGCGAACGAGTGGTATCCGGCGTAAACTCTCGAGTGCGAGGTTCATCATCGTAAACTGGTTTTGATTTGTTGGAAATTGGATCTGTCGCAGGCTTCAGCGAACCAACAGGTTCTGTACCAACACATGATCCCGAAGCACATCCGGATGATCCACAAGAATCACAGCAGGAATTGGTGCAGCAACCCGCACCATAGGAACCGTAAGAAGCATAGCCAGCCGTATACGCCGGAGCAATCATGCTGCCGCCACCATAGAAGCTGCTGTAGGCAGGTGATCCATAATAACTGGTGTACGACGGCGAGTATCCGCTGCTGTACGATGGAGCGTAGTAGCTGCTGTACGATGGAGCAGCGTTGTAGCCAGCACCCCACCAGCCCCCGAACGGAAACCAACAGCAAGCACTTGCAGGAGTTGCCAATGCGACAACTGCACACAGTGAGACGCAAGTTTTCACAAACAGCTTCATGAGAAATCTCAATCTTTGACTCGAAATATTCCGGGGGAACCTGCCTCGGAATGAAGACACGGTTCTGTCAGGACATCTGAACAGTGCCGCCGGTAGCTGCGGAATATTCGCCCACGTCCCTCACAACTACCTTGTTTTACAGTCGCATGGACCCGGTTGTCAAATAATAGACAGGCAAAAACAACCGCCTCTCGCGATTCGGTCGGCCAATATTCTGGTTGTTCAAAGCCCTTGCCTACACGCGAATCGTGCCAGCGGGCTGTTGATTTAGTCGTTCTCAGAACCCGACGCTTCAGCGAGGGCTGGAATTGCCGCCGTTATTCGCCGTAAATCCCTCGCTAACGCGTCGGGTTGGGATGACCTTCTGACTTTAAAAGCAGTAAATCAACAATCCGCCAGTGCCCATCGACGTATGGCCAGAACCTGCCAAGTAACTGCGGGGATTGACAAATTCTGCCCGCAGACCATCGCGCTGGATGTCGCGTTTCGTTTCACATTCGAGGAGATACGGAAAGTTTGCCGAGCGTACCGATTCATCGCTGCAAAACAGTCAATTTCCCGATGTTCCAGCTGGTTTACTTCAAGTGCCTAAAGTAACGAAGATTCCGATTCAACCGGATGTGATGGATTTAAGAGTACTCGACGACTGGTCGAAAACAAAGAAAGGGGGCGACGGATCATTCCTCGCATTATTGACTATTGAATAGCGGCATTCACTGCTTGGGAGTTATCCCAAAATGGCAATTGTAGAACGGTGCTTTATGGTTCGGCGTTTATTGCCAATCGTTGCGTTGTTTTGTTTGCTGCCGGGCGTTTCAGCACTCGGACAAATTAAACTCTCTCCCGGCCGCGTTCCGATCGGCGACAACGAACTCAATTCGCCGACTCCTGAACCTCTGGTGACACTTGACGAACATACTTCAAACGCCGTGATGCGTCCCAGCCCGACATGGGTTCAGCAATCAAAAGATCCGCTTGTGAAGCTAGTATATGAGACACGCGAAGCTCAGCGGAGGCGTCTGCTTTCAACTGCGGAACATACACCGTGGCAGATTATGCATGGCATGCTGGCCCTGCGCGAAGAGTTTCTGATCCGACACAACGGACAGCCTGTCAGTTGTATGGAATGGATCAAGTCCGGGGCCACGTTCGAAAATGAAAGCTGGTTCGAGAAGACCCAAATACGCGTGCTCACGGGGCGTGGCAACAATGCATACGAAATGATGACGGTTGGTCGAGGCCATCCGTACACTAAACCATATGCATTCGAAGGTCACATCAACCAGTTCGTCGCCATCATGTCGATGAGCGGTGTGCCGCTTGAAACTCAATTCCAGACGCCACAGGGCCCGGTCTCAATGCGTGACATGCTCACATACGCAAAAATGACCGTCAATGAAAAGGAAGAAGTGACCTGGACATTGTGGGCTCTGAGCCGTTATTTGCCTTCCGACGCCGAATGGACCAATGCAAACGGCGAAAAGTGGAGCATTGAACGTTTGGTTAAAATCGAAACAGGCAAATCACTTGTGGGCGCACCTTGCGGTGGGACCCATGGTCTGTTCGCGCTTGCTCATGCGAGAAATGTTTACCTTCGTACGGGCAAACCGCTGGTCGGCGTTTGGCTGGAAGCGGAACAAAAGATTCGTCGTTACATCCAGACGGCTCGGATGCAACAGAATTCCAATGGCACATTGTCGTCAAACTATTTCCGAGGCAGGGAGTATAAGAAGGATTTCGACAAGCGAATGGCCAGCAGTGGTCACTTGCTGGAGTTTCTGATGATGGCTCTTCCGTCTCAGGAATTGAATGCGCCATGGGTCCGTCGCGCTATCGAAGCGACATCCAACGACCTGATGGCAAATCGCAAAGCATTCGTAAGTTGCTCACCGCTCTATCATGCAACCAGCGCGTTGAGCATTTACGTCGATCGAGTCTCTGCGGCGGCAACACCAAACATAGCTCAGGCGCCTCCAAAGACGCATTCAATCTCAAGCAACGCAGAAATCAAGACGGAGGATGCCTCTCTCAGCAAGCCTGTGGTTGAGAACTCTGAAGCAGTGAAGACGCCTGTCATGGAGTCATCAGGTGTTGATGCCAATGGAGCACCGAAAGCTCTGACGGGGCCAGTTACGACTGTACCTGATACTCCGGAAAAATCTGTACCAGCACCAGTTGAACCAACTCCAACGGAACCAACTCCAACGGAACCAACTCCAACGGAACCAACACCAACGGAACCAACACCAACGGAACCAACACCAACGGAACCAACTCCAGCTGAACCAACACCAACGGAACCGGTGTCCGAAGCCTTCTCAGCACCAGTTCCGATAACAATCCCGGTGGAACGGCAATCAGCCGCCCCGTCTCAATCGACAATCGGGGCACCAACGGCGACGGCCCCGGCGAAATCGTCAGCTTCTCTGGTAGCCGATCCTCAGGCCAAAGTTCAAGTCTTCTGGCCGAAGCCATTGGATGAGGCTGAACCAACCCCAGATATCAAGTCGGGCGGCGAACAGGATCGTGCGGTCAAGGAGATGGCGCTGAATCAAACGCCAGCGAATGATCTTGAGTTCGCCATTCCGGATGTCCCATCAACTCCGATCCCACCAATACCCTCGTCGGGCGAAGTCGCTGCAGCACTGGCGGACGCAACATCCGCAGTTGAAGCGCCGGCCCAGCTATCAGCTCCAACTCAACTCGCAACAACACCGCCTCTTAAACGTAGCGTGCAACTTCCTTCCATTGAGTCTGAGCCTGTCTCAACTTCGCAGGCAGAGATTCCTTTGCACAATGCGAGCGGTCCAGGAATCATTCCAGACACATCCGGTGAATCGCCGGCAGATCATAAAAAAGAGAAGAAACCTCAGGGCTGGAAAGCAACGCCTCCTGAACGTCGCAAAACCATCACCATCGAAGACAAAACTCCCCGAGCATAGATCAGTCTCGTGCCAGGGCTCCAGCCTCGGAACAAGGAAACGAATTCGCACCACGTGCAGCAGGCATCGAGCTTTTTTTCAAATGGAGTACGGATTCAGCCGACGATCCATGCCGCATTCCAGTAACCACACTGGCAGGCGAAATGCCTGCTTGAGTTGGTCGGCAATCTCTTTTGCATCTCTGCGGCCAGTGGCAACGACGTAAACAGTCGAGCCGCTGCCCGACATGAATGCGGGACGACGAATGACTTGCGGAATACGATTCAGCAGCGTCTGCATTTCCGGATTCAGTTGTGATGCCGCATCCGTCAGTCGGTTAAAAATCAATCGCGATAGACTTCTGGTTCCCTGCGAAACAGCGTGCACGAGTTCCGCTGAAGAACCTGGCTGGGCCGCTATCTTTGTCTGACGAAAAACGGCAGGTGTCGAATTCCCGGTGCGAGGTCGCAAGGCTACAAAAAATATTTCCTTCGCCATTTTGATTGGCTGAATAATTTCGCCACGACCGCGACACACTGCCGCCGCCGCACCGCTCAGCAGAAAATTGATATCGCTCCCCAGCGATGCTGCGATCGAATGCAGTTGTGCATCGGAGACATCCAAATTCCATAGCTGCCTGCAACCTAACAACGCCGTCGCTGCGTTGCTGGAACCGCCTCCAAGGCCAGATTCCGGTGGAACCCGTTTATGCAGAATGATGCGTGCTCCCATTGGTTCGCGTGTTGAAACTCGGTTTGCAACCTGCAATGCAAAGGCCGCTTTGACGATGAGATTGCTTTCATCGAGCGGCATGCTGGCTCGAATCTCTGCCGAAGTCGCATCACTTAAACTCAACGTAATTTCAGGGGAGCTGGTGTGTTGAAAGGTGAGTTGATCGCAGAACTGCGTCCGGACCATGACTGTTTCAAGTTCGTGATAGCCGTCTGGTCTTTTGCCAAGAACTTCCAGAAAGATGTTCAGCTTTGCCGGGCTGCTGAGAACGATGGCTTGAGAAACGCGGCCAGTCGTTGAATCGCATATGACTGCATATTCTTCACTGCATGGCCGCTGCAGACTTGTCATTCTTTGCATCCCAGCTATGACGCTGCTTCGTGAACCCGTTGACGGCAGATCAATGAAGATTGGAGGAATTCAACTTCGTTCAAAATAGCGAAGTGATCTATGAAATCAGGCCCGTGTCAGGTGAAGTCTTTCGGGCATAGTCCTGCATCTCCTGCAGTGACTCCTGTATCGTTTTGACTTCCAAATCGTCAAAGGTAGCACGCACAGGCAACGTTGTCAGTTGATGGGTTCGAGTTCCACGGAAACGTGAATCCGCCAATTGAAATTGCCACACCAAAACAGTAACGCCGCAACAGACTCCGATACCAATCCATGTCAGCCATGGTGTCATCTCGGATGCACGAGACACAATATTTTTAGCTGGGATACGTTGAATCTTTCCGGCCAGAAATAACGCCGTGATTCCAAGTTCTCCTTCACCCTTTTTGCCTTTTGCTGCGTACCCTTCGCGTTTGAAAAAGTATCCCGTCATTTCAACATTGGGCGGTTCGACACCAGCAGCTTCTGGATTTTGCAAACCGGACTCAGCCGAAACCGCAACCACATGCACCAGTTGGTTTCCTGAATCGTGTGTTGAGATCCAGGCATCGTACGCATTCTTGAGGCCGAAGGACTGTGTCGATTGATCGATGGTAAACGGCGTCAATCGACGCAATCGGCCTCGCAACGTAAACGCTTTGCCTCGGCAGGACTGTGGCGAATCCATGAACAGTGGAAACTGAGCTTCAGGAAGAATCTGCATATCGCTCTTTTTCAGCTTCTGCGCCATTCGCAGGGTGCCAAACCATGCGGCCATTTCCGTCGATAACACGCCGAGTCGGTCATCACTTATCGTGCGTGTCAAAACGGGTGGAACACTTGGAACACCGTTGAAATCCGTCGTCGAGACAGATTCCATGTCTTTGACACCTTCGCTGTCCAGCATTGACGAATACTTGCTGGCAATTTCGTTGGCCGCTGAACCGCTGACGAAAAATTCATCCGGACGAAGGTTATTGCTTCCCAGCAGACTTTCGCTAAGAGCGGGAGGACGAGGCACCGTTGTCGAAGTGCCAGTAAACAGGTCTGTAAAGAAACTGGATTTGCCAGTCATTGCGAGCACCAATACGACAAGCCCTGCCCCAATGATCAACAGCCTCATGCGGCGCTGGCTGCGGGCGAGCGAATCTCCGGGCGATTTTCCTCGCGAATGAAATCTCACGGCACGACTCCTGTTGAGGTGTGTGAATTGTTCTGCGGCAACCAAGACCATCCTGGTGTTGCCCACGGCCTGCTGCCGAATCGACACACAATCAAATTGTAGGACGACAACTACGATAGACTCAAGCCATACCCCCCATTCTAACGTGGTCTGGCGGCAAATCGTCACTTTTGTGAAGGCGGCTGAAAGGGTTGCGTCAAATCTGCCACACGTCAAATTTGCCACACAGTGACCTCAATTCGACGACATTTCCCGACCGCTCGCCGTGAGGCAAGAATGTGGAATCGGAAAATCTTCAGGAAGCTGGAATCGCCGAAAGGGTTGGTTTTTGTCTCTGGACGCCAACAACTTAGCGTGCGATCCTTGACACATCACTAAACCATTCGATGAAGATGGCCCGCAAAATGCGTCATGACGGCCCTAACGCTGCAAGCGTGCCGTTTGCCGGCGCGAGACGCATCGAAATCACGGAGATACTTTTATGACACACTTTCGTCGCCGAAATGCTGGCCGTTTGTTATCGCTGATCACCGTGATGCTGGCGTCATCTGGAACGTTGCTCGCGCAGGATCAACTTATTATTCCGCTGCTGCCAGCGACGGATGGCGTACCTGTCGATGGTGTGCCCGTTGGTGAAAATGCTGCAATCGCATCGCTCGTCATTTCGCAGGATGCCGCAGCTTCTGTCAGAACGTTTCCTCCGATGCCTCTGGAACAATTAACTCTGGAACAATTGCCTCAGCAAGAATTGGCTCCGCTAGATCCGCAGATCGAAAACGAACTGCCTCCATTCAATGCCGATCAAATGGCCGACGAAGACCGGGATGACCTTTTGCGTGGTCCGGTTCATGAAGCATTTGCCGAACAAGTGAATTCGGATCCAACTCCCAACTTGATTGTCGCTCAGCAACCGCCAGAGCCTGTCGAAGAGTTGCCACCGGAACTCAAACCCAATGGTCGCGAAGTCGAATGGATTTCCGGCTACTGGGCATGGGACGAAGACCAGGATGACTTCATCTGGATCAGTGGTGTTTGGCGTGAAATTCCTCAGGGTTTCCGCTGGCTGCCAGGCTACTGGACCGAAGTGGAAGGCGGATTTCAATGGATTTCAGGAACCTGGGTATCCACACAAACGACTGATATTCAATACCTTGCCGATGCGCCGCCTGAAACTCTGGAGCTGGGGCCTGTCGGTGTTGCCCCGGCAAGCGATCAAATCTGGATTCCGGGCACATGGATGTGGAACGATACTCGATATGCATGGCGTCCGGGGTATTGGTCAACAGGCTACGAGAACTGGGTCTGGGTTCCCGCTCGATACCAGGTAACTCCTCGAGGCTACTACCACTGCACCGGCTACTGGGACTATCCCGTGAATCGTCGTGGCGTGCTGTTTGCTCCGTCGTACTTTAACCGCCGTTTTCGTAGTAATCGGATCACTCGGTTTACACCGCGAGTCGTCGTTTCGACCAATCTGCTGACGACTCACTTTTGGGTGCGACCACGATACCGACATTATTACTTCGGCAACTACTACAACGTTGCCTATGCCAACCGCGGATTGACGCCATGGTATCAGTATCCTCAGCAACGACGCACGTTTGATCCACTGTATGCTTATTACAGTCGAGGCCAGCGTTCGAATGGTTACCAGAACCAGCTGAGCGTTCAGTTCAATCTGTTTGTCAATCAGCCGAATCTCCGCCCAGCAATCACGTTCCGTGATCAAGACCGCTGGCAGCATGATGGACATCGCGATCTTCGGCCGAATGATCTACTGGGCAACAGGTTTCAGAATCTCGTCGATAATTCCACTCGTGATCGCAGCGGATTGCAATTTGTTCGTCTGGAAAATTCTCAGCGCGAACAACTTCAGCAGGATACTCGTCAACTTCGCGACCTGGGAAATCAGCGGCGAGATGTTGAACGAAGTCGATCGCAATTGCAGAAACAGCATGATGGGAACATAAAGAACCAACTACACGGTCACGACGCAAATCGGCTCGATCTGCGGGAGCGATTGAATGAAGGTGGTGAATCACGCGGTTCAAACAACGATGGCCAAAGATCAGGCCGGGACGGAAATGTCAGAAATGATGAAAATCGTGATGTTGGCCGCAACCCGCGAAATAAAGTTGATGATTCGAGTCGAACGGAACAAAAAACGGACGCTGACAAAGAACCGTCTGGCAACGACGGACAAAACGCAGCGGCTCGCCGAATTGAACGGGATGGATCCCAGGAACGACTCAAGCTACCACCGAGGACTCGATCGGTTGACCCACAAGCATCAGATGGCGTTGCGGATTCCAACAAAGCTTCCGGTGCCCCAAATTCAACCAGAGAACCAAGCAACCGCAATGAATCCCGCGTCAGATCGACCGGCGAGGGGCCAGCCAAGAACGCGACTAAGAATGCACCAGCAACTCGCAACAGCACTGAAGGTCGCGACCGAAGTCGTGCCACCGATACGCCGGCAGCGAATTCACCGACAATCAGGCGTGAGTCAACTCCACGATTAACACCGGCAACAAGATCAGTTCCGGGAATTCGAAATACTCCGGCTGAACGGGCAACTCAAACGCCAAGAACTACCCCAGCGCCCAGATCCACGCCAGGGGAAAGGTCAACACCAGCGACGAGATCCGCGCCAGCTCGAAATCCGGGTGGCGGTGGTGCTGCTCGATCAACACCAGATCTTGGCCAGCCAAGAGGCGAGACAGGCGGACGAGGTCACTCAAATGCCGCTCCGGCTGCGGGAGCTGGCCGCCCAAGTGCTGGTGCAGGACGCCCAAGTGGCGGAGCGGGCGGGAGTGGTGCTGCAGCCGCAGGAAAACGAGGTCGAGGCAAATAGACTTCACGCGGCGTGGCATGAGATCCCTGTTGCATGGCTCCATGCCTCTGAATAAGTCTCTGCTGTCCATCATGACCTATTCCGGCGCACAGCATTTTTTGCGATGGCGGGAGGGTGACATGAACCGCACAATAGTATGGCGCTGAGCGGTGTGCTCTGGCAGCTGGACGATCGGACTGGAGCCGTTCGCGATTTCATCAGCAAGGATGGCGTGGTGCTCGATCATCTACGAATGTTTTGGGTGTTCAGATAGCATGGTGTTCGACAAAGTCATCATCTAGAATCTGGGGATGGATACAGACAAGCATCTCTATGAAATCTTCCAGGCGCACCCAGAATGGGTGTTCGAGTTGACTGGTCGTCGCTGGCCCGGTCCGTGCCGGTTCCGATCCGTCACCATCAAAGCGATCCAGCGCAGTGCTGATGGAGTGTTAATCCCGGATGCCAATGGCGAACCGATTTTTGTGATCGAGTTTCAGATGTATCCTGATCCGCAGATCTATGGTCGGTTGGTTGTCGAAATGGCGATCATTCAAGAGGAACACGCGGGACGGGAGGTGCAGGGGATTTTGATTTTTGGATCGAAAGAGCTTGATCCCCAAACCGCACCATGGTCACGAGTCGTTTCGGTGTACTACCTGGACGAGATGCTCGCGGAGCTGGAAACCACATCGCCCGGCCATCCACTGGTCGCGTTATTTCAGCCGTTGATCGAAAAAAGCAACAAACGGCTTCAAGAGAACGCAAGCCAGTATTATACTCAGATTGAAGCGTTCGCCACGGACGAGCGTTCGAAAGCCAAACTGACTGGGGTATTCATCGACTGGCTGCTTCAGCGTTTTAAAACACTTGGAAAAACGGAGATTGAAAAGATGTTACTCGGCAAACTCCCCGACCTGCGTGAAACTCAGGCCGGTAAAGACTTGATTGCGATTGGTATCGAACAGGGTATCGAACAGGGTA
>Ga0105046_10003406_pt1 | contig 25225 bp, 27 predicted proteins | sample MAT03_FD_78385 | JGI IMG/M metagenome (GOLD analysis project Ga0105046, IMG submission 78385) | Freshwater microbial communities from Lake Fryxell liftoff mats and glacier meltwater in Antarctica - MAT-03 (megahit assembly) | ecosystem: Environmental > Aquatic > Freshwater > Ice > Liftoff...
GGTCCGGTCAGCATGGGCGGCCGGAAATCCATTCAACTCGGCCTCGACCGCCAGCGCAATCAGTTGCCGCGCACCCAGGCGTGAGCCAAATCCGTGAGCGGGTCGGGCGAAAATCCTTCTGGAGCGCGAAACGCGACAACCGTATCCTGCCTCAGGTGGCATATCGTTCGCCGTCGCCAGCGGTGCTCGAACCGGTGGCGCATCCGCTGGCAACTCTCTCGGACCAGTGGCGAGACATGGCTCACTCTCTGCGAGAACTGCGCCGTTCGAACAACGCCCTGATATGCCACCCAATTTCTGCGTCATCAACTTTCAACGATAGCTTGTGACGATGGCCGCGATCGTCCGGCAGGGCGGGGCAGGGGCGGGACCCGTGCCGGTTGCGGCCCTGGCCCCGGTGACAATCCTGTCATGCGGCCCGCCAGTGCGGCGCCTGCCCCTTGGATCGGGCCGCCGCACGGCCTATCAATGGCCCCGTGTTCACAAGGATCCTGCCCATGATGCTCCGCCTTGCCCTGCCGTTTGCCGTCCTTGCGATGCCCGTCTGGGCGCAGGACACCGCCAGTACCGACGCGCTGTTTCAGGCCATGCAACTGCCCGCCATCATCGCCATCATGCGCGAGGAGGGGCTGGCTTCTGGCGGCGAACTGGCGGACCAGATGTTTCCGGGCGGCGCGCCGTCCGATTGGGCGACAGCCGTCAGCACCATCTATGACGCCGACCGGATGACGGCCGAGGTTCAGGCCGCGCTGGATGTGGCGCTGGACGGCCAGGATATCGCGCCGATGCTGGCCTTTTTCACCGCCGAACCCGGTGCGAGCATCGTCACGCTGGAGGTTGCGGCCCGCCGGGCGCTGCTGGATGATGCGGTCGAGCAGGCGGCGAAAGAGGTTGCCGCCGTGGCGATGGCCGACGCGACGGCCCGGTTTCAACTGGTCAGCCGTTTTGCAACTGCCAACGATCTGGTCGAAACCAATGTCATAGCGGCGATGAACAGCAACATCGCCTACTACATGGGTCTGATGCAGGGCGGCGCGTTGGGCGGCGCGATGACCGAGGATCAGGTGCTGACCGATGTCTATGGGCAAGAGGCCGAGATCAGGGCCACCACCACCGAATGGGTGTTCTCGTTCCTGATGCTGGCCTATGACCCGGTGTCGGACGCCGATCTGGAGGCCTATGTGGCCTTTTCCGAATCGCCCGCCGGGCAGGTGCTGAACCGGGGCCTGTTCAACGCCTTTGACCGCACGTTTCAGGATATCAGCCGCGCGCTGGGCCTGGCGACGGCGCAATACATGATCACCCAGGAACTTTAGCCGCCATAGATCGCCAGGGCCGCGATCAGGGCGCCCGGATTGGCCTGATACAGGCCCGCATTCGATTGCAACTGGATGATCCGCGCCGGGCGGTCGGCGGCGGGCACGCCTGCGCTGTCCAGGGCCCGGGTCAGGGTCGCGCCGCCACCTGCGACGATGTCGGCCATCAGGGCAGGGTGGTTGGCCTTGACCAGCAGTTCCAGCGCGCCACGCCGGGTCTGGGCTGCCGGATCGCTGACCGGGCTGAACAATCCGCCCAGCCCCGGCCAGGGCGCGCCGGGTCGCGCCGGGTCGGTGGAACAGGCGGCCAGCAGGGCCAGGGCGGTCAGCGCGACCATCCCGGCGGCTTGGTTCAAGGGGCGCATGGCGGGGCCTTTCGGGCGTTGACTTCGCCACCACTTGCGCAGATAAGCCGCCATCCCGGCAAGGTGCTTGCCCGGGATGCGCGCGGGATTCCGCCAAGTGATTGGCATTCGCGCGTGAACAGAGGAACGCCCCGACCGGGGCGCGCTGTCCGAGGCGGGCCATCGGCCCACAAACTCCCGTCCAGTCGGGGGCCGCAGGGCGCGGGGATTGAAGGAAAGACAGATGTTCGCGGTCATGAAAACCGGCGGCAAGCAGTATCGTGTGATGGCAGGCGATGTCCTGCGGCTCGAAAAACTGGCCGCCACTGCTGGAGAGACCATCCAGTTCAACGACATTCTGGTTGTGGGCGACACCATCGGTGCGCCTCTGGTCGCCGGGGCCGCCGTGCAGGCGACGGTGATCGACCAGATCAAGGGCGAAAAGACGATCAATTTCGTCCGCCGCCGCCGGAAACACTCGTCCAAGCGGACCAAGGGCCACCGCCAGCAATTGACGCTGGTCCGGATTACCGAGGTCATGGCCTCGGGCGGCGAGGCGACGGGCATCAAGCCCGCGATCGGCACCGCCGCGCAGCGCGTGTCAGACCATAACGCGGCCCCCGCCGCAGCAGCGGAGTAACATCCCATGGCACACAAGAAAGCAGGCGGTTCGTCCCGCAACGGCCGCGACAGCGCCGGGCGGCGACTGGGCGTCAAGAAATATGGCGGCGAGGCCGTGATCCCCGGCAACATCATCCTGCGCCAGCGCGGGACCAGGATGTTCCCCGGCACCGGCGTCGGCATGGGCACCGATCACACGATCTTTGCCGTGGTCGAAGGGGCCGTTTCGTTTCGCAAGGGGCTGAAAGGGCGGACTTTCATCTCTGTAACGCCGATGGCCGAGGCCGCCGAGTAGCCGGACCCGCGATCAGGTCATCAGACCTTGGGGGGATCGGCCGGGCAGGCCGGTCCCCTTCGCATTTTCACCAAACCGCTGTGGTTTCGGCGGGCGATCTTCATGAAACCGCAGTGATCTTGCCTTAGTGCCGACATCGGCGCGGGGTAGTCTATTGCCACAACCGGGCCAGAACGGACCCGGACATGGCGCCGGAGGAGGGCGACCATGATGCTGGAAAAGCTGGATCTGCAGCCGACCATCGCGGCTGAACGGTTCGTATTGCGGCCATTGCGGCGGTCCGATACCGGGCTGGTCGCGCTTTATGCGGGTGACGTGCGGGTGGCGCGCGGCACGCGGGCGATTCCGCATCCGCTTCCGCCCGGCGCGTCCGACGGGCTGATCGACCGCGCCCGCGCCGCGACCCGGACCGAGGATGTGTGGGCACTGGACGGCAGCGCGCATGACTTGCCCGAAGTGCTGGGCCTGATCCACCTGAACCGGCTGGACCGCCGACAGTCCGAAGTCAGCTATTGGGTCGCGCCGGGTTTCTGGAACTCCGGCATCGCGTCCGAGGCTGTGCGCGCCCTGATCGCGGCCAACCCGCACGCGGCGGCGCAACTGTTCGCCGAGGTGTTTCAGGACAATCCCGGTTCGGCCCGGGTGCTGACCAATTGCAATTTCGACTATCTGGGCGATGCCGAGGCGTTTTCGGTCGCGCGCGGCGCAACGGTGCCGACCTGGACCTATGCGCTGAAACTGCCATGACGGCGGCGGTGCTGATGCCGACACGTCGCCTGCCACAACTGAAAACGGCGCGCCTGCGCCTGCGCCCGCTGGCCCCGCTGGACGCCGAATCCCTGCGCGCGGCCATCGACGATGTCGAGGTGTCCAAATGGCTGTCGGTGGTACCGCATCCGTACACGCTGGACGATGCGCTGTGGTTCATCGGCCATGCTGCCGACAGCGGCGCGCAGGTCTGGGTGATCGACGATGGCCGGTTGTCCGGCATCATCGGCCTGGGCGATGAGTTCGGTTACTGGATCGCGCGCGATCGCTGGGGCCGGGGCTATGCGACCGAGGCCACCCGCGCCGTGCTGCGCTGGCATTTCGGTGACGGGCCGGGCGATGATGTGACGGCGGGGCATTTTCTGGACAACGCCGCTTCGGCGCGGGTGCTGGCCAAACTGGGCTTTCGCCCCGCCGGCCCGCGTCGCATCCCCTGCCGCGCGCGCGGGCAAGACATGGACAGCATGGGTATGCGCCTGACCCGCGCCGATTGGCAAGCTGCAGCCCGTGCTTGAGCCTGCGGCCCGCATCCGTTAGGGCGGTGCCCTGACAGGAGACGCCGGCAATGAAATTCCTCGATCTGGCACGCGTCACCATCCGCTCGGGCAGCGGTGGCAATGGCTGCATTTCGTTCCGGCGCGAAAAATACGTCGAGTTTGGCGGGCCCGATGGCGGCGATGGCGGCAAGGGCGGCGATGTGACCCTGGTCGCGGTGGATGGACTGAACACCCTGATCGATTTCCGCTATCAGCAGCATTTCTTTGCCAAAAACGGCAAGGGCGGCATGGGCAAGCAGCGCACCGGTGCCTCGGGCGAGGATATCGTGCTGAAAGTGCCGGTCGGGACCGAGATTCTGGACGAGGATGAAGCGACCATCATCGCCGACCTGACCGAACCTGGGCAGCGCATCGTGCTGGCGCGCGGCGGCAATGGCGGCTGGGGCAACATGGCCTTTGTCAGCGCCACCAACCGCGCGCCACGTCGGTCCAACCCCGGCCAGGACGGGATCGAGCGCCAGGTCTGGCTGCGGCTGAAACTGATCGCCGATGCGGGCCTGCTGGGCATGCCGAATGCCGGCAAATCCACCTTGCTGGCCAGCGTGTCGAACGCGCGGCCCAAGATCGCCGACTATCCCTTTACCACGCTGGTGCCCAACCTTGGCGTCGTCGGCGTGGACAATGTCGAATTCGTCATGGCCGACATTCCCGGCCTGATCGCCGGCGCGTCCAAAGGGCGCGGGCTGGGTGATCAGTTCCTGGCCCATGTCGAACGTTGCGCGGTGCTGCTGCATCTGGTCGATGGCACCTCGGCCACTCCGGTCGCCGACTATCGCACCATCATCCGCGAGCTGGAGCTGTACGGCGGCAACCTGGTCGACAAGCCGCGTATCACCGTGCTGAACAAGGTCGATGCGATGACGCCGAAAATGGCCGCATTCACCCGCGAAAAGCTGGCACGCGCGACCGGAACCGAAGTGTATCAGATGTCCGGCGCGACACGCGATGGCGTTACCCGCGTGTTGCGGGCGCTGCGGTCGCAGATCGACGCGGGCCGGTTGCGCGAACGCGTTGCGGATCAGGTTCCCCCGCCATGGCAACCCTGACCGATGCCCGCCGTCTGGTGGTCAAGATCGGCTCGGCCCTGCTGGTCGACCGCGCCAGCGGGGCCTTGCGCGCCGAATGGCTGATCTCGCTGGCCGACGACGTCGCCCGCCTGCACGGCCGGGGCGTGCAGGTGGTGCTGGTCTCCTCCGGCTCCATTGCGCTGGGGCGTCAGGTGCTGCGCCTGCCGCCCGGCGCGCTGCCGCTGGAACAGTCGCAGGCGGCGGCGGCTGTGGGGCAGATCCGTCTGGCCCGCGCCTATGAACAGGCGTTGGAACCGCATGGCATCGTCACCGGCCAGGTGCTGGTGACGCTGGAGGATTCGGCCGACCGTCGCCGCTACCTCAACAGCCGCGCCACGATGGAAACCATGCTGTCGCTCGGCGTCGTCCCGATCGTGAACGAAAACGACACCGTGGCCACCGACGAAATCCGCTATGGCGACAATGACCGGCTGGCGGCGCAGGTCGCGGCCACCGTGGGGGCGGACCAGTTGGTGCTGCTGTCGGATGTGGACGGGTTCTACAACGCCGACCCCCAGCTTGACCCCACCGCGCGGCGGTTCGATGTGATCGACAAGATCACGCCGGCCATCGAGGCGATGGCCGGCGACGGCATTTCCGGCCTGTCCAAAGGCGGCATGATCACCAAGCTGATCGCCGCCCGGGTGGCGACCGAGGCCGGCTGTGCCATGGCCATCACATTAGGATCGCCGCAAAACCCGTTGACAGTGCTGGAAAATGGTGCAAACGCCACCTGGTTTCTGCCCGCGCTTGACCCCGCCCATGCCCGCAAACGCTGGATCGGCGCGATGAAACCGCGGGGCGAGGTGACAGTGGATGCCGGTGCCGCCCGCGCGCTGGCCCAGGGCAAAAGCCTGCTGCCCGCCGGAATAACCGCCGTATCGGGCCGCTTTGGCCGTGGCGATCCGGTCACCATCCTGGCCCCGGGCGCCACACGCCTCGGCCTCGGCCTCAGCCGCTATACCGCCGACGAGGCGCAGGCGATCAAGGGTCTGCGTTCAGACCAGATCGAGGCTGCCATCGGCTACAAGGGTCGCGCCGCCTTCATTCACCGCGACGACATGGTGCTTTAGCCGGCACGCGCTGCTACATCATGCCCCAGAAACATCCATTCCCCGCTGCCAAAGGCCCCGCCGATGCATGATCACCCTGACGCGGCCACGATGATGGCCCGGATCGGCAGCGCCGCCCGCGCGGCGGCGCAGGAACTCGCCTTCACCTCGTCCGAACGCAAACACGCAGCCCTGATCAGCGCGGCCGAATCCATGTCGGACAACCGCCAGAAGATCGTGGATGCCAATGTGCTGGATCTGGCCTTTGGCGCGGACAAGGGGCTGAGCCCGGCGCTGATGGACCGCCTGATGCTGGACACCCGCCGCATCCGGGCGATGATCGACGGCTTGCGCGATGTCGCCGCCCAACGCGATCCGGTGGGGCAGGTGCTGGCAGCATGGGACCGGCCCAATGGCCTGCATATTCAGCGCGTGCGCACCCCGCTGGGCGTGATCGGCGTCATCTACGAATCGCGCCCGAACGTGACCGCCGATGCAGGCGCGCTGTGTCTGCAGGCGGGCAATGCGGTAATCCTGCGCGGCGGTTCGGAAAGCTTTCATTCCGCCAGCGCGATCCACGGCTGTCTGCAGGACGGGTTGCGCGCCGCCAACCTGCCCGCCGCTGCGATCCAGTTGATCCCGACCCGCGACCGCGCGATGGTCAGCGCCATGCTGACGGCGACGCAATGGATCGATGTCATCGTGCCGCGCGGCGGCAAGGGGCTGGTCGGTCTGGTGCAGGAACAGGCGCGGGTGCCGGTATTCGCGCATCTGGAAGGCATCTGCCACGTCTATGCCGACCGTGACGCCGACCTGGCCAAGGCGCGCCGCGTGGTGCTGAACGCCAAGACCCGGCGGCCCGGTGTCTGCGGCGCGGCCGAATGCCTGCTGATCGACTGGCAGTTCTACACCCGCCACGGCGCGGTGCTGATCGAGGATCTGCTGGCCGCCGGGGTGCAGGTCCGCACCGAGGGCGAGTTGTTGAAAATCCCCGGCACCACCCGCGCCGCGCCCGACGACTTTGGCCGCGAATTTCTGGACATGGTGATCGCCGCCAAGCTGGTCGATGGCGTGGACGCCGCGATCGCCCATATCCGCCGCTTTGGCTCGGGCCATACCGAAAGCATCCTGACCGAAAACGACGCCACCGCCGCGCGGTTCTTTCAGCGGCTTGATTCGGCGATCCTGATGCGCAACGCCTCGACCCAGTTCGCCGATGGGGGCGAGTTCGGCATGGGCGCCGAAATCGGCATCGCCACCGGCAAACTGCACGCGCGCGGGCCGGTGGGGGCCGAACAGTTGACCAGCTTCAAATATCTGGTGACGGGCGATGGCACGATCAGGGCCTGATATCCCAGCCTGATATCCCAGCCTGATACCCCAGCCTGATACCCCAGCCTGATACCCAAGCCTCAGATCACCGGCTGCATCCGCATGGTCTTGCCGCCGATCACATGTCCGGGGCCAAGGGCGCTTTGCCCCGTTGTCGCCACGGCCAGCGGCTGACCGTCTCGCTTGCCGGTGCGTCGCTTGCCCGCGCCATCGGGCGCTTCCCACAACCTTGCCTGTCTGCTGCCGATCAATCCCGAACCGCTATGGCCAACCCTGCAGGCTGCTCTCACAGCCGTGTCGTTGGTCCGTACCCGCTGTCAGCCGCAACTGGCAAGGCTGGTGCAGGCAGAATGTTCCCGCCCTTTGTGCGAAGGCACGACACGTCAAGGGCCCGCTCTGGCAACCTGCAGCAGCCTGCCGTCGGCCGCCGGCCAAAGGGCGGACCCGCGCGGGGGCTTGCCCCCGCGCCACCCCCGCTGGGCGGCAAAATCGGCGGCTTCGCCGATTTTGCCTTGCGGATGGCATGGTTCAGAACCGCGCGATGATCCGGTCCGGCCCCAGTTTCAGCGCCAGATTGCGCCCCAGTTCCGCCAGCGCATCAGGCACCAGCAGGAACTGCACCTGGCTGGCCGTCACATGCGGACGGGTGCGGGTGCTCAGCATGCTGGTCCACAGCCCCTCGTCGATCATCAGCCTTGCCGCCTCGCCGGTCAGTTCCCAGTGCGGGCCGTCGCGACTGATGCAGATGTCGCCGCCCGTCGGCATCGCCGCTTCGAAACATTGCAGCAGCAGGAATACCGCCCGCACCTCGCGCCGGGGTTGCTGGCCCTCGGCGGCCCAGAAATAGCTCAGCTTGCCACCCCGGGCGGCGGCGGCCAGCGTGGCCGCAATCTCGGCCCGGCCCATCGCCTGATCGGCCTGCGCCGCGCCATAGGCCACCCGAAAGAACCGGATCTTGGCATTCGCATTGGCCACGCTTTCCGCGATCAGTTGCAATTCCGGCGTTTGCGGCAGCCCCGACAGCTCCAGCAACTCGACCCCATTGCCGATGGCCCCCAGCGGGTTCACAAGGTCATGGCAAATGCGCGATCCGACCAGCGCCGTCACATCGGGCCGCCCCTTCATGCCGCCCACCCGGAAAGCCAAGCGATGCCAGACCTGAACGCCATCCTGTCGCCCGGCATGATCGTGCGCCACCCCGCGCGGCCCGAGTGGGGCACCGGGCAGGTGCAGTCCAACAGCGGCGGCAAGATCACGGTGAACTTTACCGAGGTCGGCAAGGTGGTGATCGACGGGGCGCGCATCGTTCTTGTCATTGTTTCTGTCTGACTTCCCATAACGACCGGTGCATTGGACACGCCCCCGTGCAACCGAGGGTAGCGCATGCCCTGTCGGCGTCAATCCGCCTGTCTGCAACGCTAGGGGCCAGATGTTGCCAAAAGGTTGACGCGCGCCTAGAACCCGGCCGACCTTACCGCTTTGGCCGGGCGACAGCCCGGCGACCCGACAGGATGACGCGCCCGCGCATGACAGCAGTCGAGCCCCGCTTTTCGGTGCGCCTGGCCCGCGATGCCGCCGATCTGCTTGCGTCCCAGCGCCTGCGTTATCGCGTGTTCGTGCAGGAACTGGGCGGCGACGGGCCGATGGAGGATCATCTGGCCGGGCTGGAGCGGGACCGCTTTGACCCCGTTTTCGAACATCTGGTCCTGGTCGATGACGCCCGCACCCCCGGGCAGCATGTCGTCGGCGTCTACCGCCTGATGACGGATGCCGGCGCGGCGCTGGCGGGGCAGTATTATTCCGAGGATGAGTATGACCTGGCCCCGTTGCGCAATTCGGGCCGCCGCTTGATGGAGCTTGGCCGGTCATGCCTGGACCCGGCCTATCGCGGCGGGGCGGCGATGTATCACCTGTGGCACGGGCTGGCGCAGATCGTGCTGGCGCGCGGTGTCGACATCCTGTTCGGCGTCGCCTCGTTTCCCGGCACCGACCCCGCCGCGCTGGCGCAGCCGCTGTCGTTGCTGCATCACGTCCATCTGGCCCCGCCCGCATTGCGGGTTCGCGCGCTGCGGCGGCAACCGATGGCACTGGTGCCCGCCGCTGCCATCGACCGTCGGGCGGCGATGCTGGCGACCCCGGCGCTGATCAAGGCCTATCTGCGGCTGGGCGGGTTCGTGGGCGACGGCGCGTTCATCGACCATGCCTTCAACACCACCGATGTCTGTCTGGTGATGGATATCGCCCGGATGAATCCCGGCCAGCGCGCGCTCTACACCAAGGTCCGCGCGGCGTGACGGGTGCGGCGTGAGCACCTGGCATTCCCCCGACCCGCCAAAGGTGGTGCCCATCGGCCCGGCGGGTTGGCGACGCATCGCCCTCAAGGCTGCGCTTCTGACGCTGGTGATATCTGGCGGGCTGGCGCTGCTGCTGGTGATCCGGTTGATCGAGCATCCGCTCTGCGCGCCGCGCCGCCCGGTCACGCCCCAGATCACCCGGGCGGTGTGCCGGATCAGCCTGCGCCTGATCGGCATCACCCGGCTCCAGCGCGGTCAGCCCATGCCCGGAGCAGGGGCGCTGCTGGCCAACCATGCCGGATGGCTGGATATTCTGGCGCTGAATGCCGCCACGACGCTGTATTTCGTGGCCAAGGCCGAGGTCGCGGGCTGGCCCGGGATCGGCTGGCTGGCCCGCGCCACCGGCACCGTGTTCATCCGCCGCGACCGGGCGCAGGCGGCGGCCCAGGTCGCGCTGATCGGCGACCGGCTGCGCGCAGGGCACCGGCTGGCCCTGTTCCCCGAGGGCACGTCCAGCGATGGCCTGCAGGTGCTGCCGTTCAAGCCGGCGCTGTTCGCTGCCTTTCGGGGCACCGAGCTGGCCTTGCAACCCGTCACCGTGCGCTGGCAGGCCCCGCCGGGGGCCGATGCCCGGTTCTATGGCTGGTGGGGCGATATGGGCTTTGGCCAGCATGCCCTGCAGGTGCTGGCCGCGCCGCGTCAGGGGCAGGTGACGCTGACCTTTCACCCCCCCCTGCGTGCCGCCGACTTTCCTGACCGCAAGGCGCTGGCCCTGGCCGCCGAAAGTGCGGTGAGCAGCGGGTTCTCCTCCCGCTAGTTCTGCAAGCCGATGCACAGGTTGTGAAGAAATTGCAGGCGATCCGCCGCGCCGCCGTCGTTTCTGCCCCGGACCTGTCCCCCGGGGTCCGGGGCAGAGCCCCGGTGGTTGGCCAGCCTAACCCGCCAGCGCCGCAGACAGCCTTCGCAGTGCCGCCACCGGTTCGGGGCTTTGCCAGATTTCGGCCCCCAGGGCGACAAAATCGGTCATCGGGGCCAGCGCGCGGATCAGCGCGTCGTCCAGCGCGCCCTCGGCCACGACCGGCACCTCGATCATCTGCGACCACCAGGTGAACAACTCCGCTTCTGCCTGCCGCCCGTCACCCAGCACGCTGGCCCCGACCGGGCCGAAACTGACATAGTCGGCCCCCAGTTCGGCCGCCGTCATCCCGTCATGGCGCGAATTGCCGCAAAACGCGCCGATGATGACATCGTCGCCCAGGTCCTTGCGCAGGCTGCGCAGCGACCGGGCGCCGTCGGTCACATGGACCCCGTCCAGCCCCAGCCGCTCGACCAGCCGGGCATGGCTGTCGATCACCAGTGCGATGTCGCGGGCATGGGCAACCTCGCGCAGCGCGTCGGCGACGCGGGCGATGTGATCCTGGTCCCGGCTGGACAGCGACAGCCGCAGGCAGGCCACCGGCACCGCGTCCAGACAGGCGCACAGCAGGGGGGTGAAGACCTCCAGATCCAGCGCCGGCGGGGTCACAAGGTAGAGTTGCGGCAGTTCCGGCGCGTCGGCCATGCGAATCGTCCTTTGGGCGGGGTCGGGGCGGGTTCTAGCCGGGTTGCCGCACCGGCGCTACTTGGGCGGCAAGGTCTGCACGAAATCCAGCGACAGCCGGGTCAGTGCCAGGCGGCGCGCATCATCGGCCATCAGGTCCGCATCGGCGTCGAAGAAACCTTTCATCTCCTTGCGCGCGCTCATCATCATCGGCCGCACGCCCGGCATTGCCAGCGCGGTGGCGACGCTGTCCTTGCCGATCCGGTACATGGCACCGCCCTTGTGCAGACCGCTGACCATGTGGCCGTTCAGCATGAACGCCAGGCCGCCGAACATCTTTTTCTCGATCACCGGATGGTCGGCCAGATCGGCCTGCATCAGCGCGTGAAGTCCCGGATCAAAGGCCATCATCCACCTCTCTTGTGCGATATCGACTGCCAGCCTATCACGCCTGACCCTGCCGGAGTATCGCCCATGCTGACCCCGCCGACCCAACCGTTCTTTGTCCTGGTTCGCCCGCAGATGGGCGAAAACATCGGTGCCGCCGCGCGGGGCATGTGGAATTTCGGGCTGGACCGGATGCGGGTGGTCGGCCCGCGCGACGGCTGGCCCAACACGCGCGCTGTCGCGATGGCCAGCGGGGCAGGGCGGCTGCTGGACGAGGCATGGGTGGTCGATGACACCGCCGCCGCGCTGGACGACTGCGCCTATGTCTATGCCACCACCGCGCGGCCGCGCGATCTGACCAAGCGGGTGCTGTCGCCCGAGGCGGCGATGGCCGATGCCGCTGCCCGGATTGCGGCGGGCCAGCGGGTGGCCGTGCTGTTCGGGCCCGAACGCACCGGGCTGGAAAATGACGACATCGCGCGGGCCAATGCGATCGTCACCGTCGATGTGAACCCCGATTTCCCGTCGCTGAACCTGGGCCAATGCGTGCTGCTGTTGGCCTATGAATGGCGGCGCGCCACCACGCGGGCCGTGCCCGACCAGATGGCGATGGCCGGTGCCGACTGGGCGCAGGCGCACGAGGTCGAACATCTGGCGCGCCACTACGAAGAAACGCTGACCCAGGCGCATTTCTTCTTTCCCGACCACAAGGCGCAAAGCATGAAGGAAAACCTGCGCAACCTGTGGAGCAGGCTGCCCCTGACGCGCACCGATGTGCAGATGCTGCACGGGATGATGCGGCAAATGGTCCACTGGGCGCGCAAAGGTTAGGCGCCGGCCCTCTTGCCCGTATCCGGGCACCGGCCTAGGGTCCGCCGCCAAGGCAAAGGGCAGGATATGGCCACCAAACCCCGCAGCATTTTCGAGGACGTCGCCGGCGACCAGCGGCCTGCCACCGCCCCCGGCGGCATCGCAGGCGGGCGGCGTGACGGCCGGCGTGCGATCCGGGTCTGGCTGATGCTGTTATTCGCGCTGGTCGTGGCGATGATCGTCATCGGCGGCCTGACCCGGCTGACCGACAGCGGTCTGTCGATCACCGACTGGAACCCGGTGATGGGCGCGCTGCCGCCGCTGTCGGACGCCGATTGGCAGACGGCTTTCGACGCCTACAAGGCCAGCCCGCAATATGGAGCACTCAATCAGGGGATGGAACTTGCGGCCTTCAAGACCATCTTCTGGTGGGAATGGGGGCACCGGCAGCTGGGCCGGGTCATCGGGCTGGTCTGGGCGGTCGGGTTCGTGTTCTTCCTGGCCACCCGCCGGATCCCGGCGGGCTGGACCCCGCGCCTGTTGGTGCTGGGTGCGTTGGGTGGCATGCAGGGGGCCATCGGTTGGTGGATGGTCCATTCGGGGCTGCAGGCGGGGATGACCTCGGTGGCGTCGTATCGGCTGGCAACCCATCTGGGGCTGGCCTTTGTCATCCTTGGGCTCTTGGCCTGGTATGCGCTGCATATGGGCCGCAAGGACGCCGACCTGATGGTGGCCCGTCGCGCGGGCGAGCCGCGGTTGTTTCTGGGCGCGACGGCGCTGGTGTATCTGGCATTGCTGCAGATTCTGCTGGGCGCGCTGGTCGCGGGCATCGACGCGGGCCGCGCCTTTCCGACCTGGCCCCTGATGGGCGACAGCTTTTTCCCGCCCGACCCGTTTTCGCGCGATCCCTGGTGGCGCGCGTTTTTCGAGGATGCGGGGCTGGTGCAGTTCATGCACCGGATGACCGGCTATGGGCTGGCGGCCTTGGGCGTTTATGTCTGGCTGCGTGGGCGCAGGTCGGCCAATGCGGCGACGCGGCTGGCCTTTGACGCCGTGATGGCCATGCTGCTGGTGCAGGTGGTGATCGGCATCGCCACCGCGCTTTATTCCGCGCCGCTGTCGCTTGCCATCGTGCATCAGGCCGCTGCAATCGTGCTTTGGGTGCTGATCCTGCGCGCCCGGTTTCTGGGCCGCTATCCCCTGACCCAATCCCTGCGAGGCTGATCCCCGATGACCGCATTCGTCGCCCTGATGGCCCACGAGCGCGAGACCCAGGCGCTGGGGGCCATCGCGGGCCGCCTGGGCTGGGATCAGGAAACCATGATGCCGCCCGGTGCCGCCGCTCAGCGTGGCGAAGAGATGGCGGCCATCGAAGGCGTCCTGCATGCCCGCCATACCGACCCGCGCATCGCCGACTGGCTGGCCGCCGCACTGGCCCCCGATGCCGCCGGAGCCGCCAATCTGCGCCTGATCCGCCGCCGGTTTGACCGCGCCAGCCGCGTGCCCGCCGCGCTGGCCGCCGAAATCGCCCGCGTGACATCGCTGGCCCAAGGCGTCTGGGCCCGGGCCAGGCAGGCCGAGGACGTGGCAGCCTTTCTGCCCACCCTGGCCCATGTCACCCGTCTGCGGCGCGAAGAGGGGGCCGCACTGGCGCAGGGCGGCGATCCCTATGACGCGCTGGTGGACGGCTTTGAACCCGGCATGACCTCGGCCGCGTTGGGGGGGATGCTGGGCGCGCTGCGGCCCCGGCTGGTCGCCTTGCGCGAACGGCTGCGCGCAGCCCCGCCCGCCCCGGCCTTGCAGGGCGATTTCCCCGAAGCGGGGCAGTTGGAAATGGCCCGCCGCGTTGCAGCGGCCTTTGGCTATGACCTGGCCCGGGGCCGGATCGACAAGGCGGTGCATCCGTTCTCGTCCGGCGGCGGCAACGATGTGCGCATCACCACCCGCACCAACCCCGACGATCCGTTCAACTGCATCTATTCCACCATCCATGAGGTCGGCCATGCCGCCTATGAGCAGGCGGTGGATCAGGCCTATCTGTTCACCCCGGTCGGCAGCGGCGTGTCGATGGGCGTGCACGAAAGCCAAAGCCGCATCTACGAAAACCAGCTTGGCCGCAGCCGGGCCTTTACCGGCTGGCTGTATGGTCAGATGCGCGCGGTGTTCGGCGATTTCGGCATCGCGGATGCCGACACGTTCTACCGCGTCGTCAACCGCGTTGACGACAACCCGATCCGGACCGAGGCGGACGAAGTGCAATACAACCTGCACATCCTGATGCGGTTCGATCTGGAACAGGCCCTGATGCGCGGCGATCTGGCGGTGGCCGAGCTTGAATCCGCCTGGAACGACCGATTTCTGGCTGATTTCGGGTTTGCCGTCACCTGCCCGTCGCGGGGCGTGCTGCAGGATGTGCATTGGCCGGTGGGGTTGTTCGGCTATTTCCCGACCTATGCGCTGGGCAATGTCTATGCCGGCTGTCTGCATGCCGCGTTGCGCCGGGCGGTGCCTGAGCTGGACGCCGATCTGGCGCAGGGCGACACGTCCGGCGCCACCGGCTGGCTGCGCGACAATCTGCAACGCCACGGCGGTCTGCAGACGCCGCGCGACACCGTGGCGCGCGCCATCGGGGCGATGCCGGACGAAGCGCCGCTGCTGGATTATGTCGAGGCCAAGTTCGCCGACATCTACCCATTGTGATCCTGTCGGCGCAGCGCCGGGCGGTCTGGGCCTTGGCGCTGGGCCAGATGCTGGGCTATGCCTGCATCTATTATGTCTTTGCGGCGCTGGTGCTGGCCTGGCATCAGGATCTGGGCTGGGACAAGGCTGTGCTGGCCAGCGGCCCGACCATCGCCATCGTGCTGTCGGCAGTCCTTGCGCCGGTGTTCGGGCGGCTGGTCGACCGGGGGCAGGGGGTGCGGCTGTTATGGGGCGGGGCCGCGCTGGGGGCGCTGGCGCTGGTGCTGCTGGCCCGGATCAATACCATCCCGGCCTATCTGGCCGTCTGGGCGGTGATCGGCCTGGCGCAGGGCGCGTCGCTGTACGAGGTGTGTTTTGCCTATCTGATCCGCCGCCTGGGGCCGGATGCCCGATCCGCCATCATCAAGGTGACGCTGGTGGCGGGGCTGGCCTCGACCCTGGCCTTTCCGGCGGCGGCGGTGCTGGTCGGCGCCTGGGGCTGGCGCGGCGCGGTCGGGGTGGCGGCGGCGGCGATGGCGGTTCTGGTGGTGCCCTTGAACCTGTGGGGCGCGCGCACGATCCGCGCAACCACCATTGCCGCCACCCTGGCGTCGTCGGCCGATGACCGGGCCGCGCTGCACCGCGCGCTGCGCCTGCCCACGTTCTGGCTTCTGGCACTGGCCTTTGCGCTCAGCGCGCTGAACCACTGGATGGTGGTGAACCTGGCCTTGCCGGTGTTTCAGGCGCAGGGGGCCAGTCAGGGCATGGCGGTGCTGGCGGCCTCGATGATCGGGCCGGCGCAGGTGGCGGGGCGTCTGGTGCTGATGGGGGCCCATGCGCGGGTGTCGTCGCGCCGCGTCGCCGGGCTGACCATTGCGGCCAGCCTCGTGGCCTCGGCGCTGCTTTGGGCGGCGGGGATCGCGGTGCCGCTGATCCTGGCCTATGCGGTGCTGCAAGGGGCGGCGGTCGGCGTCGTGACCATCCTGCGCCCGGTCATGATCGCCGAGCTGTTGGGCCAGGCCGGCTATGGCGCGATTGCCGGCGTGATCTATATCCCGTCGCTGTTGGCCGGGGCGGCGGCACCGGTGGTGGGCGCGCTGGTCCTGTCCTGGGCAGGGGTCGGCGCGCTGATGGGGTTCAGTGTGGTGCTGCTGGTGCTGATGGGGCTGGTCGTCGTGGCCTTGCCAAGGGGGCCGGGGTCAGGCGATGCGGGACAGGGGCCAAACGGCTGAGCGGTGACGCAACGCGCCCCGGGGCCTTTGCCCCGGCTGCGGCCTTTGGGGCCGCCTGATGCCCGACAAGCGGCCAAATGGCATGCGACCGGCCACATCCGACCAAGCGGCAGGGGCACAAAACGGGCGGCGATTGTTGTGGTTCAGCCAAGCGTTCGAAACTGCGCCGTGCAGATGCCAGGGCAAGCAAAGCGCCCGCCGGGGCGACGGTCGCGCGCTGAGCCAGATTCCGGCCGACTGTCAGCTTGTTGCCGATCCCCTTTTGATGCCGTGCGGGTTCTATCTGCTTCAGCGGGCCCAGTCGGGTTTGCGCTTGTCCAGAAAGGCCGCGATGCCTTCTGCCGTGGCGGCCTCGGCCATGTTGGCCACCATCACTGCGCCCATCCGCGCATAGGCGGCGTCCAGCCCCAGTTCGGCCTGTTCGTAAAACGCCCGCTTGCCGATGCGGACGGCGACGCCCAGTTTGGCCGCCAGGCTGGCCGCCAGCGCGCGCGTTTCGCCCTCCAGCCTTGCGGCTTGTGCCACGCGGTTGATCAGGCCCAGGCGCAGCGCCTCGGGCGCGTCGATCAGACGGCCGGTGGTCAGCATTTCGAACGCGGCCTTGCGCGGCACGGCGCGGGTCAGGGCCACCATCGGGGTGGAACAGAACAGGCCGATATTCACCCCGTTCACGCCAAAGCGTGCATCATCGGCGGCCACGGCCATGTCGCAGGCGGCCACCAACTGGCAGCCGGCCGCCGCCGCGATCCCTTGCACCCGGGCAATCACCGGTTGCGGCAGGTCGCGTATGGCCAGCATCACCCCGGTACAGGCATTAAACAGCCCCCCCAGCGCCGCCACCCCGTTGTCCGGCCCGGCCCGCATTGCTGCCATCTCGCGCAGGTCGTGGCCGGCCGAAAACGCCTTGCCCGCGCCGGACAGGATCACCACCCGAACGCCCGGATCGGCGGCGATATCGGCCAGCGCCTGCCGCAGTTCGGTCAGCATGGCCAGCGACAGCGGGTTCAGCCGCTGTGGCGCGTTCAGTTCAAGATGCGCGATGCCATCCGCATCGCCCCGCAGGACCAGTGTCACACCCGAAACTCCCGACCAAGATCAAGCCCACCCTTAGACCCTGGCACGCGGCTTTGCAAAACATGCCCGGGGGGCGGCGGCAGGGTCGGACGCAAAGCCGCTGCGGCGGCTTTGCGTCCGGACCGCAGCAGACCGGCACAGCGATCAGCGTCGCCTGACCATGATGGGCGGCCCAGCGCTGTCGGCGGTTCCCAGGTGGGAATTGATCCCTTGGCACCGCGAAGATGATCCACATTGATCGCAACCCGGTGTCAGCCGTCGAAATTGACCTCTTCCATGATCTGCAGCGCGGTCGGGCGCTGGTTGGCGATGGTGGTCAGGTCCATCGTGTCGGGGGTGAAATCGCCCCAGCCCTGCACCAGCGCCGACCGCGCGGCACCGGCCAGCACGGGGTATTCGAAATTGGCCTCGGCATAGATGCCTTGGGCGGCGGACGACACCAGCCATTCCATCAGCCGCACCGCATCATCCCGGTTCGGCGCGGCCGCAGTCAGCGCAACGCCGGACACGTTGATATGGGTGCCGCCGCCGTCGAAGGTCGGGAACACGATGCGCACCGCATTGGCCCATTCCTGCTGTTCGGGATCGGCCAGCATCTGGCCCATGTAATAGGTGTTGCCCAGCGCGATATCGCATTCGCCGGCCCAGATCGCCCGGGCCTGCGCGCGGTCGTTGCCTTCGGGCCGCCGCGCCAGATTGGCGCGCAGGCCTGCGGCCCAGTTGCGGGCGTAGTCGGCGTCATGATGGGCGATCATCGCCGACAACAGCGCCAGATTGTAATTATGTGTGCCCGAACGGGTGCAGATCCGCCCCGCCCATTTGGCCGAGGCAAGGTCTTCGTATGTCGTCACCTCGCCATCGGCCACGCGGTCGCGGCTGGCATAGATGACGCGGGCGCGGGTGGTCAGGGCGAACCACAGGTCATCGGGGCTGCGCAGTTGTGCCGGAATCGCGGCGCGCAGCACGTCCGACGCGACCGGCTGGATCACCCCGGCCGCGACGATCTGCGTCAGGTTGGCGATATCGACGGTCATCACCAGATCGGCGGGGCTGCGGTCGCCTTCGGCCACCAGACGCTCGACCAGGCCTTCCTCGACAAAGGCCAGGTTCACCTGAATGCCGGTTTCGGCGGTAAAGGCATCCATTACCGGCTGGATCAGTTCGGGCTGGCGGGTGGTGTAGATGTTGACATCTGCCAACGCGGGGACGGGCAGGGCGCAGGCGGTCAGCAGCAGCAGGGTGCGCAAGGGCATGGCAATCTCCATCAGGGTTTGATCGCCGCCATAAACCTGACTATTTTACTCAGGTCAATGCGTCTTTCACTCGGCGACATCGGGACGCAGCTTGTCCTGCGCGCGGATGCGGTTCCAGATCGCGTCCATCTCGGCCAGATCGCTTTGCGCCGGGGTCTTGCTGATCATTTTAAGTTCATCCTCGATCCCGTTGAAACGACGGGTGAACTTTGCATTGGCACGGCGCAGCGCGGCCTCGGGGTCGATGCCCAGATGGCGGGCCAGGTTGGCCATCACGAACAACAGATCGCCCACCTCCTCCTCGCGCTGATCGGGGGTTTCGGCCTGCACCACCTCGCGCGCCTCTTCGGCCAGCTTGTCCAGCACCGGGCCGATATCGGGCCAGTCAAAGCCCACCCGCGCCGCCCGCTTTTGCAGTTTCACCGCCCGCAGCAGGGCAGGCAGGCCCAGCGCCACGCCGTCCAGCACCCGTGCAGTCCCCCGTTCAGCCGCCTTGATCCGTTCCCAGTCGCGGGTCTGGTCCTGGGCCGTCTTGTCGCGCGACTCAGGCCCGAACACATGCGGATGCCGCGCCACCATCTTGTCGCTGATCGCCCGCGCCACCGAGGCGAAGGTGAAATACCCCGCCTCTTCGCCCATCGCGGTGTGATAGACGGTCTGCAGCAGCAGATCGCCCAACTCTGCCTCCACCTCGGCCCAGGCGGCGCGGTCGATGGCGTCGGCGACCTCGTATGCCTCTTCTATGGTAAAGGGCGCGATGCTGGCAAAGGTCTGTTCGATATCCCAGGGGCAGCCCGCCTGCGGATCGCGCAGCGCCCGCATGATCGCCAGCAGGCGCGCCATCTGGCGTTCTGCCCCGCCGCTCCGATCATGGATCAGGTCATCCGCCATTGCACGCCATCCCTTGCCGCAGTAGGCCAAAGCCTGCCGCGCCCGGCAACCGGAGTCCACCCATGCCCGTCATCAACCGCATTGCCGCCATGGCACCCCAGATGACAGCCTGGCGCCGCCACCTGCACCAGCATCCCGAACTGGCGCTGGATTGCCACGAAACCGCAGCCTTTGTCGCCGCGCGCCTGCGCGAATTCGGTGTGGACGAACTGCACGAAGGCATCGCTCGCACCGGCATCGTGGCGCTGATCCGGGGGCAGGGGCGCAACAAGAACGGGGGGCCCGTCATCGGCCTGCGCGCCGACATGGATGGACTGCCGATCACCGAGGCGACGGGCGCCCCCCATGCCTCGCTCAACCCGGGCAAGATGCACGCCTGCGGCCATGACGGGCACACCACGATGCTGCTGGGGGCCGCGCAGTACCTGGCCGAGACGCGCAATTTCACCGGCACCGTCGCGCTGATCTTTCAGCCGGCCGAGGAGGCGATCGGCGGCGCGCGCATCATGGTCGAGGAAGGCATCATCGAGCGGTTCGGCATCGGCCAGGTTTACGCCCTGCACAATGCGCCGGGCCGCCCGGTGGGGGATTTCTATACCGCCCCCGGCCCGCTGATGGCGGCGGTGGACACCATGCATATCCATATCAAGGGGTTGGGTGGCCATGGCGCGATCCCGCACGAAACCCGCGACCCGGTGGTCGCCGCCTGCGGCATCGTGATGGCGATCCAGACCATCGTCAGCCGCAACCACCATACGCTGGACGATCTGGTGATTTCCGTCACCCAGATCCATACCGGCACGGTGGACAACGTGATCCCCGAAACCGCCTATATCAACGGCACCATCCGCACATTCGACCCGCGGGTGCAGGCGATGGTACAGCGGCGGCTGGAACAGATCGTGGCGGGCACCGCCGCCGCCTATGGCGTCACCGCGCGGCTGGATTACGAACTGGGCTATCCACCCACGATCAACGATGCCGCCGCCACCGCCTTTGCCGCCACCGTCGCGGCCGAGGTGGGCGGCGTGGTGACCACAGATGCCCCGCGCGAGATGGGCAGCGAGGATTTCGCCTATATGCTGGAACGCTGCCCGGGGGCCTATCTGTTTCTGGGCAACGGCGACACGGCGGGATTGCATCACCCGGCCTATGATTTTGACGATGCGGTATCGCCCTATGGCGCGTCATTCTTTGCGCGGCTGGTCGAACGGGCCCAGCCCTTGGCGCGCTAGCCCGGGTCTGCTAGGCCCGCCCCGGCCAAACGCAGCGAGGCGATGCGATGGGACTGGAAGAATCGAAAACGCAGGTCGATCTGGCCTTTGCCCGCGATGATCTGAAGGGGCAGGCGTTCGAGAACGCCTTTGGCGGGGCGACCAGTTTCCTGCGCCGCCGCTATACCAAGGATCTGCGCGGCGTCGATCTGGCGATCACCGGGGTGCCCTTTGATCAGGCCGTGACCCACCGCAGCGGCACCCGCTTTGGCCCCCGCGCGATCCGCGAGGCGTCGACCTTGCAACCCTATGACCCGCCGCATGACTGGCCCTTTGCCCCGCTGGAGCAATTCGCCATCGCCGATTACGGTGATCTGGCGTTCGATTATGCCCACACGCCCAGCTTTCCGGGCCTGCTGACCGCCCATATCGCGGGCATTCTGGCGCAGGGTCCGGGGACGATCACGCTGGGTGGCGACCATTTCATCACCTTGCCGATCCTGCGCGCCTATGCGGCCAAACATGGCCCGCTGGCGCTGATCCATTTCGACGCGCATTCCGACCTGTGGCCCGATGACGACATGGACCGGATCGACCATGGCACATTCCTGTACAAGGCCGTGAAAACCGGGCTGATCGACCCCGCCGCATCGGTGCAGATCGGCATCCGGACCCACTGCGACGATTACCACGGCGTCACCCATATCGACGCGCGCGCCGTGCATGAACGCGGCGTGGCGGATGTGGTGGCGCAAGTGCGCGCCATTGTCGGCCGGCGCCCGACTTATGTGACCTTCGACATCGACGCGCTGGACCCCGCCTTTGCCCCCGGCACCGGCACGCCGGTCTGGGGCGGGCTGCACAGTTGGCAGGCGGCGGCGATGCTGCGCGATCTGGCGGGGATCAACATGGTCGGCGGCGACGTGGTCGAGGTATCGCCCCCCTATGACCCGACAGGCATCACCGCCATTGCCGGGGCGCATGTCGCCACCGAGTTGATCTGCCTTTATTGCTGGAACCGGCGCGGCCAGCAGGGGGTGTGACCCCGGGTTGATCCTGTCCCGGTGGCCGGACCTGCCACAGGCCCTGTCTCTTGTCTTGCGGGTGCCGCGCCCCATCTTTGTCAGACAGTCGAAAGGTTTGCCCGTGAAGTTGGTTCTGTTGCTGGTCGTTGCACTGGTCCTGTCCGCTCTGCTTTGGGTTCGGCTGTCGCCCAATGACTCCGCCGCCTGGAATACCGATCCGCTGACCGCCACCCGCACCACGCAGGGCGGCTGGCTGGTGCGGCCGCAGGGCGGCGATGCGGCGGCGACCCCGGTCGCGATGCCCGCGGCCGAGATGCTGGCCATTCTGGACCGCATCGCGCTGGACACGCCGCGCACGACCCGGCTGAGCGGATCGGTTGCGGAAGGGCGGATCACCTACATCACACGCTCGGCCCTGCTGGGCTTTCCCGACTTTACCACTGTCTCGGCCATCGCGCTGCCCGACGGCACCCAGCCGGTGCTGTTCGCCCGTCAGCGGTTCGGTGATGGCGACATGGGGGTCAATCGCGCCCGGGTCGAGGATTGGCTGGCCCGACTGGCCACGGCACTTGCGCCTTGACCCTTGACCCCTGGGCCCTGATCGGGGACAGGGGGCCGTCATGATCCCGGTGGAAAAAGCGCACGCCCTAACCGAACGGTTCCAGTTTCTGGAGGCGCGGATGCAGGCCGGACTGCCGCCCGCCGACATCGCCGCCGTCAGCCGGGAATGGACCGACCTGAAACCGGTGGTCGAAACTGTGGCCCGCTGGCAGGCGCTGACGGCCGAAGTGGCCGAGGCCGAAGCGATGCTGTCGGACCCCGACATGCGCGCCCTGGCCGAAGAGGAGCTGCCCCAGGTCCGCGCCCGTCTGGCGGTGGCAGAACAGGGCGTGCGGCTGGCCCTGCTGCCGCGCGATGCCGCCGATGGCCGCCCGGCGATGCTGGAAATCCGCCCCGGTACCGGCGGGGACGAGGCGGCGCTGTTCGCCGCCGACCTGCTGCGGATGTACCAGCGTTACGCCGAAACCCATGGCTGGGCGTTCGAGATCATCGAAGAGCAACTTACCGAACTGGGCGGGTTGAAAGAGGCAGTGGCCCGGGTTGCGGGGGCGGGGGCCTTTGCCCGGCTGAAATACGAATCCGGCGTGCACCGCGTGCAGCGGGTGCCCGAAACCGAAGCTTCGGGCCGCATCCATACCAGTGCCGCCACCGTCGCCGTCCTGCCCGAGGCCGAGGATGTCGATATCCAGATTGCTGCCACCGATATCCGCATCGACACCATGCGCGCCAGCGGGGCGGGCGGCCAGCATGTGAACACCACCGATTCGGCAGTGCGCATCACCCATCTGCCCACCGGGCTGGTCGTGACCTCCAGCCAGAAATCCCAGCACCGCAACCGCGAACTGGCGATGAACGTGCTGAAAGCGCGGCTGTTCGAGATGGAGCGCGCCCGCGTCGATGGCGCGCGGTCGGCCGACCGGCGGTCGCAGGTCGGATCGGGCGACCGCAGCGAACGCATCCGCACCTACAACTTTCCCCAGGGCCGGATGACCGATCACCGGATCAACCTGACGCTGTACCGGCTGGACGCCGTGATGAACGGCGATCTGGACGAGGTGATCGACGCGCTGACCGCCGACGCACAGGCGGCGCTGCTGGCCGAGATGGCATGACCGGCGCGGGCTTGACCGGGGCGCAGGCGCTGCGCCTGGCGATCCCCCGGCTGGTGCAGGCGGCCGTGCCCGACCCCGCCACCGATGCCCGCCGCCTGCTGGCCCATGCGTTGGGGGTGCCGCCCGACCGGCTGACCCTGCACCTGCCCGACCCGCTGGCATCCGCCGCTGCCACCGCGTTCGACGCCCTTGTCACCCGCCGCGCGACCCGTGCGCCGGTGTCGCACCTGACCGGCAGGCGCACCTTTTGGGGGCGCGACTTCATCGTGACCCCCGATGTGCTGGACCCCCGGCCCGAAACCGAGGTGCTGGTCGCCGTCGCCCTGGCGCACCCCTTCGCCCGCGTGCTGGACCTGGGAACAGGATCGGGCTGCATCCTGCTGACATTGCTGGCGGAACGGCCACAGGCGGCGGGGCAGGGCACCGATCTGTCGCCCGCCGCCATCGCTGTGGCGCAGGCCAATGGGGCCGCACTGGGCCTGACCGCGCGCACCACCCTGACCGTCACCGACTGGGCCCGGGGGGTGACGGGCCCATTCGATCTGATCGTGGCCAACCCGCCCTACATCGCGGCCGACGAGATGCCCGCACTGGCCCCCGAGGTGCGCGACCACGAACCGCGTGCCGCCCTGACCGACGGGGCGGACGGGCTGGCGGCCTATCGCGCGATCTTGCGCCGGCCGCTGCCGTTTGCGCCGCAGGCCCGGCTGCTGATGGAAATCGGCCCGACCCAGGCGCTTGCGGTCAGCGCGCTGATGGATGCCGCCGGGCTGACCGGCATCGCGACGCTGCCCGACCTTGACGGGCGCGACCGGGTGATCCTTGGTCATTGGCAGGAAAGCCCCAGCTGACGCCCGATTTCCCGCCGCCGAGGCCGATTTTGCTTGCCCTTCCGGCAGGGCCGTGATTATTCGGCTTGTCACCTCGTGCAATCGGCCTTGGCTGCTTTGCCTGTGACGGTCGCCAGTTCATCCCGGTCATCGTGCAGCGCCAAAGGCGGCGCATTGCCCGGGGCAAGCGCAATTCTCGGACAAAACGGGTCCCATGAGATCATCCAAATCACGTTCGCGGGGCAACAAGAACCGCCCCAACCGCCCTACCGGCGGCAGCATCATCAACCGCGTGTTCGACAGTTCGGGCCCCGATGGCAAGGTGCGCGGTACGCCGCAGCAGATCATCGAAAAATACACCCAGTTGCACCGCGATGCGCAATTGGCGAATGATCGGGTCAATGCCGAAAACTTTGCCCAGCACGCCGAGCATTACACCCGCTTGCTGGCCGAAGCGACGCGCGAGGTCGACCGCGCCCGCGATGAGCAGGAGCAGTTCACCCGCGACCGCCAGTCCGAACGCGACCGCGAACGCCAGCAACGGCTGCGGGTGCAAGATGACGTGCCCGGCGATCCCGGATTTCAGGCCCAGCCGGACATCCAGCCGCTGGCCAGCCCACATTATTCCGACCAGCCCGATACCTATCTTGGCCTGGTCGAAACGCCCGAGGAACAGCCGCGCACCGCCGACCGGCGCGAGCGGACCGACGCACGCACCAACCAACGGCCCGATACGCGGCCCGATGCGCGGCCCGATGCGCGGGCAGAGCCGCGTCCCGACCAGCGTGGCGAGCCGCGCGGCGACAGGCAGGACCGTCCGCAGCAACGCCAGGACACCCCGCAGCAACGCCAGGACAACCCGCAGCAACGTCAGGACAACCCGCAGCAACGCCAGGACAGCCCGCAGCCACGCCAGGACAGCCCGCAGCACCGTCAGGACCACCCGCAGCAACGTCAGGACATCCCGCACC
>Ga0105046_10003408_pt1 | contig 25219 bp, 29 predicted proteins | sample MAT03_FD_78385 | JGI IMG/M metagenome (GOLD analysis project Ga0105046, IMG submission 78385) | Freshwater microbial communities from Lake Fryxell liftoff mats and glacier meltwater in Antarctica - MAT-03 (megahit assembly) | ecosystem: Environmental > Aquatic > Freshwater > Ice > Liftoff...
GCATTTCTCTGAAATGGTCGTAAATCTTCGGCAAGTTATTGATTTGTCGTGCCACCCGACCGCTCAATTCGCCGGAATCGGGCGAAAGGTGTCGAACTTGGGTGGCAAGAAGTCCCGTGTCCACGAGAAAATCATCCCCATCAAGGACATCTGGCTCTACCCGCTTCGAAAGAACTTCCGCTCAGTTCTTTGCGCCTGAGGCGTCAACGCGCAGACTCGGTCTATGGGTTCACCGAATGCTTACGAACTTGGGCTGCCGGTCCTGCTCAGCGCTTTACTCCGCGCCCCGCGGTGGCCGGCGCGATTGGCGGCCCTGATTTGGCACCAATTGCCAGCTCTTTGCCGCTGACACCAGCGAATAGGGCTGCTGCGCGCACCTTGATCTCTAGCAGTTCGTTGGCGCTGACAGCGTACTGCCCAGTCACTCGGTTCACGTCAACTCTGAACTCTACATCCTTGCCATTATTGGAGAGCGTACCGCTGGTGAACTCGTAATCATGACTTTCAAAAGGTTGGCCGCGCAATTCCGGGTCATAGTCTTGGTATTCGATGCGGCCTATCTCGCCGCTGGCTAAGTTGAGAAAAGCCGTCGCCGTCACGACTGCCTCGGTGAATTCGTCGGTTAGCGTAATGGGTACTTTGAGATCCACAGTGATTGCCTTGTTGTTTCAAAATGGTGATTCTGTTTGCAAGAGTTCAGCATCGGCTCGTCGATCGACAACATGTGTTGAAGCAACCAGGGTTTGAAGGCCACCCAGGGCCTCGAAAAGATCTGGTAACAGCTCGCGCAACTCCCCTGTAGTCAGTACCACATCGCTGGTGAAGCCTGCAGCGTCTTGTTGACTGTCATGCGCTCCCCGGCTGGACTCCAGCACAACGTCCAATAGTTTGATCTTCCTGATGGCGCACGACTCCGTCAGCATGAAGCTGACGCGGCCCGCCCAAGTCATCGCAAGCTGCGTGGGAAGCTTGCCCCGTTTAATGTGTTCGCCCAACTCGTCGAGCTCAAGGCTGTGTCTTGCGTAGCGCACCGCAGCCTTCTCGCTGTCGGGCTGTTTGAGTTCGCACTCGCGATCGACCGTGAAGCCTGCCGGAGCTTGTTTGTCGCTTAGCCAGCCGGCCATCGCGACGGCCGGCGAAAGCTGTGTTTGGACAGATGTCACGCGTATACCGCCTCCGAGGAGTTCCAATAGCCGTGTGACGATGCTGTCCGCCTTCTTAAAGCTGCCTGCACCGATCACCAAGCGTTGCGCTTGCAGGTCCAGCCAGATCATCGTGCTGCCCCTCTTTGGGAAGGCTCGCGGCAAAAGCGCGTGAACGATCTCTTCCTTGATCTCTTTCACCTGCTTGCCCCTGGGGCGCCTGCCAGTTTGTTGTTCGATAGCGAGCAATCGTTCCTCGAGTTTTGTCTTGATTACGCCGCTCGGAACGCCTTTGGTCTCGCTGCAGAGCTTCAAGATGAGTTGTTCGCCTACGGTCTCCAAAAAGGGCCCGCCTTGCTCGCCGCGAGGTTCGATGAAGCCATGTGATTCCGCTTGACTGGCCCCACATTCCAAAAATCGCGAACCGGCTAGCCGATGTTCGATCTCAAGCAACGGGGGCTGGTCCCACTGTTCGATCTGATAGACGAGCGCGTTCTTGAACATGGGAGTTTGAGTAACACCTGATGGATGCGGGGCGCGATTCTAGGTCGCTCCGCGCGACTGTGTGGCGACTGGGTGGGTGGCTGTCGCTTCGGTCACGAGGCTGTCTGCTGAGCATGTTGAAGCACAGCGACCCTTCTGTGTGAGCACAGTGGCAAGATGTCTTTTGCCAAGCAACACCATGAGCAGGAGCCTGCAATGAAAGTCCAGACGATTCTTGACACCATCGGCAACACGCCGCACGTTCGTATCAACCGATTGTTCGGTCCGCAGGCGCAAGTCTGGGTGAAGTCTGAGCGGAGCAATCCGGGTGGTTCGATCAAGGATCGCATTGCGCGCTCGATGGTTGAGGCTGCTGAGGCGGTCGGACAGTTGAAACCTGGCGGCACTATCGTCGAACCTACCTCGGGGAACACCGGCATCGGGCTTGCCATGGTGGCTGCGGTGAAGGGCTACAAGCTGATACTGGTGATGCCCGACAGCATGAGCGTGGAACGACGGCGCCTGATGCTGGCTTACGGTGCCAGTTTTGAGTTGACGCCGCGTGAGAAGGGCATGAAAGGCTCCATCGCAAAGGCGCAGGAGATGGTTGCTGCGATCCCCGGTGCGTGGATGCCGCAGCAGTTTGAGAATGCGGCGAACATCGACGCGCACGTTCGCACAACGGCGCAAGAGATTGCAGCTGACTTCCCTGATGGCTTGGACGCCATCATCACGGGCGTGGGCACGGGTGGCCACATCACTGGCTGCGCCTTGGTCCTAAAGGCGCTTTGGCCCCTGCTGAAGGTGTTCGCGGTGGAGCCCAGCGCCAGTCCGGTCATCAGCGGCGGTCAGTCCGCACCTCACCCGATTCAGGGCATCGGTGCGGGTTTTATCCCCGCCAACTTGCATACGAACCTGTTGGACGGCGTGGTGCTAGTTGAAGCCGAAGCGGCGCGGGAAATGGGTCGGCGATGCGCGCAGGAAGAGGGGATGTTGGTGGGCATCAGCAGCGGTGCAACCCTTGCAGCCATTGCGAAAAAGCTTCCGGAGCTTCCAAAGGGAAGCCGAATACTGGGCTTCAACTACGACACGGGCGAGCGCTATCTTTCTGTCGAAGGCTACCTGTCGGCGTGATCAACTCAGGTACGCTGAAGCCAGAGCGCGAAGGTGCATGCGAGAAGCATCATCCAGGTGTGGTGCCAGCAGCGCCAACAGGTGGAAGCCCCCGCGACCCATGGAGGCCGCGGCGTTCTCTGGTTCGAGTGCGTGCCTGGGATCGCGAACGTATTCGAAGCTGAGCCAGTAGGTCACCACGACCACCATCGATGTCGCCAACGGCACAGCTTCGGCACTGTTGAGCCGGGCCACGCCAAAACGAGAGAGGCCGTCGAGCAGACCATGCATCGCGCGGCCCTTGTTTTTCAGCACGAACTGGAAATGCGTTTCCAGACGCCGGTTCTTGCTGAGCAGGTCATTGAGATCGCGGTACAGGAATCGGTAGTCCCATATCAGCTCGAACAGCGTGTGGCAGAACAGCCAGGCGTCTTCGACGTTCTCCACGCCATCAGCTGCGGACAGAATCTCACCGAGCGCCTTTTCGTAACGGTCGAACAGTGCGTTGATCAGCTCGTCTTTGGCTGGATAGTGGTAGTACAGATTGCCCGGACTGATACCCAGTTCGGCCGAAATCAGCGTGGTGCTGACGTTGGGTTCACCGAAACGGTTGAACAGCTCAAGTGTCACCTCCAGGATGCGTTCGGCGGTGCGGCGGGGCTTCTTGGAGGGCTTGGATGACTTGGTGGCGTCCATGTTGCGCCGCATTCTGGCACCAGCAAGACCCTGGGTGGCTGCCTACAGTCCTGCCCTCACCACCGGCTGCCCATGTCTCTTCTCACTCTTTCCGGCCCTGCGATTCGTTTTTCTAACGTTAGCAAGACTTACAACACAACCCGCGTCAGCTTCCAGGCCCTGCAGAACGTATCTTTCGAGACTCAGCAAGGTGACTTTTTTTGGCATGCTGGGGCCTAACGGGGCTGGCAAGACCACGCTGATCAGCACCCTGGCGGGTCTTGGCCGCGCCAGCAGCGGCAACGTCACTGTGTTGGGCCACGACGTGGTGGCCGATCACGCTGCCGCCCGCAAGGCCTTGGGCATAGTGCCGCAGGAACTGGTCTTCGACCCGTTTTTCCGCGTGCGCGAAACCCTGCGCATTCAAAGCGGCTATCTCGGCGTCCAACACAACGACGCCTGGATCGACGAACTGCTCGCCGCGCTGGGTTTGTCGGACAAGGCCAACTCGAACATGCGGCAACTCAGCGGTGGCATGAAGCGCCGTGTGCTGGTGGCGCAGGCCTTGGTGCACCGCCCGCCGGTCATCGTGCTGGACGAACCCACGGCCGGTGTCGACGTTGAACTGCGCCAGACCTTGTGGCCGCGAATGTGAAGGTGGAAGACTTGGAGATCGGCCGCGCCGACCTGGAAGACGTGTTCCTGTAAATCATGCAGGACGCGGGCTCCAGCGCTGCAGCCCAGCCGAAGGCGGTGGCCGCATGAACTTCGAGGGCACGAGCACCCTGTTCCGCAAAGAGATCTTGCGTTTCTGGAACGTCGCTTCCCAGACCGTGGCTGCACCGGTGTTGACGTCGGTGATGTACATGCTGATCTTCGGCCACGTACTCGACCAGCGCGTGGAAGCCTTTCCTGGCGTGGGCTACACCAGCTTCCTGCTGCTAGGCTTGGTGATGATGAGCGTGCTGCAGAACGCGTTTGCCAACAGCAGCAGCTCACTCATCCAAAGCAAGGTTACCGGCAACATCGTCTTCCTCCTGGTGACGCCTCTGTCGCACTGGGCCTGGTTTGTTGCCTATGTAGGCGCGGCCATGGTGCGCGGCCTTGCCGTGGGCTTGGGCGTGCTGCTCGTCACCATCTGGTTCGCGCCACTGAACTTGACGAGCCCGCGTAAATCGTCTTCTTCGCCGTCCTGGGTGCCGGCATGCTGGGTGTGGTGTCGGGTCTGTGGGCCGACAAATTCGACCAGATGTCCGCCTTCCAGAACTTCATCATCATGCCCATGACTTTCTTGTCGGGCGTGTTCTATTCCGTGCACTCGCTGCCCAGCTTGTGGCAGGCCGTCAGCCATCTGAACCCGTTTTTCTACATGATCGACGGCTTCAGGCGCGGCTTCTTTGGCGTGAGTGACGTGTCGCCTTGGCTGAGCTTGTGTGTGGTGGGCGTGGCCTTCGTGGTCGTATCGACTTTGGCTTTGCGCTTGCTGGCCACCGGCTACAAACTGCGGTCTTGATTGCTGAGAGACAATTCAGACATGGCCGACCCCACCCCCAACGAAGTTCGAGACTACATCGCAGCCGGACTGTCCTGTGAACACTTGGAAGTCGAAGGCGACGGCCGACACTTCTTTGCCACCATCGTCAGCGCTGAATTCGAAGGTTTGGCGCGTGTGCGCCGCCACCAGCGCGTTTACACAGCCTTGGGCGATAGAATGCGCGAACAAGTCCATGCCCTGTCGATGAAGACGCTCACCCCCGCCGAACACGCCGCTGCTCTCGCCGTTGTGCCTGGCGCGAAGGTCGGCCCGACCCAGCACCACTGACCCACCCCTGCGGTGCGCCGCGGGGGACCGCCGCGCACTCTCTTGGCGTGGATGGGGTCTGCCGAGCGCACTGCAAGCTCCTCACCGGAAGCAAACGGATGATCACGCTCGCACTGTCCAAGGGCCGCATCTTCGATGACTCCATGCCGCTGTTGCGCGCGGTCGGCATTGAAGTTTTGGAAGACCCGGAAAAGAGCCGCAAGCTCATCATCGGCACCAGCCGACCCGATGTGCAGGTGGTGCTGGTTCGCGCCAGCGACGTGCCCACTTACGTGCAGTATGGTGGTGCCGACCTGGGCGTCGCGGGATTTGACATCCTGCTGGAACACGGTGCAGCCGAAGGCCATATCGGCGCGGTGGGCCTGTATCGCCCGCTAGACCTGAAGATCGCCCTTTGCCGAATGAGTGTGGCCGCGCGCGCGGACTTCGACTACGCCAGCGCTGTGCGCCAGGGATCGCGCCTGCGGGTTGCCACCAAGTACACCCACATCGCGCGGCAACACTTCGCCAGCAAGGGTGTGCACGTCGATCTGATCAAGCTCTACGGTTCGATGGAACTGGCACCGCTGACCGGCCTGGCCGATGCCATCGTTGACCTGGTTTCCACGGGCAGCACGCTTAGAGCCAACCAGTTGGTTGAAGTCGAAGAGATCATGGAGATCAGCGCGCGCTTGGTCGTGAACCCGGCGGCGCTCAAGGTCAAACGCGAAGCGCTGCGTGCGTTGATCGATGCTTTCGAGGCAGCAGTTCAGAACCCGCCTGGGGTGGCGGCATGAGCACCGTCAACATCCGTTGTCTGGACACCGCGCAGGCCGACTTTGAAGCCGAATTTCGGCGCGTGCTGCACTGGTCGGCCGAGACCGATGCCGCCATCGAAGGCAGCGTCGCCGACATCGTGGCCGATGTGCGGCAGCGCGGTGATGCCGCCGTGCTGGCACTCACGGCCCGTTTTGACGGCGTGCAGGCCGACAGCGTGGCCGAGCTGGAGATCGGTAGCGCTGAGTTGCAAGCCGCGCTGGACGGCCTGCCGCCTGCGCAACGCCAGGCGCTGGAGAGCGCCGCTGAGCGCGTACGCAGCTACCACCAGCGCCAACTGGATGCGTCCAGTCGCAGTTGGCAGTATCGCGACGCCGATGGCACTTTGCTGGGGCAAAAGGTCACACCATTGGACCGCGTGGGCATTTATGTGCCGGGCGGCAAGGCCGCTTACCCCAGCAGCGTGTTGATGAACGCCATCCCGGCGCAGGTGGCTGGTGTCGGCGAAATCGTCATGGCCGTGCCTACGCCAAAGGGTGAGCGCAACGCCTTGGTACTGGCCGCCGCCAAAGTGGCTGGCGTGCACCGTGTTTTTACCGTTGGCGGAGCGCAGGCTGTAGCTGCGCTGGCTTACGGCACGGCCACCATTCCGCGCGTAGACAAGATCACCGGCCCGGGCAACGCCTATGTGGCGAGCGCCAAGCGGCGTGTGTTCGGGCAGGTCGGCATCGACATGATTGCCGGGCCCAGCGAAATCTTGGTACTGGCTGACGGCAGCACGCCGGCCGACTGGGTAGCCATGGACCTGTTCAGCCAAGCCGAACACGATGAGTTGGCACAAAGCATCTTGTTGTGCCCGGACGCGGCCTATATCGAACAAGTCCGTGCAGCCATCGACAGCCTGATCGACGGCATGCCGCGGCGCGATGTCATCCGCGCCAGCCTGGAAGGCCGTGGTGCCTTGATCCTGACGCGCAGCATGGAAGAGGCTTGCGCCATCAGCAACCGCATCGCGCCCGAGCACCTGGAAGTCAGTTCCAGCGAACCCGGCCAGTGGGAGCCGCTGCTGCGACATGCGGGCGCCATCTTCTTGGGTGCCTACACCAGCGAAAGCCTGGGCGACTACTGCGCCGGCCCCAACCACGTGCTGCCCACCAGCGGCACTTCGCGCTTCAGCTCGCCGCTGGGGGTGTACGACTTCGTCAAGCGCAGCAGCCTGATCGAGGTCAGCGAAACCGGCGCGCAAGTGCTGGGCCCGATCGCGGCTGAGTTGGCGTACGGCGAAGGCCTGCAAGGCCACGCCCGCGCGGCCGAATTGCGCCTGAACGGCCGGCCGCCTGTGCCGCGCGCTGCTGCGGTGTTCAGCGTGCGCCCGGTGGACGCCAGCAATGTTGACGCCGTGATGAAGCTGAAGGTGGCTGCCGGTCAAGTCAGCTTCGTGGCCAACAACGAACGCTCGCTGGCCCAAGTGGCTTATGAACCGGCAGGCCGTGCCGTGGCGCTGTTCGATGGCGATGTGGCCGTCGGCATGATGTTGCTGTACGACGCCCGCCTGGACAAGGAAAAGCCTGCGCAGCAGCTCTACGTTTGGCGTTTGATGGTCGATGCCGCGCACCAGCGGCGCGGCCTGGGCCGCCTGGCACTGCAATGGGTCGTGGCCGAAGCCCGCCGCCTGGAGTTGGAAACCGTCGGCCTGTCGCACGTGGACAAGCCAGGTCATGCCGGCGGCTTCTACCTGGAGTTCGGCTTCAGCTACACCGGCGAGCTAGACGATAGTGAACGCAAGATGGTCTATCCGCTGAAAACAGCCTCGACCAGCGCCGAAACTGCATCCATCTGAGTACCCCAGCATGAGCACCCACAGCACGCTGCAACAGCGCATGAGCCGCACCATCCGCCAGGACGTGCAGGGCATGCAAGCCTATGCCATCCAGCCCAGCGGCGGCCTGCTGAAACTGGACGCGATGGAGAACCCGTTTTCGCTGCCGCCCGATTTGCAGCGCGAACTGGGCGAACGCCTGGGCCGCGCCGCCATCAACCGCTACCCCAATCAGTGCGTGTCAGAAGTCGCGGCTGCGCTGGCCCAGCACATTGGTCTGCCTGCCGGCTGCAAGCTGATGGTGGGCAATGGCTCTGACGAGTTGATTGACATCCTTTCTGTAGCCTGCAGTGTATCGGGCGCGAAAGTACTCGCGCCGCTGCCCGGCTTCGTCATGTACGCGATGTCGGCGCAACTGCGCGGCCTTGAGTTTGTCGGTGTGCCGCTGACCGCCGACTTCGAACTCGATGAAGTCGCCATGCTGGCCGCCATCGAAACCCACCGCCCGGCCATCACTTACATCGCCTATCCGAACAACCCCACGGCCAACCTGTGGGACGACGCCGTCATCGACCGCATCGTGGCGGCCATCGGCCAGCAAGACGGCTTGGTGGTGTTTGACGAGGCCTACCAGCCCTTCGCCTCGCGCAGTTGGTTGCAGCGCATGGCCGCCCACCCGCATGTGCTGGTGCTGCGCACGCTGTCGAAGTTCGGCCTGGCCGGTGTGCGCCTGGGCTTCCTGTGTGGCCATTCGGCATTGATCGAGCAGATCGACAAGGTGCGCCCGCCTTACAACGTCAGCGTTCTGAACGCCGAAGCGGCCCTGTTCGCGCTGGAACACGCTGAGGTGTATGCCCAACAGGCGGCGGTGCTGCGCGCCGAACGCGAAGGCCTGCAAGCCGCGCTGCGTGACATACCCGGCGTGCACAGCTGGCCCAGCGAGGCCAACATGATCCTGGTGCGAGTGCCCGACTCGAAGCGCACTTTCGAAGGCATGAAAGCCGGTGGCGTGCTGGTCAAGCATATCGCCACCTTGCACCCCTTGCTGGCCAATTGTTTGCGCCTGACGGTGGGCACGCCCTATGAAAATACGCGCATGTTGCGCGCCTTGCTGGACAGTCTTTGAGAGAGCTTGCAGACCATGAACCGCACCGCTGACATCACCCGCAACACCAAGGAAACGCAGATCCGTGTGGCCATCAATCTGGACGGCACGGGCGAAGCCAAGCTGTCCACCGGCATCGGCTTTTTCGACCACATGCTCGACCAGATCGCCCGCCACGGGCTGATCGATCTGGACATCCAGGCCGTGGGCGATCTGCACATCGACGGCCACCACACCGTGGAAGACGTCGGCATCACCCTGGGCGTGGCCTTCGCCGCGGCCGTGGGCGACAAGCGGGGCATCAACCGCTATGGCCACAGTTATGTGCCGCTGGACGAGGCCTTGTCGCGCGTGGTGGTCGACTTTTCCGGCCGCCCCGGCTTGCACATGCACGTGCCCTTCAAGAGCGGCATGGTCGGGGCCTTCGACACCCAGCTCACTTACGAATTTTTCCAAGGCTTCGTGAACCACGCGCTGGTCACGCTGCACATCGACAACCTGAAGGGCGAAAACGCGCACCACCAGTGCGAAACCATCTTCAAGGCTTTCGCGCGCGCGCTGCGCATGGCGCTGACGCCCGACCCGCGCTCGGCCGGCGTCATCCCGTCGACCAAGGGCTCGCTGTGACATGAAGATGGTTGCCGTTGTCGACTACGGCATGGGCAATCTGCGCTCGGTGTCGCAGGCCGTGCTGCACGTGGCGCGGGGCAGCGGTGTTGACGTCGTCGTCACGCGGCGGCCCGAAGACGTCTACGCTGCCGACCGCGTCGTGCTGCCGGGCCAGGGCGCCATGCGCGACTGCATGCGCGAGCTGCACGACTCTGGCCTGAAAGCTGCTGTGCTCCACGCCGCTGCGAACAAGCCGCTGATGGGCGTGTGCGTGGGCATGCAGATGCTGCTGGACCACAGCGAAGAGCAAGATACGCCTGGACTGGGGCTGATCGCTGGCCGCGTGCGCCGCTTTCAGCTGGCTGGCCAGTTGCAACCCGACGGCAGCCGCTACAAGGTGCCGCAGATGGGTTGGAACCGCGTGCGGCAGAGGCCTCACCCGATCTGGGCCGGCGTGGCTGACGACAGCTGGTTCTATTTCGTGCATAGCTTCTACGCCGAACCTGCCGATCGGGCGGACAGCGTGGGTCAAACCGACTACGGCGCGAGCTTTACCTGCGCTCTGGCGCGCGATAACATTTTCGCTACGCAGTTCCATCCCGAAAAAAGTGCCGATCAGGGCCTCGCGCTGTACCGCAATTTCCTGCACTGGCGGCCCTGAGCCATCGCTTTGCTGACGCTGCTGCGTAGTTCCCCGTTTTCCATCTTGCAACCCCCAACTTCCGACTGCCCAGCTATGCTGCTGATACCGGCCATCGATCTGAAAGACGGCAAATGCGTCCGCCTGCAACAGGGCGACATGAATGTCTCCACCACGTTTGGCGAGGATCCTGCCGCCATGGCCCAGCGCTGGCTGGATGCTGGTGCGCGGCGCCTGCACCTGGTTGACTTGAACGGTGCCTTTGCGGGCAAGCCGGTCAACGAAGCGGCGATCAAGTCGATCTTGCGCGTGGTGGGCGACAAGATTCCCGTGCAATTGGGCGGTGGCATTCGTGATCTGGATACCATCGAACGCTACCTGGACGACGGCATCAGCTACGTGATCATTGGCACGGCCGCAGTCAAAAGTCCCGGTTTCCTGCACGACGCCTGCAGCGCATTCGGCGGTCACATCATCGTTGGGCTGGATGCCAAAGACGGCAAGGTCGCCACCGATGGCTGGAGCAAGTTGACTGGCCACGAGGTCATCGACCTGGCTCAGAAGTTCCAGGATTACGGCGTCGAGGGCGTGATCTACACCGACATCGGCCGCGACGGCATGCTCACCGGCATCAACATCGATGCCACCGTGAAGCTGGCAAAGGCGCTAACGATTCCCGTTTTTGCATCGGGCGGTTTGTCGAATCTGGCCGACATCGAACGCCTGTGCGCCGTGGCATCTGACGGGATTGAAGGCGTCATCTGCGGCCGCAGCATTTACACCGGTGCGCTGGACTTCGCTGCCGGCCAGACCTTGGCCGACAGTCTCGCGTCGACCTGAATGTGGGTTGAATTTACCGGCTGAGCACCGCGCAAAGCAAAAAGGCCGACGCTGGAAGCGTCGGCCTTTTTGCTTTGACTCAGGCGCAGGAGTAAAGGGTAAAGATCAGGCGTGGAGCTTGATGATGCTTCGTACCTGCTGACGACGGCGTCGTGCAGCGGCACCGGCGACAGCCGCCAGACCCAGACCCATCAGCGCGTAAGTGCCGGGTTCCGGTACGACAGTGGTAACTGGCAGGAAGCCTCGAATCTCACCACCAGCGTAGGTGCCAGGTGTGTCGATGTTCACGTAGGCCTTGCCAGCGGCAGCTCCGCCGAGCAGCGTGCTGAAGGCTGCTGGTGCCAGCGTAAAGGTGCTGGTGTAGAAGCCGGTCGATGCGGCAGGAAACGACGTGAAATTCAGCGCCACTCCCGAACTGCCGGTCAGTGGCACCGCCGTGCAGCAATGGATATGGCCAAACGGTGATGAGGTGGCCAAGCCCTGGAAGCTGAGTTGCACCGCCACCGTGAAGCTGCATCGTCGAACGTGACGATCGCAGCGCCTGTGGCATTTGAGGTGGGTACCGGTTCACCGGCATTTGACAGCCCTGTAAAGAAAACAGTTACCGCTGCGCTGGCCGGTGCGGCAACTGCGAGAGCGATGGTTGCGGCTGCAGCCTGGAAAGCGAGCTTGAAAACAGGCATGTCGACTCCAAAAAAACTGCTGCAGGAACGCAGGACACCCGGGTATCCGACCCGGTCCTCAAAAGCACGCGCTGGCCGCCGCTGACCCCTCGACTCGGGGGTCGGGTGTTTGAGCCTGGATAATGCGGCCCATGCTCGCCAAACGCATCATTCCCTGCCTTGACGTCACCGGTGGCCGTGTCGTCAAAGGTGTCAACTTCATCGAACTGCGCGACGCTGGCGATCCGGTCGAGATTGCGGCCCGCTACAACGAGCAGGGTGCCGACGAACTGACATTCCTCGACATCACTGCCACCAGCGATGGCCGTGACCTCATCTTGCACATCATCGAAGCTGTGGCTTCGCAGGTCTTCATACCGCTGACCGTGGGCGGCGGCGTGCGCAGCGTGGACGATGTGCGGCGTTTGTTGAATGCCGGCGCCGACAAGGTCAGCTTTAATTCCGCAGCCGTCGCCAACCCGCAGGTCATTCGTGATGCCTCATACAAGTACGGCGCGCAATGCATCGTGGTGGCCATCGACGCCAAAGAGCGCAAAGGTGAGGAGCTGCTTGCACGCGGCCCGGGCTGGGACGTCTATACCCACGGTGGACGCAAGAGCACCGGTCTGGATGCCGTGGCTTGGGCCAAGCAGATGGTCGAGCACGGTGCTGGTGAGATCTTGTTGACCAGCATGGACCGCGACGGCACCAAGATCGGCTTCAACTTGCCGCTGACCCGCGCGGTGAGCGATGCCGTTCCGGTGCCGGTCATCGCTTCGGGCGGCGTTGGTGCGCTCGAACATCTTTCTGAGGGCATCCGCATTGGCGGAGCCGACGCGGTGCTGGCTGCCAGCATCTTCCACTACGGCGAGTTCACAGTCGCCCAAGCCAAGGCGCTGATGGCGCGCGACGGCATACCGGTACGACTCTGATGCCACGGCAAGTTCCCTTGAAGAATGAGGTTCGCCTGATCGGTGGCAGCCTGCGGCGAAGCAAGCTGCCTGTTACCGACACCCCCGGTCTGCGACCCACACCCGACCGTGTGCGCGAAACGCTTTTCAACTGGCTGGGTCAGGACTTGGGCGGATGGCGGGTGCTGGACGCTTTCGCAGGCAGCGGAGCTCTGGGTTTCGAGTCGGCTTCGCGCGGTGCAGCCGAAGTGGTGCTCGTCGAGCATGACTCGCGACTGGTCGCCAGCTTGCGGCAGTCGCAGCAGCGCTTGGCCATCACCGCGATGCGCATCGAGCGCGCAGATGCAATGTCCTGGATGGCCCGCAGTGCACCCTCGCGCTTCGAGTTGGTCTTCGTCGATCCGCCTTTTGATGCGGATATCTCCGTGCCGGCGGCTGCGCTGGCGGCCCCGCTGGTGGTTGAAGGCGGGTTTCTCTACGTCGAGTCGGGTGAGCCTTTCGCAGAGCCGCCAGTTGGCTTCACATTGCACCGCACGCTGCGTGCGGGCGCGGTGCACGCCATGTTGTTCCAGCGCGGCTTGGGCACCATTTAGGCACCACTACACTGCATCGCTGCGCTGCCTGCGCAAACAGGTGAGCACTTTCTATCCGTTCATCGACAGCGCCCGGAGAACCCATCGTGACACTGAAAGCCCCGCTGACCGCCGTCTATCCGGGTACCTTCGACCCGATGACGCTGGGCCACGAGGATCTGATGCGTCGGGCCTCGAAGCTTTTTGATCGCTTGATCCTGGCGGTTGCAGCCGGGCATCACAAGCGCACGATGTTCACGCTCGCCGAGCGCCTTGAGATCGCCATCGAGATTGCAGCGCCGTACGAGAATATTGAGGTCACCCCTTTTCGCGGTCTTTTGCGCGACTTCGTCGTCGAGAGCGGCGGCAAGGTCGTGATTCGTGGATTGCGAGCGGTCAGCGATTTCGACTACGAGTTCCAGATGGCCGGCATGAACCGGCAGTTGATGCCAGACGTCGAAACCGTGTTCATGACGCCCAGCGACCAGTATCAGTTTGTCAGTGCCACCTTCGTGCGCGAAATCGCCACGCTCGGCGGCGACGTTTCCAAGTTCGTGGCCCCTTCGGTGCTGCGTCGCCTGCAACAGCGTGTGGCTCAAACCGCAAGCTGACTACGGCAAGTGAGATAGCAAGAGCGAAGGCAAGGGCGACAGCGATGGCACTTTGGATCACCGATGAATGCATCAACTGCGATGTTTGCGAGCCCGAGTGCCCGAACCAGGCCATCTACATGGGCCAGGAGATTTACGAGATCGACCCGCTGCGCTGCACCGAGTGCAAGGGTCACTTTGACGAGCCGCAGTGCGTACAGGTCTGCCCGGTCGAGTGCATACCGGTCAATCCTTCGTATGTCGAGACCCCGGAACAACTGCTTGCCAAGTACCGGCATCTGCAAGCGTCGGCTGCTTCTGCTTCTGCTGCCTTGCCTGTTGACGCTTCGTCTGGGACTGCGCCCCCGGCTTGAGTTCGCGCTGAGTTTTTACCGTCGGTTTGGCATCCGCCTTTGCCTGCGCATTGGGTTGGATGTGCACAAAGCCGCTCAATCCGCTGTGGCGTTCAGTGCGGTCACGCCGCTGTTGCTCGCGCTCGATGGCCTGCGCTTGCAACTTCTCGCGTGCCGCATGCGACTTCGCCTCATCGATGTCCGCAGCCGGCCGCGCGGTGGGCATCTCAACAGCCTTGCCCTGCAGGCACGGCACGTCTGAGTAAGAACGTCCGTCGGCTCCGCAGCGCCAGACCGACTGCCCTTGAGCCAGGACCCATGCCGGTGCCATCGCCAGCAGGCCGATGAAGAAAGCGCTTTTCATCTTGATGCTCCTGGAGGTGTGTCGACGTTTGTCTTTGGCTGATCAGGCGCAGCCGGTGATTCGGTCTTGTCAGTCCCCGCACTGACGGGCATCGTTGCAGGGCTCGGCGGCTTGGGGCGTGCAGGCTGCGCGTGAATCAAGGCCAGCGCTGCATCCATGTCGCCAGCCAATAGCTTGTCGATGGCTTTCAGTGAGCGTTCACTGACGATGTCGATCGCTTCGCGGTGCTCGGCGGAAGGCTTCTTCAGCACATAGTTCGCGACTTCAGACTTCACGCCCGGATGGCCAATGCCCAGGCGCAGCCGCCAGAAGTCCTGAGTGCCTAGCAGGCCCTGGATGTCCTTCAGGCCGTTGTGACCTGCGGCGCTGCCGCCGAACTTCAGCTTCGCCTGCCCGGGAAGCAGGTCGAGTTCGTCGTGCACGACCAAGATCTCGTGCGGCTCGATCTTGAAGAAGCGCGCGAGCGGCGCAACCGAGGCACCCGAGCGGTTCATGTAGGTCATGGGTTGCAAGAGCCAAACAGGACCGCGGTCTGTGTTCGCGCGTGCCATCAGGCCTTGGTAGGCGCGCTCGGGTGCCAGTCGCGCGCCCAAGTCAGCGGCCAGGCTGTCGATCCACCAGAAGCCCGCGTTGTGGCGCGTGGCTTCGTATTCGGGTCCTGGATTGCCCAGTCCGACGAAGAGCTTGATCATGAAGGGCTCGTACCAGCACGTCGCTGGGGCATCAACAAGGTAGGCAGCTTGCACAACATGGTGCGAATTATGGGAGCCGCCCAAAGCAAACAGGCCCCACCGAAGTGAGGCCTGTCAGGGGCATACCGATGGGGGATGAGCCGCCCAATCGGCTTACTTGGCGTTTTGCTTTTCGCTCTTCTTGGGCTTGGAACCCTTGCCTTTTTCGGGCGCGACCACGGCAACCACGGGTGCCTCTTCTTCGATCCTGGGCATCGTCACGGCGACGATTACCGGGTTCTGCGTGCCATGCTTGACGGCCTTGATGCCTTCCGGCAACTTCAGGTCGCTGGCGTGCAGGCTTTGATTCTTCGTCAGGGCGGACAGGTCGATCATCACGAACTCAGGCAGCTGCGAAGCCAGGCATTCGATCTCGAGTTCCAGCGCCACGTGGCTGATCAAGCTCTTGTCGGTTTTGACGGCCGGTGAGTTCTCTTCACCGCTGAAGTGCAGGGGCACCTTCTTGCGGATCTTGGTGGTCTCGTCAACGCGCTGGAAGTCAATGTGCAGCACGATCGGCTTCCAGGCGTGCATCTGGAAGTCGCGCAGCAGAACCTTCTGGGTCTTGCCAGCCAGATCCATTTCCAGGATGGACGAGTGGAAAGCTTCCTTCTTCAGTGCGAAGAACAGAGCGTTGTGATCGAGTTCGATCATTGCTGGCGTACCGGCTCCATAAACGATGCCAGGCACCTTGGCCGCGTGGCGCAGGCGGCGGCTCGCTCCGGTCCCCTGCAGCGTACGCTCGAAAGCTGTGAATTTCATAATGACTCCAAATGGGTCGATGTGGACAGAGCACCCGCGACCAAGTGCTCAAAAAACAGCAGCCCGAAGGCTGCTACGGAAGCCGTCTACCTTGCGGTTTACGGCTGAAACGTTTCACCTGCCGCATCGAGGCGTGCGCAGGCCAAGCACTTAGAAATTGCTGTTTTGTTCAGCAAACAATGAAGTCACTGACTCGCCGTCGCTGATCCGGCGGATCGTTTCAGCGAACAAGAAGGCAACCGACAGTTGACGAATCTTGGGGCATGCCATGGCAGCGGCCGACAAGGGAATGGTGTTGGTGATGACGACTTCGTCGATCTGCGAAGCGGAAATTCGGTCGATTGCCGGGCCCGAGAACTCCGGGTGCGTACAGTAGGCGTAGACGCTCATGGCACCGCGCTGCTTCAGCACTTCAGCGGCTTTCACCAACGTGCCTGCCGTGTCGATCATGTCGTCCATGATCACGCAGTTGCGGCCTTCGATTTCGCCGATCACGTGCATCACCTCGGACACGCCCGCAGCCGGACGGCGTTTGTCGATGATGGCGAGATCGCATCCAAGCTGCTTTGCCAATGCGCGCGCACGGACCACGCCGCCAACGTCAGGCGAAATGACGACGAGGTTGGGGTAGGACTTGCTCTTCAAGTCGGACAACAACACTGGGCTGGCGTAGATGTTGTCAACGGGAATATCGAAGAAACCCTGGATCTGGTCAGCGTGCAGATCCATGGTGAGTAGACGTTCTACCCCCACGGTTTCGAGCATGTTGGCAACGACCTTGGCGCTGATGGGTACCCGCATGCTGCGCGGCCGACGATCCATGCGGGCATAGCCGAAATAAGGAATCACCGCGGTGATGCGGCGCGCACTGGCGCGCTTCAAGGCATCGACCATGATGAATAGTTCCATCAGGTTTTCATTGGTCGGCGTGCAGGTTGGTTGCACCACGAACACGTCGCGGGCGCGAACGTTTTGCAGGATCTCGACCGTGACTTCCCCGTCCGAGAAGCGGCTGACGTCAGCCTTGCCGAGTTCGACGCCCAGATGGGTGGCCATTTCTTGCGCCAGCACCCTGTTGGCATTTCCGGTAAACAGCACGGTATTGAACAGCACGTTCGATGCTCCGGGTGAGGTTGATACCGGTATGGAAAAAGCCTGTTTGTCGAATGACGGCTTCACGAGCAGATTTGGCAGGGGAGGAAGGACTCGAACCCTCGCATGTCGGAATCAAAATCCGATGCCTTGACCAACTTGGCGACTCCCCTACACGGGTTCCAGCCGAAAGCTGAAACCTACAAACTGTTCTAGTTGACCCAATCCCGCAAAGGATGTTCGGTCAGACTTTGGCAGATCCGACCGGCCCAACCCGTAGGAATCGCTTCCGCCGGAAATGTCGCCGAAGGCTGATCGGACATTCCAACTCTTGCAAAGACTGCACTGCCCGAACCTGTCATGCGGCTGTTGCCGAATCGGGCCTGTAACCACTGTGCGGCTTGCGCCACCTCAGGGCAACGATCTTCCGCTGGGATTTGCAGATCGTTTCTTCCGAAACCATGCTGCCAATCTTGCGGCAGACCTGAATCAGGTGAATCTGCTGCCTCTTCAAGAGAGCCCGCAACTATAACAGGCTTTGTATTGCGGACCAGCAAAGGGTGCTCGAAGATTTCTCGGGTGGGCAGGTTGGCTGCAGGCTTCAGCACCGCGTATTGAGCTGTCGTGCAGCGCAAAGGTCGCTGGATTTCGCCAATGCCTTCCACGAAGGCGTTTTGGCCATTGACGAAAAACGGCACGTCAGCACCTAAGGGCAAGGCAAGGCGCGCCAGGCGTTCGCGAGACCAGTTCAAGCCCCACAAGCGGTTCAGCGCCAGCAGGGTGCTGGCCGCATCGGAGCTGCCCCCGCCCATTCCGGCACCCCAGGGCACCAGTTTGTCGATGTGGATGTCGGCACCGCGCTGCGTACCGCTGGCCAGTTGCAGCGCGCGAGCCGCTCTGAGGCATAAATCGTCTTCAGGCAAGGCGGGACCCAGATCGTGGCGCTGCAGCGTGCCGTCCGAGCGCAACTCGAAGTGCAAGGTGTCGCGCCAGTCGATCAGCACAAAGGGCGACTGCAGCAAGTGGTAGCCGTCAGCACGCCTGCCAATGATGTGCAGGAACAAGTTCAACTTTGCCGGTGCTGGCACGTCGTAAAGGGCATTCAAGCTCATGGCAGTGGTTCATCCAACCTGACGCGCACGCTGACCGCGGGCGCAGCCGCGCGGGTGGCTTCAATCAGGCCCTCACTTTTGCGAGCCAGTTGCACGCGCCAGCCCATTTGTTCGAAGCCGGTGTCGAATGTCTTGTGGGGACTGCCCGGCCAGGGGCGGCCACTGAGCCAGTCGGCGAGGGCGGCCAATGGCAGGGGCTCGCCAAGGGTCTGCCTGGACAGGTCATCAAGACTTTCGAATCGCTGCTCTCCGGATGCGGTGCTCAACGTCGCGGCATCGCCTGCCCACTGCGCAGTAACCAGTCGAGTGCCTAGCGGCGAATTCAATCGCAACTCGCCCTGTGAGGATTGCACGCCGCCGGCCCGCAGTTCGAAGCCCGCGCTCATGCTTTGCGCGATCTGCACCGGGCTGGCATCGACCCGAACGCTGATACGGCCGGATATCCACTGCGATTCGCCGTCCGGCAGCGACGATGTGCTCGCGCACGAGGCCACAAGCAGCGCCAAAAGCAGCGCAGGAATCAGTGCGGAAAGTTGGACAGACCGCGCTGCAACAGGCCGTGAGTCGATCACAAATCGATGCGCAGCCGTGCGAGGGTTTCGCGCAGCACGTCGTTGCTTGCGTCGCGAATGCGTGCTTCGCCCCAGATGCGGCGCGCTTCATCTCGCATGCCTGCCGACCACAGCACCTCGCCCAGGTGGGCAGCGATCTCGGTGTCGGGCCGTGCGGCGTAGGCGCTGCGCAGCAATCGGATGGCTTCTTCACCGTTGCCCAGACGGTACTCGACCCAGCCCAAGCTGTCGGTGATGAAGGGGTCGCCGGGTGCCAGCTCCAGAGCGCGTTTGATCAACTCGCGGGCCTCGGGCAAGCGCAGTTTCCGATCGGCCAGCGAGTAGCCCAGCGCGTTGTACGCGTGCGCGTTGTCGGGCTTGATGGCGATCACGCGACGCAGCAAGACTTCCATCTCGTCGAGCCGGTCGAGTTTCTCGGCCATCATCGCTTGCTCGTATAGCAGGTCCGAGTCGTTGGGGAAACGTTCGGCCGCTGCGCGCAGTGTGGCGAAGGCGTCGCCCCAGCGCTTGCCCACGCGCAGCAGCGCGGCTTCTGCGACCAGCTTGGCGCGCGCGTCGTCTGCGCGCCTTTCGGGAACGCTGCGGATCAGCTGGAGCCCCTGCGCCAGTTGCCCCTGACGCGCCAGAATCGACGCCCGGCGGGTTTGAACTTCGAGCGCGCGCTGCGGGTCCTTCACCTGCGCCAGCCACTTTTCTGCTGCACTGAAGTCGCCCCGTTGCTCGGCTGAGTGCGCCAGCATCAACCAGGCTTGCAGCAGGCCCTGCTCAGGGCGCGGCGCTTCGGTGTCCGCGTCCCCGTCATCTTCATCGGCATTGGCCGCCGCCGCAGCGACTTTTGCAGCTCCCGTCGTCTGGCTGGGAACCTGCTTTTCCGCCAGTTCGACGTAGCGCAGCAGAGCAGCTTCGCCGGCAGCAGCTTGATTCAACTCGAGGTGCAGGGCACCGAGCGATAGAAAGGCTGCGGCCACATCCGGTTGCTGGCGCGTCATCTGACTCAACTGCGCAATGGCGTCTGCGTAGCGCTGCGCCGCGGTGAGCACCCGCACATAGGTCATGCGCAGACTGGCTTCTGCCTTGGATTGCGCCAGGTAGGCCTTCACCAGTTTTTCGGATTCGGGCTTCTCGCGCATCAGCTCGAGCGCCAGAAGCGCTGGGCCCGGCGCGCTCGCGTCCAGCGCCTGCGCTTCAGAAGTCAACGCCAGAGCGCGGTCGAAGTCGCGGGCTTCGAGCCAGGCTCGGCCTTGTGCGGTGCGGCTGGCAATGGCCGTGGCGCCCGTGCCGCTGCGATAAGGCTTGAGCACGTCTTCCAGAGTCTGTGCCAAGCCCCTGGAATCGCTGGAGCGTTGCAGCAGGCGCGGCAATGCAGATATGAGATCGGGCAGTTCGGCAGCAGGCGTTTGCGCCAGAAGCTGCTTCAAGGGCTCGGCCACGCTGCCATGGCGGTTCAAAAGCACAAGGATCTGCAATTGCAGGCGCAGCGCGTCCATGGACTTCGGACTGGCTGCGCGCCAGGCGCGGGTCGCCGCCAGTGCCTGATCCCCGGCGCGCGACTGCAGCGCGATGTCGACCGCCCGGCGGAACAGCGCATCGTCTTTGGTGCGCCGCGCTGCGTCGAGGATCAGCTCGTAAGCGCTGCTGGTTTCGCCCGAGTTCAAGGCCATCTCGGCGATCAGCAACTGATACAGCAGGCGGTCGTCGAGCGCGGAATTGGCTGGAACCGTGGCAGCGCTGGACTTGGTCGGCACCGCCGTCGTGGGTGAAGCTGGTTTTGACGGCTGCGCGTGCGCAGCGACGGTCAACAGGCCTGCGCCAGCCAGCACACAGGCCAGACTTCGCAACCGATGCAAAGCCTTTGATGCAAGCCGTGACGCGGCGCTGGAGAGCTTGGTCGGGCCAGCAGCGGCCGAATGGGCGGCAGGCAGGGTCAGCTTGGGCAACGGGGCGGGCCGGATACAGCAGTCGGACATCGGGATTCCCACGGCATCGCTGGGCCCCCGGGCTGCTGCTGCGCAGCGGCCACCCCCCGCAGGGGTCAAGGAAGCTTGGGGCAGCCCTGCTAGTCCTTCGGATCATTCTCACATAATGGGAACCCCCAAGACGGGGTTGCGCCCAGCCTGCCCGCGGCAGAGGTCACGGTGCCCTGCGAAGCCGGTTCACCTTGAGGGTTCATGCCTGAATTGCCCGAAGTCGAGGTCACTCGGCGTGGAATCGCCGCACCTTTGCGGGGTGCCCGCGTGCAAGCTTTGCGCATGGGCAAGCCCCTGCGTTGGCCGCTGGGGTGCGAGCCTGAACGCGTACTCGGGATGCGCGTAGGCGAGGTGCTGCGCCGCGGCAAGTATTTGTGGCTTCCTCTGCACCAAGGCTCAGAAGCCATCGAGTCTGGCGGATTGCTGTTGCATCTGGGCATGTCCGGTTCGCTGTCGATGCTGACCGGTGATGCGTCTGTCTGGGCTGCGCGTGGGCTCCACGATCATTTCGAACTTCAGACCGACCGCGGCACACTGCGGCTGAACGATCCGCGTCGGTTTGGAGCCGTTGTGTGGTCGCCCGGCATGGCGATGCCGCCCGCCGCAACTTTGTTGCAGCGCTTGGGTCCGGAACCCTTTGACCCGGCGCTGACACCAGCGCGTTTTCACGCGGTTTTGCAGACTCGGCGTTCGCCCGTCAAGGTGGTGCTGCTCTCCGGCGAAGCGGTCGTCGGGGCGGGCAACATCTACGCCTGCGAGGCCTTGTTTCAGTCGGGCATACACCCCGCCTTGCGCGCAGACCGCATCAGCCGACCGCGTGCAGAGAAGTTGCTGGCCGCTGTGCGCAGCACCTTGGGGCGGGCCCTGGAGTTGGGCGGCTCGACGCTGCGCGACTTCACAGACGCACACGGTGTCAGCGGCGCTTATCAGGCACACGCCGGCGTTTACGGACGCGAGGGCAAGCCTTGCGTGCGGTGTGGCGCTCTCGTGCGGCGTGTGGTGCAGGCCCAGCGTTCGACGTTTTTCTGCGCGGGCTGTCAGCGGCGGTAGGTGCGTCGCTTGCACGCGACTGAGCCGCGAAACCAGGTTACTTCTGGCTCACGGGCGCGGTTTGGGCGACGTGGGGCTGCGCTAGCATGCCCAGCACATGTCCCCTTCCGCCACTTCAACCGATAGCTTGCACGGTCAGCTCGACGCCCTGGCGGCGTGGCGCAAGGTGCTGGCAGCCCGCGTTTCTGGGCTGTCAGAAGTGCTGCAGGAACACGAGTTGCTCGACGACACCGACCGCGCGGTGATTGCCGCGCTGCGCGAACGCCTGGCTTCGGACAAGCTGGTGCTGGCCTTCGTGGCCGAGTTCTCGCGCGGCAAGTCAGAGTTGATCAACGCGATTTTTTTTGCCGATACGGGCCAGCGCGTGCTGCCGGCCACACCCGGACGCACGACCATGTGCCCGGTGGAGTTGCGCCACGACGCTTACCTCTCGCCCAGGCTGTCTCTGTTGCCCATCGAGACCCGTTTGCACGGGCTGACCTTGGGCGAGTTGCGGAGCCAGGAAGGCGCTTGGCAGCACCTTGAGTTGGATCCTGGCAACAGCGACACCTTGGTGCGCGCGCTGGGTGCTGTTACCCGTGTGCAGCGGGTGGACGTGGCGCGAGCCAAGGCGCTGGGTTTTTGGAGCGAAGAAAAGCCCGACGACAACCCGCCGCTAGCGCAGGACGGCAGCGTGGAGGTGCCGGCGTGGCGGCACGCGGTCATCAACTATCCGCACCCGCTGCTGCAGCGCGGTTTGGTGGTCATCGACACCCCGGGTCTGAATGCTGTAGGTGCCGAACCCGAGTTGACGCTGGGTCTGCTGCCTTCTGCCCACGCCGTGGTGTTTTTGCTGGCGGCCGACACGGGCGTGACGCGTTCTGACCTGGCCATCTGGCGCGAACATCTCGCGCAGGCGCAGCAGGAACGATTTGTGGTGTTGAACAAGATCGACACCCTGGATGATCCACTGGCTTCGGCTGACGAGGTGGCCCAGCAGATCGCGCAACAGTGCGAAACCGCTGCCCAGACGCTGGGTGTGTCGCCTTCGCGAGTGTTTGCGGTGTCGGCACGCGCCGCGCTTGCGGCCCGTGTGGCACCGCCGGGCGTTGCGCAGAACGCCTGCGCAACGCAAGCGCAGGCTCGACTGAGCTTGCTCGAGCGTGCATTGACCGACGAGTTGCTGCCGCGACGCCAGAGTTTGCTTTTGCAGGCCAGTGTGGGCGTAGTTGAGCAACTTCAGGCTGCCGCACTGCGCCGCCTGGCAGACCGCCGACGCCAGCATGCCGAGCAGCTGCTTGAACTGCGCGGCCTGCGCGGCAAGAGCGGCGGCAAGCTGCGGCTGATGGTGCAGCGGCTGGAGGTCGAGGTGGCCGACTTCGAGCAATGCGCGACGCGCCTGGGCGCCCTGCGCACCGTGCAGGCTCGCATCCAGAAGCGGGTGTTGAGTGAGTTGTCCAGCGATATGTTGCGCATGGAGGTTGGGGCGATGCAGTCGGCCCTGGGCGCATGGCCTTTCAAGCTGGGCGCTCGCTCGGCGTTCGACACCCTGATGACGCGCTTGCATGCCGCGGTGACGCAATCGCTGGCGCAAACGACCGAGTTGCGGCAGATGTTGGAAGCCAGCTTTCGACAACTGAACACCGACTTCGGGTTCGGCCTGACGCTCAACCCGCCACCCGGCCTGCAGTCGACCTTGGACGAACTGACCCGCATCGACCGCAACTACAGCCAGTACATGGGTGTGGCGCAGTCGTGGCGGTTGGCTACGCCGGGCTACATGGAGCAGTTCAGGCGCATGTTGCTGTCCAAGTTGCGGGTGATTTTCGAAAGCGCCGCCAGCGAGCTGGAGCTCTGGAGCAAAAAGGCCCTGAGTCAGGTGGACGTGCAATTGCGCGACCGCCGGCGCGGATTCACGCGGCGGCGCGAGGCGCTGTTGCGTGTGCAGTCGGCTGCGGGCGAGTTGGAGCAGCGCATCAGCGAAGTGCAGGCGCTGGATGACCAGGTCGACTGGATCCAGCAAAAAGTGGCGACGAGTGCCACCTCGGCCCTGGGCGAAGCCCGTCGTCTGGCGGCGCACGCGGCAGCCGACCCGCTGACCCAAGCGCTGCGCCAGGACGCCGCTTGACCTTGCCGGGGGATGCGCCGAAGGACGCGCCAGGTGCCGCAATTGCCGCCCGGGTGGTGGCTTGGCAGCGTGTGCATGGCCGCCATGGGCTGCCTTGGCAAGGCACGCGCGACCCTTATCGCGTGTGGCTGTCTGAGGTGATGCTGCAGCAGACGCAGGTCAGCACGGTGCTGGACTACTACCCGCGCTTCCTGTTGCGATTTCCTGATGTGCAGGTGCTGGCTGCTGCTTCATTGGACGATGTGTTTGGCCTGTGGAGCGGCCTGGGTTACTACAACCGTGCGCGCAATCTTCACCGCTGCGCGCAGGCTGTGGTGGCCGAGCACGGCGGCACATTTCCTGCCAGCAGCGTGAGCCTGCAGACTTTGCCCGGCATCGGGCGTTCTACGGCCGCGGCCATCGCGGCTTTCTGTTTTGGCGAGCGCGCGGCGATCCTGGACGGCAACGTGAAGCGGGTGCTGGCCCGCGTCTTGGGTTTCGATGGCGACCTGATGCGCGCGCCCGAAGTGAAACGCTTGTGGGCCTTGGCCGACGCGCTGCTGCCCGAACGCGATGTGGACGTCTACACGCAAGGCCTGATGGACCTGGGTGCCACCGTGTGCGCGGTACGCAAGCCCGAGTGCCAGCGTTGTCCGCTGGCACTCGATTGCCAGGCCCGCATCAGCGGCCGCCCGCAGGACTTCCCCGTAAAGAGCCGACGCCGCAAGCGCAGCGTGCGAAACAACGCCTTGTTGTGGCTGCAACAGGGTGCCCAGGTCTATCTGGTGCAGCGGCCTGCGAAAGGGGTATGGGCTGGTCTTTGGAGCCTGCCGGAGTTCGAGACCAATGAGGCCTTGACCGCTCTCGCCGCCACCTTGCCGGGGCAGGGCGAGTGGCTCACACCCATTCAACACGCCTTGACGCATTTCGAGTGGACGCTGCACACCCTGGCGTGGCGGTGGCCTGCTGGGGTGGCCGAGTCGGGTGTTGCAATGCCCGCTTCTACGGCGCTGGACGGCCAGACCGCATTGCCGGGTCAGTGGTGGTCACTGGATCAGGCCTTGGCCTTGGGCTTGCCGGCACCGGTGCGCAAGCTGCTGACGCGTGAGGCTGATCTGTTCGGTTGAAGTTCTCCGCCGGTAGCGGAGATGCTTACGGTCAGCCGATGACCACTTTTTTGTCGCGCAGGAAGCCGTCCACCAGCGACAGGCGGATCACGGGGTCGTCCAGCTCCATCAGCTTTTGCTTGGCCGGCAGCGGAATCGGCAGCAGCTCGCACCAGCGGTTGGCCACCCAGCCGGCGTCATCCAGCCGATAAGGCGGCGCAGAGGGCAGTTGGTCTTGCTCGCGCAGCTTGCGGATGGCCTCACCCAGGGCGTGGACAGTTTGCA
>Ga0105046_10003409_pt1 | contig 25215 bp, 16 predicted proteins | sample MAT03_FD_78385 | JGI IMG/M metagenome (GOLD analysis project Ga0105046, IMG submission 78385) | Freshwater microbial communities from Lake Fryxell liftoff mats and glacier meltwater in Antarctica - MAT-03 (megahit assembly) | ecosystem: Environmental > Aquatic > Freshwater > Ice > Liftoff...
AACCAAAGCGGCGGTAAAGCGCCGCACTCCAAAGGGCTGGCTGGCCATCGCGAGAAGCTGAATTGCCCGACCATTACTTGGTAAATCAGTTTCCGGGGGAGAAGAAAAGGTGGGGAGAAGAAAAGGTGTCAGGAACCTTTATTCGCCTACTTCTCCTTTTGCTTTGCTGGGCACCCGCGCGGACGGAATGGGCTTTCCAAGCCCAACTTCTTCGCCACTTGCTCGGCCCAGGCTTCTCGGACGAACGGCCGAACGCGTAGCACGCTGGTTCGCACTTGCTTCAACTTCGCGTCGGTTTGCGGCTGATTCACCATCTTTACGCGCAATCAAAGGTGTCAGGAACCTTTGATGTCAAAAGTCGCCTATCAAAGGTTCCTGACACCTTTAATTTTCCACCCCGCGAGAGGTATATTCTATTGCGCGCGGCCTCGGGTCGCGCTTCACCGCCATTCTCCGCTCGTTTGCTCAAGACGAGACTCGGCCGTTCGCGTCGGTCCTGACCGAGGAACAGATCCAGGCGGCGGCCACGGCCGAAGGGGTCTCGTTCGGCCGCGGCCTTCGGGATGTCTTCACGACAGCCATCACGCTTTGGGCGTTTGTCGGCCAGTTCGTGGGCGGACACAAAACCTGCGTCACCGCCGTGGCGCGCGTCATCGTCTTGTTGGTGGCGATGGGCCGCGAACCCTGCTCCGCCGCCTGACGTATTAAGTGGGAACCGAACTCGACGATCAAGCCCCGGCCGAGTGGCGTTGGCTCAATCGTCGCGTGCGGCTCGTCGATGCCACGATGGTGAAGTGGGGCTCACCGCCCGAAATGGCCTCGCCCGCCGATCTCGAACAAATTGAAACCCATCCCCCTTCTATCCAGTATCATATGCATGGCTCCTCTACCGTCGTTTGAACGAGGGGCACGGGTTCTTTTCGGAGTGTTATCTTCATGATTTTCTCACGAATCGGTTTGCTTGGTCTGTTTGCCGCTCTCCTCATCCCGGCCTTTTCGTCAGCGGTCGAACCGCTGGTGACCGACAGACTCAACAAGAAGATCGAAGGCGTCGCCTTCACGAGTCTCGACGGCACGCCGGTGGCGCTGCAGACGCTTGCCGATCGCAAGGCCATCGTCGTCGTTTTCCTTTCCTTCGAATGCCCGGTTTCGAACAGCTATGCCACCCCCCTGGCCGAGATGCACAAAGCCTATACCGACAAGGGGGTTGCGTTCGTCGCGGTCAGTACCAGCGATGATCTCGCGGAAGTGAAGAAGCAGGCGGCCGAGTTCAAGATCCCGTTCCCGATCTACGTTGATCCCAAGTTGGAAGTGACCGACGCGTTCAAGGCCTCGGCCACGCCGGAGGCATTTGTTCTCGATCACAATTTCATCCTGCGCTATCGCGGGCGGATCGATAATGGCTGGAGCGCTCGCCTCAAGAAGAATCATTCGACAACGGAATATGATCTAAAGGCCGCCCTCGACAGCGTTCTGGCGGGCGAATACGTCAAGATCCCGGCCACGCGGCCGATCGGTTGCCCCGTGGTCGCCAAGGGCGCGATTGCCAAGAATGCCACGACGACGGTGACTTATCACAAAGAAGTCGCCCCCATTCTTCAGAACCACTGCCAGGGTTGCCATCGTCCGGGGGCGGTTGGCCCCTTCTCGCTGATGACCTTCAAGCAAGCCGTCAACTGGGCTGAGGATATTAAGTCGTACACGCAGGATCACAAGATGCCGCCCTGGAAGCCGAGCGAAGGCCCGGCGTTCCATAACGATCGCAAGTTGTCGGACGCGGACATCGAGACACTGACCGCGTGGGTCGATGGCGGCACCCCTGAGGGGAATGCGAAAGACGCTCCCAAGCCGCGTGTTTTCGTGGATGGCTGGCAACTCGGCCAACCCGATCTGATCTTGACCGTGGCCGAGGAATTCACGATTGGCGCCAGCGGCCGTGATATGTTCCGCTGCTTCGTGATGCCGACGAATCTTCAAGAGGACAAATATGTCGTCGGTTTCGAAGTCAAACCGGGCAATCAACGCGTCGTTCACCACACGCTGAATTTCTGGGATACCACGGGCCAGGGCCGCAAGATGGAAGCAGACGCGAAGGCCAAGGCTAAAGACACCGACCAGGATCACGGCCCCGGCTACTCGTCGTCGATGGGCGTCGGGTTCCGCGGCCCGGCAGGGACGTTCGGCGGCATGGGCGGCTGGGCCCCCGGCCAAATGCCACGCTTCCTGCCCAAGGGGGCTGGCTATTTCCTTCCGAAGAACGCCGATCTCGTCGTGCAGACGCACTATCACCGCGACGGCAAGGAAGAGAAGGATCGCCTGCAAATCGGCCTCTACTTCGCCAAGGAAAAGATCGACATGCCCTACCAGGCACTCGTCGTCAGCGGCTTCAGTCCCTTCCAATTCATCCCGGCCGGCAAGGGCGACTACAAGTCCAAGGGATCGGGCATCGTCAACGCCGATTGCACGATCCATTCAGTCATGCCGCACATGCATTTGCTGGGCAAGAACGTCAAGGTCACGTTGACCACCCCGGAAGGCTCGACCCGCACGCTCGTGAAGATAGACGATTGGGATTACAACTGGCAGGAAACCTACTGGTTCAAGGAACCGATCGACGTGAAGGCGGGCAGCCGGATCGAAATCGAGGCTCTCTTCGACAACAGTGAGAAGAACCCGAATAACCCACGTCACCCGCCCGGCCTCGTCTTCATCGGTGAGCAGACGACCAACGAGATGCTCTTCGGCTTCCTCGGCGCCACGACGACCGTAAAGGGCCAACGGCTGTTTGCGCGGCCGGCACTCTTGGCGGCGAAAGAGGAGAAGAAAGACGACAAGAAGGATGAGAAGAAAGATGAGAAAAAGTAAGACAAAATTTGAAGAGTGCCGCTGATTTTTTGTAATGAGCCCTGGCATGAGGTGATGGATGAACGCTGAGCTGATCGTTTCCGACCCCAAAGTCATGATGGGGAAGCCGGTCGTTAGCGGCACTCGACTAACCGTTGAGTTTCTTCTTGAGGAACTAGCAGCGGGCACTCAGGTCGAACAGTTGTTGGCGGCTCATCCTCGGCTGACGCGCGAGGCAGTCTCCGCCGCTCTCGGGTTTGCCGCTCGGGCGCTCCGTGCTGATGTCATCTATCCATTGCCCCGGCAGTCAGCATGAACTTGCTGGCAGACGAGAGCGTCGATGGTTTTGTGGTCCGCCAGCTTCGCTCTGACGGGCACGCCGTGGAAGCTATTGGTGAAACCTCACCTAGCATTTCTGACGACGAAGTGCTGGAACGAGCCGCCAGTTCGGGTCGCGTTCTCATTACGGCGGATAAAGACTTCGGGGAACTTGTATACCGTCTGGGGCGCGCCCACGCAGGCGTCGTATTGCTAAGACTTGCCGGTCTTTCGTCTCAGGGTCGATGCGACCTTGTATCTGAAGTATTTCGAAATCGAGGGGCTGAATTGTCCGGTAGTTTTACCGTAGTCGACCCGCATATCGTACGCGTGCGCCGCCTTTCGGGTCCCTGATGTTCAATCGCTCAGGATTTTTGTCCATGGATCGAAACCGTTATACCCGCCGTGAACTTCTTACCCGCTCCGGCATGGGCTTCGGTGCCCTCGGTTTGGCGGGCGTCATGGGCGATGCCGGGGCGCTCACGGCTTCGCTCAATCCGCTCGAGCCGAAGAAGCCGCAGTTCGCGGGCAAGGCGCGCCGGGTCATCCACCTGTTCATGAACGGCGGGCCCTCGCACGTTGACACGTTCGATCCCAAGCCATCACTCATGAAGTACGCCGGCAAGGCGTTGCCGACGGCCAACCTGCGGACCGAACGCAAAACCGGGGCGGCTTTCCCCTCTCCGTTTAAGTTCCAGAAGTATGGCCAATCGGGGATCGAAGTCAGCGAGATCTTCGCCCACACCGCCAAACATATTGATGACATTTGCGTCATCCGCTCGATGCACGCCGACGTACCGAATCACGAGCCATCGCTGCTCCTCATGAACTGCGGCGAGGCCCGGCTGATTCGACCCAGTTTCGGCTCCTGGCTCACCTACGGGCTCGGCAGCGAGAATCAGAATCTCCCTGGCTTTATCGCCATGTGTCCCGGCGGCTACCCGATCCAGGAATCGCAGAACTGGCAGGCCGGCTTCCTGCCCGGTGTTCATCAGGGCACCTACGTCGACACGCAGCACACCGACCTCGACAAACTCATCCAGTACATCCGCAATCGTTCGTCGAGCGATGCCGAGCAACGCCGACAACTCGATCTGCTCCGCCAATTCAACTTGAAACATCAGGAAGAACGGCCGAACGATCCGCAACTCGAATCGCGCATTCAATCGTTCGAACTCGCCTACCGAATGCAGGGCGAGGCGGCCGAAGCGTTCGATGTCAGCCGCGAACCGAAATGGGTGCTCGACGCTTACGGCCCCGGCACGCAAGCCCGGCAAATCCTCATCGCCCGCCGATTGATCGAACGCGGTGTCCGTTTCGTGCAAGTCTGGCACGGCCAAGGCCAACCGTGGGATAACCACGACGATCTGGAAGTGAACCACCGCAAACTGGCCGGCCAGTGCGACCGGGCCATTTCCGCTCTGCTGGGCGATCTCAAGCGGCTCGGCCTCTTCGAGGAAACGCTCGTCATCTGGGGCGGCGAGTTCGGCCGCACGCCCGTCGTTGAACTACCCACCGTCGGCCAGAACGCCGGCAAGATCAACGGCCGCGACCACAATCATCATGGCTTCAGCATGTGGCTGGCCGGCGGCGGTGTGAAGGGCGGCATGACCTATGGCGCGACTGACGAGTTCGGCTTCGCCGCGGTCGAGAAGAAGGTTCACGTTCACGATCTGCACGCCACCCTTTTAAAGTTGCTGGGCTTCGATCATGAGAAGTTCACCTACCGCTACGCCGGCCGCGACTTCCGCCTGACCGACGTCGAAGGCAAGGTGGTTGACGAGATCATCGCCTGAACAGGCAGCTTCGCGATTATCCGCCGTATTTCTCGAACCATGCGACCAGCCGTCGGAGGACGTCCTCCATGTGCTTGGGTTGGCGGATGCCATGCCCTTCGTTGGGGTAAATCACCATTTGCGTTGGCACTTCGCGGTCGGCGAGTGCCTGATAGAACGCCTTGCCCATTGGCAGCGGGCAGCGGCGGTCATCGCGTGCATGCAGGATGAGCGTCGGCGTCGTCACCTTGTCGGCATAGGTCAGCGGGCTATGTTTACGCATCTTTTCCGGCACCTGCCAGGGCTTGCCGTTGAACTCCCATTCCGTCCACGATTGAATGTCGCTCAAGCCCCACATCATGTTGAGGTCGGTCACCGCGTTCTGGGCGACGGCCGCGCGAAAGCGGTTGCTGTGCCCCACCAGCCAGGTCGTCATGTAGCCGCCGTAGCTTGTACCGTAGACGAACAGTCTCTTCGGATCGACGACCTCTTTCGCGATGAGATGATCGACGCCCGACATGATGTCGCGCATGTCGCCGCCGCCGAGATCGTCGCGGTCGGCATCGATGAACTTCTGGCCATAGCCCGCACTGCCGCGGAAGTTCGGTTGAAAGACAGCGTAGCCATGAGCGGCCAGAATTTCAGCCGTGAAGTTGAACGAGCGTGACGCCCGGCCATGCGGCCCGCCATGCGGGAAGACGACCAGCTTGTACGGCTTCCGCACTTTGGCTTCCGCGGGCGGCAGCGTCAGAAGGCCTTCAATGGTGTTATTGTCGCTCTTCCAGGTAACGACGCTCGTTTCACCCGGCGAGCACTCTTTAAGGTAGGCATGGCCTGCGGGTGTCAACTCCTGAATTCGTTTCTGAATCTTGTTCGACGGCTCAACGATTGTTCCCTTGCCCGATTGCGTGTCGATACGGACGACTTTGGCATCAACGCCGGTCTCCGCGTTGTAGATCAGGTGCTTGTCGTCCTCCCAGCAGTCGGTCGGCAGCGGGAACGCCGGAGGCGGCTGAGGCGCCTTGTCGGCCGTGGGGCCGTGATGATCGAAGACGATCGTCGTCTTCGGCTCGGCGGATTCGAGATCGATGATGGCAAGGTTGAAGACGTCGCGGTGTGAACCCTTGCGCGGAACGTTGAGGCACGCGAGCCGCTTGCCATCAGGCGAGAATCGGGGCGAGACATCAGGGCCGACGCCGGTCGTCAGTTGTCGGGACTTGTGGGTTTCGACATCGATCGTCCACACTTCGAAGTTGCGGTTGATGCTGAATCGCACCGCTTCGCGTTGGGTTGTACGATTGGCGTGCACGGCTATCGTCGTCCCGTCGGGCGACCACTGCGGATCGCCGTACCATACTTCATCTTTCGTCAGTCGCTCGATCCTGCTCGCCGCGAATTTCCCGGGCTTCTCATCGAGATGGGCGACCCAGATCTGGGCGGCGCCGTAGCCGGTGTAGCCTTCGCCTTGATCGGGCCGAACGATCTGGACGTCGTTGTCGATCTCCTGCTTGGTGCGTGGATCGACGCCGTTATCGGCGACAAAAACGAGCCGCTTGCCGTCGGGCGAGAATGCCGTCCGACCATAAAAGTTATCGTGGAAGACTCGGCCGTACGGCTTCTTGGAAGGGGCGAGTGGGATGGCGGGGCCGCCTGCGCTCGGGATCAGCCAGATGTCGACGGCCGCATCGGATTCGAGCGGAACCGCCGGCGTTTGCGTCCAACCGTCCGGTCGTGGCCGTTTGGAGTGAAACACGATCCACTTACCGTCAGGCGAGAAGAGCGGTGCCCGGGCATCAGGTTGGTCGGGCTCCACGGCCTTCGCTTTGTCACTGCTGCCTTCGACCGTCCAAAGGGAGTAACGCGTCTCTTTTGTGGCCGGGTCGTTCCACTGGCGGGAGTAAGCCAACCGTTGTCCGTCCGTCGAGAGCACCGCCGCCGTGGGTGCGTCGAACCGATAAAGGTCGTCGATGGCGACGAGACGTTTCTGGGCCGAGCAGGGCGTCGTCAGGAACCCGGCACAAAGCAGGACAAGGCCAGCGTGCGTTCGCATCGGTTGATTCCATCAAGGTGAGTGGGCGACTCGCGGTTCAAAATCAAAGCTGCGTGATCGCCCCATAACTCTCCGGCCGGCGGTCGCGAAAGAATTGCCAGGTGTTGCGCACCTCGCGGATCAGGTCGAGGTCCATATCGACGACGATGATATCATCCGTATCACGCTTGGCGACGGCGAGCATTTTGCCGCGCGGGTCGCAGAAGTAGCTTTGGCCATAGAACTCGCCGATCTTCCAGGGCTCTTCCGTGCCCGGTCGATTGATGGCGCCGACGAAGTACTGGTTCGCCACGGCATGCGCGGGTTGTTCGAGTTTCCAGAGATATTCGGAGAGACCCGCCACCGTGGCCGAAGGATTGAAGACAATCTCCGCCCCGTTCAGGCCGAGGCAGCGAGCGCCTTCGGGGAAGTGGCGGTCGTAGCAGATGTAGACGCCGACCTTGGCGAACTTCGTCGTGAAAACGGGATAGCCAAGGTTGCCGGGCCGGAAGTAGAACTTCTCATAAAAGCCGGGTCCGCATTGCGGGATGTGCATCTTGCGGAACTTGCCGAGATATGAACCGTCGGCGTCGATCACCGCGGCCGTGTTGTAGTAAATGCCCGGCAGGTCCTCTTCGTAGATCGGCGCGACGATGACCATACCATGCTTCTTGGCCAGTTCCATCATCAGCTTGGTCGTCGGGCCATCGGGGATGCTCTCGGTCAGCGAGTACCACTTGGTTTCCTGCTCGGCGCAGAAATAGGGGCCGTAGAACAGTTCCTGCATGCAGATGACCTGAGCGCCCCGTTTGGCCGCCTCGGCGATGAGGGCGACGTGCTTATCGATCATCGCCTTCTTGATTTTTTCGATGGGACTCGTGGCCGGTTCACAGAGTGTGGCCTGGATCAGGCCTCCGCGCACAATTCTTGCCATGAAATCTCCTCAGTGCTTCGAGGCTACTGACGTCGAAAGAAGTGGTTAATCCTATCGAAGCAAGTCCGTGCCTGTCCAGAAGTTCCTTGCGTGAATTCGCTTCCGCGGCGTTCCACTTAATTAACACCTATAAACATCTCTGAGTGCCATTGATGATGCCGTTAGAAATCCCGCATCAGCACACCGAGGTTGCGGCTCCATGAGTCGTTTTCTCGGAATCGTTACTTTATTTCAGTGGAACGATATTCTGGAATGTTACAATTACTATCGAGACCCCTGGCCTGGCCAGTGCGAATTGGCAGAACGCACGCGTGGAGAATGTTCGAGAAGCTCCCGTGTGTCGGAGAGACCTATGCGAAAGAGCAATCGCCCGCCGTCGATTACCTGCCTCTGCATTCGGAAGAGCCTATTGGTTTTCGTGTGCCTCGTGGGGGTTTGTCCGGCCGCGCTCGCTGGTGAGACACCGGCAGCGTTCGCGGTACCCAAAGAGATCCAGGCTGTGCTGACGGGGTACTGCGTGGATTGCCACGGCGCCTCCGGCAAGGGCGGTATCAGCCTGTCGAATCTAGAGACGCTCAAGCTGAATGAGCGGCTCGACACGCTGAATAAAGTCCAAGACCAACTGTTTTACCGGATGATGCCTCCGGCTTCGGCCGAGCATCCGGTCGCGAAGGAAGCGCGCGCCTTGAGCGAATGGGTTCGCGCCGAGCTGCGCCAGAACAAGGCTTCGAAACTCGACGACCGGCTGCCCTATCCCGACGCGGGAAACTATGTCGATCATGTGGTACTCTTCGATGGATCGAACCGAGATAAGCCATACACTCCATCGCGGCGCTGGCTGGTCAGCCCGCAAATCTTCCAGGAGCGCGTACTCGACGTCTTCAAGTTGGAAGGCAACGAACGAGAGCAGTTCAAGCGGACCGGCTTCTACGGCGTGACCAACCCGTTCGTGTTGCCCGACCATGCCGGGGTGCGCTATTACGACCTTCAGGTTCTCGATGGCGGCCATCTCCTGGTGATGCTCACCAACGCGGAGTGGATCGCCACAAAGCAGATCCAGGCCGGCCGGATCAAGTCGGGCGACCTGAAGGCAGGCGCGGCTGACGACCCGAAAGACAAGTGGCAACCGAAGACGACGCCGGCCGCATTCGAGACGATCATCTCCAAAAAAGATGCTCCGACGGACGACGAAATTCGCGCGGCCGTGCTAGAGCAATTTGAACGTGTGCTCCAGAGGAAGGCGACGGCGCGAGAGTTGAGCCAGTACCTCGAATTGACGCGGGGCGCGATCCAGGCCGCCGGCAACACCGAAGGGCTTCGGCAGATGCTGAAGACGGTCCTACTGGAATCGGAATTTGTCTATCGGCTGGAGTTCGGCGGCGGCAATGGAGACGAGTACGGTCGAAAACCATTGGCGCCGCGTGAAGCGGCATTTGCCATCTCTTATGCACTGGGCGATCGCAGCCCCGACGCCCGGTTGATAATCGCGGCGGACGAGGGCCGGTTGCTCACCCGGGAAGACTACCGCCGCGAGGTCTTGCGGCTGCTGGCGGATACCAACTATTACCGCGGCCAAGTCGATTCAGCGCTCAGCGGCATGCATATCCAGTCGCACGTTGCCTCTCATCCCAGGATGGTGCGCTTTTTCCGCGAGTTTTTTGGATACCCGGGCGCGACCAAGGTCTTCAAGGATGTGCCGCGAAGCGGAGGATACTATCAGAATCCTGATCGTGGCCACCTGGGCACGCCGGGGTGGCTGATTCAGGAAGCCGACGAGTTTGTGATGGGGCATCTCAACCAGGACGAACGCGTGTTTGAGAAGTTGCTCACCTCCGATCAGTTCTTTGTCTACCACAACCTGGATACGAAGACCGGACTTGCTTGCATTGCCGAGTGGAAGCGGGTTTACGATACACTCAAGGACACCGCCTGGAAGACGAAACCCGAACAAGTGATGGGCGAGCATTTCAAACTGCTGGCTTCCGCGAAGATCGTCGATGGGCGGGAAAAAGAACTTTGGAAGCAGAAGCGGTCGTTCTTGTCGTACATGTACTATTTTCAGGACACGTTCGGCCAGGGACGAACACCGTTCACGCGTGGACCGTTCACACATGGCTACACGTATGAGCATGCTCCCAGTTACAGCCTTCCGCCGATCCCTTCTCGCGGCAGATACACCGGAGTCGAAGCGGAACGCTACAAAGAGCCGAAGGATCATCCGCCGTACTGGGATTACCCGGTCGAGCAACCGTTTCAGATCGCCCACCGCAAGGGCATCCTCACACATCCCGCCTGGCTGGTGGCCTTCTCCGCCAACACCCACTCCGACCCGATCCGCCGGGGGCGCTGGATCCGCGAGAAACTACTGGCCGGCATCGTGCCCGATGTGCCCATCACCGTCGACGCCAAAATTCCGGACGACCCGCACAATACCCTTCGCGAGCGGGTGCATTCGGTCACCCAGGCGGCGGCCTGCGTCAAGTGTCACAGCCGGATGAACCAGCTTGGATACCCGCTCGAACAGTTCGACGACTTCGGCCGCTTCCGCACGGTCGAAAGCCTGGAACACCCGGACAATCTGTTGCCCAAGCGCAATGGGACCGAAGCTGACGTGTACAAGACAAAGCCAATCGATTGCACCGGCAAGCTCGACGGCACGAGTGATCCCAAACTCGACGGCAATGTGACGGATGCCTTTGACCTCATCGACCGGCTGGCGAGTTCGGAACGCGTGCGGCAGTCGATCATCCGGCACGCCTTCCGATTCTTCCTGGGCCGCAACGAACTGCTGTCCGATTCGCAAACACTGATCGACGCCGACCGGGCGTATGTAAAAAGCGGCGGCAGCTTCAAGGCGGTGGTGGTCTCGCTGCTAACCTCTGACTCCTTCATCTATCGCAAGAAACTGGGGAACTGAACATGGCCACGCGCAGAGAGTTCATCAAGGCGGCCGCCGTCGGAACCGGAGCTTTTGTGGCGCCGCAGTACGCGACTGCGAAACCAGTCGAGCCGAAGCCGCCCATGCGGTTTATCTTCCTGCATCGCGGCAACGGGTTATACCCAAGCGTGTTGGTTCCCCCGTCGTTCACCAAGGGCGACGCGGAGAAGGAAGCCCGGAAGGAACCGTTGAACATTGACCTCGACAAGCACGACCTGCCCGAGTGGATGAGCCCGCTCGCGGCTCACAAAGCGGACATGACGCTTCTGCAAGGGCTGTCGGGCAAGATGTGCACGACCGGGCATCATACGTGGAGTTCATCGCTCGGGGTTTTCAAGGCCAACGAGCGACTCAGTTCCATCAAGTGGGCGACGGTCGATTTTGAACTCGCCAAGCTGTTCCCCTCGCCCATGGAGCACGTCGAGTTCGCCTGTTTCCCGCTCGGTGGCGGCAACGCACGCGGCACCCTGAACGGTATTGCGACTGGCTTCTCGGCGCGCGGCCCGCAACAGCCCAATTACGCTTTCGGCTCGCCCAAGATCGCCCTGCAGGAACTCTTCAAATCCGTCTCGAACAACAAGGACGTGCAAATCCAGACACAACTCTCGCGGAAATCGCTGGAGTTTTCGGCACTGAACGAAGCTCGGTTGGCGGAATCCGTGAGCGGGGCGGAACGCGCGAAAGTCCAAAGTTATGCCGATTCAATTGAAGCCATCCGTGAACGGGATCGCAAGGTGGCCCAGATGGGCGACGTCATCCGGCAGCACGCTCCCAAACTCGATCCGAAGTATTTGGCCGAGGATATCACGACCATCAATCGCCAACGCGGTCACGTCGAGGTTCTGTTGGCCGCTCTGATTTCAGGCCTGACAAATGTGGCCGCATTCACGGTGGATGAACTTGGCCACGAGTACACGGGGATCCAGGGCATTGAAGGCGAGAAGGTCAACCTCCATGACGTGGGGCACGGAAAAACCATCGCTGGGCTGGCTGCGGACGAGATCCGGCAACGCTGCTGCCGTCATCACATGGCACTGATCGACATCATCGCGGACCGTTTGAAGAAGGTGCCCGAAGGCAACGGCACGATGTTCGACAACACCATGATCTTCTATTTCCCGGACAACGGCGAAACCCACCACTCGCACGGCACGGAGTATCCCTTCGTCGTGCTGTCCGGCACGAACGCCAAGCTGAACATCCGCGGGCGGTACATTCGCCTCCCCAACTATGGGGCGACGGGGCACAAGACGCTCGGCAACTGGTACACCACGCTGCTGAACGCCCACGGCAATCCGCTCAAACACTATGGCGACTTCGACCCCGGCTTGGCGCGGTTCGGCATCGACCAGTCCGGACCGATCAAGCAATTCCACGCCTGATGTTCCAGCAAGGGATACACCGAAGGGCGATGGCGAAGCCGTGCGAGAACTAGCCGTCCGATGCGAATTAGTCGTGGAGATTATCGATGATCCCCTTGACCAAAAATCCTGATCGCTCTCGGTGGCGTTCTCACGGGTTGCACGGGGGCATCGTCGTCAGAGATTCCTTCTGGCCCGGAGGGATTCAAGTCACGCGTGGCGTCGTTTTTCAAAAGGCGAAACACTCATGCTGTTCGACACCGCGGCCGATCCGACTGAGCGGAAGAACCTCATCAACGACCCGAAGTACGTCAACGATGTTGCCGAGTTGAGCAAGAAGTTGCTGGCGCATATGAAGAAGACCGACGACCCGCAGACGAAGGCATTTAAAGCCGCGATCACCAGGAAGTAAGCCGAGCAACTTTACAACATCGCGACCGACGCCGCCGAGAATCGGAATCTGGCGTCGAAGAACCCCGAGATCGTCGCGCAGATGAAGGCCAAGATCGCAAAGTGGAACGCTACGTTGCCGTCGGAGTACACCAAAACAGACGACAAGGATTAGCCTTTTGCACCGAGATCAAGAGATCCCCCAACCGAGGAGACCCATGCTGTTCCGAATCTACTCCGCCATCACCGTGTTCATCGCGATGGCTGGCATCACCTTCGCCCAGGAAAACCCGCCGCCCCTCACCAAGCCGGACGACAAGCCCGGCGCCGCCGGCAAGCCCATCAAGGTATTCATCTTGATGGGGCAGTCGAATATGGTCGGCATGGGGGACATCGGCCCGGAGACGGCGAAGGGGACGCTCACGCACCTCACCAAAACCGAGAAGAAATACCCGTGGCTGGTGGATGGCGACAAGTGGACCGAACGGAAGGACGTGTACTACTACGACGCGCGGGTGAAGAAAGGAGCGCCACTCAGCCCGACCGCGAACAACGGCAAGGCGATCGGCCCGGAACTCGGGTTCGGCTACGTCCTGGGCCAAGTGCTCGACGAGCCGGTACTGGTGCTCAAATCGTGCATCGGTAACCGTAGCCTGGGGTGGGATCTGCTTCCGCCCGGCAGCAAGCAGTTCACCTTCGAGGGAAAAACGTACGCGGGCTACAAGGACACTCCTGACTCGTGGGTGGAGGGGCAGCCCAAGAAGGACGTGAACTGGTACGCCGGCAAGCAGTACGATGACGACATGGCCAACGCCAAGGGGGCGCTCAAGACCATCGCCCAATGGTATCCCGGCTACAAGGATCAGGGGTACGTTATCGCCGGGTTCGTCTGGTGGCAGGGGCACAAGGACACCGGCAGCGCCGCCCACGCCAGCAAGTACGAGGAGAACCTGGAACGGCTGATCGTCGGCCTGCGAAAGGACTACGACGCGCCGAAGGCCAAGTTCGTGCTGGCGACGGGATGCGGCAGCACGGGCCGCGAGGGGCTGGGGCTGAAGATCGCGGAGGCCCAACTCGCGATCGGCGACACGAAGAAGTATCCGGCCTTCGTCGGCAATGTGAAAGCCGTGGACTCCCGCGACCTGTGGAGAGAAGCGGATGTATCGCCCAAGAACCAGGGCTACCATTACAACCGCAACGCGGAAACGTACTTGGAAGTCGGCCTGCGGCTGGGTTGGGCGATGGCGGAACTGATGAAGAAATAGAAATCGACCCTCGTTGAGAATAACAGGAGTTTTGCACGATGCGAATTGCCAGGATCTTCGCCCACCGGGTCGAGTTGCCCTTGCGTGAGGGAAACTACAAATGGTCAGGTGGCAAATCTGTCACCGTCTTTGACAGCACGATTGTCGGCGTGGAAACGGATTCAGGACATGTCGGCTACGGCGAGGTTTGCCCGTTGGGGCCGTTCTACCTGCCGGCCTACGCGGAGGGCGTCCGGGCAGGTCTGCGTGAACTGGCCCCGCACTTGATCGGGTACGACCCGCGAGAGTTGCTCAAGCTCAACTATCAGATGGATGCGGCTCTCAAAGGGCACCCGTACGTCAAGACGGGAGTCGATATCGCGTGCTGGGACATCCTCGGCCAAGTCACGGGCTTGCCCGTGTGCGTCCTTCTGGGCGGCCGCTTTGGCGAGAGTATCAGGCTTTATCGGGCCATCTCTCAAGAGTCGCCGGAGCGGATGGCGGCCAACGTCGCCCAGTATCGCAAGGATGGCTACACTCGATTTCAACTGAAGGTGGGCGGCGATCCCGATCAGGACATCGAACGGATTCGTCAGGTCCGGGCGATTCTTCAGCCGACAGATCGCCTCGTTGCCGACGCCAACACCGGTTGGACCCAGCATGAGGCGATGCGCGTCGTGCGTGCCGTGCGTGATCTCGACGTTTACATCGAACAGCCGTGCCTGACCTACGAAGAGTGCCTAGCCGTACGGCGGCACACGGACCACCCCTTCGTACTCGACGAGAACGTCGACGGAATCGACATGCTGCTGCGGGCCAAAGCCGATTTGGCCATGGACGTGGTCAACTTGAAAATCAGTAAGCTGGGCGGTCTCACGAGAACGAAACAGGTCCGCGACCTGTGCGTTTCAATGGGGATCGCCATGACACTCGAAGACAGTTGGGGCGGCGATATCACCACAGCGGCGATCGCACATCTGGCGCACAGCACTCCCGAACCGTTCCGTTTCACCAGCACCGACTTTAATAGCTATGTCACCGTGAGCACGGCGACAGGCGCCCCACTACGCGAGAACGGCTTCATGAAGGCCGGAACCGCACCGGGTTTGGGAATCGCTCCCCGCGTCGAGGTGATCGGCCCGCGCGTGCTGGAAGTCGCTTGATTACCCCGATTATTTGTCCAGAATAATAGCCGTCTTCGCGAATCATTCTCCATGATCGAGCAACCATCGAACGGAAGCCTGAATGTACAACAGAAACTTCATCATTTGGTCTGTTGGGATGTTGCTCGCGCAAGCATGCGACCGAAGTCCGGTCCTCGCCGCGGATCCTCCATCGACCGAATCGCTTCTCACAATCGACCGCATTTTTGGAGCCCAGGAGTTTGAATCCGAAACTCTCCCGTTGCTGTGCTGGAGCAAGCGATCTTCGAGGTATTTCACGCTCAGCGAGGCAAAAGACGGAAAGCCGCAAGAGCTCGTCCGACACGATCCGGCGACGGGGACGAAAGAGGTCGTCGTGCCCACTTCGGCATTTGTGCCGAAGGACGCGAAAGAGCCGCTTAAAGTGGAGGCATTCGAATTCTCAGACGACGAGTCGAGGTTACTGATTTACACGAACAGCAAGAAAGTCTGGCGTCGCAATACCCGTGGCGATTACTGGATTCTTGACGTCGCATCGCGCAAACTCAAGAAACTGGGTGGGGACGCCGCCCCGTCCACACTGATGTTTGCCAAACTGTCGCCGGATGGGTCGCAAGTTGCCTTCGTGCGCGAGAACAATCTTTACGTCCAGAACGTGCGAAGCCTTGGGATCACGGCACTAACGAACGATGGCTCGAAGACGCTCATCAACGGGACCGCCGATTGGGTCAACGAGGAAGAATTGAGTCTGCGCGACTGCTTCCGCTGGAGTCCCGACGGCAGTCACCTCCTGTTCTGGCAGTTCGACACCAGCGGCGTTTCTGAGTTCCATCTGGTCAACAACGTTGAAAGTAATTCGCCGCGCATCACATCGTTCGCTTATCCGAAAGTCGGTGAGAAGAACTCAGCCACACGGCTGGGGGTAATACCGGTCCAAGGTGGAGCAGTGCGCTGGCTCAACCTACCGGGCGACCCGCGTGAACATTACCTGCCTCATGCCGAGTGGACTCCGGACGGCTCGCAGATCCTCGTCCAACAGTTCAACCGGTTGCAGACGGAACTCCGCGTGTGGTTGGCCGACCCGAAAAGCGAAAAGGTTCGGGCTTTGATGACCGAAACCGACGCAGCCTGGTTGGAGAACGAGAACCCGGTGCGCTGGCTGGATGGCGGAAAGAGCTTTCTCTGGCTCAGCGAACGCTCGGGTTGGCGTCATGCGTATCGCGCCAGCGTTGACGGATCACCCCTGGCGCCCATCACGAAAGGCGCATTCGATCTCATGGAAGTCGATGCCGTCGATTCGTCCGGGGGCTGGCTTTATTACTCAGCCTCACCCGCAAAAGCTACGGAGCGACACCAGTTCCGCGTCAAGCTGGATGGCAGCGTGACCGAACAACTTTCACCCGTGAACCAACCCGGCTGGCACAAGTATGACATTTCTCCGGATGCCAAGTGGGCGGTCCATAGCTGGTCGAACTTTACAACGCCTCCTGTCGTTGAACTGGTCCGGTTGGACGATCACTCCGTCGTTCAAACACTGACCGACAATAAAAAACTGCGGGACAAGCTCGCCGCTTTGAAACGACCGGATATCGAGTTCTTACGTGTTGACATCGGTGACGGCGTGATACTGGATGGCTGGAGCATGAAGCCTTCGGGAATTGATTCCTCCGCGAGATTGCCGCTCCTCATGCACGTCTACGGTGAGCCGCACGGGCAAACGGTTCGAGACGCTTGGCCTGGCCCGCGCGGTCTGTGGCACTGGATGCTTGCGCAGCAGGGCTTTGTCGTGGCCAGCGTCGATAACCGTGGGACCAACGTGCCACGCGGACGAAATTGGCGCAAGTGCGTTCATCGCCAGATCGGCATTCTCGCCCCGCAAGAGCAAGCCAAGACGGTTCGCGATCTGCTCAAACGTTGGCCTTATGTCGATCCGGCGCGGGTCGGCTCGTGGGGATGGAGCGGCGGCGGCAGCATGAGCCTCAACGCCATCTTCTGCTACCCGGACCTCTATCGCACTGCGATCGCCATCGCGCCCGTGGCCGACCAGCGGCTGTATGACACGATCTATCAAGAACGATACATGGGGTTGCCGACGGACAACATGAAGGGCTATCGCGATGGCTCGCCTCTTACGCACGCACGTAAACTCCAGGGCAACCTGCTCCTCATCCACGGCACCGGCGACGATAACTGCCACTACCAGATAACCGAGCGCCTCATTGATGATCTGATTGGGAAGGGAAAGCATTTCGCGGTGCTCCCGTTTCCCAATCGATCGCATGCGGTGAAGGAAGGTCTGAACACAGAACGACACTTGTGGGACACGATGACACGCTACCTCCAGAATCATCTTCAGTCTCCGCACGCGCCTGCTCCGGAGCCGATCTCCGAAATACGCGCGGTGCGGGGCTGGACCCTGCACGTCAACCGGGAGCTCCTCGCGACCGAACCGAAACTCACCGCGAAGGCCATCGAACTACTCGACAAGCAACTGGAAGAAATCACGCGAGTCGTGCCGAAACCCGCCGTGCTCAAGCTGAAAAAAGTGCCACTCTACTTCATGCCCGAGTACCCCGGTGTCATTCAGCGAGCCGAGTACCATCCCGGTGCTAGTTGGCTCCGCGCGAACGACCGCGACCCGACGATGGCCAAGGGGATTGAGTTCACGAACATCCGCATCTTCGAGGCTGAGACGAATCGCATGCCGAACTTCGCGCTCCATGAATTGGCGCACGCCTACCATGATCGCGAACTCCCGAAAGGTTTTGGCAATCCCGAGATTCAAGCCGCTTTCGCGCGTGCGAAAGATTCAGGCCGGTACGACAAAGTCGAACGCTCCCTCGGTAACGGCAAACCGAATAAATTCGAGAAAGCCTACGCGCTGACGAATCCGATGGAGTACTTCGCCGAAACGACCGAAGCGTATTTCTCACGCAACGATTTCTTTCCTTTCACCCGCGAGCAACTGAAGAAGCACGACCCAGATATGGTTGAGTTGTTAGAGAAACTGTGGGGCTCGGCCCCGTGACCTTGCCGCGTTCCGCCGTCAACATCGAGGGCCTACATGCCAGACAATTCCATCTTCCGTGGTTGCATTCCCGCCCTGATGACGCCCTGTTCACGCGACGGGGCTCCGAACTTCGACGTGCTGGTCAAAACGGCCCAGTCGCTCATCGCGGATGGAATGAGGGCCGTCGTGTATTGCGGCTCCATGGGCGACTGGCCCTTGCTCTCGGATGAACAGCGGCAGGAGGGCGTTCGGCGACTCGTCGAGGCCGGCGTTCCTGTCGTCGTGGGTACGGGTGCGCAAAGTCCGCAGCGCGCGGCCGCTCATGCATCACATGCAAAGAAGGTGGGAGCCGCCGGTTTGATGCTCATTCCCCGCTTGCTGTCGCGCGGCACCTCCGCCGCCGCTCAGCGGGCTCATTTTGCCGCAGTGCTCAAAGCGGGCGGCGATCTCCCCGCCGTCATCTACAACAGCCCGTATTATGGATTCGAAACAAAAGCCGACCTCTTCTTCGACTTGCGTCGTGAGCATCCGAATCTTGTCGGCTTCAAGGAATTCGGCGGCGCGCAATCCTTGACCTATGCCGCCGAGCACATCACCAGCGGAGATCCGACGCTGGCGCTCATGGTCGGCGTCGATACGCAAGTCCTTCATGGCTTCATCCGCTGCGGGGCGGTCGGGGCGATCACCGGCGTCGGCAATGCGTTGCCCAAACCGGTGCTGCGGCTAGTGGAACTCTGTGAGCAGGCCGCGCAAGGTGACGTGGAGGCTCGACGGCACGCTGAAGATCTCGACAACGCATTGCGAGTTCTCTCGACCTTTGACGAAGGCCCGGACCTCGTCCTCTACTACAAGTACCTGATGGTTCTGGAAGGCAACCCAGAGTACGCCCATCACATCAACGCAAGCGACGCGCTCAGCCCATCCCAACGAGAACTCGCGCGGAGCCAGTGGCAACTCTTCAAGAATTGGTGGAACCAATGGACTAAATGAGAATCCGATGACCTGTGAAATGTGCACATCAGCTTGGCATTGAGGAGCTTGACCGGGGTGTCGTGATAACCGCATCGACGCCGCAAGACGTTGAGCACTCCATGCCACGCACCTATCCGGGCGTGCCGCTCAACATTTGGTAGAAGCCGCGGAAGGCCCCATTCCAATCGGGGTCAAGATAGAGCCGTTTACCGTGGATTTGCACAGCCCAGCTCTAGCGGGCCTCGCGAAAGAAAAGCTCGGGGAATCTCGACATTTGCCGAACCTCCGGTTAAACCGGTAGGCCGAAGGTGCGTTGAGCACGCGGCGGATGGAAGCCAGAACGGGGCTCAACACTGGCAATACATTTCAGAGGCAAATTTCGATTTGACGTAAACCTTGCAGAAGAAGCGAGGATGACGGGACTCGAACCCGCAACCACCGGATCGACAGTCCGGTACTCTAACCAATTGAGCTACATCCCCATCAAAATGGAACTTGTTTTTTAGGCCAGATGCGGGGTCTCAGCAAGGGGGGCCGGGTGGAATTTCCACGATCCTTCTCGCTGAGACTCGCCTGAACGTCCCATTTCCAGGGAGACCGGCTCAGACTGGCGGGTTCGCGTGCTGCTGGGGGATCTTCGCAATCTTGGCGGCCCGGCGCTTGCCGAGCCACGCCTTTGCGCCTGCGTAAATGCCCGGAGCGATCGAGATGAACACCACCAGGATAATCACTTTCTCGATGTGTTTCTGAATCTGGAAATCCTGCCCGAAGATCGGCTTCATCAACGGATCGAGAACCGGAGTGAGCACGTAACCGAGCATGACCATGCTCACGACCCAGCCGATGCCGCCGAAGATATTGAACGAGAGGAACCGCTTGTATTCCATCTTGCCGATGCCGGCCACGACCGGCGCGAATGTGCGGATGATCGGCATGAAGCGGGCGATGACGATCGTTTTGCCGCCGTGCCTCTCGTAGAAGTGCTGAGCGAGAAGAAGGTAATCCTTGCGGAAGAAAAACGACTTTTCCTTTTTGAAAAGGCGAGGTCCGGCCTTGCGACCGATCGCGTAGCCGACAGAATCACCAATGATCGCGGAGGCGCAAAGAGTTGGGATCAGCCAGTAGAGCGGCCAGTCGCTGCCATAGGCGACGAGCCCGGTTGTGACGAGCAGCGAATCGCCGGGCAGGAAGAAGCCGACTAAGAGGCCGGTCTCGGTAAAGATGATGAGATTGATGGCGATAAACGCGGCCAGCATGATCTCGGGCTTGGCCAGCGTTCGCATCAGTTCAGGGCTGTTGAACAGATTGCGAAAGACTTCCTGAATCTGGAGAAAAAGCTGCTCCATGAACTTGTCCTGTCAAATGCGGAATGGGGGATGCGGAACCGAAGACTCACTGCTTCACGCGTTTCAACACCAGCAAGACCGTTCGGCCTTCCTTCGTCGATTTGAACTCGGTCGGCCGCTTCGCGCCCTCGGCGTCATTCAAGCAAATCTTGACGACATCGCCTTCGATCAGGACGATGCCGAGCGATGCCTTGTCTTTCTTGGGACCTTCGTCGGGCGTCATGTTGAAATATGCCGGTTTCTGAGCGGCATCAACCGAAATGGTGGCGATTTTCTCTTCGGACTTGGTTTCGCTTTTGAACAGGATCGTGAACTTGCTCCCTTTGAACGTAACCTTCTCCATCACGTTCAGAAATCCCGGCGGAACAGGTTCGCCGGAGAGTTCCATTGATGTCAGCTTGTAGTGCCCCTCAAGGGCGCCGATCAACTTTTTGCTCTCGGCGTCATCGGCCGCGTGAATGTTGCATGCCACGGCCAAGAGGATCACAATCGCTGATTTCATCGAATATCTCCAAGTCCTAGAGAGCCCTCATTTCGCGTAGCATAACGAAAGTAGGAAATCGATGCATCGTCAATTTTGATGAAAGCGGCCCGACCCTACGAAAAAACAGGTGCAGGCGAAATCGCCTGCACCTTAAGGGGTCTTGCTTCACTCAATCATTCAGGATACCTCCAGCAACTGTCGATCTTCGACGATGTCGTCTTCGTCATCCGTGGCGAACTCGTCCATGAAACGTTCGTGGCTGAGGTCGTTGATGGAATCGACGATTAGATCGGGCTGGTACGCGTAGCGGCCGAGGTCGGAGCGCTTGGTGCTGCCGGTCAGCACGAGCGCCGTGTGGTAGCCAAGCTGCACGCCGCCGACGATGTCAGTCTCCATGGTGTCGCCGATGACGATCGTCTGCTCGGCGCTCAGGCCGAGTTCCTTGCGGGCGCCGCGCATCATGATCGGGCTCGGCTTGCCGACGCTGAAGGCCTTGATGCCGCTGGCGGCCTCGAGAAGCGCGACGACCGCGCCGCAGCCGGGCCGCATGCCGGTCGGCGTCGGGCAGTTGGGGTCGAGGTTGGTGGCGATCAGTCGAGCGCCGCCGCGGATCATGCCGAGCGCGGCCTCGGTCATCTCGAAGGTGAGCGTTCGCCCTTCGCCCACGACCACATAGTCGGGATCGCGATCCACGATCGAATAGCCATTGCTATGCAAAGCGGTGAGCAGGCCACCCTCGCCGATGACGTAGGCGGTGCCATGCGGTTTCTGATGCGCGAGGTAGCGAGCGGTGGCCATCGCGCAGGTGAAGACGTGCTGTTCGCCGACATCAATGCCCATCCGGTTGAGCCTGGTGGCGACGTCGCGGCGGGTACGTTGACTGTTGTTGGTCAGGAAGAGAAAGGGCACATCGGCATCGAGCAGTTCGCGAATGAACCGATCGGCGCCGGGAATGAGTTGATGTCCGTGATAAATCACGCCATCCATGTCGATCAAGTAGCCAAGCATGTAGATCTCCTTCAAGTTCGTCGGGGCAAAGCGATTTACGCAATTCACGTGCCAGAACCGTCGATTGCCGGGCAATTACTCGGCTTCAATGCCGCGAATCACGCTGATTTCTAGGGTATTGCAAGGTCGTGAAGAAGAAGTGATGCGCAAAATATCATTTGATGAATGCCCAGAATGTGGGCACGAGAGCGTCTCGACGGCAGTTGTACGAATGGATCAACCGAACCCGAAATTCTTGTAGAAAGAGCGTAGCCCGACCTTGACGTCACGCAGCGGAGAATCCCGTCATGAAGTTGTTCGCACTGATTTTGCTGGCATGTCTCGTGTTGATCGATCCGGTTCACGCGCAGAAAAACGCGTTGGCGGAATCGATTGACAAGCGGTCCGAGGCTTCTTGGGAGATGGCCAAAAAAATCTGGGCCTGGGCCGAGCCGGGCTACCAGGAAACGAAATCGTCGGCCCTGCTCGCCGATGAACTTGAGAAGGCCGGCTTCAAGGTCGAGCGCGGCGTGGCCAAGATTCCGACCGCGTTCACCGCCACCTTCGGTTCGGGCAAGCCGGTCATCGGCATCCTCGGCGAATACGACGCGCTGCCGGAGATTTCGCAGTCGACCGAGCCGTTCCGCCAACGTGTCGAAGGGAACGCCTATGGCCACGGTTGCGGGCATCATCTCTTCGGCGTCGCCTCGGCCTCGGCAGCGATCGCGATCAAAGAGCAGATCGAGAGCGGCAAGATAAAGGGAACGATCCGCTTCTACGGCTGCCCGGCCGAAGAAGGCGGCGGCGCGAAGGCATTCATGGTGCGCGAAGGCCTCTTCAAAGATTGCGATGCCGTCTTGCACTGGCACCCGGGCAGTCGCAATACCGCCGGAGACAGCAGCAGCCTGGCACGAATGGCCGTGAAATTCCGCTTCCACGGCACACAAGCTCACGCGGCTGGTTCGCCGGAGAAGGGCCGTTCCGCGCTTGATGCCGTGCAATTGACTTGCCACGCGGCCGAGTTGTTGCGCGAACATTGCCCTGACTTCACACGCATCCATCATGTCATCACGCATGGCGGCGGCGGGGCGCCAAACGTCGTCCCTGAATTCGCGGAAGTCTATTTCTACATCCGTCATCCCAAGGGCGACATCGTCTCCAAACTCTACCCGCGCCTGTTGAAATGTGCCGAGGCCGGCGCTCTGGCGACTGAGACGAAACTGGAAGTGAAATACGAAGGCGGCATCATGGAGATTCTGCCAAACGATCCGCTCTCGCAAGTGGTGAAGGCGAACTTGATGAAGCTCAACGACATTAGTTACACGGATGAAGAGAAGAAGTTCGCTTTGCGCTTGCAGGAATCGCTGGAAGAGAAGACGCCGCTCGACGTTGTTCAGAAAGTTTTTAGCGTTTCCGGTACGACCGGCAAAGGCTCAACAGATGTCGGCGATGTTTCGTGGCTGGTTCCGACTGCCGGTTTCTCGACGGCCTGCTTCGTACCGGGTTCAGCGGGTCACTCGTGGCAGAACGTGGCCGCGAGCGGGACGACCATCGGCAAGAAGGGCATGCATCTGGCGGCCAAAACACTGGCGGCTTCGGCCTGGGATTTATTCCAGGATCCCAAGTTGATCGATACAGCCAAGGAAGAACACGCCCGCCGGCTGGACGGCCGCAAGTATCTCTCGCTCATGGGCAAAGACCAACCACCGCCGCTGGACTACCGCAACCCGCCGAAGCGGTGAGGCAGCTAAAACCGCAGCATGATCGTCGTGAAGTAATCGAAGTCGTTGCGTTTCGAATCGCCCGGGTTGGTGTCGTAACGATCTTGAATGCCGATGCGGAGAGTCAGGCCCCATTCGGGGGCGACGATGATTTCGTAGGCCGCCCGCGCTCGCACCCGATATTGGCCGAAGTAGGCGAGACTGGGATAGACGTCAACCGCGGCAATGAAGCGTTGTCGATCGGTGAATTTATGGGTGCATTCCCAGCCCAGCAGACCTTCCGGCACCCAGCGGTCTTGCGGTCCACCGATCTGACGAGCGGCACCAGCACCGACCCGAGCCTTCATCGTGGTCACATCATCATTGAAAATCGTGTAACCCACGCCGCCATAGATGCCGAGGCGGAATTCAACGTCGCGGAACTGGTCATATTCAAGTTGCGAGGAAGCGAAGAGCGTCCACGGGCTTTTGCCGAAGAGTATTTCGTCCCGCATGTTCCACAGGGCTCGATTCTGCGAGACGATCGAATTCTGATTCGAATAGCTGTAGTTCACGTTGGTCGTGAATAAGTTCGAGTCCGTCTTCCGTTCAAAGTCATTGCCCAAACGGAAGTTGAAGAGCGGGCTGTTCCCCTGGCTTCCATTCATACCCAATTCGAAACCGCCGCTCCAGATCTTGGGCGGTGGTGGAACTCCGTCGCCCGGCTCCGCGTCCAGCACCAGTGGCTTCGGCTTGCCGAGCATGCCATCATCGAAGCCCGCTTCTTTCTTGGGCGGCATGAACATTGCATCGGCGGGGTTCTGGGCGAGCGCGGCAGGAGCGGCAAAAAGGAGAATGAAGAATACTAGTTTCATGCCGGCCTCATTGAGATTTCTCGTGTATACGAGCGAACGAGATACCAAGGCCCGAAGAACTATCAAGATCATTTAATGTCGCTGAACACTTCGTGAAGCGAATGGGAATGAGATCTCTAGCTGACATTCTTATGCTTGTTAAATAGTCGCTTCGAGTGCGATTCCAACGGATAATTTGAATTTAACCAATATGATTTCACCGACTAGTTGAGCCGTCCCCTCATCGGGGAAGATCATGACTAAATTTGCGGAATGAGCTTTTCGGAGCTAAAATACAAAATGCCCCTGGAGATGGTGCGCCTCGAATCAGGCGCGTTTAGGATGACCGCATGTCGCTTGTCATTGAGAGCCACGCACAACCGATCGCCGGCTACCGCCTGATCGAGCGAATCGGCGGCGGCGGCTTCGGCGACGTTTGGAAGGCTGAAGCTCCAGGCGGGCTGCTCAAAGCAATCAAGATCATCCATGGCGATCTGCGCAATATCGACCCCGATGGCGCCCGTCATGCCGAGCAAGAGCTGAAGGCAATCAAGCGGGTCCAGGCGATCCGCCACCCCTTTCTCCTTTCCCTCGAACGATACGACATCATCGAAGGCCGCCTCCTGATCGTCATGGAGTTGGCCGATTGCAACCTATGGGATCGCTTCCGTGAATGCCGGGCACAGGGTCTGATTGGAATTCCGCGTGAAGAGCTCCTCGGCTACATGGAAGAATCCGCCGAAGTGCTCGACCTGATGAACAATCAGTTCGGGTTGCAGCACCTCGACGTCAAGCCTCAGAATCTCTTCCTGATCCACAATCATGTCAAGGTAGCTGACTTTGGACTGGTGAAGGATCTGGAAGGGGTGCGTGCCGCCATCACGGGT
>Ga0105046_10003410_pt1 | contig 25213 bp, 17 predicted proteins | sample MAT03_FD_78385 | JGI IMG/M metagenome (GOLD analysis project Ga0105046, IMG submission 78385) | Freshwater microbial communities from Lake Fryxell liftoff mats and glacier meltwater in Antarctica - MAT-03 (megahit assembly) | ecosystem: Environmental > Aquatic > Freshwater > Ice > Liftoff...
ACCAACGTCACGTTGCCGTGCCTACGCAGCGCGCCAGCGGCCCGCTTTGCGACCATCGACAGCTGCTTCGTCTGGCATGTGTTCGATCCCACGGCGGCGGCCTCCCGGCTGGTTTCGCAGCGGGCGATCGACGCGCTGGACGCCGTCATCGCTCCGCGATAACTCCGGAACCGCACCACTTCCCTTAGTCGGAGATTTCGTGATGTCTCTACGCGTGACGTATGTCGTGGCCGCCGTATTCGGCGTGATGGTGACAGGGGCAGCGCCGCTCGCCGCGCAGTCGAAGTCGGTGAAGGCCGTTGGAGCCGCGTCGCCATCAGCGATGTTGATCGGTGGCTGGAGTGGCACCGCCACAGTGCCGTTGCCGGACAGCGTGATCGTGGTGCCGGTGCTGTACACGTTCACGCAATCGGGTGCCACCATCGCCGGTCAAGCCCTGGTGCCCGGTCAGGGCACGGGGCCCATCTCGAACGTGGTACTCACCGGGAAGCAGGTACGATTCCGCGTAACCGCGCCGGAGGGCAAGCTACTCGAACACGACGGCACGTTCGGCGCGGACGGCAGCATCGAGGGCATGGTGAACATGGACAAGCAGCCCATCGCGAAGTTCAAGATCGCGCCGAGAAAGGACTCGAAGTCGTTGCCGAAGAAGTAGGCACCACCGCGGTGGGCGGCTCGATCCGCAGCGCCTGAAACGCCGCATTCGAGACCAGACAGTACGCCGCGAAGAAATAGAAGCCTGGACCGGCCACCGCCGACAGATTGGCGGTGCCCTTCCCGACCAGCAGCGCGATCAGCATACCCACCGCGAAGACGTCGGCCATCGACCACTTGCTCATGGCCTGCACCACGCCATACAGCCGATACGACGCCGCGCTCCCGCGCAGCGCGAAGATCGGCAGCAGCAACGCGGCCTTGAGGACCGGAACGAGCACGCTGAACAGCAGGATGAGTCCTGCCACGAAATTGTTGCCGGTGTTGTGCAAGCTCTGTATTGCACCGATCACGCTGCGGGTTTCGTTGGAGAGTTCGCGCGTATTCCCGAACAGCTCCATCGTGGCGCGGATGGTGAGCACCGGTTGCACGAGCCCGGGCCAGAGCAGCACCAGCGACACGAGTGCCAGCACGATCGCGAGTTTATTCCGTGGTGTCATGACGTGGCTCTAGGCCGCAAGCTGGGTGATCGCGCGAACGAAGGCATCGAGTTCGGCGGTGGTGGTGAAGAGTTGCGGCGTGACGCGCACGCCAGTCACGCCCGCGGTATCGATCGCCACCGTGAATATCTTGAAGCGGTCCATCAATACGGTGGCGAGATCGCCCGGCTTCATGCCGTCGATCCCGACGTTGGCAATTGCACCGGTGCGCATGGGATCTTGCGGGGTGAACAGTCGCACGCGCGGCACGCCCCGCACCTTGGTGGTCCAGTATCGCTGCAGCCACCGCAAGCGCGCTTCCTTGCGTTGAATGCCGATCTCCTCATGAAAGCGGATCGCGTCCTCGATGGCCAGATCGGTGTGCACCGGATGCGTGCCGGTGTGATTGAGCTTCATGATGCTGTTGGCGGGCTGTCCTTCGTCGCCGTAGAGTGGCCAGAGCGCGGCGATGCGATCGCGCCGTACGTACAGCAGGCCGGCTCCCAGTGGTGTCCCGAGCCATTTGTGCAGACTGGCGCCGTAGTAGTCGCAGCCGAGGTCTGGAATGCGAAAGTCGAGCTGCGCGAAGGCATGCGCGCCGTCCACCATGACCGGTACATCGCGCGCGTGTGCCATCTGGCAGATCTTCTGCACCGGCAGCACGTGGCCAGTGATGTTGATCATGTGACAGACCATCAGCAGGCGCGTACGCGGGGTGATGGCATTGGCATATAGCTGCACGATCTCGTCGTCGCTGCGCGGATCGAAGGGCACGGTGACGGTGCGGTTCACGACGCCCCAGCGGCGACCCATCAGCGCGAACTGATCGAGCATCGCGCCGTAGTCATGCACCGCCATCACCGCCTCGTCGCCCGCCTTCCAGTCGAACCCCGAGACGATCGTGTCCAGCGACTCGGTGGTGTTGCGTGTAATGATCAGCTCGTCGGGCGAGCATCCAGCCAAGGCGGCCAGCTTGGCCTGTACCCGCGCCTTGTTCGTTCCCTGGACCGTCCGCATGTAGCGCGAGCTCTGGGCGTTCACGGCCCGCACGTGGCCGATGAACCGCTCCAATACAGGCTCCGACTGCATGGAGTAGTAGCCGTGCTCCAAGTGGATGTAGTCGGTCGGGACCCGGTACCTGGCCCGCAGCACGTCCCAGAAGTCGGCTCGGGCGGCCAGCGCCATCACCGGCAGGCGGGCAAACGCCTCGAGCTGGGCCGGAGTGAACAGGAGGCCCAGCGAGGCGCCGCCCAGAGCGCCGCTCACCGTACGGAGAAAGTCGCGCTTGTCCATGCGTGGGGGGGATGAGGGGCCGAGACCGGGCGGGAAGCAGTTGTGCCCCCCGTCGCTGCCTGCGAACTTACCTGATTGTGTGAGCTCCGGCCGCCCCCGGTCCGGTGCTGCCCCACCTTCCGTCCAGTCCATGAACGTCGCAGCCACCGCTTCCGCGACTGCCGCTTCCCGGCCAACCGCCGCCACCAGTGCCGGCGCGGCCGAGCTTGATTATCGCCCGTCGTACCTGGCCGCCGGTATCGCCGGCCTCGTCGTGTTTCTCCTGTACCTCGTCACGCTGGCCCCGACGACGTCCATGTGGGACACCAGCGAGTACATCGCGGCCGCCTACGTCCTCGGCATTCCGCACCCGCCGGGCAATCCGTTCTTCGTCCTGATCGGTCGCGTCTTCGCGATCCTGCCGATCGCGCCCACCGTGGCCATGCGCATCAATGTGCTGGCGGCGCTGTCCAGCGCGGTCTCGGCCGCTGTGTGGTTCCTGATCACCGAGCGGGTGCTCGTGCAATGGATGCCACGTCGTTGGCAGCGCATTGCTGGCGGCGCGCTCGCGGCGTTGATCGGTGCTACGGCGTTCACCGTGTGGAACCAGTCGGTGGTCAACGAAAAGGTGTATACGGTGTCGCTGGTTGGACTCGCGATCATCTGCTGGCTCACCGTGCGGTGGTGCGACGATCCGGAAGGCCCCGTGGCCGACCGCCTGCTCGTACTGGTCGCCTACCTGCTGGGCCTCGGCTACGCCAACCACATGGCCGGTATGCTGGCGGCGCCCGCGGTCGGACTCGCGGTGCTGGTGCGCCGCCCGTCGTCGATTCTGCGCTGGAAGTTGCTGATCGCGTGCGCCGCCGCGCTGGTGTTCGGCATGACGCCCTTTCTCACCCAGCCCATTCGCGCCGCGCACTTCCCCGCCATCAACGAAGGCGAGCCGACCGGCTGCGTGACCGAACTCAAGATGGATTGCACCTTCTCCGCGCTCACGTACGACCGCTTCATGTACAACTTCAACCGCGGCCAGTACGGCAAGCCGGAGCTCGGCGAGCGCCAGGCGCCGCTGACCGCGCAGGTCGGCATGTACTGGCTGTACTTCAAGTGGCAATGGCTGCGCGACGCGTACCAGGAGAATCCGGGGCTGCAGAACGGGCTCGCCGTGTTCTACTTCATTTTGTGCATCCTCGGTGGCTGGATGCATTTCAAGAAGGACCGACGCAGCTTCTGGTTCTTCGGACCGCTCATCGGCACGATGACCTTCGGGCTGATTTTCTACCTCAATTTCAAGTACGGCCATAGTCAGGCGCTGGAGCTCGGCGACTCGGTTCCACGCGAAGTGCGCGATCGAGATTACTTCTACCTGTGGAGCTTCTCGGCGCTCAGCGTGTGGGCTGCGCTCGGACTCATGTATCTGTGGGAGACGGTCGCGAGTTTGTTCGGCGCCGATGAAGTGAAGCTGGGTCGCACGACCGTGGTGGAGCCGCGCACGCGCAGCTTCCTCTTCGCGTCGCCGTTGTTGGCCGTGGCGTTCATCCCACTCGTGGGTAACTGGCAGCAAGCGTCTCGCTCGAACCAGACCGACACCACCGACTTTGCGCGCGACCTGCTCAACTCGGTGGAGCCCTACGGTATTCTGATCACCGTTGGCGACAACGACACCTTCCCGCTGTGGTACGCGCAGGAAGTCGAGGGCATCCGCAAGGACGTCATCGTGGCGAATACGTCGTTGATGAACACCGACTGGTACACGCGGCAGATGATCCGCCGACCGGTGTACGAGTATGATGCCGCCAAGGGTCCGGAGATCTATCGCAGCCAGCAGTGGAAGAAGCCGGTCGGTCCGCCGGTGAAGATGACCTTCGACGAAGCCGATGCGCTGCCGCTCGCCATTCAGACGCCGCCGAACGCCGCGTTCCAGAAGGGCGACATCATTGCCGTGCCGCGTTCGCCTCAGCTCATGCGCGCCGACCAGCTCGTGTATTTCATGATCCGCGACACGTACCCTGATCGGCCGATCTACTTCAGCCGCACGGCCGGTGGATACCCCTACGAACTCGGTCTCGAGCGCTACGTCCTCACGCAGGGCATGGCCAAGAAGCTGGTGGGTCAGCAGATCATTCCGGGGGGTGACACCGTGCTCATTCAGGGCGAGGGCATGGTCGACGTGAAGCGTTCGTACGAATTGTGGTCGCAGGTGTTCACGGCCACGAAGTCGCTGGCGGCACGGAAGGGATGGGTAGACGACGCATCGGTCGGCATCCCCGACCTGTACGTGATCAGCGGCGTCACGCTGGCGGAAGCGCTGGCGCAGACGGGCCAGACCGCGCGCTCCGACTCGGTGTATCAGCAGGCGAAGGGCATCGCGACGGCCATGCGCCGCGCGCAGGTGTTCGGGTTCGATCGTCAGCCGGCACTCCCGACCACGCCGGGCGCCGACGTCGGTCCTCAGCAACAGCTGTTGGTGCCGCAGCCCGACTCGAAGTAAGACCGAACTCTCGCATCACTCTGTCGAAGGCCGGGGATCAACGACATGTTGATCCCCGTCTCGTTTCCCACCTCAGGAGTCTGCCCGTGCTTCGCACTCGTTTCGTGGCTGCGCTGTCCCTTGGCCTTTCGCTCGCGACCGCCGCTTCGGCCCAGCAGCCGCCGGCTACGCAACCGCCGCGTCCGCCTGCGGGCTTCCGTGGAGGCACGCAGATCAAGCCGGGCGAGGAGTGCCCCGCCGGTACCACGGAAATCCGTCCGAACAATTGCTTGGCTCCGGCCTCACCGCCGCCGAGCATCGTGGACTATCGGCCCAAGTCCACGCTGATCGTGCCGTCGGCGGGCATGAAGTGGAAGGCGAAGTACCCAGTCGTTGACTTCCACGGACACCCCTCCGGACTCCTCGGCAACGCCGACGGACTGGCGCGTCTCGGGGCGTCGATGGATTCGATCAACGTGCGCCTCATGATCGCCGCCGACAACGTGAGTGGCGACCGGTTGCAGCGCACGATGGAATTGGTGAACGGCTCGCCGACAATGAAGGATCGCATACGCCTGCTCACCGGCATCAACCTGAGCGGCGTAGGTCCGGGGTGGGCGGCGAAGGCCGTGACACAACTCGAAGCCGACGTGAAGGGGGGCGCGGTCGGCATCGGTGAAATCGGCAAAGGCTTCGGATTGAGCACCAGGAAGGCCGACGGCACGCGCTTGCGATTGAACGATCCCGATCTCGACCCGATCTGGGAAGCGGCAGCGCGCCTCAAGATGCCGGTGTTCATCCACACCGCCGATCCGCAGGAGTTCTTCCGTGAGGTCGACAACACCAACGAACGGTGGCTCGAGGTCTCGCTCTTCCCCGAGCGACTCTATCCGCAAGACAAGTATCCGAGCTTCAATCAGCTCATGGCGGAGCGCGACAGCCTGTTCCTGCGTCACCCGAAGACGACGTTCGTGGCCGCGCATCTTGGATGGCACGCCAACGATCTCGGCAGACTGGGACGCATGTTCGACAAGATGCCGAACGTGCTCGCCGAAGTGGGTGCGGTGTTGTACGACATTGCCCGTCAGCCGCGCAGCGCGCACGACTTCTTCATCAAGTATCAAGACCGCCTGCTCTTCGGCAAGGATTCCTTCCAGCCGGAAGAGTATCCGTATTACTGGCGTGTGTTCGAGTCACGTGACGACTATTTCGACTACTACCGGAACTATCACGCCTTCTGGAAGCTGTACGGGATCGATCTCCCGGATGTCGTGCTGAAAAAGGTGTACTACCAGAATGCGCTGCGCATCATGCCGGCGATTCAGATTCCAGGGTGGCCGAAATAGCGGTATTTCATTTCCGGTCCCTCTTTGAACTGATCACACAGAGGTGAGGAGCTGAAGAGAAAAGGAGAAGAGAGATTTCCTTTTCTCTTTGACTCCTTTTCTCTTTTTCTCTGCGTGATCTGTTCAACAAATTGCGTCATCTTCGGCATCGATTGCCAAAGATCAGTCCGCCGACGGATGGAACTCGGCATGTAACTTGCTCAGCCATGTGGGGACAGGGCGCGCGTCAGGTTCCGTTGCGCCTACCAGCCTCAACTGAACAACGAGAACATTCATGCCCGGAACCTTGGCAACCGCAAGCGATCCTGCGCGAGCCGAAGTCCGCAACGAGGCTGGCGGCCTCATCATTGTTCTTGCCGGCGATTGGTCGATCGAGAACGCACAGCCTCACCTTCGCGAGCTCCTCGGCAACGCTACGGTAGGTACGCACACGCCGCGCAGGCTGTCGTTCGACGCCGCCGATCTCGGCGAGTGGGACAGCACCCTCTTGATCTTCGTGGCTCGGTGTCAGGACTACTGCGACGCGCAGAAGCTCGAGCTCGACCTGTCGGCCATGCCGGAACAGGTGCGGCGGCTTCACGCGCTCGCGGTCGCGGTGCCCGAACGCAGCCAAGTCGCAGTCCCGGCGAAAAAGTCGTTCGCGAGTCGCATGGGCACATCGGCGCTCGATGCGTGGCGCGATATCCAGGCGGCCGTCACGTACGTCGGCGAGGTCGCGATTGCGCTCGGCGGACTCTTCACGCGGCGCGTGCACATGCGATGGCGCGAGTTCTTCGTGGTCGTGCAGACCAACAGCTCCGGCGCGCTTCCCATCGTCACGCTCATCGCGGTGCTGATCGGCGTCATCATCGCGTTCCTCGGCGTTGTGGTGCTGAAGCGCTTCGGCGCCGGGTACTATGTGTCGTACCTCGTCGGCTTCGGTATGCTGCGCGAAATGGGCGCCCTCATGACGGGCATCATCATTGCTGGTCGTACCGGTGCTGCGTTCGCCGCCGAACTTGGCAGCATGAAGATCACCGAAGAGATCGACGCCCTTACCACGCTGGGTATTTCACCTATCGAGCATCTCGTGCTTCCGCGCGTACTCGGCATATTCGTCATGATGCCGCTGCTCACAATTTACGCCGACATCGTCGGTATCGTCGGTGGCATGATGGTATCGGCGCTACTGCTCGATTTGTCGTTCAAGCAGTTCACGACTGGCATGTTGCAGGCCGTCACCATATCCGACGCGCTGCTCGGCATATTCAAAGGTACGATCTTCGGCTTCATTGTGGGCGTGTCGGGCACCATGAAAGGGCTGCAGACGGGCTCCGACGCCGGCGCCGTGGGACGCGCGGCTACAGCCGCCGTCGTGTTGGGCATCACGCTGATCATCACGGCCAATGCCGTGATCGACTGGCTCTCCGCCTTGCTCGATATATGACCGCAACGCATGCCACCCCCGCGCACGAGGTGCACATTACACGTCCGGATGCACCGGCTATCGAGGTCCGCGGCCTCACCATGGCGTACGGCGACCGTGTCATCATGCGCGATCTCACCTTCAGCGTGGCGCGCGGCGAGGTTTTCGTCCTCATGGGCGGCAGCGGCAGCGGCAAGAGCACGTTGCTCAAGCATCTCATCGGGCTCAAGGTACCGGCGAAGGGTCAGATCCTTTTCTTCGGAGAGGATTTCGCCGTCCACGACGACGCGGTGCGAAAGCGCGCGCTCCGTCGCATGGGAGTGCTTTACCAGAACGGTGCGCTCTGGAGTGGGCTCACACTCGCTGAGAATGTGGCGCTGCCACTTGAAGAGTTCTCGGACCTCGATGCGTCCACGATCGCCGAGGTCGTGTCGCTCAAGCTCGCGCTTGTCGGACTGCGCGGCTTCGAAGCATTCTACCCGTCGGCCATCAGCGGTGGTATGCGCAAACGTGCTGCGCTCGCCCGCGCTATTGCCCTCGACCCCGATGTGCTCTTTCTCGATGAACCGTCGTCCGGCCTCGATCCCATCAGCGCGAGTCGACTCGACGATCTCATTCTCGAGATCAAGGCCAGCTTCGCGACCACCATTGTCGTGGTCACCCACGACCTCGAGAGCATCTTCCGCATCGCCGACCGGGCGTTGTTTCTCGACATCGACGAGCTCACCATGACGGCACTCGGTCCGCCGAACGCGCTGCGCGACGATCCGCCCACTCCCCACGTGCATCAGTTCCTCACGCGCAGCAGTAAAGGTGCGTCATGAGTAGACGCGCAAATCCGACCGCTATCGGTCTCTTTCTCCTTGGCGCACTGGTCATCGTGATCATCGGGGTCTCGGTGCTGGCGTCGGGCACCTGGTTTCAGTCGCGTACCACGTTTCTCAGCTTCTTCCCGGAATCGGTGAACGGCCTGGAGACCGGGGCACCTGTCAAGTTTCAGGGTGTGCCCGTAGGGCGCATCACCGCGATCAACATTCAGATCGATCCGCGTGACGATTCCTTCCAGGTTCCGGTCGAGTACGAGATCGATCTACCGCGCCTCACCACCTCGCGTGGGACCTTCGTGAATCTCGAGGATACGCTCGTGCTGCAGCAACAGATCAAGAAGGGGCTTCGCGCGCAATTGCAGATGGAAAGCTTCGTGACCGGTGTGCTGTACCTCGAACTCGCCTACCGGTTGGACTCCACGCCGCCACGACTGTACGCTACCGACACCACGCTCTATCCGCAGATTCCCAGCTCGCCGTCGCTCATGGCGGCCATCGGAGGGGGTGCGGGCAGCCTACTCTCGGAGATGTTGAAGATCCTCAACCGCGTCAACGGCATGCTCGGTGACGTGAACATGCGCGAGATCAATACGGCAGTCGTGCAGTCGTCGAAGGCCGTGCAGCAGCTGATGGAGTCCCCGGAACTCCGCGCAACGTTGCGCGAAATGCCCGGTGCCACGGCGCAGCTCAATCGCACGTTGGTCGAAACGGAGCGGCTGGCGGTACGTGCGGGTGTGGCGCTCGACTCGATACAGCCGGGCGTGACAGGAGCAAGTACCGAGGCGGTCGCTACGCTGCGGGAGCTGCGCGCAACGCTCGAGCAAGCACAGAGCTTACTGTCGGCCGACACGGGTCCGGGCTACGCGCTCACGGGTGCGCTCACGAGCTTGCGTGAAGCCGCTGACGCGCTGCGCGTGCTCATCACCGCGCTCGAACAGAACCCTGAGATGTTGCTCCGCGGCAAGAAGCCTCCGGTAAAGAGATGACCTCCACGATCATGCGAACCAGTATCCAGATAGCGCGAACGGCGCTCCCGGTCGCCGCGCTGCTGCTCGGCGGATGCTTCAAGCTGTCGCGCGAGTCGCCCCCGCTGCGACAATACGTGCTGAGCGTGGCTTCGCCGACCGGCACCACGACCGATGCACCGGCCGGTGGCGCCACGTCACCGCGTGCGCCTGCATCGCTCACCGTCGGACTGCGGCGCGTGGACCTCGCGGCGTATCTGTCCGTGCCGTACATCATCATGCGGCGAGGGACGAGTGAACTCCTGACCTCCGAATTTCATCGCTGGGGCGAAGATGTCGGTGACGGCATCAATCGCGTGGTGGCGGCGAATCTCGCCGGGTCGCCCCTCCTGCGTGCGGTGGAGGTTGCACCGTGGCCGCTCGCGTCACGGCACACCTTTCTGGTGCAGCTGCACGTCACGCGCTTCGAGGGCGTCGCCGACTCGTCAGCCACCGAGGGTCGCGTGCATGTTACCGCTGGTTGGGACATCATCCGCCCATTCGACGGGAAGGTGCTGCTGCGCGGCCGTAACGACGATCGCCGCGAATCGTGGCGCGTGGGTGACTACACCGGACTCGTGCGCGGGCTCGATGCGGCGCTGCGGCGCGTGGCACGGGATATCAACGCCTGTCTGGCGCGATTCCCGAACGATTCGACGCCGCCGGCAGCGTGTGTAACAGCGGATTCTGGCGGTGGTGATTCACGGTAGTCGCGAGGGCCGGTCTGCAGAACAGATCGCACAGAGAAAAAGAGAAAAAGAGAAAAGGAGAAAAGGAGATCTCTTTTTCTCCTTTTCTCCTGACCTCTGTGTGATCTGTTCCTCTTTTCAGCGATGCCGACGACTCACTCCCCCAATACCGACTGCGCGATCGCATCGAGCCCGCCGCGAATGGGATCGCACACCGGCACCCCCAACTCCGCTTGCACGCGCTGCGCGTACTCGTGCCACTTCGCGTCGGAGAGTGACGACGAATTGATGCTCACACCGGCCAGTCGCACGCGCGTGTTCGTCACGCGCGCCGCCGTGAGGTACTGCGCCACTGCATCGGCCAGCGGCGGGATCGGATGGTTCGGTTGATACTCGATCGTGAGCCGCGACGGATCATGACAGAGCACCAGGCAATCGGGCTGCGAGCCATGCAGCAAACCCAACGTGACACCAGCGTACGCTGGATGAAATAACGAGCCCTGCCCTTCGATCACATCCCAGTGATCGGGCTCGTTGTCCGGTGACAGCACCTCGGCCGCGCCCGCGATGAAGTCGGCCACCACGGCGTCGATCGCGATACCGCTGCCCGCGATCATGATGCCCGTTTGTCCGGTGGCGCGGAACGTGGCCTTGGCGCCGCGCGCGCGTAACGCATTGGTGAGCGCGAGCGCTGTGTACTTCTTGCCGAGCGCGCAGTCGGTGCCCACCGTCGCCACACGCATACCGGTGCGCTTGTCACCGGTGCCGGCCGGGAACGTGACATCGCTGTGCCGCACGTCCATCAAGCGTACGCCGCGCTGCTGCGCCGCCGCCACCAACGACGGGAATGACGACAAACGCGTGTGCATGCCGCTCACGATATCGAGGCCGTTGGCGATCGCCGCTTCGAGATCGGGGAGCCAGCTGTCAGGCACGCGCCCGCCCACCGACGCAATGCCGATCACCAGACTCCCGGCCCCGCGTGCAGCCGCTTCTGCCGGTGAGAGACGCGTGAGGCCCACGCTCACGGTGGCCTCGGGCAGACTCCATTCACCGATCACATCGTCGGGGCACCAATCGCGCAGACCGCAGGCGGTCTTGGCATCGGTGGGCTGCGTGCTGTTTCCCAGATACAGCAAATACGGCTTGCGGAGTTCAGGCATGACCGGTGCGGCGAGAGGGAGAGCAGAGACGATGGAACGCGCGCGCAGAAAGCGTATTGGACGCATCGCGTCGCGCCTCAGAGGTTGCCCGCGTGGGGCTCCCGCCATTTTCTACCCTGAGGTCGGTGGCGAGCACGTCGCACGGCCGAAAGGCGTGGTGGCCGAGTGGTTTGAGGCAGCGATCTTGAAAAGTGCCGCACATTCTATTTTTCGCAATGCCGAACGTATGTAATACCACTACGCCTCTTCGTGCTTTTGTGTGGGTGGTTTGAGCCGTTTCTTCGCCGTCTGAGGTCGCTGTTTGAGAGGAGGAAGCGCTCTCGCGCACCGGGTAGCCCAAAAACGCTCTGCGGCGCATTGCATATGCTGTTGGAGTTCGAGCTGCGTCGCGTCGCGTGTCACGCGTGCGGTTGGCGTGAAGCATGAGCAACTCGATTAGTTGGCGGAAAATTTTCACGACACGCGCCGGTTTGCGCGGTAGGTGGGGAAGCCGTGTCGGTCCGCGTCGATCACGGGAGTGGCGGAGGAGCTGCGGCTCAATTGGCACACGGTTGAAGCGTTGGACCAGCTGTACATGCAAGCGCAGCTCGACGCCGCGGGCGCACCGGCGCCTGCGGTGATCGGCATCGAGGAGATTTCGATGCGGAACGGGCACGTCTATCGCATCATCGTGAGCGATCGTGAGTGGCGACGGCCGATCTGGTTTGGCGGGGTGGATCGGTCAGCGGGGAGCATGGTGTAATTGGGGCGGGAGGCGTAAGGTAGGGGCAACGCTTTCCCCCACTCATGCCCCGTCCTCGTCGCACCTCGCTGGCCGCTCGCTGTGCCACCCTGCTGGTGGCGCTGTTCCTCACGGGGATGGCCGGCCAGCCCCCACGCCAGCCCCCACGCCAGCCCCCCTCCTTCGTCATTACCGGGGCACGTATCGCCGACGGCACCGGCGCCCCCTTGGTGACAGCCAGCGTGCGCGTGGAGGGGGATACCATCGCCGCCGTCGGCGCCGTCACCCCGCGCCCCGGCGAGCCGGTGATCGAAGGCACCGGGCTGGTGCTGGCCCCCGGATTCATCGACACCCACAACCACTCCTCGTCAGGGCTGGAGGTCGAGCCCGCGGCGGTCTCGCAGGTGTCGCAGGGGATCACCACCGTCGCCGTGGGGCCGGACGGCAGCTCGCCCTGGCCGGTGGGCGAGTACCTGCAGCGCCTGCGCGCCAAGCCGCCTACCGTGAACGTGGTCACCTTCGCGGGGCACGCCACCATCCGCCGCGAAATCATCGGCTACGACTACAAGCGCCCGGCCACCCCCGATGAGGTGACGCGCATGGCCTCGCTGGTCACGCAGGCCATGAACGAGGGGGCCTTCGGCCTCAGCTCCGGGCTGGAGTACGAAGTGGGCAGTTACTCGGCCACCGACGAAGTGGTCACGATGGCACGCGCCGCCGGCGCCAAGGGCGGCATCTACATCTCGCACATCCGCGACGAGGCCGATCTGGCCATGGACGCCATCCGCGAGGCCATCACCATCGGCGAGCAGGGGAAGGTCCCCGTACAGATCACGCACATCAAGCTGGGCACCGTGGGGGTGTGGGGGCAGGCCAACCAAGCCGTGGCCATGGTGGAGGCGGCCCGCACACGCGGCGTGGATGTCACCGCCGATGCTTATCCGTACCTCGCCTGGCAATCCACGCCGCGCGTGCTCATTCCCAACAAGCGGTACACCGACTCGGCCAGCGTGCGGCGCGGGCTGGACGACATCGGCGGCGCCAAGAACGTGCAGATCACCCGCTGGGGGGCGCACCCCGAGTTCGTGGGGAAGCGGCTCGACGAGGCGGCGCGCCTGCTGGGCGTGAGCGACATCGAGGCCTACATCCGCTTCCAGGGAGACGAGGAATCCGGGATGATCGGCCACGCCATGACCGAGGCGGATCTGCGCACGTTTTACCGGCAGCCGTGGGTGATGGTGGCCAGCGACGGCGGCATCGCCAACAACCACCCGCGCGGCGCCGGTACCTTCCCGCGCGTGCTGGGGCAGTTGGTGCGCGAGCAGCGGTGGATGACGCTCCCTGAGGCGATCCACAAGATGTCCGGCATGCCGGCGGCGCGACTGGGGCTGCGCGACCGCGGCGCGGTGAAGCTGGGGATGAAGGCCGACCTCGTGCTGTTCGATCCGGCCACCGTGACGGACCGCGCCACCTTCGAGCAGCCGCGCGCGCTGTCCACCGGAATCCAGCGTGTGTGGGTGAACGGCGCGCTGGTGTGGACGGGGACAGCAGTGACGGAGGCGCGCCCGGGGCGAGTGCTGACGCGGAAGTAGATACGCGCCCGGCTACGCGGTCGGGCGCAGCTGCCGCCGAGGGGGCGAACGCACGGGGGGGTGAGAACAGGCGCCCGCCGATTCCCACCCCCTGCGTGCTGAAGCGGAATGCCGCGAGCCGGTCAATACCCCGGATTCTGCATGAGCAGCGGTGAGACGCGTGTGTCGCGGATGGGGATGGGGAAGAGTGCCTGTCCCGGTCGGTCCTGGATCCCCTTCACCTGGAGCACCTTCCCGAGACGGATGAGGTCGGACCAGCGGTCCCCTTCGAGCGCGAGTTCGAGGCGACGCTCCAGTTCGATCTGGTTGATCACGGCGACCTGCGTGGTGACCTGATTTCCCAAGGTGTGCGGCGCCAGTCCGGCGCGGATGCGCACCTTGTTGTACTGCGCCACGGCCTCGGGAAGGCGGTTGAGGCGCGCCAGCGCTTCGGCCTTGATGAGGACCACCTCGGCGAGGCGGATCACGTGGACATGCTCGGTGCCAGGGCGGGCCGACCACTTGGTGCCGTTGAGCGGGCGGGAGGCGACGCCGCTGGGGCGGACGCTCACGGCCTTCCGGATGTCGCCCGCGGGGTACGCCGCGTCGAGCCCGCTGCTGGGGGCCACTTCGGCGCGCCCTACCGAGAGGTAGTAGTTGCTGAGGCCATTCGACTCGGTGGCGTTGAAGGCCACGCGGAAGATGTCCTCGCTGGTGTTGCTCCCCAGCGCTGAGAAGAGGTCGGCGTAGGGGACTACGAGCGTGTCGCGCCCCGCGAGCACCTGATTGGCGGCATCCAGTGCGGCCTGGTAATCGGCCAGGCGGTTGGCGTTCCCCGGGACTTCGGCACGGTAAAAGAGCACGCGGGCCCGGAGCGCGCGCGCGGCCGTCGGCGTGGCGTAGCGGGTGTTGGTGATATTTCGGGTGAGCACCTGCGCGCTGTCGAGGTCCCTGAGGACCTGCGTGTACACGTCGTTCACCGGTGTCCGGACGTATGCCTTGGACTCGTCGGGCCCGGTGGTGAACGCGGTGGGAATGGGGACCGGCCCCCAGTACTTGACCAGGTTGTGAAAGCCGAGGGCGCGGATGAAGTACGCCTGCCCCATGACGTCGGAGCGGATCGGCTCGGGAATGGAAGCCACCGAGGGGACGATGTTGATGAGAAGGTTGGCGCGATTGATGCTCCGGTAGATCGCGCTCCAGAGGCTGGTGACCTCCGCGTTGTCGGCCTGCATGCGGTTGGTCTGCATCTCCCCGAGGTACTGGAAGGTGCCCGACCAGACGGCGTTGTCGGCGGCAAGGTCGCCCACAAGGGGCGCCGAGAGGCCGTAGTAGCTGCCGCTCTGCAGCGCGTCGTAGGTACCGTTGAGGGAGGCGGTGGCCGTGGCGGCGTCCTGAATCATCTGGTCCTGCGGGAGCGACGTGACCGGCTCCGTCTGTAAGATGCCGTCGCAGGCGGCCATGGCGGTGAGTGCAGCCAGCGCAGCCAGGCGCGCGAGCAATCGGGCGTGGGTTTTGAGGGAAGTCATGATCACCATCCGACGTTGATGCCCACGTTCCATGTGCGGGCCAGGGGGTACGCGTAGAAGTCGACGCCCAGCGACAGATTCGCGTTGGTGCCGGCAGAGTTGACGTCGGGGTTGTAGCCCGTGTAGTTGGTCCACGTGACGAGATTGCGGCCGCTCACGTAGAGACGGGCGTTGTCCGCGCGCACTTGCCGCGCGAGTGACGCGGGGAGGCGCCACCCGAGGGTGACCTCCTGCAGGCGGACGAAGGAGCCGTCCTCGAGGAAGCGGTCGGACATGAAGCGGGCGCCGCCGGTGCTGCCCATGCGGGGCTGATCGGTGATGTCGCCCGGCTTCTGCCAGCGGTTGCGCACGTTGGCGAACTTGTTGTCGGAGGAGTTGCCGCCGTCGTCGGCGAAGAGGCGGTTCATGTTGAGGAGCTCGTTCCCCTGCGTGAACTGCAGGAACGCGCGGGCGTCGAATCCCTTCCAGCGCAACGAGTTGGTGAAGCCGCCGAAGTAGTCGGGCTGGGCGCTGCCCAGGTTGGCGGACAAGTCCGCGGCAACCGGCGTCATCGTTTCCCCGCCGTCGGCGCGGCGATAGATGGCGTTCCCGTTGGCCGGGTCCACGCGGAGGAAGTCGTAGACGAAGAACGTGCCGACAGGCTTGCCGACCATGGCGACGCTCGTGAGGCGTCCCGAGGTGGTGGAGTTGACCGGTTGGCCGTCGGAGAGCGCGGTGATGAGGTTGCGGTTCCAGGTGAAGTTGAGGTCGCTGGTCCACTCGAAGCCGCCGGTACCGGGACGGCGGATGTTCACGGTCTGCAGCTGCAGGTCGACGCCGCGGTTGCGCAGCGAGCCGACGTTGTCGGCCACAGTGGAGTAGCCGCTGGTGGCGGCGACCGGCCGGTTGACCAGCAGGTCGGCCGTGGCGCGGTTGTACCAATCCGCCACGAGGTTGATGCGCCCGTTGAACAGGCCCATGTCGACGCCGAGGTCGGTCTCGGTGGTGCGCTCCCAGCGGAGGTTGGGATTCCCCAACTGCGAGGGCGCGAGTCCGGCGACGCCGGCGTACGGGTTGGCGGTCGCCAGGGTACGGCTGCCGAAGTCGGCGATCTGCTGGTTGCCGGTACCGCCGCGGCTGGCGCGGAGCTTGAGGGTCATGAGGCGGGAGAGCCCGCTGGCCCACCCCTCGTCGGAGACGGTCCAGGCGCCGGACAGGGCTGCGAAGTTGCCGTAGCGGCTGTTTTCGCCGAAACGGGACGACCCGTCGCGCCGCAGGCTGGCCATGAGGACGTAGCGTTCACGCCAGGTCCAGTTGGCGCGGGTGAAGTACGACACCAAGGTGTTCTCGGTCTCGCTGCCGTCGAAGACGGAGACTTGGGCCGCGTTGCCGACGTAGCGCTCGAAGCCGGTGGGAAAGCCGGTGCCGGCGACGTAGCTGAAGTTGGTGGAGTTGCGCTCCTGACTGGCGCCGGCGGTGAGGCGCAGCGTCTGGTTGTCGGAGTCGATGAGGTCCCAGTTGCCGAACGTTTCGGCCAGGAAGCGGTAGGCGCGGGTGCGTCCGTTGGCCCCTTCGCCGCCCACGCTGGTGCTCACGGCGCGGTCCACCTTGGGCGAACGCCAGCGGAGCTCGTCGAGGGAGTAGATGTCGCTGCCGAGGCGCGCGGACACGTTGATCTTGTCAGTGACGTTATAGCGCGCCTCCGTGTTCCCCAAGGCGCGCAGCGTGGTCACGTTGAGCGAGCTGTAGGTGGCGGTAGCCACCGGGTTGGAGTAAATGAGGCCGTTGGCGATGCCGGCGAAGCCGAAGGAGTTGCCGCGTATCGGCGAGAAGGGCTGCATGGCCATCGCGTTGGTGACGATGCCGTCGATGTTCTGGTCGCCTGGGACGCGGTCGTTGGACTCGCGGGTGAGCCCGATGTTGGAGGTGATGGTGAGCTTGCTGGTGGCCTGCGCGTCGGTGTTGAGGCGCAGCGCCTGCCGCTGGTAGTCGGAGCCGATGACGATGCCGGTCTGCCGCGTGTCGCTGCCGCTGAGGAACATGCGGAGGCGGTCGGTGCCGCCGCTCACGCTCATGTTGACCTCGCTCATGGGCGCCTGGCGAAAGACGGCGGACTGCCAGTCGGTGTTGATGCTGTCGGTGCCGGCGGCGAAGCGGGGGGCGAGCCCTTGGTTGGTACGCGCCTCGTTCATCACGGCCACGTACTCGGAGGCGTTGAGCAGATCGACGGTGCGCTCCACCTCCTGCGAGGCGGTGAAGGCGCTCATGTTGAAGCGGAAGCGGTTGCCGCCGGCGCCACGCTTGGTGGTGATGACGATCACGCCGTTGGAGCCGCGGGAGCCATAGATGGCGGCGGCGGCGGCGTCCTTGAGTACGTCAATGGAGGCGACGTCGTCCGGGTTGATCGCCGAGATGGGAGTCATGCGCTGGCCGCTGGTGCCGGTGATCTGCTCGAAGGACCCCTGCAGCATGGGGACGCCGTCGATCACGTAGAGCGGCTGGCTGCCGGCGTTCAGCGAGGCGGGGCCGCGGATACGCACCGACACGCCGCCGCCAGGCTCGCCGCTGTTCTGCATCACCTGGACGCCGGCGATCCGCCCCTGCAGGGCGTTGTCGAGGCTCACGACGGGGATGGCATCGAAGGCGCTGCTGTCCACGCTGGCGATGGCGTTACTGACGGTGGCGCGCCGGCTGCTGCCATAGCCGGTGGCCACGACAGTACTGAGGACGGCCGCCACGGGGCGCAGGCGGATGTCCACCGTGACGGTGCTCCCCGCGGTCAGGTCAACCGTGCGCTGTAGAGCGGCGTACCCGAGGCGCTGCGCGCGCACGGTGACCCGCCCGGCGGGGACGCCAGCGAGCTGGTAGGCACCCGTCTCCGAGGTGACCGCGCGCGCGGGGGCGCCGGTGACGGTCATCTGTACCCCGGACAGGGGGCGGCCGGTGGTGGAGTCGGTGACGGTGCCGCGCACGGTGCCGGTCGCCCCCTGCGCCCACAGGGCGCGGCCGGCCGGCGTGGCCATCAGGACCCCGGCGAGCGCGACAAGGAACGCCACCCGCGGCATCGCGGGCGCCCTCCCGAATATGACAGTCCACAACCATCGACGAGCGCGCATGACTTCCTCCGAAAGCGGGATGACGGGACAGTTGGTTATCAAGCGGTGGCTCGTCCTCCGCGGTATCGTGGAGACACGCATCGCCCCATCACTGTCCACGCGCTCACCGTCTACCGACGGGGCGCACACTGTGAGGCCAGTCACCGTCGCGATAATAGGCCTGGATGTACTCAAGCGCGAGGGTCAGTTGTCCATCAAGGCGGACGACGGGTCGATCATTCTGCGGCAGTATCGGCCTGAAGTCTCCTGTCCAGCGCGTGGCGATGACCTGGGTTGCCTCCGGCGGTGCGTTCAGATCGACGAATACGCACAGCGTGAGCCCGTTCGACCCAGGACTGGCTTGTCGAAGCAAACCGAAAACCTCGGCTGCAAGCTTGTGTTTCGATGCCGACGCGACGCATGGTCGGCTGGTTGGTTATTTGCCGACGATCCGAACCGCCGTTACCAGGACGCAATCGGTTTACCGTTGCCATCGCTCCATTGGCTTGGTAATCTCTCTGAACGGTGCGCCCGCGGGAGATTGTGTTTCGAATTTCGTTTCACCGAAAACGGCGTAACGCTATGCTTATCAGATAGATAGAAACTATTTTCTTCCCTGAGGTCGATGGCGAGCACGTCGCGCGACCGAAAGGCGTGGTGGCCGAGTGGTTTAAGGCAGCGGTCTTGAAAACCGCCGAACCCGAAAGGGTTCCGTGAGTTCGAATCTCACCTACGCCGTACCCGAAGTGAACATCTCCTGTGCCGTCTCGATGCCGTCCCTGCCTCGCTTTCTGCGCGCGCGCGCGCTTACGCCGCTGGTCGCACTCGCGGCGTGCGTGTCTGATCTGCTGGCACAGTCTGCCACGCCGACCCCGGCGTTCGCCCCTGCCGTGCGCATCACCGAGCAGACCAGTGGCACCTCCAAGCTGCTGCAAGCTGTGCACGCGGTCTCTGAGCGGGTGGTGTGGGCCTCCGGGCATGGCGGCGTGGTCCTCCGCTCGGTCAACGGCGGCGACACATGGGAGCCGCGCCCCACGACCAGCGGCGACTCGCTCGAGTTTCGCGATGTCCACGCCATCAGCGCCGACACCGCATGGGCCATGTCCGCCGGCAGCGGCGCCAAGTCGCGCATCTACCGCACCACGAACGGCGGCGCATCATGGACCCTGCAGTTCATGAACCCCGATACTGCCGCGTTCTACGACTGCCTGTCGTTTGGCAGTGGACGCGGTCGCACCGGTGTCGCGTTCAGCGACGCGTCGGACGGACGCACGAACATTCTGCACACCGACAACGACGGCGTGTCGTGGCGGCTGCTTGCTCCGTCGGCGGTACCAGCACCACTTCCCGGCGAAGGCGCCTTCGCGGCTTCCGGACTCTGCGCGGTGCACGGTGATGCGCGCACGGTCTTCATTGCCACCGGCTCGCCGGGCGCACGCCTGCTGCGCAGCCGCGATGGCGGACGCACCTGGGACGTGGAAAACACGCCGTTTATGCGCGGCACCGTGGCCGGACTCACCGGGCTCGCCTTCAAAGACAGCCAGACCGGCATGGTGGTGGCTGCGGACATCAACCGCCTACGCACCGACGCCTCTACCGCCGTGGTGGGCATCACCACCGACGCCGGCCGCACCTGGGAGCTCCGCACCCGTCCGCCGCTGCCCGGCGCCTTGGTGGGTGTGGCGTGGGTACCCGGCGCCGGCAGCGAGACGGCCGTGGTCACCAGCTACGGCGGCGCGTTCATCACCACCGACGCTGCGCGCACGTGGCGCACGCTCACCGATGCCCTCACCACCGGCGTGAGCGCCGTGGGCACCACCGCCTGGATCGTGGGCGGCGGCGGCAAGATCACTCGGCTCGACTGGTAACGATCGACGCGTTGCGTTCGCACGGTCGCACGCGACTGGCCGGTCTCGTCCTCGCGCGCCATGATTGGCCGATGCACACTTCTTCGCAATTACGGCTCCGTCGCCCTTGTCGCCTCACGCGCGCTATCGCCCTGCTGCTGACCGCGTCGCTCGCCGCCTGCAGCTCCGGTGACAAGGCACCGGCGGTTGTGAGCGCCACTGCGGCCGATACAGTGCTGGCTCCCGCCCTCGCGGCGATTACCGCCGACGGTCTGATGGACCACACCAGGGCACTCAGCGACGATTCGCTCGAGGGACGGGCACCGGCCACGCCTGGCGAAGAGAAAACCGTGGCCTATCTCCAGCGGCAATTCACCGCCATGGGGCTCGCGGGCGGCATGCCCGACGGTTCGTTCGTGCAAAAGGCCACGTTCGCCGGCATCACCGGCAAACCGGAAGCGGCGTTTCGCATCGGCTCGCGCGTGTTGCCGCTGTCGTTTCCTGCCGACTACATCGCCCGCACGCGGCATGAAGTACCCGTGATCGATGTCGACGCTCAGATGGTGTTCGTGGGCTACAGTGTCGATGCACCCGAGTACGGCTGGAACGACTACAAGAACGTGGATGTGAGGGGCAAAGTGCTCGTGATGCTCGTGAACGATCCGGCGGTGGCCGATCCGAACGACAGCACGAAGCTCGACAGCACGATGTTCAAGGGGAAAGCGATGACGTATTACGGTCGCTGGACGTACAAGTACGAGATCGCGACCGCGAAGGGTGCTGCTGGTGCGCTCATCATTCACGAGACTGGTCCCGCGGGTTATCCGTTCGAAGTGCTCAGTGGAAGTGCGGCCCTCGAGCAGTTCGACATCGCCACCACCGACGGCAACAAGACCCGCACAAAGGTGGAGGGCTGGATCACGCAGCCCAAAGCAGAAGAACTGCTGAACGCCGTTGGGAAAGATTTCGCCGCGCTCAAGGCCGCCGCCAAACGCAAAGACTTCACACCGGTGTCCCTTGGCGCCACCGCGAAGATCCACATCAGCAATACCACGCGTCGCGTGGAGTCACGCAACGTGGTCGCCACCCTCCAAGGCAGCGACGCCGCACGCAGGAACGAGTACGTGATCTACAGTGCGCATTGGGATCATCTGGGTCGCGATACCAGCATCACAGGTGACCAGATCTTCAACGGCGCGCTGGACAACGCGAGTGGCACGGCGCAATTGCTGGAGATCGCGAAGGGGTTCAGCGCGCTGGCGATCAAGCCGGCGCGCTCCATCATGTTCGTCGCGCTCACCGGCGAGGAGAAAGGGCTGATCGGCGCCAAGTTCTTCGCCGCGAATCCACCCGTACCACTGGCCAACGTACTCGCCAACATCAACATGGACGGTTTCAGCCAGTGGGGCCGCACCAGAGACGTGACGGTGATCGGTCTGGGCAACAGCACGCTCGACGACGTGCTGGCCGATGTGATCCGTCCGGCCGGCCGCGTGGTCGCGGCCGATCAGGAGCCCGAGAAGGGCTTCTTCTACCGTTCCGATCATTTCGAATTTGCCAGGCAGGGCGTACCGGCCCTCTACACCGAAGCCGGTGTGCAATTTGTGGGCAAGGACTCCACGTACGGCATGAAGAAGCGCGAAGAGTACACGTCGCGAGACTACCACCAGCCCAGCGACGAAGTGAAGTCCGACTGGGATCTCTCCGGCGCGGTGGAAGACACGCAGGTGCTCCTGCAGGTCGGCTATCGCGCGGCGAACGGCAGCGTGTGGCCCACTTGGAAGCCCGGCACCGAGTTCAAGGCGAAGCGTGACTCGGTGCTCAAGGCCGCGGGCAAGTAACGTGAGCTACTTGGGCTCTGGTTCGAGATGCGATTCTACAAACCAGAGCTGCTTGTCCGTGGCGCCCGTAATGCGTGTGAGCAGATCGGCCGTGATGGCGTCATCAGCCGCCGATGCCTCCTCGATATCGGCCCGGGCGGCATTGGCGCAAGAGGCCAGCGCTTCGGCCACCACATGCACCCATCCGTCGGCGTTGTCCACGACCAGTGGCGCCTTCGGCAGGCGGCTCCGTTCGGCAATCGCTTGCAACGTGCCCTCGGCGGGAACGCCGAGCTGACCGGCGCGTTCAGCAAGTTCGTCAGACCAGCCGACCGCCAGCGCGGCCGTCGCGTCGAACAACTCGTGGAGTTGCTGGAAGCGGGTGCCACGGATATTCCAATGCGCCTGCTTGGCCTGCCGCTCGAGATCAAGATAGTCGGCGAGACGATTGTTGAGGATCACCCCCATGGCCGCGCGCGTGTCGGCAGGGAGGTCGATACGCGTATGGAAATGGGTACGTACTTTGGCGGATTTCGGCATCATAGCTCCCTGAATGGGCGGGAAACGGACGGGAAACGGACGGCAGCTATCGATATTGCAAGGGCCGCGCCGACACGTTCCCCTGGAGATTTCCTGAGATCTGACGATCACGTGACCGGTTGACCCCGGGGCGTCTCCGGGTGAGATTGCTGGTCTGAATCACAACTGGCCTGCACCGCTGCCCTCGGGCACCGTCGGCAAGCTTGGGAGGGGTGGCCGAGAGGCTGAAGGCACCGGTTTGCTAAACCGGCATAGGGGGTCAACCTCTATCGCGGGTTCGAATCCCGCCCTCTCCGCTGCGCGGGTCCGCTGCACTGTCGGCGGGCCCGCGTTGTTTTTTTACCCAATCCTGTCGTGTTTTTCGACTTTTCGGTCTGCCGCACTTATGTCGTCGCCTGAGTCCCTCGTGAAGCGCCCCCGTGTGCGCTTCGCTCCATCGCCGACCGGCTTTCTGCACGTCGGCGGCGCGCGTACGGCCCTGTTCAACTGGCTGTACGCCAAGAAGTTCGACGGCGACTTCCTGCTGCGCATCGAAGACACCGACCGCGCCCGCAGCAGCGACGAGAGCACCCGCGCCATTTTCGAGGGGCTCGAGTGGCTTGGCCTCACCTGGGACGAAGAGGTCGTGTACCAGGGCGCCAACGTGAAGCGGCACTACGCCGACGCCCACCGTCTGCTCGACACTGGCGCGGCGTATCGCGACTTCACGCCGCCGCAGGAAACCGAGCGGCTGCGCAACGAGGCCGAGGCGCGCGGCGAGTCGTACCGGTTCGATCGCGACACCGCCATGCTGAGCGACGCCGAGATCGCCGAGAAGCTGGCCCGCCACGAGCCGTACGCCATCCGCTTCAAGGTGCCCGACGCGTACACCGAGTGGCCCGATTTGGTGCATGAGCGTATCGCGTTCCCCAACAAGGACATCGAGGATTTCATCATCCTCCGTTCCGACGGGACGCCGGTGTACAACATGGCGGTGGTCTCCGACGACATCGCCATGCGCATCACGCTGGTGATGCGCGGCGACGACCACATCTCGAACACGCCGAAGCAGATCCTGCTGTATCGCGCGCTCGGCGCCGACGTCCCGCAGTTCGGGCACGTGCCGATGATTCATGGTGGCGACGGCAAGAAGCTGTCGAAGCGTCATGGCGCGACGGCCGTGGGCGATTATCAGCATTTGGGTTTTCTGCCGCAGGCGATGCTCAACTTCCTCGCGCTGCTGGGATGGTCGCCGGGTGACGACATCGAAGTGATGCTGATGCCCGAGCTGATCGAGCGGTTCAGCGTGCACGGCCTGCATGCGAAAGCGGCGATCTTCGATACGAAGAAGCTGGAGTGGATGAACGGACAGCACTTGGCGCTGATTCCGATCGCCGAACTGGGGCAGATCGTGGCGCCGCTGTTCGAGAAGGCGGGACTGGCCACCGTGGCCGATCTCGAGTCGCGCCGTGAATGGTTTCACGGTGTGCTCGAGCTCCTACGGGTGCGCGCGCGCCTCACCGACGAGATCGTGCAACTGGCCACGACCTTCTTCGGCGAAACGGTGGAGTACGACGCTGAGGCGATCGGCAAGCAGTGGCGCGATGCCGCGGTGACCGGCGATATCCTGCAGGCCACGCACGATCGGCTCGCACAGCTCGAGCTATGGCAGCCGGCGGCCATGGAAGAGGCGCTTCGCAAGCTGGCCGAGGAGCTGAGTATCTCGGGCGGCAAGATCTTTCAGCCGCTGCGCGTGGCGCTTACCGGTAAGACGGTGAGCCCGGGCATTTTCGAGGTGCTGCTGTATGTGGGCCGCGCGCATTCGCTGGCGCGCGTGGCGGCGGCGGTGGCGTTCCTGAAGCAGGACGCGTAGGCAGCCCTACCTGTCGCCGCCGCTCTTCAACGGGGCGGCGACCGTGGCACTCGGCGCCTTCAGTCGGTTGCGCCGCTCCGTTTCGCGACGATCGCGCAGATCGTTGGCGATCCTTCGGAATTCGGCGTCGCCCATGCCGCGCTCGGACATACGCATGATGTCCGCCCGCGAGGCGGACAAGCGGCGCTCGGCGTCCATCTGCGTCATGTTGCCGCTCATGCGGCCGGCGGTCGCCGCGTTCAGCGGCAACAACGCCAGCAAGGCGTTCGGGATCATGACTTTGCCCAAACGAATGCCTTGGCTATCCCAGCCCCACTTCTCACCGTTCTTGCCGGTCTTGGTCCAGTCACCGGGCGCGCGGCCGGTACGTCCCTGCGCCCGATTGAGCGAATCGAGCGAATCACGCGCTTGCGTGATCACGAAGCCCATGATGCTGTCGAGATTGTCGGCGCGATCGCCGCCGCCGCCGCCGGCATTGCCGACAACTACCGGATCACGCCACACGCGGCCATCGAAGTAGCCGGGGCGGATACCGCGTAAATTGGGGTCGCCCGCACCTATGCCACTGCCGTCTCCCTGACCAACAGCAGCGCCACTGCCGGTATCGCGCGGCGCGGATGGCGGGGTGACCACGACAGGACCCGACACCACCGGTGCCATCACCGGCGGTCGCGTGGTGGTCGTCGTGGTGGGGGTCGGCTTCACCTGCGCCACCGGCTTCGGTTGCTCGCGCGGCGCGACGTACGTGAGCCGCTCCTCGTGGGGCTGCTCATTCGACCCGAATCGCAGCCACGCGGGAATCCCGTGGCCAAAGGTCAGCACCTGCACGAGGACGATGCCGACGACGAGGTGGAAACCCACGGCGATGAGTACGGCACGCGAGCCGCGCTGCTTTTCACGCACGGTTCCGCCGGAACGCGCTCGGGCGCTCAGGCCACCGCGTTTCCGGG
>Ga0105046_10003412_pt1 | contig 25209 bp, 24 predicted proteins | sample MAT03_FD_78385 | JGI IMG/M metagenome (GOLD analysis project Ga0105046, IMG submission 78385) | Freshwater microbial communities from Lake Fryxell liftoff mats and glacier meltwater in Antarctica - MAT-03 (megahit assembly) | ecosystem: Environmental > Aquatic > Freshwater > Ice > Liftoff...
ACAAAATACTATAGTATTTTATCCATCGTGCGTATAAAAGAACATAAAATTCATGTCAATCGATCACGCGCCGCGTCCCGACCCTACTGGCAGTCGAGGGACGCCGCCGATGCGAGTCAGTACCTACCGGTCCGACAGGATCTACAGCGCCTGGACTAGTATCTCCGTCGGACAACGCACGTGAATAGACATCAATATTTCGGACTGGTCTGCTTCCTTCTGACGGCCTGGTCGCTCGGTTGTAAGGATGAGGACAGCGATAGTACGCCAGGGATAGACGCGCTGGGATCCAGCGAGGGTTCGATGGACGCCGCAGTCATGGCCACTCCGGGATCGGATGCGGCGGTGGCGGATGGCGCGCCCGCGATCCTCGACAGCGCACCGGCGGACGTGTTTGGTGGAATCGTGACGCTGGCGATGTTCGAGTCCGGCAGCAATCCGTGCGGACTGGCGTACGATCACGTGGCGGGCCGGGTTTGGGTGTACCCGTGTTTTGGGGCGGACATCTTGGGCTTTTTGCCCGATAGCACCGCGTCCACGCCGGCGGCGCGCGGCGGCGAAATGGCCGACGATGTCGACGTGGACATCGCGCCCAAGGCCTTCATGCTGGGGCAGACGCTGGTGGCCGAAGGTGATCTGTTGTTCATCAACGGTGAAACCGCGGTCGCCGACATCCACGTCGTCAACAAGCAAAACGGCATGACCAGTATGTTGGCGACTGCCTTTGGTGGCGCCCATGTGGTGGGTGGCGCGTACCACGCGGGCCGCAACAGTTTTTTCCTGGTGCAGGATCGGGTGCCCGGCGCACAGGATGGCAACCGGGTGGCGGAGATCGACCTGACGACGGGGCAGGTTCTGGGCAGCTTCCAGACCACGCCGGATTTCGTGGTCAACTTTGGCGATCTGGATGTTTGTCAGAGCACCGGCCACCTGTTCGTGGTCAGCAGCGCCGAAAGAACCATCGCCGAATTCACCACCCAAGGAACGCTGGTCAACAAACACCCGTTGCCGGCGGGCGTGACGGGGGCGGCTGGTATCGACATGAATAACTCCACCGGGGAAGCGTGGATTGCCGGAACCAACGGAACGGTGTGGCGGTTGTCGGTCCCGTGTGGACCCTATGGGAGCTCAGTGGGCGGTGCACTATCGAGCGACCGGTGAAGGATCCGCACGCGATCGACGAGTATTGATCCTCGACGAGATCCGTATCGCCACCACGTTCCCGGCAGTCGCGCCATCCGCGGCGAACGTCCGGAGCGAGCGAAGGTCCCCTTGCATGTTACGTTACTGCAATGACTTGTCTTGGTAGTGTACACGGTGGCGTTGGTCGTGTGTCTCGGGCAATTGCCGTTGTTCTGTTTGCAGGGGGAGCGGTGGGCTGCTTGGAAGATCCCGTCCCCTTGACCCACGTCATCACGGTCAAGCCAGGCAACGAATTACCTTTTCGGGCGCCCCTGCGGGTGGGCCGTCGTTGTGACAATGTCGGAACCGCAACGGTAAAGCTTTCGTTGCCGCAATCGACAGTCGAAGTTAGTGGTACGGTTCGGACAAAAGCCGAAGCGATCGCATTTTTTTCATACAGCAGCGGCGTCCAGCATCGGTTTGCAATCGAATCGGGCGGCGTTTTCGCCGGCAGGTTGCCGCCCGGTGAATATTTCGGAAGACTCCTGTTCGACTATTCCGAGACGGCGACTTTTGATGTTGGCAAAATCCGAGTGAGGGATGGTATGGCCCCAATGCAGGTCGAATGCGACCCGGCCGTTTGCGTGGTGCCAGAGCCCGAAAGCGAGGTGTCGGAGCCCGAAGAATCCGAACGAAAACGCAGCACGGGTTTCGAGTTTTCCGGCCGCATCGCTTTTGAGCCACCTCTCGCCAAGGCCGCATCGAACGGTGAATCCTTCGGGGAAATCGTCTTACGCCCCATCGATGGTGCGCCTTCGTCACACGAAGTCTCCATACGGGTCGAACGAGGTTTGCAGTTTTCAACGACGGACGTCCTGCCGGGAAGCTACAAGGTCATCTACCGGTCATACGGTTGGACGGGCTGGACAAACGGTTACGACGAGCCCCCGCCGATGGGGACGTGGGCGTTTGACGCCCCGATTCGGATCACTCGAACGACTGCGAATTGGACCGGTGTCGTTCCCCGGCGCACGATGCACATTGTTCTGCGGGTCAACGGCGCGGACATGCGTGATAACTCTCAGGTCGATGATAACGTTGTCAAGAAGTACAATCCCCGCGGCTACCTGGGTTTCAAAGACGTCGACGGCTCGATGTACGGGGGGACATACGGGCGGTTTTCGCTTGGCGTCACAGGCCCGGTGGACATTTCGACCAGCGTGATTCCGGGTCAATACGTACCACTGGTCGCCTCCTATGGTGTATTGGGTCATGGTCAGTTGTTGGCGCTGGGTCAAAACGTACTGCCCACGGGCGCCATTTCTCTCGACCCGATTTCGATCGAGCCTGGCAATTCGGTACTTGAAACCATCTTCGACTTGCCGATTCGCAAAGTGAAGGTTGTCGTCGAGAACCAATTGATCCCCTATGGAGGCGTAGCATTCACGGGCCGAAACGAGTCATTTGGGTGGACGAATCAGGACGCCCCAGCAAATCCGACGCTTCTTTACGTCGGCTGCTATTCCGCACAGGCGGGATCCTCCGTAGGGCCCAACACCGGTGCGTTCGGTGCGGTATTGGGGGATGAAACGCTCGGGGAAGTTTGCGTGCCGTGTGAATAACCTCTTTGACTTCGTGCGATGATTCCGCAGATGTCACATTTGCGTCGAGATGACTGCGGAATGTCTTCGGACGCAGATGGGCGTCGTACGAATCCCTGTCGACACGACGCGCACCGCCAGAATGTAGGCTTTGCTGCCGTCGAGAAAACGAACCACGGATACATCGATGTGCCAGATTTCGTTGGCGCGCGTGGCACGCACTCCTACCTTGGGCTTCGCCGGGTACACCCGGTTGCGCGGGCGTCGCCACCCTCGTATTTTCGTTTGTTTCGCGCATGTCGAAACCGATGCGAATGCCGTGGATGTCGTCGAGCGCGGGAGATCGTTGACAAGGGCGAACGCATGCCCAGCCGCCGACCTATCGGGCCGCCGGCTTCGCGGTGAACACCAGGCGGCGGGCCTCAAGGATGTCGCCCATCGCGAGTTGCAGATCCGAGGCAGCCCGCTCGTGTTGCAACAGCGCCGCTATTTCCGAGAGGCGCGCCTGTGCGAGATCAGCCTGGCGCTGAGACACAACGTAGTTGCTCGACAGACCGTTAAGAAACCGGCGCTGCTCGATGTCGAGGCTGCGCCCGGCGAGATCGCGAAAATTGGCCGAGGCGTACACCTGCCGGCTTGCGGTTTCGATGTTGCGGATGGCCTCGCGCACCTGCGCGCGAATATCCAGCTCCGCTTGTTCCCGGCTCAGCTGGCTCTGCCGCAGCGCCGATTGCAAGCGGCGGGTTTCCGCGCGGGCCGCCCCTGCAAGCGGTGCCCAGGAGAAATTAACCCCCACGCCCCACTGTGGGCCCGAACCGAGGCCCACCTGCGACAACGTCGAGTTATAGCTATCGTCCTGCCCCACCGAACCCAGATTGCCTTGTAGATCCAGCCGCGGCAGGCCGCTGTTGCGGGCGACATCGAGATCGAGCGCGATACGCCGCAAATCGATTTGCACGCGCTTGAACTCGGGACGCCCGGCCATCGCTCTTTGCATCGCGGCCTCGAAGGAGATGCCGACTGCCAGAAAACTGGGCGAATCGACCGGAACCAGCGGGCGCTTCCAATCGCCCTCCGGCAAGTTCAGTAGGATCCGCAATTGATCGGCAGCCCTTTCAATCTGCACCTCCGCGCGCAACAGCGCGAGTTGCCGTTGCGCCAGTGCGCCCTCCACGCCGATGAGATCCGACTCCGGGAGGATGCCGGCGGCGATCTGTCGCTTGGTCAGTTCGATCTGCTCGCCCGCGAGATCCTGCGCGCCCCGATTCACCTCGTAGGTTTTGAACGTCTCGACCAGATTCCAGTACGCGTCCTCGGTGGCCTTGACGGTGAGCATGGCGCGCAACCGCGCTTCTTCCATGGCCAGCTCGCTGCCGAATTCGGCGCGCAAGATCGAGGATCTCTGGATTCGCCCGTCCAGCGAGAAATCGCGCAGCAACGGTTGCACCAGATCCAGAGTCACCGCCGATCGAAAAAACCGCGGCTCAACCGCCGTGCCCAACTTGCTGTCCGATCGGCTGCTCGAAAAATTCAAGCGCATGTCGGTGCCAGTCGGCAGGCGCTCGCCGAGGGTCAGGTTCCAGACGTCGCGGATGTTTCTTAACACTTGGCCCGCTTGCCCCTCTTGTATGGTTAGTGGCGGGGACTCGGACGCCGAGCGTCCGACCTGCGCCTGCACAGTGGGCTCGAAGGTTGCCGCGGCCAGCGCGCGGCCCTCGACACTGGCGACCGATTGCTCGCGTTGTAGGTTAAGCGCCAAGTTGCGGCGCAGCGCCATTTCCACCGTTTGAGCGAGCGACATGTTCATGACCTGCCCGCCCCTCATCGCTTCAGGAAGTATCGGCCTACCGCGAATGTAATCGGGGGCAACGTAGTCAGCGCCGGTCTTCACCCCAGCTCCGGCGGCGGGCGCGACAGCAGGATTCTCCTGGGCCACGCTGCCGGCTGGTGCCAGCGCGAGCAACACCAACAGGCCCATTGGCCCGAAAGGCCGGTTCATCGTTTCGGTATCTGCGATCTTGGCTTGATTCATTGGAGGATCCGTCAATGCGCCAGGGCCTCGATGGGATCAAGGCGGCTGGCGCGCACCGCGGGATAGATTCCGGAAAACAATCCGACCGCTCCCGACACGCCGGTGGAGAGCAGGATCGAAATAGGCGTCACGACGGTGGGCCAGCCAGCATACGACGCCACCAGTACCGAAATGAGGACTCCCAATCCCACCCCGCAGGCACCGCCGAATCCGGCCACGAGAAACGATTCCACCAGAAACTGAAAACGAATGTCGCGGCGGCACGCGCCAACCGCCCGGCGCACGCCGATTTCGCGGGTTTGCTCGAAGACCGAAGCGAGCATGATGTTCATGATGCCGATGCCGCCCACCAGCAGCGAGATGCCGGCGATGCACCCCATGACGATGCTAAAGATCCTTTGCGTCTCACGGCTCTGGTTGATCAGCGCTTCGGGCACCACGATCTCGTAGTCGTCCACGCCACTGTGCAGTTGTTTGAGCAGGCCCTTGATCACCGCCGCCGTCTCGTGGGGCGAGGCCGCGCCGTCGAGTTGCACGATCATTTCTTCCAGTGGCGGCTCCAGGGGATCGCGCTCAAATCTGACCAGCAAGGTCGAGAGGGGAACGTAGATGTCGTTGTCGCCTTCGCCGGTGCTGGGCGTTCCTTGCTCGGCGGCGCCTTCCGGGGCGAGCACACCAACCACGCGCAGCCACACGTCGTTCACTTTCACAAGCTGTCCCAGCGCGGCGGTGCCGACGAACAGATCCCGGCGGACACCGGCGCCAAGCACGCAGACCTGGGCGTGACGTTCGTCGTCGGAACCATCGAAGAAGCGTCCTTCTTGCAGCGTTAACTGGGTGGCCTGGTCGTGCTGCGACGACACCCCCCAAATCTTTGCCTTCGCCTTGGCGCCATTGGCGATCACCTTGTAGACATCAACCCGCGCCTTGGGTGCCACCCGCACCACGTGTGGCACCGCCTCCGCGATGGCCGTGATATCGCGCTCGGCCAGCCCCATCGATTTTTTGCGGGTCTCATTCTTTTCCGACGGCGGCACCGGCTTGTTGCGGATCAAGATGTTGTTCACGCCCAACTTCTCAATCATCGCCATGGACCGGCGTTCCGCCCCCGCGCCGATCGAGAGCATCGCGATCACGGCGGCCACGCCGAACATCATGCCCAGCGTTGACAGCCCCGTGCGCAGCCGCCGCGAGGACAGATTCTCAAGCGCAAACCCGAACGCATCACGCGCTTTCATTGCTATTGACCGTTTCCTGAACGGGTGGCCGGGGCAGCCAGGATGTCCTCAACGCTCAGTTCGGGATCGCGCAGCGAGACCACGTCGTTTTCGCGCAGCCCCTCGGTGATCGCCACCAACCCCGCGGTCGAGGAGCCGAGCTTCACCGGCGCGGGCACAAACCGGCCGCCTTCAAGGCGAAAAGCCACCCATTTTCCGTCTCGATCGAAAAGCGCGGGGCGCGGAACCACGAGCGCGTCCTCCTGGGTCAGTGTCAATTTGGCCCGCACGCGCTGCCCGGGCTTCATCAGAGTTGGATCGGTCGTTTTGAATCCGAGCACCACGGCGAAATATTGCGTCGGTGATTTGCGTTGCCGGCGCTTGGCCACCGTTTCCACCCGCACCACCTCGGCTTGCAAGGGGTGATGAGGTTGGGCTTCGATGATAACCACCGCCTTTTTCCCCTGGGCCAGGCCCGATGCGTCGGCTTCCAGCACGAACACCTCGGCCTCCATCTCGGCGACCATGGGCACCTCGGCGAAGCTTTCGCTCGGCCACAGCGTGTCGCCGGTTTTCACCATTTCCCCCATCCAGGTGCGTCGCAACATGAAAAGACCACCGTGCGGAGCGCGGGCTTCAAGCCGACTCAGGCCTTCGCGCGCACGTTTTATGGCGGCGGCGGCGGTACCCGCCTCGACGCCCACCATCTTGATCTTGCTGCGCGCGACGTCGCCGTCGACGGTCTTGGCGCTTCCCGCGTGCTCTACCTTGGCCACCTGTAAGCGCTCGTCAATCTCGGATTCCAGGATCTGATCGCGCGAAAAAATCTGCGCATCGCGGGGCTGAAACTTGCGCGACAGATCAAGGTTGCGGGTCACCGTCGTCGCGGTCCGCTGCCGATCGGTCTGTGAGGTGCTCAGCAACATCCGCTCGTTTTGCAGCTTGGCCAGCGCGACCGCGCGGTTCGATTCGCCGTCGGCGAGCCGGCTGCGCAATTCGGAGTCGTCGAACCGGGCGACGACGTCACCTTCTTTCAACGTGGCGCCATCCGCGGCCAGCCAGATCACCCGTTGCGGCCCCTCGGCGTCCTGCGGCACCGTGATGGGAGTGGCCTTGACGGCGCGCAAGAGACCATCAGCCGCCACCACCCGCTCGAACCGCCGCCGCTGCACCGTCGCAACAAGCGCGCCGGGGGCGCGCGCGGTCTTCGTGCAGGCCGATCCGAGCGCCAAGGCCACGCCAGACAGCAGAGCGTCGCGACGCCTCAAGATGCCCCCAGTTTGAAGCCACCGCCGGGGTCAGTCGGCGTTCCCAAGGTCGGCAGCACCACGCGATCGCCTTCTTGCAGGCCGTCCGTCACTTCCACCGTGTCGCGGCTCCGGCGTCCCAGCTTGACCGCCACCGGCGCAACACGTGTGGCCGAAACTTTCACCACCACCGGGCCGGTCGGGGTGTCCTGCACCGCGAGCAAAGGGACCTGCAGGACCTTCGCCGCGCGAGCCACCTCGATGGTGCCGCGGAATCGCATCTCGGGCCGCATCAGCATCACGTCGGTTTCTTCCAGCCGGAGATCCAGACCCACCACCCGCACGCGCGACTCCCACGATTCGGTGCGCACCAGCGGCGCCACGCGTTCCACAACCCCGGAATACTCACGATCGGGATGGGCCTCAAGCCGCAGGGCCACCCGCTGGCCGACCGACACCAGACTCGCATCCACCTCATCGACCGTGCCTTGCGCCGCCATGCGATCCAGCGAGGCGATTTCCATAACCGCTTGGCCGCGCCACATACCGTCACCCACCGTGCGTTTCTCGCCCCGATAGTCCTGCATATAAACCACCGTGCCGGGGCGCCGGGCTTTCACGGACATGCTTTCGATCGCCGCCTGAATATCGCGAACGCGGCCCTGGGCCCGCGCGAGCCGGCCGGTGAGCGACGCGGTCTCGGCCTTCTCGCGCGCGCGCCGCCCAGCGTTCAAGGCATTTTTGCGCTCGACCTCCGTGTTGGACAGATCGCGATCGATGCGGGCCAGGCGCAGGGTGAGACTGGCGGTGAGATCCTCCGGCTTTTCAGCCTTGAGACTGGCCTTGCGCAGTTTGGCGTTGGCGTCTTCCAGTTCGAGTTTGCCGTTGAGCTCCGCCAAGGCTTGTTCGGAATGAATCTTATGTAACTCTTCAGTCACCGACGCCGACTCGCTCTCGAGATCGGCAAGCCGCTTCATGAGATTCGAGGTGTCAAACGCCATGGCCTCGTCGCCCGCCTTGACGAGCTGCCCCTCGGCGGCCATGCGCACGATCTTGAATTCCCACGTGTCGGCAACCGGCGGTGGCGACACCTTTTCTGAGTCAATCGCCTTGAGGGCTCCGTTTACGTCAACCTTGACGACTAAATCCTGCCGTTTGACCTCAACCACCCGGGCCGAGCGCGGCAAACCCGGCCGGCACCCACTGGCCCAGCACAACATCGCCACCCCAGCGGCCCATGCGCGCTTCACGAAGCCCCTGGTCGTTTGGCAGGAGCAAGGTTCACGCCAGCCGGGATAGATCCGCGCACCGCACACATATCTTCGGTGCAGAATTCGATCGCCACCGAGCTCTCGCCGCCGTTTTCTTGCAGCAGCGGCACCGTACCCGAAGTCGCGGACAAGGCGGCGCGCGGCACCAGCAAACCATCGTCGATCCGGCGACGCAACACCGACACCCGGGTCGACATTCCGGGGCGCATGATCTTCGCGTCGGGATCATCCAGCACCACCAACGCATCGAAGGCCTGGCGAAGGCCGTCCCGGCCATCGAGGCGTGCTGTGGGAGACACCGACTTCACGGTGCCCGCAAACTGGCGCGTGGGAAATGCGTCGAGCACGCAATCGGCGCGCATCCCCGCGCGCACAGCGCCGTCATCCACATCGCTGAGCCGCGCGTGAACCTGCATCGCTGCCGCATCAGGGAGCGACACCACCGACCAGCCCGCGAAGGCCTGGTCACCCAGAACATACCTGCGCCCCTCCTGTGGGTTGAGCCCCACTTGCACCATGCCGTTGCGGGGAGCGATCAACGCAAGGTCCTTTAGCCGGCGTTCCAGATCGGCTAACTCGCGCCGCGCGCGAGCCAACACCACGTCCTTGACAGTCATCTCGAACTGCGCGGAACGATTCGCCACCGTCCGATCGTCCTCGGCCTTCGCGAGATCGTCCTCTTTCTGAGCGACGGCGAGTTGCTTTTCCTGATACACGCGCGGCGGATAGAGTTCAGCGGGCACACCGGCCTCGATACGAGCCTTGTCCAACTCGGCGCGCCTGCGGTGAACGTCCAGATCTTTTTCGGCCCGTGCAGTTACGGCCTTGGCTTCCTCGGCGATGCGATCATTTTCGGCGCGCTGTACTGCCAGGCGTTTGTCGTCGAGGGTGCCAGTGAACGCGGTGGTGTCGAACTCAACGAGCCGGTCGCCTTGCTTGACCATCGCGCCATCTTCGACCAGCCAGCGGATTGAGAGCATCCCGGTTGGGGTCACTGGAACCACCAGATTCACGGCCGAGATCGCCTCAAGATCACCGGTGAGAATCATGCGATCCTCGATGGGTCCGCGTTTGGCGATTAGCGCTGCCTTCGTGGCGCGCGCCGTCGGACGTCCAGAGCAGGCCCACCCCGCGCCCAGTGCCAGCCAACCTCCGGCAGCCAGCGCAAAAATCTGTACCTTCATCGTCATGCGGCAGCCCCCGCCCTGCCCGGGCCGTCGGCCACAACGTGACCATCAGCCAACCGCACCACCCGGGGACAACGATCTGCCAACGCTTGTTCGTGGGTGACAATGACAATGGTGTTGCCGGCCAGGTGCAGCTCCTGAAACAGAGCCATGATGTCGTTCACCGTCGCAGAATCGAGGTTCCCGGTTGGCTCATCGGCGAGCAAGAGCGACGGCTGCGAGACCAGCGCACGCGCGATGGCCACTCTTTGCCGCTGTCCACCGGACAGCTCGTGGCTGCGATGCGCGAGGCGATGACCAAGGCCAACCCTGGTGAGCACCGCTTCGGCCCGGGCCCGCCGCTCAGCGCGCGGCACGCTCCGGTAGACCAGCGGTAGTTCCACATTCTTCAGGGCCGTGGCGCGCGACAACAATTGAAAGTTCTGGAACACGAATCCGATCTCGCGGTTGCGCAACCCGGAGAGATCATCGTCGGAAAGACCTTCGACCGGATTTCCGTTCAAACGGTAGCGACCTCCGGTAGGGGTGTCGAGGCACCCCATCACGTTCATCAGCGTGGTTTTCCCTGAACCCGAGCTGCCCACAATCGCCACCATCTCGCCGTTGGAAATACTGAGATCGATCCCATCCAGCGCGAGTACCGTCTCCTCTCCCATGCGGTAGTGCCGGCTCACGCCGGTCATTTCGATGAGAGGGGGCATAGGAGGTCCTTGTAGCTGTCATGGCTGGATTAATCGAGGTATTTTTACTACCGGCAGTGGGGAATCGAGCCGCCCTATCCTTCCCGTGGCGGACAGAGTGTTTAGCCATCACGCAACCCTTGTTCGGCCAGCAGAGCTTCCAGCCGGGGCAACAAGTCCGCCTGATCCAATGCAAGCCCGAATCCCGCCAGCACCAGGTCGACCTCCATTCCCGAACCGTGTGACAGAGGGGGCGTCGTGGCGCCGTGCACGCCCGGTTAGGCGCCCGTAGTACACTAAGGAAGTTTATATAGTCCCGATGTACACCTCGTCGGGCTGGCAGGAATGGTGGGGTCGATGAAGGACAAATTGAACGCCAACTCGAATGCGCCACGGTACTCGAACCTGGCCGAACGTGCATCGTCGATCGCTGCGCATTTGCTCGGTCTCGGTCTGTTCGCGACGTGCGTTGTCGGTTGCGACCGCACTCGGCGCGAGGCGGCGCCGCCTCCTCTCGCGGACGCTTCCGTTTCGGCCTCCGCCGACACAGCCATCGTCCCTCCGATATCGTTCACGTGTCGGAGGGAGATTGGCGGCAAGCGAAGTACCGGTCCGCTCTCCGTTCATTGGTCGTCGTCGTCGAACAGCGCGACCGTCGTCATGACGTTTGCCCTTCAGTGATGTGTGGCCCTCGGAGGTGATCGTTGGCGCCTCCCTCGATTCCAACTGCAGTCTCCTTCCTACCCTCCCCGGACGCAGCGAGCTCGTCGCACGCTTGGAGGGCGATTTTGCGGGCTTCGACGAGAAGGAATGCCTCGTCGATTAACAGTTGGCTGATCAGACGTAACGGGCAGTGCCAAACGCCAAAAATGGAGCGTGCGGCGGTTCGCGCACATCCGCCGCCGCCCACCTACTTGATACCCTAAACACTCACGATCTCTCCCAAATCTTGTGGTTCGCGCGCTTCAATCATTGCGATTGGATGTCCTCCATTGTTAAATATCAATAGGGCGTCATGACATTTTGTTGACGCGAAACGAGGACGGATCGCCGCGCACGGGTTTGGTGACCGGCTGGACGTGGAATTGGCGGCGCTGATGGGGGACGTGAAAATGAAAAATCGAAGTTCGGCAAAGAGAACCTTCTGGTTGGCGAGCGCAGGACTCGGATTGGTGCTTGCCGTTAACTGCGGCGCGCCCGAATCGCGCAATAGGACGACCAGCGGCGAGGGCGGCGAGGGCGGCGACGGCAGCGGCGGGGCTTCGTCAAAGTCCGGAGGCGCAGGCGGCGCGAAATCCGGCGGCAGCGGCGGTGCGAAATCCGGCGGCACTTCCGCGACGGGCGGCACCAGTACGGGCGGGGTGACGGGACAAGGCGGCGCAACTACCCAGGGCGGGACTCCGGCACAAGGCGGAACGCCAGCCCAGGGCGGGACTCCGGCACAAGGCGGCACGCCAGCCCAGGGCGGAACTTCGGCACAAGGCGGCACGCCAGCACAAGGCGGCACGCCAGCACAAGGCGGCACGCCAGGACAAGGCGGCACGCCAGCACAAGGCGGAACTGTCGCGCAAGGTGGAGCCTCGGCCGATCCTGCGCGCTTCAACTTCGAGGTGGACGCGCAGAGCTGGGAGGATCTCACCCGCACGGGCGCCTCGGTCTACGTGAAGACGCAACCGGTTCGCAGTACCGTGCACGTCTTAAAGGGTGCGGGCGCCCTCGAATTTTCCGTCACCACCGCCGGTGCTCAGGAAGTGGTCGTGGGCGCATTCGGCTCGGCGATCGGCGCACTTACTCCGGGAACCAAGGTGACGTTCAACCTGTGGGTTCCCGCCGGGCACATGTTCAGCCAGGTGCAGGCCTACATGCAAACCAGCGTTGCCGCCTCGTGGGCGAGCGATTTTCGCGGGGTTGGCAGCCTGCTGACCAACGCGTGGAACACCTTCACCGTCACAGTCCCGTCGACCCCGGCGTACACGACGGGGTCGCCACTGGAGTTTGGTTTTTACATGCCTGTTTCAGGGGCCTGGACCGGCAAAGTCTGGGTCGATTCGATCACCTTTGAATAGAGAGACTCAGCTGAGCCAAGGCGTAACGTTCCAGCCATCAACCGCTGGAGAGTTAGGCCCGACATCATGATCGTGTTCAGCGGGTTTTGGAGGTCGTGCGCGCTAAGAACCTGGGTGATTGGACTCCGCTGGGTATGCTCGAGTGGAAGCCGCTCGAGCGCTTCACACACACGATTCCATTCAGACACCTCCGTCACTCCTGCGCGGACGTGGCTCAGCATCTGGTCTTGGCGGGCTAGGTCGGTCGGCGGGAGCATCTCGGCGATGGATCGCCCCAGGAGCTCTCGCGCGAATACCCAAGCATGCTGCAACCGGTGGTGCTGGCCTCCGTGAACAGTCCGCTTTCGTCGCAGACAAAAACGCCATCCCGCGACCCTTCGATGAGGGCGGCCGTCAGCACACAGATCAGGATCGTCGAACAGCGCGTGTCATGTCGCGAGCTCGGCGAGGACCCGCTCGAGCCGCGTCGCGACCTCGCCTGCCACCGCGTCGAGCCCCGAGCCCCCCGCAGCAGCGCCGAGGGTCTGCATCGGGTCGACGGCACCCACCACGACCTTGCCGTCGTCCTTCTCATAGAGCACCACGTTGCACGGCAAGAGCACGCCGACGCGCGGATCCTTTAGCAAGGCCGTGTGTGCGAGGGTCGGGTTGCACGCGCCAAAGATCCGGTAGCGAGGAAAGTCGACGCCGAGCTTGGCCTTCAAGGTCTCTTGCATGTCGATCTGCGTGATGACCCCAAAGCCCTCCTTCTTGAGTGCTTCCGGAAGGCGCACCAACGCCTCCTCATAGCTGATCGACAGATCCTTCCAATGTCCGGGCGTCTGCGCAGTTTCGTGTGCCATGTTCTTCATCTTCTCATGAGAGCCAGCGAACGCTCGATTGGGTTCGCAGCGCCCTGAGCGCCAGCGCTGAGTCCGCGATCGGGCGTCCGGCGGGTTTCGAATGAAAGTCAACGCAATCTCCGTTGTCGGACGTTCGTGTCCGGCAAGGGTGGTACGCTCCAAGTTGCTGTGCACCGCTTCCGCCGCTACTGGGGTTGGTTGAAACTTCTGCCGATTGTAATTCTGGTCGCGTTCGCCATACGCCATCGTCTGGTTTCACCCGTGTCGGTCCTTCGTCATGTGGTCGACCGAGGCGATGTCGTTCGAGAGGTCTTTGGACGCGCAACCATCGAAAGTCGCCGCGAGGTTCAGCTGGGATTCGACCTCATCGGACGACTCAGCGATGTGCTCGTCGACGAAGGCGACCAGGTTAAGCTTGGCCAAGTCGTGGCGCATCTCGCCCCGGAACAACTGACCGCCGATATGCGCGCCGTATCGTCCGGCATCGTCCTGGCCAAAGCCGCGCCGGCGCGGCTCGCGGCCGACGAACGGCGGTCGCTCGCGACTCTAACGTTCGCTCAAGTGGAGGCCGTGCGCATCCGAGTCCTCGCAGCCTCAGGCGCTGTGAACGCCCGCGACCTAGATATCGCCGAACAGCAACTGGCGCTAGCCCAAGCAGATCTCGATCGCGTACTTGCGGCTCAAGCTGAAGCTCAGAAGCAGATCGCCGTCGCGACGAGCGCCACGGCATCGAAGACCGCCATGGTGACACGCGCGGCGCTCGTCAGCCCGTTCGACGGCGTCGTGATCCGTCGTTTCAAGGATCCCGGCGACACCGTGGTTCCCGGCAACACCGTGTTGCGGATCGTCGCCGTGGATCGGCTCTGGGCGCGCGCGGCGATTGACGAATCCATGCTCGCAGACCTGCGCGAGGGAATGCCCGCTGAGATCTCGTTGCTCGGCGGCAGTGGCGCGGCGCTGCGAGGCAAGGTTGACCGCATCGGTCGGGAGGTTGATCGACAGACGCACGAGTTGCTTGTCGATGTTCTGCTGCAGCAAGTGCCGGCGCGGCTCGCCATTGGGCATCGCGCCGATGTCCACATCGAGGTTGAGCGGCGCGCGCACGCGACGCGCGTCCCGCTGGCATTTCTGCGGCGTGACGAAAGCGGTGCGTTCCTGTTTACCGACCAAGCGGGCCGGATCGCACGTAGCGCCGTTCGACTTGGCCTCGTGGGCCGAGACAGTGTTGAGGTGACGTCGGGGATCGAGCCAGGCGCGACGCTGCTGGGCGCCCGCACGCCCGCGGGTGTGTTGGAGGTCGGACGTCGCTGGACCGAGACGCCATGAACCTTGCCTTCCATGATGTCCGTCATCACTTCGGTCGGTTCGTGGCGACCAGCGCCGTCGTCGGCCTGCTATTCACGGTCGTCCTAGCGATGGCCGGAATCTACCAGGGTCTCGTCGACGATGCGACGGTGCTGCTGGACCGCATGCACGCAGATCTCTGGGTGGTTCAACGAGGAACTCGCGGACCATTTGCCGATCCATCGCGCCTCGATCCATCGCTTGAACAGCGTGTGGCCAGCGTCCCCGGCGTCTCGTCCGCGCGGGCTTTCACGACGCAAGTGCTTCAGCGAGATCACGGGCACCAGCAACTGCGCTTCGCACTCGTCGGGCTCGCGTTTCCCTACGACCGCGGTGACAACCTCTCGATCGTGCAGGGAAATGCCATCAGGCAAGCTCATGGCGAACTGTTGGCGGACGCTTCACTCGGGCTTCCCGTCGGCGAAGTGCTGCGCCTCGGTCGCGACGACTACCGGATCACCGGACTCACAAGGCAGGTCCTGGCGTCGGGCGGGGACGGCGTCGTCTTCGCGACCATCGCGGACACGCAGCGGATCATTGCGGACGACTCGTCTGATGCGCTGATAGCCGAGCGCGAACGCCGCCTGAAGCGTTTACTGGATACGGATCTCGGACAGTCTCAACCAACACTCGAAGCCCTCGCCGTCGATCCTCGCTGGACGTTTCCCTCCCTACCTGCCCCGCCCATTCAAGCAGTGCTGGTGAACGCGGCACCGGCACGCATGGAAGAGGTTCGCAGGGCTTTGGGGCGTTGGAGCGACGTGACCGTTTGGACGCGCGTCGAAGAGGAGCAATTGGTACTACAGGGGATGGTCGCGAAGGCGCGCATGCAGCTAGCGGTGTTTGCAGCGATTCTGATCGTCTCGTCATCGCTGTTGCTCGCCGCCGTGCTCTACAACCTCACGCTCGAGAAGGCGCACGACATTGCCGTCCTAAAACTGCTCGGCGCGCGGGCGACGCGCATCGTGTCCCTTGTGCTTCAACAGGCGTGGGCGACAGCCATCTTGGGCTACGCGATTGCGCTCGCCCTGGGCTCCCAAGCATTCCCGCATTTTCCGCGCCGAGTTGTGCTGACTGAGGTGAGTGTCGTTGGTGTCGGTGTGCTGCTGTTGGTCGTGAGCACGCTGGCAAGCGTTGCCGGTGTGGTTTTCGCGCTCCGAGTCGATCCTGGCCCCGTCTTGGAAAGTTGACCATGGAAGCACTCAGGGCCGAGCACATCGACAAGCGCTATGGTGAAGGCGACACCGAAGTCTGGGCCCTCCGCGAAGTTGATCTCGTTCTGGCAGCCGGCCAAATCGTCGCGCTCCTGGGGCCAAGCGGTTCTGGAAAGTCCACGCTGATCAAGGTGCTTGGGCTTGTCACGCGCCCAGACCACGGGGATTTGTGGATGAACGGCGAGCGGGTGGTCGCCGACGGCGAGCTCGTCACGGATGTCGGCCAGCTTCGGCGCTCTCACATCGGCTTCGTCTTTCAGAAGGCCAATTTGATCCCGTTTCTGAACGCGCGCATGAACATCGAACTAGCCTGTGAGATAGGCGAGCGGTACGTGCCGCGCCACAGGGCCAAAGAGTTGCTCGAGTACCTCGGGGTAGGGCACCGCGGCAGCGCCTACCCCAATACCCTCAGCGGCGGAGAGCAGCAGCGCATCGCCATCGCTCGAGCTCTGGCCAACAGCCCATCCCTGATCCTCGCAGACGAACCGACCGCCGCCCTGGACAAGGAACGCGGCCGCTCCGTCATGGAGCTCCTGCGTCGCGTGGCCCACGAACAAGGAACAGCCGTGGTCGTCGTCACGCACGACCACCGCTCGCTCGACGTCTTCGACGCCATCTATCAGATGGAAGACGGGCGACTGACGGCATCCCCAGCTGTGGCGTCAGGTACCCCATCAACGCCCCGCGACCCATTGAAATGGCACGGTTGAACGGGTGCTGTCTGGACAGGCCAACCGGACGGGCGCACCATTGGGGCTTCGCCCGACGAATCGAGATCCACATGCAGTCACATTCAAAACTGAAGCAAATGATCGGGCTTGTCTGTTGGCTGGTGCTGAGTTTCGCTGTCGCTGCCGTTGGCGCTGTTGCTTCGATACAAGCCAAGACATTCTACGGCCAACTCGTTCAGCCTGATTGGGCGCCGCCGCCCTCTCTCTTCGGGCCGGTGTGGACGGTTTTATATGGCATGATGGGCGTCGCTGCGTGGTTGGTCTGGCGCTCTGGTGGATTCCGCAAGAATCGGGCAGCACTGACGTTGTTTCTGGTGCATCTCGTATTCAATGCACTTTGGAGCTGGCTTTTCTTTGCATGGCAGCGCGGTGCATTGGCATTCACCGACATTGTGGTGCTTTGGCTCATGATCGCGGCCGTGCTTGTCTATTTTTGGCGCGTGCGTCCGCTTGCCGGGGCGCTACTCGTCCCCTATTTGCTTTGGGTCAGTTTCGCCGCCGCACTCAACTATTCCATTTGGCACCTCAACCCGCATGTACTGGGTTGATGGCTCCGTTGCCAACCAATACGGCAGAACAACCGGCATGCCACTCGAGGTACACCTCGTCGGGCGTGCTGCAGTTGAATGCGGCGTGTGGCCAAGAACAATTTTTGTGTCTAAATCATCGAGCACGCCATGAACCTTTTCGACGAGCTTCGCGCCATCCTCGAGGAAACCATTCTTCAAGAGCTATCGTTCTCACTGCCGCCCAACGCTGGCGTTGCCACGGACTGGCAAGACGCCTCCATACTGCACTGGTTCGGGGTCAGCGTCGACACGGACCAAGATGGCAGGCTCTACGCGGCGTACTCGTTCGGCAAGGCCAAAACTCCGAAAAAGCTCTATCAAGAGAATCTGTCCCGACCTGAGTTCGACTACTACGGTAACGCTCGGTTCAACATGACGGACAAAAACAGCGACCGATATTTCGAGATCCGCGATGCCATAAAAAGCGGCAGCATGATCCTTGGCCAAGAGACGGACGAAGACATGGACTGGGACGACGAAATCAACACAGGCCCTCCCACTTTGATTGCTCTAGCCCTTGTTGCCGAGCACGTGCGTACTACGCCCGCCGTCATTCCTGTGCCCTGCGCCGCTGCGTTCACCGTCACCATTTCTAAAGACTATGAGACCGCAACCTGGCCAGCCACTGTGCAAGATCTACGCAATGGCTGTTTCGAAGAGTGGACTGACGCTCAAGTCGCAGTGTTTTTCGGTGATTCCAAATACGCGGCACTCGGTCGACACCTGCGTGGGTTGTGCGTGGATGGAAAACGAAATACGATTCCGCTGACCGACGAAGTGGCAAACTTTTTGCGGACGGAAAAGTAACACCGGCATCGCAACGATCCCGCTGCGTTGCAGCGTCGGGCACCAGTTCCGGTGGCGCGTCGTTACCAGAGCACGGCCACCGGATATTGAGTGATCAGAGGATCGGGTGTCAGCAATGTGAGGCCTTCGATGATCGACTGGCATACGAGCATGCGGTCGAACGGATCCTTGTGAAGTTCGGGTAGCCGTCCGACCGCCATGCAGGCTTGTTCGGCCAGCGGCAAAGCGGTGATCTCATGGCGCGTGCGTTCCGCTGGAACGAATTCGGACGGTGGCTGCGGTAAGGGAAGCTTGCCGAGGGAATACTTCACGGTGATCTCCCATGCGGAAACCGCACTGAGAAAAACCTCGTTCTGGCGGTCTGCGATCAGCGCTCGGACTTTGGCCGAGAGTTGCGGTGAGCCATTGATCGTCCAGAGGAAGGTGCACGTGTCGAGTAGCAGCTTCAAGCACCACCCGAAAATGCGTTGACGAAATCGGCGGGCAGCGGGTCAAAGAAAGCGTCAGAGACCTCGAAGCTCCCGTGGGCAAGGCCGATCGGGCGTGCCGTGGTTGGCGTTGCCGGAATCGCGCGGATCTCGGCCACCGGGACGTTTCTTTTGCAGATCAGTACCGTTTCGCCCGCGGCAGCGGCGGCCAAATAGCGAGAAAGATTGGTTTTCGCTTCGTGAATGTTGATCCGCAACATGCCTATATACTTAGTCATGTTAAGAACCATGTCAATGGCGCGGCAAGCCGGCAATGGCTCTGGAGAACGCGCTTTGTCGAAGCTGCTTCTTTGACAGGATTCAGGAGGAGCCGGTTTTAGGCGCGAGGATGCGTATGAGGGACGGCTGTGAGTGAGCGCGTGTTTTTGGATACGAACGTGATCTTGTATGTGGACGATCGCAGCGCTGGAGAGAAGCGACCTGCATCGCTTGCACTCGATTTCATTTTGGGACGCGCTGATCGTCAAGTGCGCCACTGCTGCCGGATGCACACAGGTCTTGAGTGAGGATATGCAGCACGGTGCCTCGATCGACGGCGTTCTGATTGTGAACCCCTTCGCAGCGAAGACCGAGCCGTAACCGCGACACGAATGTCGTGCGCAACCGAAAACCGATGACGATTTGCACCGTAACCCTCTGTTTTCGGCTCGCTCGTCCCATGGAAAGCTGGTCCATTCGTTGCATAGTGGATGGCAGATGAAACTGAAGCCTCGAACGAAGGGCGCAGGGAAGCGCCGCACACCATTGGGCCGCCCGTTGGTGATGTTGTTTTCGTCTCTCGGGATGGGTGGATGCATTGACAGTGCACAGGATCTTGATGAACCGGAGCAGGCCGAGACGGCCACCAACTCTGCCAACCCATCGCCGAACACAAACCAGCCGCCGCTTGACCGACCTCCATTGGACACCGTTTGTCCCCCCGGGCGTCCCACGGAAGGCAATCCATGTGCTGTCCCGTCAAGCAATTCCTGCAGCTATGACGCCAGTTCTGGCGGATGCCCGGGTCCAAGATACATGTGTTCGAGTGGTCGCTGGTGGCGTTCGGTATCGTCCTGCAACCCGCCGTTTTTCTTGTCCCCCGACGCAGCCGTTACCAACCCGATTGATCCCACCGACGCCGCGGTCGATGCAATGAACAAAAACGGTGACGCGAGCGAGGATTGATGGCGCAGATGGAAGAGCCTGCGCCTGCAAGCGTTGCGGTTGAATGGTCGAGACGCATCGTGGCCGAGTACCGCTCAGCGGCTCTGACCAGTCAACTGGCGCACTGGATGCTGCAGGCGGTGGCGCCGGTTGACTTGATCGACGAGGCACTTGCCATCGTGGGCGACGAAATGAACCATGCGGCGCTCGGTCACGATGTTGTGGTTGCTGCGCGCGGTACGCCGGCTTTACCGGCCATGAACCAACGTGAATTGCAGCTGCCGCGCGATTTGTCAGCACCGCTTGAACACGATCTATTGCGCGCGACGTTGGGCATATTCGTGCTCGGCGAGACGGTGGCTGTGCGCCTTTTCAAGCGCTTGCGGCAGCAGTGTTCGGTTCCGATTGCACGAACGGCGCTCGATACCATTCTTGCCGATGAGGTGCGCCACCGCGATTTCGGTTGGAGCACGCTCGAGTGGTTGCTCTCAACGCCTCGTGCGCCCGAATATCGATCGATCATCCACAACGAATTGCCGGGCATGTTGTATGCGATCGCGACGGGTTATGGCGAATCCGTCGTGGGCGACGTGGCGGTTGAAACCGCGCTGTTCCCCAACGCCGCGCGCGCCTGGGGCCTGATGCCAGTTGCGGAATATCGCGCCGCCGTGAGGCAATGCTGGCAAGACGACTACACCCCGCGATTTGCCGCCCTGGGAATCACGATGCCGCCACCGCGAACCCCTTGACGACTGCGATGTCCACATGCGGCCAGCCAGGATTTTCGCAGGGTATTCGCCCGCGTTTGATGCTACGGTCGGCGCGGGCCCGATTGGGGCAAATCGTGATGCGGATGGGTTCTACGGGCCGACAACGTCTGGGGTTTGCAATTGTCTGATTCGAGCGCGTATCGCGTCGGACGGGTCCTTGGCAGCGGCGCGATTTCTGTCGTACACGAGGTCATTGACCAGGAAGGCATGGTTTTCGCCGGAAAGTTCCTGCACGCGTCCCATCAGGGCGACGCCTCCGCCACCGCTCGTTCCGAACAAGAAGCGCGTCTGTTGGCCGGGCTCGATCATCCCAACCTCATCAAGGTCTTCGGGCCCTGCCACGCACAGCTCGACAACGGAGATGTGCGACGGTTTATCAGGATGGAGCTCGTGCAGGGAACGCGCCTTGACGAGCGGATCGCCCGTCGCGCTCCCATGGCCGAAAAAGAAATCGTTGCACTCGGCCTACAAATGGCCGAAGGACTGGCGTTTGCCCATGCCAACGGCATCGTGCATCGGGATCTCAAACCCGCCAATATGTTGCTGACCGACGACACGGACAACGCGACCCTGAAGATCGCGGATTTCGGGATGGCCCGCGCAAGTGCGTTGTCGGGGGTATCCGGTGACGGGTTCACCATACTTGGAACCCCCGACTACATGGCGCCGGAATCCGTTGATCCGCTGGCCGTGGATACCCGCACGGATCTGTACGCGATGGGCTGCATTTTGTTTGAGATGGCAACCGACGCCGTTCCCTATTCCGCAGCGACGCCGCTTGGGATCCTTCACGAGCATCGCACGGCACCCATTCCCGATTTACCCGAGGCGGTGACGCCACAATTGGCGGAATTGATTCGCGCACTGCTTGCGAAAAACCCCGCGGATCGACCTGCTTCAGCCCAGGTGGTGATCTGGCGTTTAAAGAATTTGTATCACAACGCTGAACTTTCCAACCGCGGTAGCATGGCTGTTCCTCTGACATTGCGCGCACCCCCGTGTCGCGTCTGCCACCAGCAGCTGATATCGAATCTGCCGGTGTGTCTCAATTGTGGTACGGAATCAATTCAGCTTCACCCGGGACGATGCGCGGTGTTGATTCTCGGGCCGGGCAGCGCCGGAGACAAGCTGGACAGCGGTTTGCGCGAACGTCTGCGCCAGTGGTTGCGTGATAACCCGCAGACGGGTCTGAAGGGTGGCAAATGGCTGGAAGAACATATTCCGCGCGTCCCATTTCTGTTTCTGAATCGCGTCGATGTTGAAAGCGCCAGTGCGGTTGCGGCTGCGTTGAAGGAAATCGGGTTCCAGACCGCGACCTGGGAGCGCCACCCGATGCGTCACCCCGCCATGCAAAAAAAAGCAACCAAGCTGCTCGGGAGAATCGGCCTTGTCGGTTTGTCGTCTAGTGTCTGGGCCATAAGGTACCTCGCAGCATTCTGGCCTATCAGCGCGATCGCCTCGTTGACTGCCGCCGGGGCTGTGCTGAATCATTGTAGTCGCAGTGTGACCGTATCGTCAGGCAATTCGCACGCATCCCTTTCCGTATCGTTGCAGCACGCCCTCAATCGTATTGCCGAAGTTGCACCTTCCTTGCGACCCCGACAGCGGGAAGAACTTCGTGCCGTTGTGACCCGCTCGCTCTTGGTCCGCGCGCAATTGGGAAATACCGACACCCACGACGCGGATGTGATCGCTTGCCTGGACGCTGCCCTGGATACAGCGGTTTCATTGTCGGAAATCGACGACCGCCTCCGGCACCTTGATCTGCACCACGCAGACGATTCCACCCGGGCGTTGTTGCAGCGACGCGATCGCAACGCCTTTGTCCTTTCGCGCATTTTGGGCGCCCTCGACGAACTGATGTTGCGTCTTACAATATCGGGGTCGAAAAACTTGGATGCGCGGGCCTCGCTGGCCGAGTTGAAGCACCAGGTGGACGCGCTGGAAGAAGTTCATAGATCATGAATGCCAGTGCCGAGGACGCGCTGGCACAAGCGGGCGTCGCGTTGCCGATGCAGGCCGAATCCAGGCGCGACGGCAACGAAATGTGCCAACGGGTGGTTGATCGCGCTGGTCGTACGCTTGTACTTGCGCAGTTGGTGCAAGAGTTGACGGCTGACACCGCTGTGCGGCGCCGCTATCGCCGTGACATTGAGCAACTGGCACAAATCCATGCCCCTGGCCTCGCAACCCAGTTGGCATGGGGGCCCGAAGTCGACGACGGAACAGCACCCTGGCGCTTGCGCGTGCAACCCGATGGCGAAACCCTCGATTCATTTATTCGGCGCCGGGCGCCGGTTGCGAGCGACGAGACCGTTGAGCTTCTGATACAACTTTGCGACGTCCTGACGCCTTTGCACCGGGCCGGACTTGTCGTACGGAACCTGTCACCCCAGCGCGTGAGGCTCACCGTACACGGTCCGATGTTGGTGGATGTGGGCCTGTTTGGCGTGGACACCCTTTCCACGCGGACTGCCGCAAGTCTGGTGCTGGAAGGATCGCCGTATCACGCCCCCGAATTGCTAAAGCGAACGCTGGTGGACGGCCGCGCCGATTTGTTCACCCTGGGTGTCATTGCGTTTCGCATGCTGACGGGAGTCTTGCCTTTTGACGGGGCACATGCGCTCTTGCGTCCGTCAGGCCCCGCGCCCAGGCCAGATGCGATCGTTCCGGGGCTTCCAAAAGAAATCGCCGATATCGTAACACGACTGTTGGATCACGATCCTGGTGTGCGCGCTGCGACGGCAGGGACATTGTCGGCTTTGTTGCGGGGAGAATCATCGTCAGCAGAAATTGCAGAAACGCCGCTACCTTGCCAGGGCTGTGGTGCAAAGATGCCGATGGGACAACGGCTGTGTCTTTCGTGCGGGAATACGGTGGTACGGTTTCACCACATAACGGACGATGTGCCCTATCGCAAGCGATACAAGGTTGTCTTGCGCGCGGCCAAGGAACAGGCGGACTTCACTGCATTGTTGCAGGAATGCTGCGCTGAATTGTGTGAGGGCCCCCCTCCCGCGTTGAATTTTCTTCTGGGGGATAGGCGGATGTACTCCAAGGAAGAAGCCAAGACGCGCATCCGACTTCCTGTGGCGCTGTTCTCGAATCTGTCACACGAAACGGCCACAGCCATTCACGGCCGTTTCAAGGACGCCAACTTCAAAGTTCGCATCGAGCGCATGGATCCCGCCGATCACCCGAATGCGGGAAAGCGAATGACACGCAAACAACGCGGCATCGTTGCCGCCTTGGCTGCAAGCGCCGGGTTGAGTATTCCCATCGGCGTTCTGGACGGTGGCGGGGTTTCTTCCGTGCTTGGCGCGTCCTTTTTTGTCGGGTTGGGCGTGATGGCAATTATTGCGGCTGTTTCATTCAAGCGCGGAAATGCCACTTCACGCCGAGTCCATCGCGCTGGCCTAATGGCACTGCGGATGCGCCCTATGGCCTTGCCCGCGTCCGATCCGTTTGTCAATCAACTGGCGTCGGCATTGAAGCAAGTGCAATCCCAGGACCTGCGGGCGCTGATTGGGTCGGCGGTGTTGCGTGTGCAACGATTGGTCGATCACCGCGCCCAAAACCTTGGCGCCGGAAACGCGATCGCGGCGGTCACGGCACCCATCGCAGAGTTGGTGCAACTCCTGGTCGCCCACACCGGGCGTTGCAACGAGATTGATGTGGCACTTTCGCAGCTCAACGAAGGCCAATTGCTGCGGTCCCTGGCCAAACAACGGGCACGCGGCGAAGCGGACGACAACGCCGAACCCATCTTGAAAAACCTGGATCGTTTGCGGGATCTGGAGACAGAGCGTTCCCGCCGTTTTGCCGAACTTCTCGACGCGTGCGGCTTGCTGCAACGAACCACGGAACTCGGCCTGTCGGTGCAAGACGAAACCACCGAACAGGATCGGTTGGTGCGCGCCGCAATGCTCAGCTTGAACAGTGAAACACGCGAGCCCTGAAGCGTCTGATCGTGCGCGGCACCAGTGCTAGAACGACGTATTGAAGTCGGGGCAACAAGTCCCCCTGTTCCAGGGCTGCTTCGGTAAGCCAATTCGCGGTGGAAACGGTAAACTGCGACGGGGCGAGTGTCGTTTATTCGGGGGGACGCCAGTTTTGCGGGAGCAGGTCGTCAATCTTCGACGCCGCGTGCGAGCCGATTCGACCAAGAACGTCGGTCAGGTACGCAAGTGGATCGACGCCGTTGATTTCGCACGTCGAGGTCAGCGAATACAGAAGGGCGAGATCTTCACCGTTCAATTCATCGCCGACGAACAAGAAATTTTTGCGACCAAGAGCCAACACGCGAAGCGCCGATTCAGAGCGATTGTTGTCGGGAGGAATCTTTGGGTCGTCCAAGAAACGCGTCAGTTCCGTCCAGTTTTTTGATGCATAGGATACCGCGATCGCCATCGGGGATTTTGGTGAGTATTGATCGGCGTGTTCGCCAAGCCATTTCAACAAGTTGTTCATGATGACGCGCGAACGTGTGTTGCGAAGCGCGCCGTGTGCTTCGGTGCCAACAATACCGTCGGCGCGGGCGTCGTGTTCAGCAATGTAAACGTCGCGAATCATGTCAAGGACAGCGACGGCATCTGAACCGCCATACTCTTTGGCGTCGAAAAACTTTCGGCGCGCATGTGCCAAGCAGGCAGCGCTCGTTCGCTTGCCGACGCCTTCCAGCTCGTCATCTACGTGTTTTTCATTGATGAGGCACCCCGGCCAACATCAAAGAAATTGCTCACCTCAAGCTGACCGGCCAAAGTGGCCCCAGACGCCACCTTTGGTGTGCGCCTGGGAAGAGGTCAGAGCCCATTAGTCTTGCTGGACCTGGTCGGGCTCTGGCCTCTGGTTTTTTGATGGCCAACGCCACGCTACGAG
>Ga0105046_10003414_pt1 | contig 25201 bp, 17 predicted proteins | sample MAT03_FD_78385 | JGI IMG/M metagenome (GOLD analysis project Ga0105046, IMG submission 78385) | Freshwater microbial communities from Lake Fryxell liftoff mats and glacier meltwater in Antarctica - MAT-03 (megahit assembly) | ecosystem: Environmental > Aquatic > Freshwater > Ice > Liftoff...
AGACTGTCTTGCGTTGGCAGCGCAGGGAGCGGGGATCCGGAAGTTGTCGCCCGAGGAGTTGAAAGGCAACTGGACGTTTCAGACTGCGGTGTGGGCATGTCTGGCTGGGCGTGGCTATGAGGTGGGAACGCTGGTGAGCCTCGAGGAGTTCGTGGCTGCGGGGGGTGGGGTGCTGTTGATGCGGCATCGAAGGCGAGCGATTTCGGTGGGCTCAATCAGCCGAATGCCGATGCCGACATGCAGGCCTGTGTCGCTGAGGTGGGATGAACACCTTTGGCGGCGCTGCAGGCTCGAAGCGGCGCGTGGGGGTAGATCGTGGCGCATGATGTGGGCATGACATCGAGGCGTGGTCGCCGTGTTGGTCGTGTGGTGACGGCGGCTGCGGTGCTTGCCGCGGTTGGTGTTGCGGGTGTGGTGGGCTTTCGGTTGGGTGAACGGACGTTGGAAACGGCTCCTGCGGCGCCGGTGGTGGCTGCTCCGGTGACGGTGGTGGCTGTTGAGGCAACGCTGGTGGATGAGCGGCCGATGAGTGTCGAGGGGCAGTGGGGTCGTGCTGGTCGGGTGTTGAATCGGCTTGCGGGGACTGTGACGGCGGCGGGCGTTGTGCCGGTGGGCGAGGTCATGGCCGTCGCTGCCGGCGACGTGTTGTTCTCGGTGAACGAGGTGCCGGTGGTTGCATTGCCGGGTTCGGTGTCGGCGTATCGATCGATGGGCCCAGGGGTGGTGGGCAGTGATGTTCGCCAGTTGCAGGAGTTCTTGGTCGCGGCTGGTTATCGGGTCGACTCGGTCGATGGTCGTTGGCGATCTGACACCACAAGTGCATATCGGCAGTGGCGTGCGGATCGGCTGTTGCCGGTACGTGCGGAGGTCTCGTTGGGTGAGATCGTGTTCATGCCGACTCTGCCGCTCACGGTCACGCCGGGGGCGGGGTTGGTTGCCGGCGGCTTGATCGCGGATGGTGACGTGGCGTTCGAGGTGTTGGCTGCAGCGCCGACGCTGAGGTTGTCGCTCGGTGCCGATGGTTCGTTCCAGCTGCCGGTCTCGACCTCGGTGGATGTGAGCGTGGCTGGTGAGGTGGTGTCGACGACAGCGACGGATCGTCAGACGTTGTCCGAAGGTGGTGCCCGCCTGGTGGATCTGTCGGTACTTGCTGGGGACAGCGTGTGTGGGCCGTGGTGTGAGTCGGTGCCGACGGTGGGTGTGTCGACGTGGCCGGCGGTCGCCCGGTTGAAGGGTCCCGAGACGGGTGTGGTCGTTCCGGTCGGTTCGATCCGTTCGGGCGCCGGTTCTGACACGGTCGTGGTCAAAGCTGACGGCTCGACCGTTTCGGTCGAGGTCGTGCTCCAAGTGGGTGGCGATGCGATCGTCACCGGTGTGTCGGCTGGTGACGTGCTCGTGCTGCCTGATGCGGTCGAGGTTTCCGGGTGAGCGCGCTTGTCGCGATCGATGATGTCGGGTTCAGGTACGGAAGAGCTCCCCTCGTGTTGAGAGGGGTGTCCGCGGCGTTCGCCGAAGGACAGGTGCATGCGATCACCGGCCCGTCCGGTTGTGGCAAGTCGACGTTGCTGTATCTGATCGGTTTGATGCTTCGCCCGGAGACGGGCTCGATCGAGGTCGCGGGTCAGGCCACAGTTCGATCTGGTGACCGGGAACGGGCGTTGCTGCGCGCCGCCCACATCGGGTTCGTGTTCCAGGACGCGTTACTCGAACCATCGATGACAGTGCTCGAGAACATCGCCGAGGGCCTGCCGTTGAGCCGTTCCATGCGCCGACACCGAACCGAGGCCGATTCGATGCTCGAACGAGTTGGCGTGAGCGAACTGCGCAACCGGAAGGCGTCACGCCTGTCCGGCGGCCAAGCCCAGCGGGTGGCGCTGGTGCGGGCGATGCTGAAGGGTCCCGCCGTCCTCCTGGTCGACGAGCCAACCGGCAACCTCGACGACACCAGCGCAGCCGTCGTGCTGGGCGCCCTGTTCGAGTACGGACGTCAACCCGGCCACACCTGCATCGTGGTCACTCACGACGAACGGATCGCCGCGAGCGCCGACACCGTGACCCGGCTCGCACTGGTCAGCGTGTGACCGTCCTCAGGCTCGTCGCTCTTGCGCTCGGTCATGCCCGCCGGCGGATGATCCTGTCGCTCGCGGCCACGTTGGTGGCCGCGGTGGCCGCTGGCGGCGTCGTGTATCTGATCGGCGACAGCACACAGCGCAGCAACGAGCTGCTCACCACACTGAACTCGCCAAGCGTGCGGAGCATCACGATCCGCGCCAACACCGATACCACCGCAGCAGATCTGCTCCCCGCCCGTGCAGTCACCAACATCGCCGGGCTCGAAGGCGTGGACCGCGCCGTTGGGCTGTCGCGCGTGCAATCGGCCACGACAGCCCGCCTCCGAGATACCCAGGTATCGGTCGGCTACTTCGTGACCGCAACACTCAAGGGCGAACCGCCATACCGTCTGACCGGCGGACGTGCCCCGAGAACTGGTGAAGCCATCACCTCTTCGTCGGCCGCCACCCGACTCCGACTCAGCGTGCCCACCTCAGCAGAAACCAGGGTCGACGACGAACTCGTACCGATCGTCGGGACCTTCGACGCCCCCGGACTCGGCGCGATCACCGATCTGTTCGACGCGTCGTTGCTGTCGCCTGCGCCATCGAACGCGAGCGGGTTCTTCGTCGTTGTCCTCATCGTTCACGCTCCCGCCGATGTCATCTCGGTGATCGACGCGACCGAACGCCTGCTCGGCGAGTTCGGCAGTAATCGCTACAGCGTTGAATACGACGCCCGCGCAGCCGAAGTCGAAACACTCGTCGCGACATCGGGCAGGTCGGGTGTGCGCAGCACAGCGATCGCGATCATGGTCATCGGCGCGCTCGTCGAAGCAGCAGTTGCGTTTGTCAATGCCGTCCTACAGCGAAGAGAGATCGCACGCCGACGCGCGCTCGGCTTCACCCGCTCAATGGTTTTCGGGGCACTCGTCATCGAAAGCGCAGTCCTCACCGGCATCGGTGCGACCCTCGGTGCGTTCGCTGCAACGGTCACGCTGTCCACCGGAGCCGGTGCGATCGATCTCGCGCAACCCCTCGCCGCCGCAGGCTTCGTCAGTCTCATCGGCGTCTTCGCCGCCCTCCCAGGCGGCGCGCTCGCCGCCTTCCAAGACCCCGCCCGCATCCTCCGAGTCCCCTGACCCGACGAGCTCGACCTGGGCGGCGACGGCTCGCAGTGGCTCGACGAGGTCCGTGACACCGTTGGTGGGCTCGTGGCATGGCGAGACGAGATCACACAGTCGAACCTCGACCGACAGGTCTTGGTGGGGGAGGAGGCCGACGAAAATCGGGCCGAGTCATCCAAGAATCCATCCAAGAAATTCTTGGATACAGGGTGGTACAGGACGGCACAGGCTGGACTCGAAAAGCGCGAAAGCCCTGCTAGATGGCACAGGAAAGCATGCGCTGGACGATGTGGGCTCGACTCATAATCCCTGGGTCGTGGGTTCGATACCCACCCGCCCCACACGATCCACCAGGGCAAATGGACAGAACAGCACTCGCTGGACAGCTCCGAAACGGGGTCATCCAGGAGGTTGCCAACACAAGGGGGCTTCGTCATGGCGGAAACGCGTTCGTCGCCCGGGATGCGCGAGCGGGTGGCTGGCGCGTGCATTCCGGGGCGCAGCTTGACATCAGGCGTCGTGGTCGTCGTCGGACTCGCCCTGCTGAGTTCGTGCGGCTCCTCGAAGGCGACGGTGAGCGAGGTGTGGATACTCGAAGGGGGCAGGGTGCTGGACGTGATCATCAATACCTGCAACGCCGACCTGGAGGTCGATGTGGACGAGTCGCCAGACTCCATCACGATCGTTGCCAGAAGAAAGGACGGGAACCTTTTCGGCACGGGCGATGATTGTCAGGACGCCGTTCGGGTGCAGCTCGAAGACGAGGTCGGGACACGAAAAATCTGGACCGCGAACGAACGCGAGTTGCCGGTCATCACCACAGCAACTGCGGATTCGAGCGCGCCGTAGGGAAGGCAAAGCTGGAGTCAGTGGTGCACCGGTGTGGTCGTGCGTGGTCGTCATGGTGCTGGTGCCGCTGGAATGGCGTTCTGGCCCGGCCGCCACCCCGATGTGGGCAGCGGGGCGCCTCGGTGCCCATGGGTGCCCGAGACCGACTGTTGCGACGATCGCCGCTGCTCGTACCGGCGTGAGGTGCCACGGGAAGCATTCCTCGCGGCCAGCGCTCTGCGCCACATCGGTGGTGAGGTCGGCGCGTGCGACGCCACGCGGAAACGTGTTCCAGCGCAATGGCCGACGAAGTGCGTAGAGCCCTTTGGTTTTCGGGCTGAGGGTCTGGGCGGCCTCATCGCATCCGGAGCCGTGCAGGATGAACATCGCGACCGCAACACCGAAGTGCGGTGCGCTGAGTAGCAGCCACGTCTCCTGACGTGACACGACGTTCGGGCATGTAACCGGTCGACTGCTCTGCCGTCGCGGATGGCACGGGGAACCAAGCGGTGCCCCCACGGAGAAATGGGGAATCAACCGATGAGTGCACAGAACGACGTCGCGACCTTCTTGAAGATGCTCGACGACATGGGCCAGAAGTGCCTGGACGATCCGGCCTACCGGCAGGAGTTGATCAACAGCGGCGTGGACGAGCTGTCCGATGTCGGTGCGTCGGCGGTGATGCTGGCCGAGATCCTCGTCCGCCAAGGCGCGGACGCCGCGGAGGTGTCGGGGTTCTCGATGGATGACCTCGACCCAGAGGTGGACGGGATCGTCATCCGGAAGAAGACCGTCATCAACTGCCTGACCCACGGCACGATGAGCGGCAAGAGCTGTGGCGGGCGAACCGTGATCCTCACGGGTGGTGGTGGCGGCACGAAGATGTTCATCTGACGCCGACCCCCGCATCCGATGTCGTCGCTGCTTCCGACGCGTTCGTCGGCGCACGACTCACCGAGTACGCAGCCGCGACGGCATCGGTCGTTCGCCGGGAGGATGGCTCACCGTGGGTCAGCGTCGAACCGGCTGACGCATCCGAGCACGCCGTCCAGGGTTGGAAGCTGCACGTGTCGGCCTCGACACGCAATGCCATCGACGTCCTCGAAGCGGTGCTGCCCGTCATCGGCAAGCACCGCAGCGCGTTCAAGGTGGCGCGTGACCGGCTGACGCTCGCACAGCTGAACGAGGGCTGGTTCGGCCCGACACAGATCGGCAAGTTCCTCACCCTGTACCCCCGCAACGATGGGGAAGCACTCGCCGTCGCGAAGCAGCTCGTCGCCGCGACCTCGGGCATGTCGGGCCCGCGAGTGCCCTCCGACCGGCGGCTCGTGCCCGACGCCCCGGTGTACTACCGCTACGGTGCGTTCCGAGGCCGGTGGCGGGAGACCCCGCTCGGCGACGTCGAGGATGTGCTGGAACGCCCTGATGGGACGCTCGTCGCCGATCGCAGACGACGCGTCGCAGTGCTGCCGGATTGGGTCGTCGATCCGTTCGAGGCGGCGGGCATGCGCGTCTCACCGCCTCCGACCCTGCTGTCGGTCGCGGACCGCTACCTGATCGTCAAGTCGCTCAGCCCAGCGACGGTGGTCACCATCTATCTCACGGTCGATACGAGCGCCGGACGCCGCGCCGTGCTCAAGCGCATCCCGCTCGAGACCGGCACCGACGTGACCCCCGAGGGGGTCATCGCATCGCTCGAGCACGAGCGCGAGGCGATGGAGCGGTTGGAGCCGTCCGGCATCTTCCCCCGACCCTGGGACGTGTTCGTCGACGGTGACCACGCGTTCCTCGCGATGGAGCACCTCGACGGGGTGCCGCTCGATACGTGGATCGACGATCGCGTCGGTGATCGCGGCCGCTGTGACACAGACGAGGTCTGTCGGGTGCTCGGCTCGCTGGCGGACGCACTCGTGGCGATCCACGAACTGGGGTACGTGTATGCCGACCTCAAGTCCGAGCACGTCATCGTCGGCGACGACCTGTCCGTACGGATGCTCGACACCGAGACGATGCTCCACGCCGACGAGCCGTTCGTGAAGCCGATGCGCACCGGCGGATACGCGAGCCCGGAGCAGTGGCGTGGTGAACGACCTGAACCCGCAGATGATGTCCACGCCTTCGGCGCGATCGTGTACGAGGCGCTCACCGGCACCCGCGCGTTCGATGCGCCGCAGCGCCACCACCTCCTCGTCCGGCCACTCCGGGCGATGGCGCCCGCCGCCCCGCAGCACCTGGTGGCGCTGGCCGAGTCGTGCCTCGCGCGCACCCGTGCAGACCGTCCGCCGTCGACCGGGCTACGAGCGCTCGTCGCCAGCCGGACACGGGTCGAGGTCGCCCGACCGGTGCCGCCTCCACCGAGGGACGCGTGGCCGTCGGTGCTCGCGCATGTGCTGGCAGAGACGCAGCGGGAGGCGGGCAAGGCGTGGTGGACGTTTCCCGATGACGCCGGGCCGACGTGTCGCTACCTGGGCAACGGCGTGGCCGGTGTGGCCTACGCGCTCTGTGAGCTCGCACCACTGGCGAACGACATCGACGCCGAGGCGATCCACGAGGTCGTCGGTGCCGCTGCCCGATGGCTGTCCTCGCAACGACCATTGCGCGCCACACCCATCGGCGGTCTCTATGTCGGCGAGTCCGGCATCGGTGTGTCGCTCATGTCCATCGGTGAGCGGCTCGCTCGGCCCGACCTCGTCGCGGACGGCCTCGTGCGCATCCGACAGACGGCGGGCCGGGAGCTGGAGTCGCCCGACCTCTTCAACGGGGTCGCCGGACGTCTACGCGCGCACCTGTGGGCGTGGCGCGTCTCGGGTGCCGCGATCGACCTCGACCACGCCGCCGACGACATCCGCCGACTGCTCTCCATGCGAGCCGTCTCGGCCGATGGAACGCACATCTGGCGTTACCCCGACGATCACGCCGGGCTGTCGGGTCGACATCACCTGGGCTACGCGCACGGGGCAGCGGGGATCGCCGACGCCCTGCTCGATGCCGTGGCCGTGTTCTCTGCAGCGGACAGTTGTCCGTCACTGTCGAGCTCGGCGCGCCAGGTCGTCGAGGGGGTCGTCAGGCACCTCGCCGCCACGGCCCGATCGGGTCCACCGGACGGTGGTGTCCACTGGACCGCCCACGCCGACGACGACCTCACCAGCGCGTACTGGTGCCACGGCGCCACAGGGGTGGCGAGGTTCCTCGTGCGGTGTCATCGGGCGAGGATCGACGCTGGGGCAGACGTCATCGGCTTGATCCGAGGAGGGTGCCGCACCATCGCCTCGCAGACCCACGTCGGTGCGTCGCAGTGTCACGGCCTGGCTGGGAGCGTGGAGCTGTTGTCCGACGCTCATGCGCTCCTCGGCGACGACACGTTCGCTGCCGATGCTCGACGTCTCGCGTCTCTGCTCATGCCGTTCACAGGCCCTGCCGAGGAAGGGGTCGACGACGAGTGGAGTCCTGCGCTGATGACCGGCGCGACCGGTCTGGCTCGGGCCATGGCGCGCGCCGACCGACCAGGTGTCCTCCCGACGCTGCTCTCGCCGTTCGACGATCTGCTGGACGGGCTGCGCTGAGGGGCTGGTCGAGGATCGATCCCCACCGGCCTCATTCGATCGAACGGGAACGTGAGCGGCTGGCCCACGCGCCACCGGGCAGCGTTCATATGGGATCGGTGACGTGGCCCGTGAACAGCAGCAGGCCGGTCGGGAGGTGGCGGATGACGTACAGGAACGGGCGGTCTGCCGATGGGTCCGGTTCCCGGCCGCCGAGCACCTCAGTCGCCCGGACGGAAGTGGCGGGCGATCGTGCGGTGCCAGGAGTTGTCCGGCAGGTCGGGATACAACACGGCGAGGGCGGTGCTGTACTTACTCACCTTGGTGGGTCGGATGCCCTGCTGCCACATCCACCGATCGACCCCGCTCGGGGTGGGCCCAGACTTGGTCTCGACGATCACGGCGTCGAGCTCGACGGTACGGCCGTCGGGCGCGGCGCACACCAACTCGCGGTCGACCGTGCAGCGTGAGCTGGCAGCGAGGTCGACGAGGGTCGCGCGGCGGTACCGGGTGGTGAGCGACGGTCGCAGCAGGTCGACGACATGTCCGGCGCCAGTGACCTGCTCGACGAACCGAGCGCCGCCAGCGGTGAGTTCGTCAGCGCGACGCCGGTCGTGTTCGACGCGGTGCTTCACGGTGCGCCCTCGCCCGTCCTTCGTCTTCACCTCGAGCATCGTCAGCCCGGTGTCGTCGTAGGTGCGGGTGCGCACCTTGAATCGCCGCCGGCGATGCGTGGCGGCAGCGCGGTGGAGGGCCAGGTCGGCGGTGTCGAAGTACGTCGACATGTACTGGAAGACGCGGCGTTCGTCGATCTGCAGGACCGACAGGTCGTCGCGCCATTCGCGGATCAATGAGTCGAGCAAATCGTGGCTGACGATGTACTTGCGGTCGACGCGGGTGAGCAGCTCGGCTGAACTGTTCAGCGCGTCGAGCGAGATCGACGACAGGCAGTCGAACGCCTCGTCACCGTCGGGCGACACGACATCGGCCCCTTGATCCGCGACGGCGCTCATGACGTCGCGGGTGAGGGGAGTCGGTAACGCACGTCGACCACGGTGAGGTCGCTCACCAGATCGACCCGCTTCACCTTCATCCGCACCACCGTTCCACCGAGCAGCACCTCGAGACGATGGCGCAGCTCGGCCTCGTCGGTGATGGCCGAGTCGAGGGTGACGCCCTGGCTGCGATAGGAGGAGAACAGCCGCGGGTGGTCGCCGACGAACAATCCCAGGACGATCGCGCCCATCAACACCGGCGCTGCCCAATCGGGGCCGATCTGCACCCCGCCGAGCAAGCCGAGGGCGATCGCCGAGAAGTAGTACGCAACCTCCTCTTGATCGAGTTCGATCGACCGCAGTCTGATGATCGACAGCACGCCGAAGAGGCCGAGCCCGAGCCCGGCGGTGACGTCGGCGCGAGCCAGCACCATCGCCACGGCCACCACACCCACGTTCACGCTGATGATCGCGACGACCATGTCGCGGCGGCGATGCCGGGGGAAGTACAGCCCGAACACGAGGAGCAGCATCGCGACGGCATCGGCCGCGAGGCGGGCGGGGTCGGCAAGGGCGATCATCGCCCATCCCCCTCGCGCGACGCCTGGAGGGCGATCACCAGCTGGTCGCGCGCTGCTCGCCATTCGTCGACCGTCGGGGCGTCGTCGTGCAGTGCAGCGGCTTCGGCGACGGCTGGTTCGATCTGGGCGGTCCACGCAAGGAGCTGCTCGGTGATGCGCTCGTCTGCGAACGGCCCGGTCAACAGCTCGGCACGGATGCGCTCGAAGTCGTCGTCGAGCGAAGCGACGGCAGCGATCATCGGGTCGCATGCGGCCGAGCGCTGGGGCAGGTTGAAGTTGCCGTAGGGGAACGGCTGGCAGTCGTTGGTGATCGCCCCGAACGGGTCGCCGATTGCGATGAAGTTGCCCACCGCCGTCCCTGGTACGAGCGCGTCGAAGGCGTTGTCGAGGTCCCAGGGGATCAGCGTGAGCCGTTCCCTCGACGGATCCTCGTACCAGTAGAAGTTGTGCGGCTCGCACTCCTCGAAGCAGTACCAGTGCAGCGGCCCGTCGTCGTGGCGGATCGCCCGGTCGACCACGAACGTCGCGATCAGTGTGTCGAGGTCGACCCAGCGCTCGAGCACCCTGACGCGCTCGCCGGGCGCAGCAGCGGCGAGCTCGGCCGCGAAGGTGGTGATGATCTCGGCCGTGGGATCGTCGTCCTCGTTCGTCTCGAGGCCATCGATGAAGTCCTTCGCCGGCCGAGCTGCGCCGTCGGCATCGATGGGCCACACCTCCTTGTAGACGTTGCCCGTCCCGTCGTCGAAGTTGGCGCGGGCGAATCGACCGTCGATCTCCTCGGTCAGCGCGAACACACCGAGGTACTCGCCATTCACCACCACCCGCGCATGCGTGGAACGAGGAGCGGGAATGCCCATCTCGCGGAAGAGCCAGTACCCGAGGCGTTCGTGCATCAGGGAGGGGTCGAGGTTCTGCGCGTGCAGCTGCACACGCCGCACTCCGTAGAACTCGACGTCGGGGTCGTCCCAGTTGATCTTCAGCTTCATCGACAACTTCGTGCAGGTCTTTGGGCCTTGCGCCTGCAGTGGATTCGCACCTGACGTGCAGCCGACGAACGCTCCGACGGAGCCCTTGTAGCGAATGCCGACCGGCTCGATCGTCTCACCGTCGAAGGTGAGCGAACCCTCGACGTACTCCTCGGCGGCCGGGTCGGCATCGATCTCGGCGAGAGCCGACTCGGGCAGGTCGATCTCGAACGTGTGGAGGCGCTCCTGATCGAACAGGACGCTGTCGTCGTCGGTGGCGTAGCGGGGGAGCGCCGCTTCGGTGGAGGCCGGCGCAGGTTCGGCCGGTTCACCGGACGCGTCGGAATCGGTGGCGGCGTCGGCTGGCTCGGTGACCGGATCGGTGACCGTTGTCGGCTCGGCCGCCGACGCGTCGGGCCCGGCGTCATCCGCACAAGCGGTGATCGTGAGCGCAGTCAGCACCCCGAGCGCGACGGCCGCTCGCCGTCGCCGAGCGAGGGTCGTCGTCGCTCCACTCCGTTTCATCCGCCCCCCAGCGTCTTCGGCTGCCACCGCGCCGATCGGCGCCAGCGGGAGCAATCTAGTGGACACTCGCCGTACATCCCCCGTTCACCCGTGGTCGTGCGGGCTCCCGGTGGTGGAGGTGATGATGGTGAGCGCGTCGATGACGACCGCGATCGTCGGGCGTCGACGACCCGAGCTGCGACCACACTGTCAGGCACCAGGTCATGGGTCCGGAGGTGGTCGTACATGCGCGCTGCGAAGACGGCGGTTGTTCTCGATGTCGAGGCCGTGGCAGCGGTTGAATCCGGTGCCGAACCACAGCTGGCGGAACCCGGGCTCACGTCGGTAGTACGTGACGAAGGCATCGGAGAGCGCCACGCTCGCTCCTGCCGGATCCTCGAAGCGCTGGTCGGCGAACAGGCTGTCGATGAGGTCGGCAAAGCGGTCGATTCGTCGATCTGGGCGACGCGAGCTGGACGAACACCTTCACCGAGAGCATGCGTCTCGGTGTCGACCACATTCGCACCGGCCCCGACCACATCCTGTTCGTGCCCGTACTGCTGCTGCCGGCGGTGCTCGTGTTCAACACGATCTGGCGTCCGGCCGAGAACTTCGGCGCATCGTTGTGGCGGATCACGAGGGTCGTGTCGATGTTCACCGTGGCGCACACGATCACGTTCAGCCTCGCAGGCCTCGACATCCTGCCGCTGCCGCCGTCGAAGTTCGTCGAGGCAATCATCGCGATCTCGATCGCCGCCGCCGCGATCCACAACCTCCGGCCGATCGCCCAGAACAAGGAGTGGCTCATCGCGTTCGCCTTCGGGCTGTTCCACGGCATGGGCTTCGCCGGCCTGGTCGACGGGCTCGAGGTGTCGCAGAGCACCAAGCTGCTGTCGCTGCTCGGCCGCAACCTCGGCATCGAGATCGGCCAGACCGTCGTCGTGCCGCGGTCGCTCGTGGTGATGGCGATCCTCACGGTCGTCGCTGCCGCCATCCGCGAGGTCGAGGCCCGCAAGGGACGACTGATGTCGCTCGAGCACTCGGTCGAGCCGTCGGCCGAACAGGAGGCCGTGCCTGTCCCGGTGTGATCGGCCCGGTGCGTTCCACGCCCTGCTGATCCACCAGAAGAGCACCTGCAGCAGCCCACCCGCCGCCGACCACTCGGGGGCGGGTGGTGCCGCGTCTGGCAGGCTGTTCTCATGACGATCGAGATCGAACGCATCGCCGGGGCGTGCGGTGCCATGGTGCGTGGCATCGACCTGAGCCGGCCGCAGAACGATGCTGCGGCCGAGTACCTGCGCACCCTGCTCGACGAGCACCTCGTGGTGTTCCTGCCGGACCAGCACCTCGACCTCGATCGGCTCGAGCGGTTCACCGACGAACTCGGTGGTCGCGACCACACCCCGTTCGTCGCCCCGGTCCCTGGGCGCCCGTTCGTGATCAAGGTGGTCAAGGAGCCGGGGGACGAACTGAACTTCGCGAATGCCTGGCACACCGATCTGTCGTACCTCGACGCCCCTCCGGCGTACACGGTGCTGCACGCATGGGACGTGCCCACGTTCGGCGGCGACACGATGTGGGCCAACCAGTACCTGGCGTACGAGACGCTGCCGGCCGACCTGCGCGAACAGCTCCTCGCGCTGACGGCGGCGCATTCCGCCGGGATGGCGTACGGCACTGGCGGGTACCTCGAGCAGGTGGCCGACAAGACCTCGATGCAGATCGTGCCGTCGGCGGACGCGTTCGAGGTGCGCTCACACCCGATGGTGGTGCGTCACCCGCGTACCGGTCGAGCAGCCCTGTTCGTCAATCCCGTGTACACCACAGGGATCGAGGGCATGGATCCGGCGGCGTCTCGGGCGCTGCTCCAGCGCCTCCACCAACACAGCGTGCACCCGAACCTGACGTGCCGGGTGCGGTGGGCACCGAAGATGCTGACGATCTGGGACAACCGGTGCACCCAGCACTTCGCGATCAACGACTACGCCGGCCAGCGTCGTGAGATGTACCGCACCAGCGTGCGTGGTTCCCGGCCGGTCGCTGCCTGACCGGTCGGAACTCGGCCATTGGCTCGCTGCACCCGATGCGAAGCTGATGCCATGGCAGACGAACCGATCTTCGAGGTGCGTGCCACGGCACCGCACGAACTCCGCGGCGCAGCGGACACGATGCGTCATGCGCTGCTGAACGGGCCGATGCCCGGCGACCTGTGGGCCAAGGCCGAGCCGGGTTGGGACGACCAGATCTCGATCTCCGCATGGCAGGGCGAGTGGTGCGTGGGACACGCAGGTGCCTTTCGCTTCGACACCGTGGTGCCCGGCGGTGCCCGAGTGGCCACTGCGGGCGTGACGCGCGTCGGGGTGCTGCCCACCGCAACGCGACAGGGACTGCTCACGCGGATGATTCATCAACTGCTGGTCGCCTCACGCAGCGAGGGTCGTGTGCTCGCCAGACTGGTGAGGTCCGCCGCCAGGTGTTCGATCTGCCACCCGTTCAGGCAACGGTCACCGAGCATCGTGCGCAGCGCCGCCGTTGCGGGTGCGGGACCGAGACCACCGCCATGTTTCCGGTTGAGGCGACCGGGACCACCTGCTATGGGCCGAACCTGCGGGCGTTGGTCTGCCATCTGGTGGTGCGCCAGCACATCCTGATCGCCCCGACCGCACGGCGGATGGGCCGTTCGATCGGGTCGAAGTGGGTGCAGGTGCGGCAGTGCATCGTGCAACAGGTAGTCACGAGAGCGCGACCAGGGCGACGACGCTCACCGCTGCCGATGCGCCGAGCCAGGCGCTCACCGTGATCGCAGTCGACGGCTGCCTCCGACGGATCGGCTGTTCGACAGCGAGGTGCAGCAGGATGGCGACCGCGAACGCGACGACGAGCTTCACCGTCACCAGCGCGACGCCGTCGATGCCAGTTCGGTCAGGTGACAGCACGAGGAACACGGGCCAGTGCACGAGATACAGCGAGTAGCTCCACCGACCGACAGCGACGAGCGCTGGAACCGAGGCGAACGTGTGCAGCCGGCGGTGCGCGAGCACGCCGACGATCGCGGCCGACGACACCAGGGCCACGAGGACGTGCCCGCCTCGGAGCAACCAGGGTGCGGTGCCGGCCGTGAGGAACAGCACGACGAGACCGGTGACGGCCAGCAGCCCGGCCGTGTCGAACGCAGCCGCGCGTCGAACCAGGTGCTCGCGACCGCTGCGTACCGCGATCGCGAGCAGACACCCGATTGCGAGTTCGGCGGCGCGGACGTCGGTGCCGAACTCGAGGCGCGGCGACCAGTCGGACACCGTGTTGGCCAGCACCACCGATCCGGCGACAGCGAAGGTGGCGCCGATCACCACCGCTCTCACCGGCTGACGGGTGCGGGTGGCGAGCCACACGCCACTCGCGAGCAGCACGTAGAACTGCTCCTCGACCGACAGTGACCAGGTGGGCCCGAGTGGCCCCACGATCGTCTGCAACAGCCTGGCGTCACCTCCAGCGATGACGTGCCAGTTCGTGAAGCTCCATGTCGCGGCGAGTGCATCTGCGGCGCGGACGTCGAACCAGCTGGTCGCCGACAGCAGCGAGACGGCGAGCACGACCGTGAGCGATGCCGGCACGAGCCGACGGATCCGTCGGGTCCAGAAGCGGGCGAGGTCGATGCGCCCCGAGCGGGCGTGCTCGGTGACGAGCAGGCTGGTGATCAGGAATCCGCTCAATGTGAAGAACACCGACACGCCGAGGTTGCCGCCGCGGACCCATCCCCCGAGTGACGAGGTGGCGCAGGCGTGGAACGCGAGCACGCCCACGATCGACAGGGCACGCAGGCCGTCGAGGCCGGGCTCGTAGTCGATCGTCCGGCCACCCCCACCGCCCTGATGCACGGGCGCTGACGCTAATCGGCGGCCCACCCCGGCGGCCCACCCCGGCGGAGCGACCCAGCGGGGCAGGCGCGCAGTGGATCGTGCGGCTGCTCAGCCGAGCGCCACGCACGAACCGGTCGGCGTGTCGTAGCGGGAGCCGCTCGTCCACTCGCCCGCGACCCAGGTGTCGGCCGGTGCGACGGCGATGCCGTCGAACCGGGCGGCGAGGTCGGCGACGAGCCATGCAGCGAGTCGTGCCGCGCCCTGCGGACACACGTGCACACCGTCGGGTTTGCGGTCGGGGGCGAGGTCGGCGTCGATGTCGACGAACATCTCGGTGCCCCACGCAGGCGATGTGTCGACAAGGGTGACCCGACCCTCGCCGCGCTCGACCAGCTCGGACATCACGTCCAGCTGACGCTGCATCCTGGGGTCGGCGAGATCGGCGCGTACTGGGGGCGGGGTGAGCACGACGAGCTGGGCGCCGCGCATCGTCATCTGATCGAGGAACCAGCCGAACGAGGCCCGCAACTGTTCGAGCTCGGCAGGTGCATCCCAGTACGAGAGCTGCAGCACGACGGTGTCGAACGGTGCGACGTCGAACGGTGCTGCGTCGAAACGGGCGCCGTACAGCGCGACCGGGTCGACGTCGCCGCCCGGTGTGAAGCGCAGGCCGTCGCCGGCGCCGTCGATGACCGAGACACCGGCTGCGCCGAACGCCGCGGTGAGGGCGGGGGCCAGATCGGCAGCGACGGAGTCGCCCATCCACAGCACCTGGCCGACGACGTGGCGGGGGACCGGCGGCGTGCTGGCGGCGACGGCGCCGCCCGCGAGCGCGCTGTCGAGGGCTGCCGTCGGTGCGGCGGTGGTCACCTCACCGCCGAGCCCGGATGAGGTTGCTGGCCCGGATGAGGTTGCTGGCCCGGATGAGGTTGCTGGCCCGGCGGTCGTCGGGGCAGCCGTTGCCGACACCGCCGACTCGGACGGCAACGTGGTCGCTCGGCGGGCGGCGGAGACCGGGGTCGCTGGATCGAGGCCGAAACCCGCAACCTGCCCGCGGCCGGACGGCGCCGCGACGGCGGCGACCACCGCGACTGCGGTGACGGTGAGCATGGCCCATGTGGCGCGTCGACCCGCTGCCCATCCGGTGCGACGGCGCACCGGGTGCTCCACCAGCCGATACGACACCTCGGCGAGCGCGAGCGACAGGGCGATCATCACCAGATCGCGCACCGGCGCAGCCAGGCCGTCCCACCGGGGACGGGCGAGCAGGATCACCGGCCAGTGCCACAGGTACACGCCGTACGAACGTTCACCGAGCCATACCAGCCAGCTCCGGTCGAGTATCCGGGCGGCGACGCCGCCGAGGCTGCTGCTCGTCGCCACCGCTGCCACCAGCAAGGCGGCCACGGCGGAGTGGACGGCGATACCGCCGTTCAGGAGCACGTCGAGGTGCGCGCCGCCGATCGTCCACCAGATCGCGAGGAACACGCCGATCAGCGCGATCAACACGTCGAGGTGGCGCGGGCGCCAGGTGGCCGAGGCGCGGAGTCGGCGGTGCAGCGGATTCAGCGCCACGAGCGCGCCGAGCAGCAGCGCGGCCGCGCGGGTGTCGGTGCCGAGGTACACGCGACTGGGCGACTCCGGATCGTGGAGGAGCACCATCGCGATCACCGACGCGACGATGCCACCCGTGGTGATCCACGCGAGCAGACGTTCGCCGCCGCGCGAACGGAGCGCCCACCAGGCCACCAGCGGCCACACGACGTAGAACTGCTCCTCGATCGCCAGACTCCACAGGTGGGTGAACACCGAGGCATCGGTGGCGGCGGCCCAGTAATCGCGGGCCGCGGCGATCTGGTGCCAGTTCGCCAGGTAGGGGATCGACCAGCGGGCATCGCTGCGGGCGCCCGCCTGCTCGGCGGCGGTGCCCCACACAGCGGTCCACGCAAGCACCGCTGCGACGAGCACCATCACCGCTGGCAGCAGGCGCCGGAACCGTCGCCCCCAGAACGCCAGGAGGTCGATCCGCCCAGCGTCGCGTTGCTCGCGAACCAGCAGGGTCGTGATGAGGAACCCGGACAGCGCGAAGAACAGGTCGACACCGAGGAACCCACCCGAGATCCAGCCGAGGTGGTAGGCGACCACGCCGGCCACAGCGAGACCGCGGAGGCCGTCGATCGCCCGCCAGTGCGGCGCTGACGGCCCGGCCGGGACCGGACGCGTCGAGCCGGCGGTTTCGATCAGCGGGTCGTCGAGCGTCCAATCCGGACGTGATGCGTCGGCATCGTGACGGGAGCGTTGGAACGCGTCGGGGGCGGTGAACTCGGTGGTCATGTCGTGGTTCGTGGAACGCCGAGGGGCACGGAGGCCGGTGTGTCCGACGAGTCGGTCAGCGGTGCCCCTCTGCGGCCTCGGCGACCGACGATACTTCCGGGAGCATGCAGGCCGTCCAGACAGAACCCGATCGTCGATTCAGGCAGCGGTTGCTGATCGTGGTCGCGTTCGCTGCGAGCTGGCGTTTCGCTGTGCTGGTCGTCGACAAGTGGCGGCAGCCGTTGATGCTCAACGACTCCCTCTACTACTCGGCCCAGGCTCAGCAGTTGGCCGACGGCGTGTGGTTCCGCGAGATCTTCGTCGACCGACCCGGTGCCGAGCACGGACCGCTCACGTCGACCCTGCTCGCCGTCGTGAGCTGGGCCGATCACCCGGTGCCGTGGCAGCGGCTGGTGACCGTGCTGTGCGGGATCGCCACGGTGGGCATGATCGGCCTGCTCGGCCGCCGCATCGCGAACGAACGAGTCGGTATCGTCGCCGCCACGATCGCTGCTGGGTATCCGAACCTGTGGATGAACGACGGCCTCGTGATGTCGGAGAGCATCAGCATCCTGATGGTGTGCATGACCCTGTGGGTCGGCCACCGTTGCCTGTCGGCGCCGACGTTACGGCGTGCGGCGGTGCTCGGCGCGGTCGCAGGGCTCGCGGCGCTGGCTCGGAGCGAACTCGCCCTGCTCACCCCGGCGATCGGGCTGCTGCTGGCGGTCACCGTGTGGCGGGCCGATGCCGGGGCGGATCAGACCCGCAGGCCGAATCAGACCCGCAGGCCGGATCAGACCGCCGGGCCGGATCAGACCGCCGGGCCGATCGCGCTACTGCTGATGGTGGGCGTGACCGCGCTGGTCACCGTGGCGCCCTGGGTGACGTTCAACATGGCCCGCTTCGAGCAGCCGGTCACCCTCACCACCAACGACGGCACCACCTTGCTCGGCAGCTACTGCGATGCCAGCTTCTCGGGCCCGAACCTCGGTGGCTGGTCGATCTTCTGCATCACCGATGATCCGGCGTACTCGATGGACGAGGAGCCGAGTGTGCGGTCGGCGCGCCAACGCGACATGGCAGTGCAGTACGCCCGAGAGCACGTCGGTGACCTACCGAAGGTGGTCGTCGCTCGCGTGGCGCGCACGCTCGATCTGTACGGCCTCGACAGCCTGGTGGCCCAGGACGTCGGGGAGGAGCGATATCGCTGGGCGTCGTGGGCCGGGATCATCACCTGGTGGGTGCTCGCTCCGCTGGCGATCGTTGGCGGTATCCGCCTTGCCCGACGCACCGCACCGGCACGCTGGCCGCTGTGGCTGCTGCTGTGCCCGGTGGCATCGGTGACCCTCACCACGGTGGTGTTCTACGGCGCCCATCGCATCCGCTCGTCGATGGAGCCGACCGTCGTCGTGCTCGCCGCAATCGCACTGGTGTGGCTGTGGGAACGGCGCCGACCCGCCGAGCCGACGACGGGGGGGTCGTGAGTTCGGGGGCAGATCGGACCATCGCCTACCAGCCGGCGCTCGACGGCCTGCGTGCCGTGGCGGTCGTGCTGGTGCTGGTGTTCCACGGCGGGTTCAGCTGGATGACCGGTGGGTACGTCGGGGTGTCGGTGTTCTTCACGCTGTCGGGGTACCTGATCACCACCCTGCTGCTCGTCGAACACGAACGCACCGGCCGGGTGCGCCTCGGCACTTTCTACGCCCGGCGGATGAAGCGCCTGTTGCCTGCGAGCCTGCTGTGTCTGGGCGCGATCTCGCTGGCTGCGGCCGCCGGTGCCTTCGAGGAGTTCGACAGCCTGCGCCGTGATCTGCTGGGTGCCCTGTTGCAGGTGGCGAACTGGGTGAAGCTCGCCGACGACGCGAGCTACGCGGATCTGACGAACGCCACGCTCGGCCGAGTTGCTCCGCTCGAGCACTACTGGTCGTTGGCGATCGAGGAGCAGTTCTACTGGTTGTGGCCGCTCGTGCTCGTGGCCGTGTTCCGGTGGACACGGTCTGCTCGAGCAGTCACCGGCTGGATCGTCGTGATGACCGCACTGGGCGCGGCCGCGGCGCCGCTGATCGCATGGCGCTGGGGCGCAGATGCGGCGTATTGGGCGACGCCGGCGCGGATCGGCGAGATCCTGCTGGGCGCGACCCTGGCGGCCGTCGTGCACCGGCGCGGCGCATGGGGACGATGGTCGATCTGGTTGGTTCCCGCGGGGCTTGCAGTGGTCGGTTGGGCGGCGCTCACCTGGCCGGCCGGCAGTGGACCAGCGTACGACGGATGGCTGCCGGCGTTCGCCGTGGCGAGCGTCGCGGTGATCGCCGGTCTGCAGCAGCCCTCGGTGTTCCGATCTGCGCTGTCGTGGCGGCCGGTCGTGTGGACCGGCACGATCAGCTACGGCCTCTACCTGTATCACTGGCCGATCTTCGCGGTACTCACCGCCGATCGGGTCGGGGCGAGTGGATGGGGGTTGTTCGCGGTGCGGATGGCAGTCACGGTCGGCGTGGCGACCGTGTCGTCGGTGCTCGTCGAACAGCCGATCCGGCGATGGAACCCGCAGTGGCCGCAACCGCTGGTCGCAGGCGCACTTGCCACCGTGGTGCTGGCCGTCGTCGTCGTCGTCTGGGTGCGCCCTGCGCCCACCTTCTCGGCCGACGCCAACGCCGGCGGGGTGGCGACGATCGTTGCCGTCGACGGCACGCTGGCGCCGCTCGGCGTCGTCGACGCACCCACGCCGGCGACCACGCCTGCGACCTCGCCCGAGACCTCCCCTGTGAGCACGGTGTCTCCCTCGAGCCCTGTGCCCGCGCCGGTGCCCGTGCCTGCGGTGACGAGGCCGGTGAGGATCCTCACCGTCGGCGATTCCACCTCGCAGGCCACAGCGGTCGGGTTGACCGCGTGGGCTGCCGATCATCCCGACCAGGCGCAGGTCACCGATGCCTCGGTGCCCGGTTGCGGGTTCATCCGCGACGGTGTCGTGCCCACCGATGGCGCGATCGATTGGCAGGGCCCGTGCGACGACCTGCTCGACTGGCGGATCGCTCAGCTGGTGAGCGAACTACAGCCGGACGTGGTGGTGCTGATGGTCACCATGCGCGACGTCGAGGACCGGATCTGGAGCGATGAGGAGGGACCACTCGACCCGTTCGATCCGCGATTCCGTGAGCGGATGCTCGCCGACTACCAACGTCTTGCCGACGAGCTCGCCGCGCTGGGGGTGCCGAAGGTGGCATGGGTGCTCTCACCCCACCCGATCGCCGGGTTCATGGGGGAGCAGTTCGAGATGCGTGATCTCGATCGGTACCGCGTGCAGTTCGACGTGATCCGTGAGGTGGCCGGCACCGATGTCGGCCGCATCAGCGTGCTCGAGATGCAGGCGTGGATCGAGGCGATGGGCCAGTTCCGCGACGGCTCACTGCGCCCGGACGGTTTGCACTGGACGCCCGAGGCCGCCCGGTACGTGACGGATCAGTTCCTCGCCGGTTCCGTGATCGCCGCTGCCGTGTCCTGATCGTCTCGAACGTGTTCGTCTTCATCGGGCTGGTCATCGACCGACACCCGAGAGCGATCGACGAGTGTGCCTGCGAGGAGCAGCACGACGACGAACAGCCCGGCTCGGTGGAGGTCGTCGAAATGCCCCGGCCAGGAGGCATCGGGGAAGAAGCGTTCGCGGTACTGACGCCATGCGACGAGCAACCCGATCACCCCGACGGTGACTGCCGCTGCTGCTGCGGCCGGGCGCGTTCGACGTGTGGCGACGATGACCGCCGCCGGGATCAGCGACACCAGCGCCCAGCTGGGCGCGATCACGAGACCCGCGGCGATCACCAGGACTGCGCCGACGACGAGCGTGTCGCGTGGCGTGTCGGCGGCGAGGTCGAGGCCCGGGTCGGGGGCGCGGGTCGGCAGCAGGCTGCTGCGCACCCGCCGGTCGGCGAAGACCAACCCGAGGCTCGCCAGCACGCCCAGGCTCGCGATCACCAGTGCGATGGTCAGGTTCGCCTGTGGTGTCCATCGCATCTCCACGGTGCGCGGCGTCGCGTCGGGCGGCAACCACCACCCGTTGAACCCTCCGGCGATCTGGACAGGAGCGCCGACGAGTTCGCCGTCGAGACGTGCTTCCCAGGCGGGGTTGAAGCCCTCGCCCAGCACCAGCCAGCACCCGTCAGGGCACGCCGTCACCGTGACGGTCCGGGTCGACCGGGTTCGCTCGACGTCGGGCGGGGGCGGCTGGATCACCTGCGTGGCGCTGATTCGGGAGCGGAGGGTGAGCCGGTCGACGTCGATCCCGGTCGCTGGGCCGCGGGCTGTGGAGATGCGGTGAGTGCCCTCGGCGAGCACGAGCGGTTCGTCGCCGCACAGCCCGGTGTCGACCACCTCGCCGGCGGCGAGACGTGCCACGACGTCGGCATCGACGAGCACGCCGATCGGTTCGCCATCGACCCGCAGCAGGTCGGTACGGCACGCGAGCAGGTCGGCGACGGGGGAGGGTTGGAGGTCGAGCCCACCCACCTCGGCGACGGCCGCGGGCAGCTGCACCTGCTCGGCCCAGCGGCGATCGGTGGTGGTCCGCGACTCGACGGCGGTGATGGTGAAGGTGACGCTGCCAGCTGCCAGAGCGCCCGGCAGTGCGACGATGCTGATGCCCCGAGCATCGGCCGGCGGCACATCGACGAGTAGCTCGCCCTCGGCGCCCAGCGCCGGGGTGGTGATCGCCAACTGCGTGATCGAGCTGAACCGAGGATCGACCGGCTGCATGATCGTCAACGGGCCAGACGTCGGCGAGAGCGTCTCCACGGTGAGCGCTGATCCGACAGCCTGGCCGAACGGCGTGATCCACGAGGTGGCAGGGTCGCCGTCGACAGCAGCCGCACCACGAGCGATGGGCGCGCCCTCGAGGCGTCGGTTGCTCGTCGCCGATGCCAGCTCGCGACCGGCGAGCGCGTCGAGCACGACATCGGGCGCCAGGTCGTCGCGGCGCAGCGTGACCGTGGTGGTGAAGCTGCGCTCGAGCGGGAGTGCAAAGGTGCGGTCGAGCGTGGGCTCCGGGTCGCTGCGCCACCGGTCGGTGGCGCGTACACGGTCGCGCGTGAGCACGATCGCGAGCGGTCGATCGGCGTTGATCGCATCGAGGCTCGTCACCGGGAGACGCACCGTCTCGGTGGCCACCGGTCCGAGCTCGGCGAATCCCACGGCACTCGGCCCGCTGTCGGTGCCGCCCGCCACTGTGTCGACACGCGTGATGGTGATCGACACCCTCACATCGGCGGGCACCTCGATCTCCTGCCCCGTGCCGCCGAGGGAGCGTTCATCGAGGTCGACGGTCCATGATCGGCCGGCCGGGCTCGCCTCGGCCGGGGACGAGCCGGCTTCGATCAAGATCTGGCCGATCCGTCGGTTGGCCTCGGGCACCTGCTGCTGCACGATGCGGAGCGTGCCGTCGGTGGCCGACAGCTCGATCCGTTCGCCGACCGGGTCGAATCGGTCGGCCACCCGCCACGCAGTGGTCACATCGCCGTCGACGGCCATCGCCGGGCGATCCTCGGGACGGAACGCGAACGGCTCGCCATAACCCGTGGCCCGCACGACCAGGCCACCGTCGAGCACGGTGACGGTCTGCTCGTCAGCGTCGTCCACCGCGAACACGGCGAGACGCTGATCGGCCGGGTCGTCACGCAGGAGGTCGCGCTCGACACCACCGCGCTCGGTGAGGCCGGTCATGTCCTGCGAACCACGCCACTGTGTCGCCCGGTCGCGGTTCGAGTCGGTGACGATCAGCAGCGAGTCGTCGGGCACGGCGGAGGGGTCGACACCGGCGGGGGCCAACGTTGCGAGATCGGCTGCGTAGACGATCGCCTCGTCACCGTCGATCAGCCCGGCGGCGGCGGCGTCGACCACCCCGTCACCGCTGCCCGCCAGCACGACGACCTCGGTGGCCAGACGGACGATGGGTTGTGGATCGACGACCGGCACCAGCTCGACCGGCGCGATCGGCGTGCCGATCAGCGCTTCGGTGAGTTCCTGCTCGTCGACCATCGCGATGTCCGGCACGTTCACCGTTGGTTCGCCGAATGCGACGGGCTCGCCGAGGCCGGCGGGCGCGTCGCCGAACAGCGCCGACACCAGCTCGGGTCGGGGAGTGCGGAAGCGGTCGAACGCCAGGTCGTTCGCCACCCAGATCGTGTCGACGCCCAGCAGCCGTGACACTCGAGCGATGGCCTGCGGATCGATGGTGCCGTTCTGGAACCGGTTGTCGAGCGCGTACAGCAGGTCCATTGCACCGGGACTGCCGAGCGGCAGCAGGTCGCGGGTGACCAGCGGCTTGTCGGTGAGCCCTGGCAGCGGCGGGTCGACGGTGTACCCCCACCGGAACGCCCCGAACTCCGAACCGGGCAGTTGCAGCACCCGGTGCTCGGTCGAGCCGGCGTCGAGGGCCGACGCTGCGTCGCGCCACGCTGCCGGCACGTCCTGGTCGCGCACGAGCGCCTGGTCGACGTACCCGCCCGAGGTGGCCGCGGGAATGCCGACGATTGCGAGCACCACGATCGCGACCGCAGTGATCCCGCCGAGCTGGCGTCGGCGAATGCGCACGTCTGCTGCGAGCGTCACGAGTGCTGCGGCGCCGAGCGCGAGGCCGAACGCACTGAGGGGCAGTGCCCGCGTGCTGCTGCGGAGTGCCAGACCGAGCGCCGAGTCGCGCAGTGGGGCCATGAGCGGCGAGGGATCGTCGATGGGATGCACGCCGACCGCGAGCACGATGCCGGCCACCACCATCCATGCGGCGAACCGGCGCTGCGACCAGCGCACGAGCGCGAGTCCGAGGATGCACACGGCGGTGAGCAGGTAGCCGGCGAGGATGACCTTGGTGCTGCCCAGATGGTCGATCGCCGCAGTGGTGGTGAAGGCGTACGGATCACGGACATAGAACAGCCAGTAGCCGAGGCCGCGCAGGGTCTCGGTGCTCACCGACGTGAGCGACACGGCTTCGAGCGTCTCGGAGTAGGCGAGCACGTCGGCGCCGTGGCGGCCCTGCACGACGAGCATCACCATCCACCACAGCGACACCACGACACTGATCGCCCCGAGCTTGAACGCGGTCACGGTGGCGACGCGCCAGGTGATGCTGCGTTGCCAGGCCGCGTGCAGCAGCCACAGCACGGGCGCCGGCGCCACCAGGGCGAGCGCCGTGGCGTTCACGGCACCGATGGTGAGCACCACCAGTCCGAACAGCCCGACGTCACGCCATCGGGTGCGCCCAGCGGCCCGAACGGTGAGACCGACGAGCCATCCCACCCCTGCCCAGGGCAGCAGCATCACCGAGGTCCGCGAGACGTACGGGAGGATGTACGGAGAGAGCGCGAAGACGATGCCGGCCACCCACGCCGGGGTCGACGCCATGCCGAGCTGTCGGGCGGCCCACCGCACGCCCAGCCCGCCGAGGAACAGCAGGGTGCCGATCCACAGTCGATGTGCGATCCAGTCGGGAACCCCGAACTGCTCGGCGGTCCAGAACCAGGGACCGGAGGGCCACAGGTAGGCGATGGTCTGGTGGGGCACCCAGCCCGCGAACTGTCGGGTGTCCCAGGTGTAAGGGGCGTCGCTGATCAGCCGGCCAGGGTCGAGGTACAGGTAGAGCTTGGTGTCGGTGGGCATCTGCCCGGGCTTGGCCGTGAGTGCAGGCAGGTAGGTGACCGCGAGCAGGACGAGCAAGCCGAGCGGGGGCATCCGCCGACGGACAGCCGCCGCACTGGTCACTGGTCGCCAGTCATAGGTCGCCAGTCACAGGCCGGTGCTCACAGGCCGGTGCTCACGGGCCGGTGTTCACGGGATCGCGCCGAGCACGCCGTAGAGGCCCGTGAGTGCGACCAGACCGGCAGCGCTCATCGCGATCGTGAGTCCCCAAGCCTCCTCGTGCTCTTCGGGCCACCAGGCAGCGGCGGAGATGAACAACGGGAACGCGGTGTAGAGGAATCGAGGGCGAGCGGTCACCGTGCTGGGCAGCACCATGAGCGCCAGGACGACCAGTGTGAAGGCCACCATCGGCCACGGCAGCCGCCGCTTCCAGAGCACCACCAGCAACGCGACCGTCACCATCACCGACAGGGCAGTGATCGTGTCGGTGGGTGACGAGAGCGGGCGGATGAACGCCTCGAGGGTGTTCTTCACCGCCGTCAGCCCGAAGCTGGTGCCCTCGTCCCAGGCTTCGGTCTGCACCCGGAACCAGGCCCACTCGCCGGTGCGGTCGTACAGGTAGAGCTGGAACGACACGAACCCGATCGGAGCGAGCACCGGTGCGACCAGCGCCTTCCAGTCGCGATCGTCCTTGATCGCGAGGAGGGCTGCCACTGCGCACGCAGCGATCAGCCCGACACCATTGGGACGGGTGCCCGAGCCGATGGCGGCCAACACACCCGCGGCGAGCCACTGATGGCGGTGGAGCATGAGCAGAC
>Ga0105046_10003415_pt1 | contig 25191 bp, 17 predicted proteins | sample MAT03_FD_78385 | JGI IMG/M metagenome (GOLD analysis project Ga0105046, IMG submission 78385) | Freshwater microbial communities from Lake Fryxell liftoff mats and glacier meltwater in Antarctica - MAT-03 (megahit assembly) | ecosystem: Environmental > Aquatic > Freshwater > Ice > Liftoff...
ACCCATAGCAGTAGGTTTAAATTTAGAGCCATGAATTAATTCAGCAAAGGCAATTCCTGGATTTTGGTGAAGAATATTCAGCACACTCATAAAATCTCGCACAATTTCCCCTGGTGTAAGTAATGCTTCTGCACCCAAGCGATTAATAATTTCTTGCACAAACTCCTTCAACTGACGATTTGTCGAAGTCTGTTCATACCCAAAATTGAGTGCATGAATCTCAGCTAAACGTTGCAGAAGCGTCAAAATTTCTGCTTCACTCAAGGGGTTCAATCGAATTACTGGCCCTAAATACTCCTGAACGCCAGATTGTGCAGCAAAACGGCTTTCTTTTGTGCGTCTTTGCCAAGCTTGGTCTGCAAAAAGTCCCCGTTTGGGGTCTTCTAAAAATTTAGTTGTTCCACCAACAACAATACCAAGATGTTCTGCTTTACATTGCATGGTATCGTTAAACATTGCAAGGAGTCGATTATAATTCTTTTCCCGCGTGACTGTAGTAGATATTTGATATAAATGTACGGCTTCATCAAGTATAATTAACAGTCCTTTATAACCAATTTCAGCTACAAATTTAGCAAACAATTTTATATAGTCATACCAACTATCATCATCAATAATGACGCGCACTCCTAAAGCTGCTTTCGCCTCAACCTTAGTAGTAAATTCTCCACGCAACCAGCGCATTGCCGCATTTTTTAAATTATCATCATCCAATCGGTAGCCACGCCAATAAGCAATAATTACGCTACCAAAATCAAAACCGTGAACTAAGCCTTCAATATACTGAACTACTTCCCTAATTTTCGATTCAACTTGGTCATCAAAACCATCGTCATTCGGACGCATTTCAGTTTCTTTAACCACTTCTTGTTGAATTTTATTAATCCATCCTTCTAAAATCGAGACTAAAGCACCACCATCAGGACGAGTTTTTGTAGCTAGATGGCTCATTAATTCTCGATAAGTCGCTACACCTTCATTGTTGCTTCCAGCCAATCGACGTTCAGGGGATAAATCAGCATCAGCTACTACAAAACCTTGCTCCATAGCGCGGTTGCGAATTAGTTGCAATAAAAAACTTTTCCCAGAACCGTAGTTACCAATTATGAAGCGAAATGCTGCTACACCTTCTGCAATATCATCAAGATTTTGTAATAGGCTTTTTAGTTCTTTTTCTCGTCCTACTGCTATATATTCAACTCCCACTCTTGGTACTACCCCCGCACCAAGAGAATTGATTAAAGCAGTGGAGATTTTTTTCGAGATTTTGAGCTTTGCCATGTATTACACTTTACTTTATTCTAAATGCAGAAGCACGCAGTAAGTTAGGTAAGATATTCACCTTACTATAGCGGTTCTCAGTTAAGTGAGGTACAAGAACCCCACCCCCAACCCCCTCCCCGCAAGCGATGAGGGGACTATGATGTACCTCTTATGATTAGGAAACGCTATACTAATCTGACGACGGCAATAATAATTTAATTTGACGAAGCATGTCTAGCTATTCGATCTTCATACATTGCAATCATTTTTTTGACATGCGGTATATATTCCTGATAAACTTTTGGAATTTCCGAATTTGAATCAATTATTAATTCACCGATCATATCATTTGCTCGTTCATTTATAGAATCGATTAATAGATTTGGCATAGTAATGTTTGCTTCGGCAATTTTTTTAATAGCAGCATTAGGATTATCTTGTTCGACTATAGCTTTTAATACTTGTAGTTCGTATACAGGAGGATTTTCTAAAAAATTAGTCCATTCTTCAGGTAAATTTTCTGATGTATCAGCTTCCGAAGTCTCTCTGATTGCTGTAGTTTCCATTATCTCAGAAAAAGGAAACAATTCATTATCATCTTCTTTGGAATTATCATCCAATTGTTCTGGATTGAATGTTTCTATTTGTTGGAGTAATTCCCATACTTGATTCTGTAATGAATCTCGTTCTTCTTGCAATAATGAAATTTGCTCTTGCAACTGCTGTAATTCAGCTTTATGTTCTGTTAGTTGGGTTTGTGAAGAATTTAGGATAGCTTGGATATTTTCTCTTTCGGCTTTTGTCGCTACCAATAATTGATTTTTTTGGGTTGTATCAACTTCTAGCTCTTGAATTGCAATTCGCAGTTCGTATAATTTTTCCTCTAATTGGGGTTTGAGTCTGCCTAAAAGAGTTAAATTGCTTTCAATTTCTTGTTTCTCGTGCTGGAGTTCGGAAATTTGACTTTGCAAATGGGTGATTTCACTACGAAACACATTACAATTCGACTCTAGACGGCGCTTTTCTGCTGTGAGTACAGAAAAGGCATTATTCAATTCTGTTTGATTTTTTTGTAAGTTATTAATTTCGCTTTGCAGGCTATTGACTTCAGTTTCTAACTGTTTTTTTTGTCCGGCAAATGTTCTTAATTCTCTATGTAAGCTGTCCCTTTGGTTACGGCTTTCTGTTACTTGATTTTGCAGTTGTTGTGACTCTGCATATAATAAATTATGATGTTCTTCGATTTGATTGATTTCTCTGACAACACGGGCCTTTAAACCCTCCATTTCTTTAATTCGCTTGCGGATAGAACCTAAAATAAACATTTCATAATTTCTGCGTCGCTTATCTACGAATAATGCTGCTGCATAGATAGTAACGGCAGTAATTAAACCTGTGAGAAAGGCTTTATTAAAATCCCAGTTTGGGACGAGGCTAAGACCAAAACTCACACTAAAGGCAACTATCCCTAGTATAAATCGATTGCTGATCATTACTGATTGCATATTGCTGGTTTTTAGCGTATTTAAATTATCAAAAAAAGTAGCTCTCATCATAATTCGTAATTCGTAATGACGCTCTCTTACGAGACGCTGCGCGTAGCTTGTTTCCCTGTAAGGGTACGAGGACTCGCTAACGCTACGCTAACGTAATTCGTAATTAAAAAACACATAGGAAAATACTTAATGCTAGGTGTTGGATATATTCTTATTTGTACCAAAAATTGTTAAATCTGCTTTTAAAAAATCAACAAACTGCCGTGCTGTGCGTCCAGAACGACCATTATGGCGAGTTGCCCATTGTAAAGCTTGAAATTCCAAATCTTCTTGGGTAATATTAATTTCAGATTGTGCAGCTAGGTGCTGTACAATCTTTAAATAAGTTTTTTGATTGGCTGGCTCAAAGGTCAAGGTTAAACCAAAGCGATCGCTAAACGAAAGCTTCTCCTGCATCGTATCCCAAGCATGGATTTCCTCATTATCCTTGGGGGTAGGTCTATCCACAAAAAACTCCCGAATTAGGTGACGGCGATTGGAAGTAGCATATACAACTACATTTTGCGATCGCGCGGTTAAATTACCTTCTAAAACTACCTTAAGCGCTTTAAAGGCATCATCATCTTCTTCAAAGGAAAGATCATCGACAAAGATGATAAATTTTTGTGACACTCCTCGTAAATATTCCACAATTTTTGGTAGGTCTTTTAAATCAGATTTTGCCACTTCCAACAAGCGGAGGCTGCGTTGGGCTTTGCCCTTGCCGGAGGCATCGCTATATTCATTCAACAAAGATTTCACTAAAGAAGATTTGCCAGAACCCCGACTACCGTAAAGTAATACATGCAGTGCCATCTCTCCTGATAATAAAAACTCTGTATTTTTCAGCAAAGCATCTTTTTGAGACTCATAACCAACAAGCGCACTCAGCTTAATTGGATCAGAATACCGAATACCGATAAACTGCCCAGCTTGCCAACGTAAAGCGCGATATTCTGCAAATAAACCAGAGCCATATTGCCGATAATAAGCCGCTAACTCTTCTACAGCATCACCCCAATTATCTAACTCTTGTAGATATGTAGCGAACTTTGTCTCTCCTCCTAACAATTCTTGCTCTTTATACCACACTACTGGCGAAATCGGTATATGAGCTACACTTTGTACCCACTCACTTAAAGAAGCGCTGCTACATTCATAGAGACTTTGCAATACTTGTAAATCATGCCGAACTCCTGCTAGTAAAGCTGGCGGTAAATCCTCAAATTCTCGCACTTGAGCAAGCTTTGTAAAAGGATTATCAGAGAAGAGAAGTTGAGTAATTAAATAGTCTTCCCAATTTTGATTTTTAGCAGCCAAAGCGTGGAAGTAACTACCGTAGGCTTGCAGACAACCCCGGGCATCGGCATCAGTGTAACGTATAGCTTGCAACAGTTCCAGAAATGCCATCCCCACTTCGCCTTGCAGAACAGACTGGTACAGTAAAAGTGAGGCTGCTTGGCGCTGGAGATATTGAACCTTTGTATATGAGGAAGTACTTGCTATTGGCATCGCTCGATTATCCATCAATAAACTGTGTGGTATAGCTAAATAGCTATGGTAAATTGTCTGCTGACACTGGCAGTAAAGTCAAAGTCTACATAGGTTTTAACAATTAATTTAAGTATAATTGCTGCTTTTGCCTACGGCATATTAGCGATCGCTGGTGGCATTATTGGCTATATTCAAGCTAGAAGTAAGGTTTCACTCTTAAGTGGTAGCATTAGCGGTTTATTACTAATATTTGCGGCTTACTTTCAACTCCAGGGGCAAAGCTGGGGTTCGATTTTAGCAGTGATAGTTACTGCTATTTTGGTAGTCGTGTTTACGTTTCGGCTGGTAAAAACACGCAAGTTTATACCAGCGGGATTAATGACGATTTTGGGTATGTTGGCTTTGGGGGTGATGGTGAGTCAAATGGTGGGGAATTGAGGGTTTAAGTTTAAACGCAGAGGGGCGCAAAGTTGTAGTTAGCGCAAAATTTGGTCAATCATTCGGTTGGCTTGGGAAGAATAACCGCCGCCAAATAAATTGAAGTGATTCAAAATGTGATATAGGTTATAGAGCGTTTTTCTTTGCTCATAGCCTGGATCTAGGGGAAAGGCTTTGTTATAACCTTGGTAAAATGCTGCGGGGAATCCACCAAACAATTCTGTCATGGCAATATCAACTTCGCGATCGCCAAAATAAGTTGCTGGATCAAATATCACGGGTTCTCCTGATGCTGTACACCCGGCATTTCCGCCCCATAAGTCGCCATGCACTAAAGAAGGTTGTACGTGGTGATTTGCCAATAGTTGAGGGATTGCTGCTAGTAATTTTTCTGAAGAGGGGAAATTTCCTCCCTTTCCCCTTGCCAACTGAAATTGATAATCGAGGCGATGTTTAATATAAAATTCTGTCCAGTCCTCTGTCCAAGTATTGATTTGGGGCGTTGAACCAATAGTATTGTTAATTTTCCAACCAAAACCTTGACTACTGCTAGCTTTATGCATTGCCGCCAACTTGCGCCCCATCTCTTCCCATCGCGGAGCGTCTCGTAGAGAAGAATTGCTGTTACCGTTATCAAGTTCTAACCATTCCAGCACGATGTAGCTAGAATTCTCAGCTACACCCCAGCTTAGAGGTTTGGGGACGCGAATACTAGCTGTTGCTTGCATTTCCTTTAAACCCAATGCCTCAGCCTCAAACATCGCAACTTCGGATGCAAGGTTTTGCTTGACAAAGTAGGTGATCTCACCATTTGAAACAGCATAACCTTGGTTGATGCATCCGCCACCAACCGATCGCCGTTGCTGACTCTGGAATTTTTCGCCAGTCACCTGGCTAATATGAGCATCGATTTGAGTCCACATCATGCAATTTTGGATTTTAGATTTTAGATTTTGGATTAGTAACTGGGCATTGGGTATTGGTTATTCTCCTCTTCCCCATGCCCAATGCCCCATTCCCCATTTCTAATTTATGGCTTGACGACAACTACACCATAAGCATCTGGGGAAAGATACTCTTTGGCTGCTTGCATCAAGTCAGTAGCATCTTGGCTCTGAATATGATCTGGGTAGTTAAAGGCGGGTTCTAAATCTCCTACCAAAGACTGATAATAACCATACAACCCAGAGCGATCGCTTGGTGTTTCATTACCAAAAATAAATCTGTTAGCTACTCGCCGCCGCACACGGGCAATTTCTGATTCTGTGACTAATTCGGTTTGGACTGTGCGAATATGTTGAGCGATCGCATCCTCTACTTGTGCTAAATTTTCCACTGGACATTTAGCTGAAATATAAAATGTCCCTTGCAGCTGATTACTCATGTTGCTCACAGAAATTGAAGAAACTAATCCTCGTTCTTCTCGTAAATCCCTCACTAGTCTTGATGTCCGTCCATGTCCCAAAATTCCTGCTAAAACATCTAGTCCATAGGTGCGATCTAACTGAACCATTCCTGGAACCCGCCAAAGCATCACTAGTCTTGCTTGCTGGAGACTTTCATCTACAAATTCTCGACGGACAATTTCTGTAAATGGTGATTCAGTGGGGAGTGGGGAGTGGGTAGAGACGCGATTAATCGCGTCTCTACTGCGTTTTGTAAATCCTTCAGCAACGATCGCAATTAATTCTTCCACAGGCAAATTGCCCACAGCTACAGCAGTAATTGACTGGGGTTGATACCAACTAGCATGAAAATCCCGCATCTGCTGGGGTTTAAGTTCGGCAATCACCGATTCTGGCCCCAATACCGCACGGCGATAAGGTAGTTTATCAAAGGCTGTCTCCATCGCCCGTCGAAATATCCGCCGTTGGGGATTATCCTCAGAACGCCTAATTTCTTCTAAAACTACTAATCGCTCCCGTTCAAAAGCATCATCAGGAATACTAGCATTTGATACTACATCTATTTGTAGTGGAGCAAGCTCGGCAAAATCTTTGGGGGCTGTGGTTATATAGTAATGAGTATAATCTTGGCTAGTTGCGGCATTGGTAACAGCACCCCGTTCTTCAATTCGCCGTTCAAACTCGCCGCTAGCCAGTCGTTCTGTTCCCTTAAAAATCATGTGCTCTAAAAAGTGAGCCATGCCGTTAATGCTATCAGATTCTACTGCTGAACCAACTTTAATCCATACGTTGAGGTTTACAGCTTCAACTGGCATCTGCTCCGCTATGATTGTCAAGCCATTGGGCAACTGATGTACGGTTGGGGTATTAAGACGAGGAAGTTTCCGCAGGGTTGAAGTCATTGCTACTTGTGTGAGGAGCTACGTTACCTCTTTATCTTATCCGTCACAGAAAATCAAAGAGCGCAAACCCCTGCTTTTAAGCACTAGTACCGCAAGGTGGAAGTCAAAAATCAAAAATCAAACGTAGGACTACTATACCTTTTCTTTGTACTCAGTACCTTCCCGTTCTGGTATCAAGGCGGACTATGGAGGCAAAACAGATTGCGGCAACAATCAACTTGGAGACAGAATTTTGTTGCGATCGCACCTTGGCTGATGGCTGTTTAGCAGATGATCCAATCATTAGATATCCTCAAGGAGAGTATGAACAACGAGAACCGATAACATGATTTATTTGTTAAATACTAATGCTTATATTATTTATCTCAATGGTAAAAATCTGAATTAGACTTCAGATTAAAAAATCTTTTATATTTCTTAAAAAAGTTACAGTTTTCGCGGAAGCACGATCATAATTTCCATTGACTGCCCTATCAATAATTGCGGTAGTTTTTAAGAAAGCTTCTTTAGACTTATTCTCATCAGACAAAATTTCTTCTATTTTTTCACAATACTTAATAAATTTGTTTGAGTATATAGGAGGCATATCATTACCCGATACTTGTATTCTAAAAATATTAAGCATATGATATTTAAAAGGACTATATTTTACGTCCATTTGCTTTTTTCTGAAAAGCGCGTCTAAACGAAATTTAGCATATGCACTGACGTAATAGCCTATTGGGTCATGAGTAGATAAAAATATCTTATTTTTAGTTTCATCTTGCAAGTTTGCACGATATCTGCCTGCATTATGAGCTTGATCAAGAAACATAGAAGCAAAGCATCTCATCTGAGATGATATATCCACTATTCTAATTTTTTCAACACCTTGAATTCCATTAAACTGCCTGGGTCTTCTTTCGTAGAATAACTGTTTATCTTCTGGTAATGACTTATAGTATTCCTCAAGCTTTTTTTGAAAATCAGTTAATGCCTCAAGCTCTTCAAGCTTTACAGGTGTTTGTCTATTATTAGCTTTAATTATATTGTTTTTCAATCGACTATTACGAGCTAAAGCAATTATTTTAATCGGTATATAAAGAGCATCGTTAATTGATTTTTCGTTATAAAATAGAACATGACTAGTTTGACAACCATTAACGATTTGATAATCTGTAACAGTCATTTTATCTCCAACAACATTGATATCTTCTGCAACAATAGTTATTCCATTATTGTAGAGTACAAATGATTTGTGTTCATCAGATTTTATTGTTGCCTCTATTTCCCGATTTACCTCGTTGTCTACATCAAAATCTCGGACGTTATCATAGAATAAACCTTTGATAATATTACCAGATTCATCAATAATTAATTTCAAATACTCACGTGCTGGTAAAATTCCAATATATGCTTCTCTTACATCTTCTATTTCAGGAAGTGCAGTACGCTTTTCAAACCTAATTTCTCTTGATATTTTGTTGTTTGCTAATCGATACAAATTCTGAAGATTATCAGCATCAATAGGATGAAATAAAACTTTTTCAAAAATTTGAATATCTTCAAGATTTTTTTTTAAGGATTCTATAGTTCCTTTAAGATGTGGATCATCAAGCCATTTACCCGTTGTAGCATAGTACAGCTTACATATTGGATTTCTCGTTTTGAAAAGATTGCTCTTGTCATATATCAGTTCCATTATTTCGGATTTGTCTCGTACCTGCTCATTTTCAGGCAATCCTGAATTTTCACTAAAAAAGTCTTTTGAACCTAGTAAAAATTTAGCAATATCACCCGCATCAAAAGAGCTACTGGTTTTTGATTGAATTAAAATAAATTCAACATCTAAGTATTTGTTTCTTTTTTCTAAATCTTCAAGTTCTTCTTTTGAGTTAACTAAACTACCATTTACAATAATTGCAATGCCATCTAAGGCTTTATCAGCGCCGCCCCCAACGTGAATATCTTCAAGCACAAATGAATCATTATATTCTTTATAAACTATGCAGTAATTAACAAAGTGCTCAAAAATATCAGATTGTGCTAAATTTTCGGGGAGCGATTGTTCTTGTCTAAAAGCATTTAATAAACCAAGTGTTATTCTGTCCATAATTTCCTTATTATTTCTACAAAATAATTTATACTAATTTATACATAAAGAATAACTAATTTTCTGTGTAATCACCAGCGAAATACAAGTAAGCTGAGTTTAAATAATTATCTATCAGGTTGCGGTGGATAATATAGCCCACCGTAACCTTTAGACTAATAGATTGAGTTTAACAAAAGCGATCGCTCTACATCTTAAACTTCTCTGTAATCCGCTTCATCGCCTCTTCGACATTCTCACGGCTGTTAAACGCTGATATGCGGAAGTAACCTTCACCCGCAGCACCAAAGCCAGAACCAGGTGTTCCGACAACGTTAACAGTTTGCAGCAACTTATCAAAGAATTCCCAACTGGATAAACCATTGGGCGTTTTAACCCAAACGTAAGGTGCATTCACGCCACCATACACCGCTAATCCGGCGGCTGTGAGTTTCTTGCGGATAATTTTGGCGTTTTCTAGATAGAAATTAACTAATCCTTTGATTTGTGTCTGTCCTTCTTCAGAGTAAACCGCTTCGGCTCCCCGTTGGACGATGTAAGAAACACCATTAAACTTGGTAGACTGGCGGCGATTCCAGAGTTTCCATAGTTCTACATCGGAACCATCGGCGGCTTTACCTGTGAGTGTCTTCGGAACAACGGTTAAGGCGCAACGAGTTCCTGTAAAACCTGCATTCTTAGAAAAAGAACGAAATTCGATCGCAACTTCTCTTGCACCTTCAATTTCATAAATTGAGTGGGGAATCGATGGATCGGTAATGTAAGCTTCGTAGGCTGCATCAAAGAAAATAATCGAGCCATTGGCTTTAGCATAGTCCACCCATGCTTTGAGATATTCTTTGGTAGCAGTTGCGCCTGTGGGGTTATTAGGAAAGCAGAGATAAATTAAATCGACTTTCTTTGAGGGAATCTCTGCGGTGAAGTTGTTCTCAGCCGTAATTGGTAGATAAACTAAACCCTCAAACTCGCCTTTATCGTTGGCATCCCCAGTATTTCCCACCATAACGTTAGTGTCTACATACACGGGGTAAACTGGGTCAGTAACGGCAATTATGTTGTCATGACCAAAAATCTCCAGAATGTTGCCACTGTCGCACTTGGAACCGTCGGAGATAAAGATTTCGGAAGCATCTATATCGGCTCCTCGTGCTTGGAAATCGTGAGTAGCAATTTTTTCTCGTAACCAAGCGTAGCCTTGTTCTGGCCCGTAGCCTTTGAAGGTGTTGCGATCGCCCATTTCTTCCACAGCTTTTATCATAGCTGTGCGACAAGCCTCCGGCAGAGGTTCGGTAACATCGCCAATGCCCAGCCGGATGATTTTAGCATCAGGATTCGCTTCAGCAAAGGCATTCACCCGCCGAGCAATTTCTGGAAACAGATAACCCGCTTTTAGTTTCAGGTAGTTGTCGTTAATAGTTGCCATGTGTAAATATGAAAAACGCCCTAAAATAGCTTACTGCTAATTTATGAGGGCGGGGAGCAAGAATTTTAGATTTTAGATTTTGGATTTTAGATTGAAATTTAATCCAAAATTTAAAATCCAAAATCCAAAATTGAATTGCCCAACTAGACATTTACTGGCTGTTTATTATCGGCTGAATAACTGTTGCGATCGCTAATTCCGAACTGCGTGATTGATTCTTGTCCTGTAATTAATCTTGCTCCGCGATTACGGGTGAAATAGTTCCATGCCCACTGAATCATTACTACTAATTTGTTGTCAAATTCAATTAAGAAGTAGATGTGAATCAACAGCCAAAATAACCATGCAAAGAAACCTTTCAGCTTCATAAAGCCCAAATCTACCACAGCAGAATTATGCCCAATCATTGCTAAACTACCATAATCAGTATAAGCAAAGGGTGGCAAACTGTTACCTACAAGCTGCTGCTGAACTAGCTCTGCTACATATTCACCTTGTTGCTTCGCTACAGGTGCAACACCAGGTAGGGGTTTACCATTTTGATGAGAAAAATTTGCTAAGTCGCCAACTACAAAAATATTGGGATGTCCCTTAATACTCAAGTCAGGTTCAACAATAATCCGTCCAGCGCGATCGCATTCAGCACCTGTGCGTTCTGCTAGCACTTTCCCCATTGCCGAAGCTTTTACACCTGCTGCCCATAATACCGTTTTTGAGGCAACTTCTTTAACTTCATCACCTTGTTTGAGGGTAACAAGATCATTTTCAATATTTGTTACCAGCGTTTTTGTCTGCACAACTACCCCCAAGCGCGTCAAGGATGCTTCCGCTTCTTGTGATAACTCTGGTGCAAAGGGTGGCAAAATCCGATCCAGCCCTTCTAATAGCAAAATCTTGGCTTCCGATGTGTCGATGTTGCGGAAATCTTCTTTAAGAGTTTGATTTGCCAATTCTGCGATCGCACCTGCTAATTCTACACCAGTTGGGCCACCACCAATAATTACAAAAGTTAACCAAGCACGGCGTTTTTGTAGATCAGTTTCTTTTTCTGCGGCTTCAAACGCTGTAAAAATCCGGCGACGCATTTCTATGGCATCTTCTACAGTTTTCAAGCCTGGGGCGAATTCTTCCCAGTTGTCTTTGCCAAAGTAGGAATGCTTCGCACCTGTAGCGACAATTAACGTATCGTAAGCTATTGCTTCGTCGCCCACAGTCACTTGTTTTGCTTCTGGATCAATATTATTCACCTCTCCCAGCAGCACTTTCGTATTCTTGCTCTTACTAAGCACAGAACGCAACGGTGAGGAAATATCAGCAGGAGATAGCGCACCTGTGGCGACTTGGTATAATAGGGGTTGAAATAGATGAAAGTTGCGTTTATCGATTAGAGTAACGTTTACCGCCGCTTTGGCGAGTGTTTTTGCCGCATAAAGTCCACCAAAGCCACCGCCAACAATTACTACTTGATGGGGTGGATTATTGTCAAGTGAATTTACCATAAGAAATATTATCGTGTATGCCGACTATTGTAACTATTCTTAATAAATTTGTATCAAAATTGTCATCACATATTTTGTATTGCTCTTTACATTTGAAAAAGTATTAAAGTAATCAAAACTACAGGAGAAACAGAACTTTTCAATATGGAGGCGCAGACAATAAGATTTGGCAATATTTGAATCACTCTTTTTATGTAGATTTATCAAAGGTAGATGTATGATTTATGCAAACTCACTCAGAACTAGTTGATTCTGGTGTTTGTGTCAAACGTGGTGAATGAGTTCGCCGCCAACGGGTAAAGCCATAGATAAGGGCAGCAAAAATTAACAAATAGGGACTGTAAACAATTAACCAAATACCCAGCTTGAGTAAGCCAACGGAAAATGAACTCAAAGAGTGGGTAGATTTGTTCCAAGTTTCCTGAACTTGCAAATTAAGGGCAGGTTGTGAACTGGTGCTAGAAACTGCTGCTTCTAAATTCAGCGTAATAGTGGAATAAGCAACTTGATTTTGTAGGCTTTTGAGTTGGGCATTAATTTGTTCTATGGTTTCTCGGATATTACTCAGTTCTTGGGCAACACTAAGCACATCTCTAACAGAACCCGCCCGATCCATAATTTTTTGCAAATTGGCTTCAGTTTTTTGTAAATTGGTTAATCTAGCTTGAAAATCTACCAAGCGATCGCCCACATCTTCGGCAGTGATATTACGACTCTCAACAGTGCCCAATTTAGCTAGTTCTTCTAAGGTAGGTTCTAGACGATTTTCTGGTATCCGTAATTGGATTGTTGCTGTGTAACGCGGATTGTCGCTTTTGGGTTGTTGTTGTTTCAACCCGATCAAATCCCCTTGCTGTTTATTGATAATTTGCGAAACAGCATCAACAGTCTTATCTACAGAGTTGACAGTCAAAGAGATTGCTGCCTTTTTAATGAGTTGGGGACGAGAACGGGCTATTGGTGCAGCTTCTGGCTTTTGGGAAATACTGCTTTCCCTAGCAGGTGCAGATGCTGGATTTGCCGCACTATCAGCCGCATTTGGAGGTAAACCCGGACTTGTTGAGCGATCGGCAGAGGCGCAACTGGTAAAAATCACCCCTCCTAATAACGCACTTATAAATAAAGCAGATGTGCGCGGCAATTTAGTCGAAGTGTACATAATCTATCCTCAGATGGATGAAGTTAACCCCAGTATTGCTGATGAAAAACTTAAAGCCTGTATTGTTGCAATTTATGTAACGGGGTTTGTCATTAGTCATTAGTCATTAGTCATTTGTCATTAGTAATTGCCCTTACTTCCCGGCTTTACCAGCCCGTGAGTTGAAAGGAATAAATTCAATGGCTTATAGTTCATCTGTGGTTACTCAATTTGAGGTACAATCTTAAGCCTGCCAATAAATGACGATGCTTGCTGACAGGAGATGCTTCTATGGCCCGGATGTATTATGACGAAGATGCCAATTTAGACCTTTTGGCTGGAAAAACTATTGCTATCATTGGCTATGGTTCCCAAGGTCATGCCCACGCTCTAAATCTCAAAGATAGTGGTTTGAATGTGATTGTGGGACTATATCCGGGTAGTAAGTCAGTAGCAAAAGCTGAAGCTGCTGGGTTAACTGTGAAGAATGTTGCAGATGCTGCCAATGCTGCTGACTTCATCATGATTTTGTTACCTGATGAAGTCCAAAAAACGATTTACAAAAACGAGATTGAACCAAATCTCCAAGAAGGGAATGTGTTAGCTTTTGCCCACGGCTTCAATATTCACTTTGGGCAAGTTGTACCACCAGCTAACGTAGATGTGGTGATGGTAGCACCCAAAGGGCCGGGGCATTTGGTACGGCGGACTTATGAAAGTGGGGAAGGCGTACCAGCGCTGTTTGCAGTTTATCAAGATGCTAGTGGTCAGGCCCGCGATCGCGCCATGTCTTACGCTAAAGGTATCGGTGGTACTCGCGCTGGTGTTCTCGAAACGACTTTCCGCGAAGAAACCGAAACAGATTTATTTGGCGAACAAGCGGTATTGTGCGGTGGTTTGAGTGCTTTAATTAAAGCCGGATTTGAAACTTTGGTAGAAGCTGGTTATCAACCAGAATTGGCTTATTTTGAATGTCTGCATGAAGTCAAGCTGATTGTTGACTTGGTTGTGGAAGGCGGTTTAGCTAAAATGCGCGACAGCATTTCTAACACTGCTGAATATGGCGATTATACTCGTGGCCCACGGATTGTTACCGAACAAACTAAAGCTGAAATGCAGAAAATTCTCAGCGAAATTCAGTCTGGGCAATTTGCACGAGAATTTGTTCTGGAAAACCAAGCTGGTAAACCAGGATTTACCGCCATGCGTCGTAAAGAAGCTGAACACAAAATTGAGGAAGTCGGTAAAGATTTACGCGCCATGTTTAGCTGGTTGAAAAAAGCTTAAGCAAAGGCTACTGAAGTCACAGATATATGAACGAAGCCATCCTATTGCGCTGCACGAAGCGCGATAGGATGGAATAATCTATGGTAACTAAAGTATTCATCCCAGGGCTAAAGCTGATGGGCTTTCTACTTTGGACACAGTAAATGCTAAAGAAAATAACTGGTTTTTTCATTCTTGTAATTGTTGCAAACATGATTATAGGATGCCTTTTAATCACTGAAATGTCGCTGCAAGCTCAATCAATATCAACAGATGTGATTTCGGTAGATGGTCGCAAGTTATTTGAAGTGAGTGAAGCAGGGCAATTTAGTGCTGAAAGTCGTGCTGCGGATGCCAACTTAATTTTAAGAGAAGTAGTCCGTTTCCCAGATCCTGTGAAGGTAGAGATTGTAGAAATTAATCAATTACCTGTAATTTTGGTGAATAGCCGCCATTTACTGACGGTAACGCAAGAAGATACTTTTACTGGTAGAACAAAACAAGAGCAAGCAAAAATTTGGGCACAACGAATTCGTGGGGCAGTTCAGCAAGGTCAAGAAGAACGAAGATTAAGTTATTTTTGGCGGGCAATATTATTTGCAGTTTTATCAGTATTGGGTGCGATCGCTCTGCATTTAATGTTAGGTTGGGTTTGGCGCTATTGGTTACGGCGGCTGGTTCCGAGAGAAGTGAATCACCCCGAAACTGGAGCGCAACCCAAAGGAATTGAATTATTTTTAAAATTGACCCTGTTTGTAGTGCGATCGCTGTTGTGGATAGCGATCGCAATCTATATTACTGACTTATTTCCTTTAACACGAGAATGGAGTAGGCGCAGTGCCAACATTCTTTGGATGAGCTTAACATCACCAGTAATTAGCATTGGGGAAAGCTCTTATTCGGTAATTAATATAATTATCTTCATCAGCTTATTTTTTGGAGTATTGGCTACAGCTGGAACTCTGACTAATTTGCTGCGATCGCGCGTACTAAACATGACCAATGTTAGCCGTGGTGTTCAAGAATCAATTGCAGTTTCTATCCAGTACAGTCTGATTTTTATCGGTACAGTTTTGTTGCTGCAAATTTGGGGTTTGGATATCAGTTCCCTAGCAATATTAGCCAGTATTTTTGGTGTAGCCATCGGGTTTGGTTTACAGGGAGTCGCTAAAGAACTAGTTAGCGGTTTTGTGATTACCTTTGAGCGTGCTATTGAAGTTGGTGACTTTGTGGAAATTGGCGAATTTATGGGAACCGTAGAGCGATTAAATGCTCGCAGTACTAATATCCGTACTTTAGACGACATAGTAGTTATTGTACCCAATTCGCGTTTGTTAGATACAGAAGTAGTCAATTGGAACCATCGGGGTTCGGTATCTCGTCTGGTATTGCCCGTGCGCGTGGCTTATGGTGCAAATATTAGTACTATCCGCTCTGCCTTATTAGAAGTAGCGCATGAAAATCATGATATTTTAAAAAAACCAACACCTCTTGTTTGGTTTCAAAAATATGGTGAGGATTTTTTAAATTTTCAATTGCTAGTTTGGATTGCTAAACCTCGCAAACAGTTTCAGATTAAGAGCGATTTATATTTTAAAATTGACGAAATTTTCCGGCAGCAAAATATTAATATTCCTTTTCCACAACGCTCAATACATTTAGATTCTGGAAGTTTCCCATTACAACTTTCCCCCCAGTTAGAAAATTCTTTATCTCAACTTTCTGAAGGTTTGATTGCTTTGTTAAAAAGCCAGTTGCAGACAGACACTTCAGATGATGCTACTAATCAATCTGCAAAAAATCAACAGGAAAAATAAAGAGTAATATATTTTGTTGGATGTTGACATCAAGTGCTGTTAAGCTCATCCCACCCCTAAAAGGGGATGGGATATTTTTATTTGGAAGTCCCTAAATTACCACCCCATTGTTCCTGGGCTACCTTTAAATGGCCCGACAATATCAGCAGTAATCCATCCACCATAAAAATCGCCAGGTTGAGACATAACTAGCTCATCATTTACATAGCAAGCATCCATTAAACTAGGATAAAAAGCATAGTATTCTTGAATAGTTGCAAAATCAGGTGTTGGTTCAAAATATCGCCAAGCAGCGTTATTTATATACTTATCACCGATGCTGATATCATAATATTGACACTTACCTTTCCATTCACACCAAGTTTTTTTAGGTGTTTCTATGAAATATTCTAGTTTAATGTCTTCATAAGGAAGGTAATAAACAGGAGGATGGCTAGTTTCTAAAACTCTTTTAGCTTTACTTGTTTCTGCTAAAACAATACTATTAACAATTATCCGAATTGACTTGTTGCTATCTTCTAAACGAGCCGGACGAGGATAATCCCAAACGGATTCTTGACCGGATTCTGGTACGATAGGATTTGGTATCATTCTCAATAATCTCCTTTTAAATATCTTGAGCAATTCTAAAACCAGCGTGTTGATAAAAGTAGGGACGAAACCAGTTGCGATAGGTTGGTAATGCCATTGAACCATTAGTAGCCCAAGAACCACCAAGCATCATCTGATGTTTATCATCAAAAAAGGGTGCTGCTTGATCTTCGTAAAGCGGATGAGGTTCAAATCCTGGTAGGGCGTTGAAAGTGTCCCCCAACCATTCCCAGACGTTTCCTCTAAGATCGTAAAGTCCAGAAGCACTATTAGCGGGTTTGAACATTCCCACTGGGCTGGGGGAAATGAATTGTAAGTTGAGATTATGGTTAGTTGAGAAGTGGTTATCTCCAGAGATAAATAAGGCTTGCTTCCATTCGGCCTCAGTCATCAAGCGCATTTCTGAGCCTTGAGAACGACAAAATGCGATCGCTTCGTAGTAATTGACTTCTACAGGCCAGTCTAGGGGTAAGTCTATTTCGTCGAATGTGGCTCGATAGCGGTAGCTATCCTGGAAGGGTATCCAGAATTTGGGATGTTGTACATTGTAGAGTTGCTTCCAATCCCAAGATTCAGTATTCCAGTAATCTTGATTATTGTAACCACCAGCTTGAACAAATTTCAGATATTCGCCGTTAGTGATTAGATATTGACTAGCTAAAAACGGTTTCACTTCAACAGTGCGATCGCCATATTCGCTATCCCAACCATAGGTAAGATCATCCTGGGATTTTCCTAGTTTCACTACACCACCTGGAACCCGGCGCATTTCATTTTTAGGAATCTTCGCGTTACTCGGTGCGTAATTCCAGCCTTGGGGACATTTTAGGCGATCGCTAGGCAATTGACGCACCAGCATCGACGAGGTTTCAAAGTGAATGCGACTATGTTCTATCCCCATCAGCAAAGCCCAGAAGGGATGCTGTTGATGAATCGGGAGATCCAAGGGAGTCTTTTGAATAACTTTTGCGATCGCTTCTCGTGCTTTGTCTCGATATTGCCAAACTTTTTCTACATCAGGCCAGCTAACCCCTTGCATGGCTGCGTCGAGTTCTGTCGGTGTTTGTGGATCAACTCCGATTTCAAATAGGGTTTCGTATTGCGAATTAATTCCAGCTTTGATTAAACCAACGCCAATTAACTTATTTATGAAAAAAACAGCTGAGTGACCAAGATAAAAAATTATCCGGTTTCTTAAAGGATCGGGGTTAAGATAAAAAGTTTCTTCCCCAACCAAACTTTTCATGAGTGTTTCTTCAAGTTCCCAGGAATTCTCAAAGTAGTTGAGCAGCCTTCGTGAACTGCAATCATTGAGTGTGGGGACTTGAGTTGATATCAGTTTATTTATCGTTGAAACTAAAGCCATGATATTTTTGACAGGGGATTCATTGCACAAATTACATAAATTATGACTGATTACAAGAAAAAGTGTTGTTGATCACATTTTTTGTTGTGTCGTTATGATCAGACAATCTGATAAATTTGTAAATAGATAAAAGGTGTATTTTAAAATACTTGATATACTGAACATAACAATAATATAAATAATGAATTAGCGTTGAATTACTTGTCTTAACTGAGTTTCACATGATTTTTGTGGAATGCAAATATTACCCGAAGACTTATTGATAATGATAACTTAGATAAAGGGGTGGGAAAAATGCTTAGAGAAAAAAAGATAAAAGCTAAAATTGCTAGCGTTTTCATCCCCTTTAGGGGAAGTGGTTAGGGAAGCCCTCGACGCCGAAGGACTGAAGTCGTAGCTACACAGGCTTTGGCTGCATAGGCAGGCTAGAGAAATTTACGGTAAAAAAATAAGGGCGTTTTCTGTTGATTGTAAATTCCTCGACACTGTTATGGGTGTTTATTCGGTTGTTAATGATATGCAGGAGCGGCGATAGTTAAGTAGCAGTTTTTTTACCAAATCCTCATATTTATTACTTACCCATGACACAATCGAATATGGAATTTAAACAAGATGAGTTACATCACATCTTTGTACCTTATCAGACAGCCAGCCAAGGTGGAACTCAAAAAGTTACATTGAGGTCAGGAAAAAGCTATGAAGTCAATATTCCAGCCAACACTACAGAAGACGATAAATTACGCTTAAAAAACTGTGGTTTGCAGGGAAATAATGTTGTCCTTGTTTTACACACTTTATTTGATAAAACTTTGAATATAGAAAAATCAGTAGACTTATTGATAACTACTGTAGATATCAAGCCAAAAAGTAAACAAAGATGTAGAAAAGTCTATCAGCTAATAAAAGATAGTAAATATAGTGAGTCTTTAGCGGCTCAGGACTTATTAGATTTTATTGTTTCCCTCTCTGAAAGTGACTCATTATTTTACCAGCGTTACAAAATTGCCAGTCAAAGTTCTAGGTTGATCAAAATTGAAGAGTGTATTGAAAACGCCTTAGCTGCATCTAAGCTAGAGGAGACTGAAAAGCAGTCACTAAAAGGAATATATCAGTGTATTAGAGCAGGAGAAAGTATAACTGATTTTGATGTCCTCAATCAGCTTGACTCTATAATTCAAAATTCTTTTCTTCTGAACGAACTAAAACAAGTCTATTTTCAATACAGTGTTATATCTAGAGCAATTACTGCTGATTTATTTATCGTCAATCTGATTGATAATTCCCCTACTATCACAAGTAGTATATACAGAGCAGAGATACTTGCTGCCTACGCTACACTTAGAGATGGTAAGCAAGTTTCTGATAAAGCTTGCTTGGATTCGTTAGACTCGCTAATTTCAAACTCAGATATTCCAGATGATTGTAAAGTAATTTACAAGCTGATGCGTGAGCCAGTAACCAATAATAAGGGAAAGTCTCAGGAAGACGATGATATCATTGGCAAAGTAAAAAAAGTTCATGCTTCAGTTAAAAAAGCATCTGGGGTTGTTCCTACTGCTACTAAAGTCGGTACAACTATAGGAGTAAAAGCAGGAACAGGAGCAGCGTTTGGTACTCTCTCTGGAGGCGCAGCGACTAATGCAACTCTAGCTTTGTTAGGGGGTGGTTCTGTCGCTGGGGGTGGCTTAGGAATGTTGGGAGGATTAGCAGTTGCAACTGGTGGAGCGGCTTTGATTGGTGCAGCAGCTCTAGTATCTGTTGCCTCTGTTGCTCAAATGGATTCTGAAGAGAAAAAGAATTTAGGAATCGCAGCAGGAGTAGGAGTTGCAACTAGTGCAGCAGCTGTTGGAACAGCTTGGGCTGCTATCAGCGCTTTTGGTGTGGCTGGTACAGGTACAGCGATTGGTACTTTATCAGGAGCGGCAGCCTATAGTGCTGCTATGGCAGCCCTTGGCGGGGTTGGTATTATGACTGGAGGGGCTGCCGTTGTTGCATTTGGCGCAGGTTTTGCAGCTTGGAAATTTCTTGGGGGGAATAAGAATGATCCTAAGCGGATCTTAAAACAGTTGGAGGCGAAACTATATTCCTAATAAAAAAATCAATTCCTGTTCTGCTAATAGCCGAACGACTGAAGTCGCGGCTACAAAAACAAAGCCTGCCTACGCAGGCTTTTAGATTAAAAAAAACAAGGGAAATGCATAGAAATTTTACGCAATTGCACATACATTGTGTTTGGGGAACTTGGGATAGATTGCCATTGATTACACCAGATGTTCAAGAGGTAATTTATTCAGCAATTACCAAGCAATGCTCTGACTTAGGATGCAAGGTAATTGCTATTGGCGGCACAGTTGATCACGTTCATTTACTAACTGGTTTTCCACCAAAATTGACTATATCTGAATTAATGCAAAAAGCCAAAGGTAGTTCTTCCCATTTGATTACTCATGAAATCAAACGCCACGAATTTTTTAAATGGCAAGGTGGTTACGGGGCATTTACAGTCAGTCATCATCTCATCGAGCAGACAGCAAATTACATTTGTAACCAAGCAATTCACCATCAACAAAAATCTCTCATTCCCGACTGGGAAATTATCTAATCCTTGCATCCAGCCTGCGTAGGCAGGCTTTGTTCATGTAGCCGCGACTTCAGTCGTTAGGCTCATAATTAGAGAAGCATACGGCGATGCCTTCACAGTAGGCATCGCGGATTTTAGATTTAATCTAATCTAAAATCCCAAATCGAGTTACCGATTCACCGCCGCAGCTTCTCGTGCTGCTGTTGCTTGATCTGGGTGGATACCCAAGCGGGTGAGATTAATCCGACCTTTGTTATCAATTTCGCGCACTTTGATAATCACTTCATCGCCCACCGCTACTTCATCCTCAACTTTGCCAACGCGGTAGTCAGCTAGTTGTGAGATGTGAATCATTCCTTCTTTTCCAGGCAGAAATTCCACAAATGCACCTATCGGTATAATCCGAGTGATGCGTCCTGCGTAGACATCCCCTTCGTTCAGCTTGCGGGTCATGCCTTGGATAATGTTTCTGGCTCTCTTGGCCTTGTTCTCATCCACAGCCGAAATTGTTACGGTGCCATCATCTTCGATATCAATTTTTGCACCAGTTTCCTCTGTGATTCCCTTAATAGTCTTGCCTCCAGGCCCGATGACCAGACCAATCATGTCTGAATCAATCTTGATTGTTAACAGACGTGGGGCATAAGGTGAGGTTTCAGTCCTCGGCGTGTCAATGCAGGCGAGCATTTTCTCCAGAATGTGCAACCGGGCTGCTTTGGCTTGGTGAACGGCTTGGGCAATAACCTCCAACGACAGACCAGATATTTTCATATCCATTTGCAAGGCGGTAATCCCAGTATCCGTACCGGCAACTTTGAAGTCCATATCGCCTAAAAAGTCTTCAATGCCCTGAATATCGGTGAGGATTCTTACTTCGTCCCCATCCTTAATCAGACCCATTGCTGCGCCACTGACAGGTTTGAGAATTGGCACACCAGCATCCATTAGAGCTAGGGTGGAACCGCAGACTGAACCCATTGAAGTGGAACCGTTGGAGGAAAGTACTTCCGATACGATGCGAATCACGTAGGGAAATTCTTCCTTTGACGGTAGCACAGGTAATAGCGCTCGCTCTGCTAATGCCCCGTGACCAATTTCGCGCCTTCCTGGGGCCCGCATTGGCTTGGTTTCCCCGACTGAGAACGGCGGGAAGTTGTAATGATGCAGATAACGCTTGTGCTGATCTAGCTGCATGTCATCGTTGAGGTTTTGGGCATCCCCAGGTGTACCCAGAGTACAAGCGGATAATACCTGAGTTAGTTCCCGGTTAAATAAACCGCTACCGTGGACTCGTTTTGGTAAAACACCAACTAAACAAGAAACAGGTCGCACTTCATCAAGTTTACGACCATCAACGCGAACGTTATCTTCGATGATTTGCCGCCGCATGAAGTGTTTGGTAATATCTTTAAAAGTGTTACCAAGTGCCTTCTTATTTGCAGTTGCGGCAACTCGAATTGGGTCTGCTTCTGAAAGTTCGGTAATCGTCGCGGCAATTTCATCCTTGACGACATCTAAAGCTGCATCGCGTTCGGGTTTGGTGAAGGTGAATTGAGAGAGGATTTTCTTAATCTGGCCGTTAGCGCGATCGCGGATATAATTTTCTAGCGTTTGGTCTACTTCTGCTGGTGCTTCTTGCACGATTACCAGACCCAGTTCTGCTAATAAATCTTGCTGCGCTTTGATTAAGTCTCGCACCGCTTCATAACCAAAGTCAATCGCCTCAAGAATATCTCGCTCTGGCAACTGATTGGCTCCCGCCTCCACCATGATTACGCCATGTGGTGAACCTGCAACTACTAGATCCAAGTCTCCAGCTTCAATTTCTGAGTATGTGGGGTTAATAATGAAATCATCTCCAACTAAACCAACCCGCACTGCTGCCATTGGCCCATTAAAAGGAATTTGGGCAATCAGGGTAGCGATTGAAGCACCTGTAACTGCTAGCACATCGGGTGGAACTAACTCGTCCATCGACAACGTTATGGCAATTATTTGCAGGTCATCCCGTAGCCATGAGGGGAACAGGGGACGCATCGGACGGTCTATAAGACGACTGGTGAGAATTGTTTTTTCTGGTGGACGACCTTCCCGACGCATGATCCCTCCGGGAATCCTACCAGCTGCATACAACCTTTCTTCGTAATCTACTGTGAGTGGAAGAAAATCAATGCCTTCTCTGGCTTGCGATCGCGTAGCTGTCACTAAAACGGATGTATCCCCTGATTCTATCAAAACTGACCCACCAGCCTGGGGAGCTAGTAAGCCTACTTTCAGTCGAATATCCCGTCCATCGAAGGATATTGACTTATCAACTTCTGCCATTCAGTTTTTTTTCCTTCTCTTTCGCTATTCTCTTTCTGTGGCAATCCTAACATTTATGTACTATGACTGACTTCTAGTACATACAAAGATAGATAAGTCGTTCAACCTAAAGCACGATACATCATCAGCGCATCTACCACTTGTTCATCCCCTAGCTTCGCCGCACGCCCAATCCGCCCAATGATCTCAAATCCCAACGACTGCCAAAGTGTAATTGAAGGTATATTAGTTTCAAAGACCAAATTGAACATTACTGCCTCATAGCCCAGATTTGCTGCTATCAAGAGCATTGCCTCTCCCATGAACCGCCCGATCCCCTGACCACGTAACCCAGGTTGTACAATAAAACCAGCGTTGCAAATATGGCAACACCGACCGGGGAAGTTTGGTTTTAAATAAAACGCCCCTAATATTTCTTTTGGTTTGTGCGTAGCATCCTGAACAGATGTTCTAAGAACAAAGGCATCCTTACTCAACCAGTAAGCTGTAAATTCTGCCTGAGATAGAGGTTCCTTTTGGGGATAAGTTTTACCTTCAATAATTACAACATTGAGTAATGCTCTTACAACCTCCTGTTCTTGAGGATGCATATAATCTAGTTCAACTATTATCCCGTTTTTTAAAACTTTGATTAGGGGAAAAATCATTAATAATAATTTTGATTTTAAATATTTGTTTTAATATTAATTATATGCAATCTTGGGTTAAAAATTGTCTTAAGAAGATATAAAAAGTAGAATAATTGCAGTTTTTATGATTTAACCTTCGGAAATTTGAGTAGTTAGCAAATGGCGATTTTACACTGTAATTGGTTACTAAAAAATCAAAATGGTTGTTTATTTATTTGGGGGGAAACTTGGCGATCGCCACGAGTAAATTTCGAGTCTAGTGGCTCTGGAGAGATACCACTAAATCCACTGGCAATGACATCACTTGAGTTGAGTGAGTGGTTGGTTTCCCAGAACATGGCAATTACCAACTTCATCCAGCAACCTCAAGTTGCGAACGCTACCACTGGGCGAACACGGAAAGCCGCCAGTGTCACTCAGAGCAGTTTACCAACACATTCGCAAATCATTGCCCTACCAACTTATATTCTAGAAGGCAGTGGCGAAGGAACAGCAGCGATTTTCCCTGTGCATTCTGCCAGCTTGGGGTTAGACATAGATTCCCCGCAATATTTGCAACCGTGGCGAGTTGAAGGTTTTTGTCTTAACCCCAGCGAAGCAGTAAAATTTCTTGCTGCTGTTCCCTTAAATGCTACTAACGGGGAAGATGCCTTTTTAGGAGGAGATTTACGTTTTTGGTCACAGGTTGCCCGATGGAGTTTAGATTTAATCTCGCGCTGTAAGTTTTTACCAACAATTGGGCAGCAATCAGATGGTGCATTTGCTGCCAAATGGCAAGTACTTCTAGACAGTGCTGTAGATGGAACCCGCCTAGAGAAATTTTCTGCGAATATGCCGTTGGTTTGTCGCACCTATCAGGGAGAGGGGGAAGAAGAATTAATAACCAATGCCCAATGCCCAATCTATGTAGACTTCCCAGCCGAACCTCAAGAATTACTTTTGGGATTTCTTAATAGTACGATAGATGCCCAAGTACGAGGGATGGTAGGTTCTCAACCTGCAATGGAAGCAAAAGCGAGCGCGTCTTTACCATCTGCGGTGCGACAATGGTTGCAAGCTTTAACTAGTGCATCTCATACAGTCAATGCAGATGCAATTGAAGTGGAACGACTGGAAGCGGCACTGAAAGCTTGGACTATGCCGCTACAATACCAGTTAACTCTTAAAACTCTATTTCGTACCTGTTTTCAACTGCGTTCTCCAGAGTCTGGCGAAACAGATTGGACATTAGCCTATTTCCTGCAAGCGGCTGATGATCCTGAGTTTTTAGTGGATGCGGCAACTATTTGGAATAATCCAGTTGAACGATTGGTTTATGAAAATCGAACAATTGAGCAACCACAAGAAACATTTTTGCGAGGATTGGGGCTAGCTTCCCGATTATATCCAGCGATCGCACCCAGTTTTGAAACCGAATATCCCCAAT
>Ga0105046_10003416_pt1 | contig 25185 bp, 19 predicted proteins | sample MAT03_FD_78385 | JGI IMG/M metagenome (GOLD analysis project Ga0105046, IMG submission 78385) | Freshwater microbial communities from Lake Fryxell liftoff mats and glacier meltwater in Antarctica - MAT-03 (megahit assembly) | ecosystem: Environmental > Aquatic > Freshwater > Ice > Liftoff...
CGGGCGAAGCAACTGCTGCAGCTCGAATCGGGCGGCAACGACCCGGTGGCAGTGATGATGACCGTCGGCATCGTCGAGGCGTGGCGCTCGGGTGCCCAGATCGGCGACTGGGTGAGCTTCGGTGCGATCCAGCTCGGCGGCGGTCTGCTCGTCGGCGCACTCGTCGGTGAGTTCGTGCGACGCACCGACGACAAGCTCCGCATCTCCAGCGCATCCACGTCCGCCGTGCTCGCCCTGTCGGCCGGTGGCGTCGCATACGGACTCGCTGCGTCGATCGGTGCGTCCGGCTTCCTCGCGGTGTACGTGGCCGGCATCTTCATCGCTCACGAGGAGCGCATGGTCCGGCCGCTGCGGGCGTTCCACGAGTCGCTCGCGACCACCGCTCAGGCGGGTCTGTTCCTCATCCTCGGCATGCTCGTGTTCCCGAGCGAACTGCCCGCAGTGTTCGGCAAGGCAGTGGTGGTCACCCTGGTGTTGCTGCTCCTCGCCCGGCCGGCCGCAGTGCTCGTGTGCCTGCCGTGGTTCGGGTTCCGACCTCGGGAGATGACGCTCGTGGCATGGGCCGGCCTGCGCGGTGCAGTGCCGATCGTGCTTGCCACCTTGCCCCTCACCGCCGGTCATCCCGACGGTGTGCTCGTGTTCGAGGTGGTGTTCGTCGTCGTGATCGTGTCGTTGCTGCTGCAGGCGACCACGGTGTCCGCAGTGGCCCGCCGCCTCGGGTTGCTCGAGGAGGAGACGACGACCACGTTCGCCGACGTGTTGCCGGTCGAATCGTCGCAGGCCAACGTCGCGGAGCTCCATCTGCAGCCCGGAGCGGCCGTGATCGGTCACCGGTTGGCCCAGGCGCCGTTACCGGCCGATGCCCGGGTGGCCATCATGCGCCGCGATGGTGCGGCGTTCTCGCCCACCGGTGCCACCGAACTGCTGGCGGGCGATGTGCTGATGATCGTCATCCCTCCCGGCAGCGAGGTCAGCGACTTCGTCGACTGGGCATCGCAGCCCCCGCAGCCCCCACAGCCCCCGTCGCCCCCGTCGATCGACGGCCGCTGAGCTGGTGTCGGGATCAGTCGAGGGCAGCTCGCGGGGCGAACACGGCGCCGGCCGGTGACGCGCCGGTGATCGCATCGGCGGCAAGGATCACCGCGGCCGCGGTGTACGCCGAGGTCTCTCCAGCGGGGAACCGTTCGATCGTCGGGTACACGATGCCGGTCCAGTACGACCCGTCGTCGAGACGGTGCGAGCGGGTCCACAGCAGCAGGTCGGTGGCCGTCGACTGATCGCCGCTGGCAGCGAACGCGATCGCAGCCTCGGCGGTCTCGGACGCCGTGATCCATGGCTCATCGCTGACGCAACGGATGCCCTTGTCCTCCATCGCGAACACGTCCCACTTGTCGGCCAGGTGCGCCTTGGCGTCCTCGCCGATGACAGCGCCGCTGAGCACCGGGTAGTACCAGTCCATCGCCCAGCGATGCTTCGGCTCGAAGGCCTCGGGATGGTTGGCCACGATGAACGCCATCCGTTCGGCGGCCTCGAGCCAATCGGGGCGTGGTTCGTTGATCAACTGGGCCAGTTGGGCGCCGCAGCGCAACGAGTGCTGGATGCTGGACGAGCCCGTGAGCAGTGCGTAGTCCCACGGCACGGCATGTTCGGTACGTGCCCACAGCACGGTGCCGTTGGGCTTGCGCATGCCGAGCACCCAGTCGAGCGCGCGCTCGACCGTGGGCCACAGGTGATCGACGAAGGCGCGGTCCCAGGTGCAGAGCCAGTGGTGCCACACCCCGGTGGCGACGTAGGCGCACACGTTGGTGTCGAGCTTGGCCTCTTCGACGGTGCCGTCGGGCAGGTAGTAGTTCCACCAGCTGCCGTCGGCGCGCTGCATGTCGACCAACCACTCGTACGCGCGTTCGGCCTCACGATGGAAGCCGGCCACATCGAGGGCCATCGCTGTCTCGACGTGGTTCCACGGATCGCAGTGCCCGTCGACGAACCACGGAATCATCCCGGTGTCGAGCTGCAACGCAGCGATCGATTGGGCGCTCTGCACCACCTCGTCGGCGCTCAGCACACCCTCGATGTCGGGGAGTGCGGTCACGACGAGCGCTCCGGCTTGCGGCCGTAGACGATGAAGCTCTTCCCGAGCACCGGCGAGAGCCCACGTTCGACGAGCTTCATCCCGGCCGGCTGGTCGATGATCTCCCACTCGAGCATCTTCCGGTAGCGGTTGACCGCACGGCTGTCGGTGCGGCGAGGACCGACGGCGCACTTCAGCCACCAGTACGGCGAGTGCAGTGCGTGGGCGTGGTGGCTGCCGAGCACCTCGAGGCCGGCGCTGCGCAGCTTCGCTTTCAGCTCGGTGGCCGTGTAGATGCGCACGTGGCCGCCCACGCTCTTCGGCGCGTGGTACTCGTCGCTGAGCATCCAGTTGATCTTCTCGGGGAACCACGTCGGCACCGTGGCTGCGAACGTGCCACCTGGGCGCAGTACCCGGACGAACTCGGCGATCGCGTCGACGTCGGCCTGGATGTGTTCGAGCACCTCGCTGGTGATCACCCGGTCGAAGGTGCCATCGGCGAACGCCAGCTTGGTGGCATCGCCGCGCAGCACGCCGACGTATCGCTGCTCGGGGATCTCGCCGGCTGCGATCATGCCGCCGAAGGTGGCGCGGGTGCCGACGACCTCGTCGGCCGCGTAGTCGAGCGCGACGACGTTCGCCCCGCGCCGCGACAACTCGAAGGCGTGACGGCCGAAGCCTGCGCCGGCGTCGAGGACGAGGTCGCCGGGCTGCATGCCCAACCGATCGAACCTGATGGTGAGCACGTACTCAGATCCTGCCGTTCCTGCGGAGCTTGTCGATGTTGTGGGGCATGGCCAGCACCTCGCGGTACTGATCGACCGTCAGCTGCGCGCAGTGCGTCCAACTCCACCGTTCCACCACCCGCCGGCGACCGGCCGCCCCGACCCGGGCGCGGAGCTCGGCGTCGTCGAGGCCGCGGCGCAGTGCGACGGTGAGCGACTCGACGTCGCCGGCCTTGCAGCCGATCACCGTGTCTCCGTCGGTGCCCGTCACCTCGGGCAGCGCGCCGCCGTCGGTGGCAACGAGGCAGATGCCGGTGCACATCGCCTCGATCGCCGGGAGGCTGAACCCCTCGTACAGGCTGGGCACGACGGCCAGTTCGGCCTCGGCGTACAGCTCGACGATGCGCTCGTCGGTGACACCGGAGACGAAGTCGATGTAGGGGCGCAACCCGAGCTGGTCGATGAGGTCGGCGCTGTGGCCCTCGCGCGGCTTGCCGATGATCGTGAGCCGTACGTCGCGTTCGGTGTGCAGCTTGGCCATCGCCTCGAGCAGGTACGCGAGCCCCTTCAGGGCGACGTCGGCCGACGCAGTGGTGATCAGTCGGCCCGGCTGGCGCGTGACGCCCTCGATCGGCTTGAACAGGGCGGGATCGACGCCGACCGGCACGAGCCGCATCCGGTCGAGGCTGACGCCCATGTCGGCATGGATGTCCTTGATCGAGTTCTCGCTGACCACCACGATGCGCGGCATCTGGCTGGCGACCTTGCCCTGCATCTCGACGAAGCGATACCAGCGCTTGAGGGCACGGCGTTTCTTGCGGCTCTTCGCGTGCTCCATCTCGAGCGATCGGTCGCGCGTGATCGGATGGTGGAGGGTGACCACGGTGGGGATCAGCTCCTCGACCTTCAAGATGCCGTAGCCCAGGCACTGGTTGTCGTGCACGAGGTCGAAGTCGGCGGTGCGCTTGCGCAGCTCGCCGAGCACACGGGTGCTGAACGCGCGCGGCTCACCGAAGGTGCCGCGCAGGTGGGTGCCCACCTCGACGAGATCGCCCTTGGTCTTGATCTCCCAGTAGCCGGGCAGACGGCCGGGGTAGTGGTCGTTCCAGATGTCGAGGCTCGGCAGCTGGTGCAGTGGGATGCGGTCGTCGAGCACCGGGTAGGGCTGGCCGGCGAACACCTCGATCTCGTGGCCGAGATCGGCCAGCGCCTTGGTGAGATGGCGGGTGTACACACCTTGCCCACCCACGTGCGGCTTGCCGCGATAGGTGAGGTAGGCCAGGCGCAGCGGCGCATCGGGATCGAGCGCGCAGCGCCGTACAGACATGGCGTGACAGGCTACCGGCCGGTCACGGGATGCCGGATCTGTCGCCGATGGGTCGCCGGGCAGCGAGGTCACCGCTGCCAGGCGATGGTCATCGTCCGCTGGAGCATCTCCCCTGGCTGCAGGATCGTGGCGGTGCCGAGATTGACCGCATCGGGGGGTCCGCTCTGCGGTTCGACGCACGTGGCGTGTTCCGGCTTGTCGTACACGACCCAGTGATCGCAGTCGCTCGCCACCGTCACGGTGACGAAGGGGGAGATCCGCAGCACCAGGGGTGCGAGGGGCCGGACGAAGCAGTCGTCCCACGGGCGTGCCGGGGGATCGATCAACTCGCCCGTGGGAATGCCGGCCTGGTCCTGTCGGTACATCGCTCCGAACCGCAAGTCGTCGGCGATGGGCTTGCGGAACCAAGGGTGCCAGCCGAGGGTGACGGGCATCGGCTCGGCGCCAACGGTGACGGTGAGCACGCACACGAGCGCGTCAGCGGTGAGCTGCAGGTGCTGGTGTGCCCGCCCGCCGAACTGCCAGGTGAGCGCAGTCTGCATCTCCACGTGGTCGAGTCCCAGATCGAGCACGTCCCAGGCGCTGACGAAGCCCGATCCGTGGATGGCGTGCGGGGCCAGGTTGACGGGGAGGCGGATCGTGCGACCCTCCCACTCGAAGCGCCCCTGGCGGATCCGGCCGGCGTAGGGCACCATCGGAAAGCTGCCCCACAGCATCGGGTCGTCGCCCGGTGTGCCCGTGACCAGCAGCTCCTCGCCACCCACCTCGATCGATGCGACGCGTCCACCCGACAACGGACTCACGAGCACGGTCGCTTCTCCGGCATGCAGTTCCACCATGGGGCGACATTCTGGCAGCATCTGCGGATGCGAGGACTGGTGCAGCGGGTGACGAACGCCTCGGTGACGGTGATCATCGCCGCCACCAGACCAGACGCCACCAGGCCAGACGCCACCAGGCCGGGCGACCGTGGCCGGGTGGTCGAGCAGGTGGGTGCGATCGGCCCCGGTCTGTGCGTGCTGGTGGGGGTCACTCACGACGACACGGAGGCTCACGCCACGAAGCTGGCCGACAAGATCTGGCACCTGCGGGTGATGGACGACGACGACGGGGTGATGAACCGCTCGGTCGCCGACACGACACGCGAAGTACTGGTCGTCAGCCAGTTCACCCTCTACGGCGACACGAACGGCGGACGTCGGCCGAGTTGGATCGCCGCCGCGAGGCCCGAGCATGCCGAACCGCTCGTCGAGCGCGTCGTGGCCCGGCTGCGCGAGCTGGGAGCCACCGTTGCCACCGGTCGCTTCCGCACCGAGATGCAGGTGGCGCTGGTGAACGACGGACCCGTGACCGTTCTGATCGAGGTGTGAGGCACTCGTCGACTGGCGGGCACCCCGCCCGGCCATGGTGGCGCGGTGCGGTCAGTCGGCGGATGCTGTGGTGTGCTGCGTGGCAGGCGCTGCCACGGTGGTCGGCGCGGCTGCGGACCTTCGACGGAGCGTCGCCGCCCGGCTGAGCGCGAGCGCGGCGAGGGCGAGGATCCAGAACGGCCAGTCGCCGAGCACCCGGTACCACGTGCTGCCGGTACGCAGCTCGATCTCCTGGATGATCACGGCCTCCTCGCTCACTGCCGTGCGCTGGAACACCTCGCCGTCGGGACTCACGAACGCACTGAAGCCGGTGGGGGCGGCCTGGGTGACCCATCGCCCGCTCTCGACGGCGCGGAGCCGGCTCGAGGCCACCTGCTGGGTCTGCAGGATCGTGCCGGTGTAGCTCGACCCGTTCGTGGGGTTCATCACGAATGCGCCGCCGTTGCCCACGCCATCGCGTACTCGGCTGCCGAAGAAGATCTCCCACGAGATCGCAACGCCGGCGATGGTGCCGTCGGGCATGGTGAGTACCGCAGGCTCGGTGCCGGCAACCGCGTCACGCGGGATCTGATCGACCGGAGCGCCCACCGACTCGAGCAGGCCGCGCAGTGGCACGTACTCGCCGAACGGTACGCGCCGTACCTTGTCGTACCTGCTCACCAGCGTGCCGTCGAGGTCGACCACGATCTGGGCGTTCAGGAACCCGCCCAGCTCGGCACCCGGCGCTGGTGGCACGTCCTCGGTGACGCCGACGGCGAACGGGGCGCCGATGCGGGTCGCCTCGGCGGCGATCTCCTCTCGTTCGACGCTGTCGGCGAACACGGGCACGTCGATCACGTTCTCGGGCCACAACACGAGATCGGCGCTGCCCGGGATGATGGTGCGGGTGGCGGCCAGATGCCGGTCGACCACATCGCGTGCCCGCGTATCGACCGCGAGCGTGCCCTGCGGGCCACCCCCCTGCACGATCGCGACGCGCAGCGTTCGGCCAGTGTCGCTGCCCGATGGAGCAACGGCTGCGACGAGCACCACCAGGAGCACCGCTGCCAACGCGGCGGCACCCTGCAGCTGCGGGCGCGCCCCACCCCGGCGGACCATGCGCGGTACGTACGGCGAGGGTCCGGCCAGCGCGAAACCGATCTGGAACACAGCCCACGTGAGCAGGATCACGCCGCCCACCCGGGCAACGCCGAGCAGTGGTCCAGCTGCCTGACCGATCGCCAGCGTGGCGAGTGGTACGCCACCGAACGGCACCACCAGGCGCAGGGCCTCGATGATGGTGTGTGCTGCCGGCCGACCGATGACGCGCCACGGGCCGGTGGGTGACACCAGGGCAGCGAGACCGTGGAGTGATGCGAACAACAACCCCACCACGACGTAACCGGGGGCGGTGAGGAACCACATCCATCCCATGCCGGGGAACAGCCAACCAGCGCCGAACAGCAGACCGCGGACGAATCGCTGCCGGGAGGTCGGTGATTCGCCGAGGGCCACCTCGAACAGGGCGATGCCGGCGATGGCGAGCGGCCAGAATCCCCACGGTGGCAGCGAGGCGGCGACGAGCACGCCAGCACCGAGGGCCAGGGCCGCCGCAGCGGCACCGGTGCCAGCGGCGCGAGAGAGATCAGCGGCCACGGCGGCGAGGTTACCTGGGTTCAGGCGGTGGCTTCGGCTGGTGCGCCGCCGGCCGTTTCGGCTGCGCTCTCGCTCGAGGCCAGGTCGAGGTGCACGACGATGCGTTCGCGCGTCGACCCGGGCGGGTGGCACGCGAACAGGGTCGCCGTGTGCTCGGGCGTCTGGTCGATGATGTACATCGCGTCGGGCTTGACGATCGTGGTCTCACTGACGACGTACACGAAGCGGCCCTCGTCGGTGGTGAAGATCACCTCGTCGCCGGGCAGCAGCTGTTCGACGTTGCGGAACACCTTGTCGTGGCTCGTGCGATGGCCGGCGATGACCGCATTGCCCAGCTGACCCGGGAGGGCGGTGCCGGGCCAGTGGCCGGGCCCCTGATCGAGCGTGGTGAGGGTGATGCCCTGCAACAGCAGGGTGTCGACGCCGATGCGGGGGATCTCGATGCGGCCGAGCTCGACGTAGGGCTCGTTGGCGCGAGGCGCCGGGGGAGCGGCCGGGACGGGGAGGGTGACCACGGTGGTCGGTGCGAGGGTGTCGGCCGCGGTGGTGGGAGCAGCGGTGGACGACGCTGCCGGCGCCGCCGTGGTGCTGGGCGCGACCAGCATCGGGTCGTCGGCGATCGAGGAATCGGACACCTGTAGATCGGCGAGCGCGACCACTGCATCAGCGCCGGTCGAGGCGCGAGCGGCGTCGGTGCTGTCGGCGCCGCCGCACCCGGTGAGGGCGACGAACGAGGCGACGCTCGCCACCAACGCGGCGAGCTGTCTCGATGTGAGCCCGTCGAGGGCGCGCCGACCAGATGTGCGCACGCCACTGTTCGGCTCGCCACGGTGCCCGTGGCCGACCTGCTGGCGACGAAGGTCGCGCCTCGTCATCCGCTCATGGTAACGCTGACAGCGTTCGGTCGCACACCAGTCGGGCGGCTTGTTCGCCGGAGCGGACGCATGCCGGGATACCGATCCCGTGGTAGCTGGCACCGGCAAGGACCAAGGACGGAGGCAGATCGTCGGCGATGGCCGCCACCGTACGGTGGTGGTGCGGTCGGTACTGGGGGAACGCACGCTGCCACCGCGTGAGCCGGGTCGCCGTGGGCTGGAGGTCGACGCCGACGTGGTCGCTCACCTCGTCGATCGCGGCGCAGAGCAGTTGGTCGTCGTCGAGGTGCATCACGGGGAGTCCGTCTCGGCCGAGGGAGATCCGTAGGATCACCTGCGCAGGACCCTCGACGGTGCGCCAGTGCGCCCACTTCTGCGAGCCGAACGAGGCAGCGGTGACGAGCCGCTGGACGGGCTTGGGTACCAGGTACCCGCTCATGCCGTGGAGCCGTGACGGCCACGCCGTCGCCGGCACCGCTGCCGTCACCATCACCACGTCGGCATAGGCGATGCGACGGAGTGCCCCGGCCGCCTCGGATCCCGCGAGCAGCCGTGCCGCCTGGGCCGCAGGGCAGGCGAGGATCACCGCATCGGCGTGTTCGCCTTCGACGCGCCACCCGTCGCCGTCACGCTCGAGCGTGGTGCAGGGCATGCCGGTGCGCACCGTGCCGCCCAGCTGTCGGATCCGCTCGGCCGCAACCTCGGCGAGCTCGCCGAGTCCACCGGCGGGTGCGTAGAACACGGGTCCGTCCGGCGCCGGCGCCGAGCGGCGCGACCGGGCCGTGAGCAGCACGCTGCGACCGGCGGTCGCCAGGTCGGCCAGTTGTGGCACGGCGGCGAGGCTGAAGCGGTCGGTGTCGGCCGCGTAGATGCTGCCGACGAGTGGATCGACCAGCCGTTCGTGCACCTCGTCGCCGAAGCGGGCCCGCACGTACGCCCCGATCGAGTCGTCATCGAGCGATGTCGCCGGCCGCAGGGGCTCGGTCGCGGCGCGCAGCTTGCCGGGCCAGCTGAGGAGCTTGGTGCGGGCGAGCTGCAGCACGTCGGTGGGCAGCCCGAGCAGCAGACCCTGGGGGATCGGCTGCAGGCCGTCCCACCACACGGCGGCCCCACCCGGTGACGGTGACACGAGGCGGTCGCCAAGACCCAGGCGACGGGCGAAGCCGGTGGCCCACGGCACGCGGGCCAGGAAGGCATCGGGGCCTTCGTCGACGGCCGCTACCCCTGCGAACGGCGAGGTACGGATCTTGCCCCCCACGTGCTCCTGCGCCTCGAGCACGACGACGTCGATGGTGTCGATGGTGTCGGTGGTGTCGTTCGCGGCGCCTGCCCCGGCGGTATCGCCAGGAGCGAGGAGCGCGTGGGCTGCTGCGAGACCGGTGATCCCACCACCGATCACCACGACGCGTGGACGCGACGAGGTGCCCATCACGCGCCGGCGATCACCCGGTGGGCGAGCGCCGTCATCACGGCCGGGTCGTCGTTCACACAGGCGGTGCGATCGAAGCGGATGCCATGGCCCGCCGCCTTGGCCGCCGCCTCGATGTCGAGGTCGAACAGCACTTCGAGGTGGTCGGCGACGAAGCCGCATGCGCTGACGATCACGCCGCGCTCGTGCCCGGCATGGTTCTCGCTGGCGGCGAGTTCGTCGATCACCTGGAGGATGTCGGGGCCGAGCCACGGCTCGGGCGTCCGCCCGGCCGATTGCCAGGCGATCGCCCACTGGCTCCACTCGGCGAGCCCGACACGTTCGGCCACCGCCTGAGCGGTGGCACGCAACTCCTGCGGGTATGGATCGCCGGCGTCGATGATGCGCTGCGGCAACGAATGGGCGGTGAACAGCACCTTGGTGTCGGCGGGCATCGAAGCGAGGCGGGCACGGAGGTCGTTCGCGAGGAACTCGACGAATGCCGGCTCGGTGGCCCAGCTGTCGATGCCCACCACCTCCACACCGGCCGGCTCGGCCACTGCCCGCACCCGGCCGAGGTACTGGCCGATCGAGTAGCTCGAGAAGTGGGGCGCGAGCACGAGGCCGACGATGCGGCGGAAACCGTCGGCGATCACGGCGGCGACCGATTCCTCGATCATCGGTGACGCGTGCTTGAGTCCGAGCACGACGCGGTACTCGCCGGGTGCCACGGCGTCGAGCGCGGCCTGTAACCCGTCGCGCTGTGCTTCGGTTCGCGCCGCCAGCGGCGACAGGACGTCACTGCCGGGAGGAGCGATCGCCTCGTAGCGGGCGATCAGATCGGTGAGCTGCTCGTCGGTGGGAGCGCGACCGCGGCGGATGTCGGTGTAGTACGGGAGGATCTCCTCGCGCGAGCGCGGGGTGCCATAGGCCATGAGGAGCACCGCGGTGTGTGCGGGGCGGGCTGCAGCGGCGGTCATGCGGGTCCGTTCGTGGGTGGGTGGGTGTGGTCGCGGTCAGCCAGCGGGGCGACGCGTGCGTTCGTGCACACGGTCGACGACGGCGTGGAGCACGTCGGGGTCGGTGTCGGGCTGCACGCCGTGGCCGAGGTTGAACACATGGCCGGGGTGACCGGCGTTGTCGGCGAGTACCCGATCGGTGGCCTCGAGCGCGACCTCGGTGCCGGCGAGCACCAGTGCCGGGTCGAGGTTCCCCTGGACCACCAGATCGGTACCGAGGCGCTGCCGGGCGGCCGCGATCGGGGTGCGCCAGTCGAGGCCCATCACCGGCGTGGCCCGACCTTCGCCACAGGCGGCCTCGTGCATCGCCTCGAGCAGGTGATCGCACCCGATGCCGAAGTGGATACCGGGCACTCCCGGGTGCCGCTCGCCGAGTTGGGTGAACACGCTCGTGCTGTGCGGCAGCACGAAACGCCGGTAGTCGGCGACCGATAACGAGCCCGCCCACGAGTCGAACAGCTGGAACGCCCGTGCTCCGTTGCGCAGTTGGGCGTCGATGAAGGCGACGGCGTGCTGCACGAGCCGCTCCATCATCGCGTTCCACAGCGCTACATCGGTGTGCATCAGTCGTTTCGTGTGCTGGTAGGTGCGGCTCGGACGGCCCTCCACCAGGTAGCTGCCCACGGTGAAGGGAGCACCGGCGAACGCCAACAGGGGGACGTCATCCGGTAGCTCGGCGGCGAGCAACCGCACCGTTTCCTGCACGAACGGGGTGTGCTCGTCGGCGACGAGGGGTGCCAGGCGGGCGAGGTCGGCGGCGGACCGCAGCGGCGCCTCGGTCACCGGCCCGGTACCGGGTGCGACGTCGATGCCGAATCCGACGGCATGGGCCGGCACGACGATGTCGCTGTAGAGCACGGCCGCGTCGACGCCGTATCGCCGAACGGGTTGGAGGGTGATCTCCGCGGCCACGTCGGGCCGCTTGATCGCTTGCAGGATGCTGCCCTCGCCGCGCACCGAGCGGTACTCGGGCAGGCTGCGGCCGGCCTGGCGCATGAACCACACCGGCGTGTGGCGCGCCGGTCGTCCGTGAGCGGCGGCGACGAACGGCGGTTCGTCCAGCGCCGATGCGGGTGCGGAGGGGGATGCCGCGGAGGGGGATGCCGCGGAGGGCGGAGACGCTGACATGGCGTACCGCACGCTACCGGTCCCCCGGGTGCGCTGGGCCGTTCCGTCGGTCCAGTCCGGTGCCACACGTCCGCTGCCGGTCCTCGAGGCGCAGCCCGGTCGCTGGGTGGGAGGAGTGGAGCATTCGTGCAAGATCGCCGCAGTGTGCGCCGATTTCCACCGTCATGAGTCCGTGACCCCTGCCCCGCGAGGTGTTCCGTGGCCCACGCGATGCGGCCCGGTAGGCTTTTCCGACCCATGACGCAGCAGCACCCCGATCTCGCCGCGGAGCAGGCGTACATCGACCACGCGTACGACTGCCTCGAGAAGAGCCGTTCCGACGCGTGGAAGCTGCGCGACCTCAGCGAAGCCACCCGCGGCGGCACCTTCCAGGCCCGATACGAGCGCGACGTCTTCGACGAGGCCCTCGTCAACCGGCTCATCCGGCTCGACCTCGGTGACGCAGCCCTCGTCTTCGGCCGGATCGACCGCTTGGCCGAGACGCCCGACGAGATCGAGAGCTTCCACATCGGTCGGCTCGCCGTTGCCGACGACAACAGCGATCCCGTGGTGGTCGACTGGCGGGCACCGGTCGCCGAACCCTTCTACCGAGCCACCGGTCGAGAACCGATGGGTCTGCGTCGCCGGCGGCACTTCGCTGTACAGAGCCGCACCCTGCTCGGTCTCGAGGACGAACTGTTCGGCGACGGTCATCTCGGTGTCGGCGACGACGCCGGCATCGCTGGCATCTCGAGCATCGTCGATGCCCAGGAAGCCGACCAGCGTGGATCGCAACGAGCCGGTCCGGGGTCGCTACGCGGTTACTCCACCCTGCTGGCTGCACTCGAGCGCGGCCGGACCGGCCAGCTGGGCGACATCGTCGCCACCATCCAGTCCGAGCAGGACGAGATCATCCGCAGTCCACAGGTCGGAGTGCTCGTCGTGCAGGGCGGCCCCGGAACTGGCAAGACGGTGGTGGCGCTGCACCGTGCGGCCTATCTGCTGTACACGTTCCGGTTCCCGCTCGAGGACCAGGGCGTGCTCGTGATCGGTCCGAACCGTGTGTTCCTGCGGTACATCGAGCGCGTGCTGCCGTCGCTGGGAGAGGCCGGGGTCGGCCAGGTCGTGCTCAACGACCTCGTCCAAGGCGTCGAATGGGCGCGCTACGGCGTCGACCCTGCCGACGGTCCGCTCACCGCCACGGTGAAGGGCGATCTGCGGATGTCCGATCTGATCGACAAGGCGGTCACCGACCGCGAGCGGCCCTTGCGCGACGACGTCGTGGTGCCGTTCCGTTCAGGCTTCCTGCGGCTGCGAGCCGAGGAGACCGTCCGCATCGTGCGCGCCGGCCAGCGCCGCTTCCGTCGGCACAACGCCGCCCGCAAGTGGGTGGAAGGCGAGATCTGGTCCGCGATGGCAGCCACGTGGCGCGAGGGCGACCTGCACGCGTCGGAGGTGAAGGACGTGGTCCGAACGATGCCCGAGGTACGCATCGCGCTCGAGCGGATGTGGCCCCTGCTCACGCCAGCGCAACTCCTGCACGATCTGTTCGGCTCGAAGGCACTGCTCAAGCTCGCCGGCGAGAAGTTCCTCAGCGAGGCCGAGTACCTCTCGCTGTACCGGGCGCGCGGGGCAGAGGTGGGCGATGCGCGCTGGACCGACAACGACGTCGCCCTCCTCGACGAGGCTCGCAACTACCTCGGACCGCGCCCGCCTCGCAAGGGGATGCCGGCCGAGGAGGAGGAGATCCGTACCTACGGGCACATCGTGATCGACGAGGTGCAGGACCTCACCCCGATGCAGCTGCGGATGGCTTCGCGCCGGTCCCTCAACGGCAGCATGACCGTGGTGGGCGACATCGCCCAGGCCACGGGTGCGCTGGCTCCCGACGACTGGGACGACATCCTCGCCCACCTGCCCGACAACAAGCCATCGAGGGTGATCGGCCTCAGCGTCGGCTACCGCATCCCCGATCGGATCATGGAGCTCGCGAACCGGGTGATGATGGCGGCCACGCCCACGCTGCGCGCACCGATCAGCGTGCGTGCCGGCGATGAGCGGCCGGAGTACGTCGAGGCGATGTCGCCGGCTCGGCTGTTCGCCGACGTCGCGATGGCCACGGCGTCACTCGCCGACGCCATGCCCGGAGGCAGCATCGCAGTGGTGGCCGCCGATGCGATGGTCGACGAGGTGTCGCAGGCGCTCACCGATGCCGGCATCGAACATGGCCGTGCCACGCGCAGCGGCCTCAGCGCCGCGATCACCGTGGTGCCCGTCAGCGTCGTGAAGGGCCTCGAGCTCGATGGCGTGGTGGTGGTGGAGCCTGCAGCGATCGTGGCGTCCGAGCAGCAGGGCCTGCGCGCGTTGTACGTGGCGCTCACGCGCAGCACCCGGCGACTCACGATCGTGCACGCCCGGCCGCTGCCCGACGCGATGCGCTGACGGCTCGCGCCGGTCAGATCGACAGGAACGCGTCGACCAGGGCGTCGAGGTTCTTCGACGCCTTGTCGGCGTCGGCCGCCCGTGAGAAGTCGACGGCCTTCTCGACCAATGCGACGCTGGCGTCGAACGAGGCGATGAGGTCGACGCGACTGGCTGCCACCTCGGGCTTGGCTGCTTCCCACAGCGCCACGATGCGGTCGGCCGCCGCTCGATCGTCGCCCTCGGCGATCATCACACCGGCGAGCGCTGCCGCCTCGTCGACGAGACGCGGCAGCAGTTCGGCAGCGGTGCCGGTGGGCACGGTGGTGGTCGTGGCCGCGGCCGTGGTGGCCGATGTGGCCAGCGTCTCGTCGTAGGTGGTGGAGGCGCATGCCGAAGCACCGATGGCAAGCATGACTGCGAGCGAGACGGTCAGGGCCGCGCGCCCGGCCGAGCCACTCATGCCGTCACCCAGGCCGTCACTCGTGCCATCACTCAGGCCATCACTCAGGCCATCACGAGGATGCGAGCGCTGGCGAATGCGCCGACACCGACGTGGCGGCCATCGATCTCCACCGTCACCGTGCCGTCGGGCGACGAGGCGGTGAGCACCCCGCTGCGCCCCGGCTGGATGCTCGAGGCCTCGAGGAAGTCGAGCAGCCCGGGGGTGAACTCGAGCTCTTCGGGAATTCGGTTCACGGTGAAGCGCTGACCGACCGCGATCGATGCGAGGGGCGTCGACTCGGGGGCCGCGTACGACGAGCCCGGGATCGGGTTGCCATGAGGACACGTGGTGGGGCTGCCGAGCACCCGGTCCATCGCCTGCTCGACAGCGAGGCTCATCACGTGTTCCCACTTGCCCGCTTCGTGGTGGGCGTCGGCCCACGACAGGCCGAGCATGTCGGTGAGGAACCGCTCGGCGAGCCGGTGACGGCGCACGACGCGTTGGGCCAACTCGAGACCCGTGACCGTGAGGGCGATGCCGTTGGTGATCGTGACCAGTCGTTCGGCCTCGAGCCGGCGGATCATCTCACTGACGGCCGGTCGGCTGACCCGCAGCCGATCGGCGATGCGCGCCTGGATGACGTCGACGTCGTCCTCTTCCAACTCGAAGATGCACTCGCAGTACTCCTCGAAGGCCGGGTGGTGCTCTCCGGATGCAGGCATGTGCCGAGGCTACCCGCAACCGCTCGTCGATGGTCAGCGGCCGCGGGCTCTGCGCAGCCACGACTCGGCGTATCGCAGTCGACGGTCGAGCTGTTCGGTGGTCGCTGCGCTCACCTTCGCCACGCCGGCGAGTCGGTTCATCTCTGCGTTCACCTTGCCATGGCCGAGGCCGGTGATGTCGACGAGGCGCTGGGCCACGAACGCGTTGCGGGCACGCAGGTCGTCCTTGATCTCGGCGACGCTCTTGCCGGACTCACGCGCGAAGCCGGCGTCGGTGGGGATCTCGGGGAGGTGCAGGTCGAGCGCCGCCATGAACTCGGCGTCGTCGGCCCGGTCGGACACGTCGACCTCGGGCTCGTCGTCGAAGGCGAGACCCTCGGCGGTGACGGTGTGGATCTTCATCCCCGTCGCGACTGCGCTGAGCACTGAGAACAGCGACAGTTGCTCGGGCTCGCCCGGTTCGCTCTCAGGGTCGAACGCCGCTTCTTGCTCGGCGGACACGAACTCGTCACCGTCGGTGGGGGCCGGCGGCCGGAGCACGTGCCGTCTGGCCTCGGCGATCTGGAACGCGTGGGTGCGTAGGCGGGGGTCGTCTGGCAGGAACACATACGCCTTCTGTACACCGCGATCGGCCTGCCAGCGGACGAAACGTCCGACGGCCTGGCGGAAGAACAACTCGGTGGTGACGGTGGTGGCGTAGACGCCGACACGCAGGCGGGGGATGTCGACTCCCTCGCTCACCATGCGCACGGCGACCAACCATGGTGCATCGGAGGCGGCGAACGTGGCGATCCGACTCGACGCGGTGGGGTCGTCGCTCACCACCACCTCTGCCGGCACACCGAAGTGGCGGCGGATGAGGGCCGCAACACCGTGGGCGTGCTGCTGGTCCATCGCGATGACCAGGCCGCCGGCGTCGCGCTGGCCGTCGGGGGCCGATCGGATCGCCATCAGCCGGTCGTGCGCCTGGCGCATCACGGCCGACAACCAGTCGCCGTCGAGGCTGAGTGCCGTGCGCAGACGGTGCGCCATCTGATCGCGGGCGAGCTCGTCGTTGAAGTTCGCACTGATGACGCTGCCGTCGGGTGCGCTCCACTCCATCAGCCCGTCGAACCGGGGGAAGTACACCGGGCGCACGACGCCGCCGTCGCGCAGGGCGTCGGCGTATCCGTACGTGTAGTGGCTGTATGCGCTGTCGCCCTCGGCCGTCGCCCGGTATTCGACGAAGGGGATCGCGGCGGTGTCGCTGCGGAACGGGGTGCCGCTCAGGCAGAGTCGGCGGTGTGCGCCGTCGAACGCGACGCGCACCGAGTCGCCCCAGGCCCGTTCGTCGCCAGCATGGTGGATCTCGTCGAGGATGACGAAGGCATCGGATGCGAGGCCCCGCAGCACCTTTGCCGTGCCGGCGGTGGCGATGTGCTGGTACGTGGTGACGAGGCCGTGCACGTCGCGGGCCAGGCCGCCCTGCGGGGTCCAGTCGGGGTCGAGTTCGAGTCCGAGGCGGTGGGCCGCGAGTGCCCACTGGGTCTTCAGATGGCTGGTGGGCGCCACGACGATCAGCCGCCGCCGTTGCTGGCCGAGAGCCCACCGGGCGCAGGTGAGCGCGAAGGTGGTCTTGCCCGCTCCCGGCGTGGCGACTGCCAGGTAGTCGGCGCCGTCATGGGCGGTGAACAGATCGAACGCGGCCCGCTGCCAGGGGCGCAGTCGCACGCTGGGCGGTGCTGGGGCGATCCCTGGCGGGCCCGAAGGGGCGGTCGACGGCGTGGCAGGGGGGACCATGGGGCCACTCAGTCTGCCGGGGAACGAGCCGTCCAGGAACCACGAGTGCCATGTACCCCCTCGAGTAGGGGGTTTTCTGGGGCACTTCGGTCGGCGTGCCTGCGTGATGACGGTCGGAGCGGACGATCAGACCTGATGTTGTCTCCCGCTCTGCATCGTGACGAACCGACGCGCGTCGCCGCAGTGCGTGGCCTGGGCCTGCTCGACTCGCCTCCCGAAGAGCGCTTCGACCGCATCGTCCGCCTTGCCTCGGCCACGATCGGTGTGCCGATGTCGGTCGTCAGCCTGGTCGATGCGGATCGCCAGTGGTTCAAGGCCCGGGTGGGGTTGGACAGCTGCCAGACGCCGCGATCGGTGTCGTTCTGCGCCCACGCGATCCTCGAGCCGTCGGGCGTGTTCGTCGTGGCCGATGCCAACGCCGACCTGCGGTTCGCCGACAACCCCCTCGTCGTCGAGGGTCCGCGCATCCGCAGCTACGCCGGCCGGGTACTCCACGACAGCGCCGGTCTGGCGGTCGGTGCGCTCGCCGTCGCCGACCACGAGCCGCGACAGTTCACCGACGTTCAGCTCATGGTCCTCGACGACCTGGCCGCGATCGTGGAACGTGAGATCGCCGCCACCGACCGCGAGGTCGCGCTCCGCACGGTCGCGCGTCTCGAGCGCACCAAGCATGCGCTGCTCGAGACGTTCACGGAGGGCCTGGTCCTGCAGGCGACCGACGGTGCGATCATCGAGTGGAACTCGGCGGCCGAGCGGGTGCTCGGACTGAGCACCGAAGAGCTCGCCGGTCGTACCTCGATCGACTCGCGATGGCGGTGTGTGCAGGCGGACGGCACCGACTGGCCGGGCGACACCCATCCTGCGATGGTCGCGATGGCGACTGGCAGACCGGTCCGCGATGGGCTGATGGGCGTCCATCGCCCAGATGGTGCCCTCGTGTGGATGCGTGTGAATTCGCAACCGCTGTACGACGAGGGGGTGCTCACCGGCGCGTTCACAGCCTTCCAGGACATCACGGCAGAGATCACCCATGAACGACGATCGGCAGCCATGGCCGAGCGCCTGTCGGTCGCGATCGAGGCGGGTGGCGTGGGCACGGCGCTGCTCGACGGCACAGGCCGGATCACCTTCGTCAACGCCGCCCTCGCCTCGATCCTCGACGCCGGCACAGATGAGCTCGAGGGAGCAGCGCTGAGCAGCTGGTTCCAGGACACCGATCCGGTGCACCGTCAGCTCGAGGAGGTGCGGACCGGCGTGCGCCGGTCGATCGCGGCCGACGTGTGCCTTGCGCCGCCCGACCCCGACGACACCTCGGGGAGCGTCCGGGGAATGCCGGCCACCACCGACGCCAGATGGATCCGGCTGAACCTCAGCCATCTCCCCGATCCGGACGATCATGGAGCGATGTTGGCCCAGGTGACCGATGTGACGATACGTCGCCATCTCGAGGCCGACCTGGCCCGGAGCGAGGAACTGGCTCGCGTGTGCCTCGATGTGCTCGAACAGGGGATCATCTTCGCCAGCCCGACGCTCGGCATCCTGCGCGTGAATCCTGCCGCGCTCCGGATGCTCGGCTACGACGACGACGGTGTGCTCCCCGACTGGGATTCGGAGCACTGGGTGTTCCTCGACACAGCCTTGAACGTGGTGCCGGACGGGGCGTTCCCGACGACACGTGCCCTGGAGACCGGTGAGGCCGTTCGCGACGAGGTGTACTGGATGCAGCGCAAACAGGGCGACTTCATGCGTGCTCGGTTGTCGTGCCTGCCGTTCGGTTGGACCGACGAGCTCGTCGTTGCGTTCACCGACATCACCCCGTACACCCGATGGGGGGACCCGCGTCCCGAGCGGGTCGTGGCGCCCTCGGCGGTCTCCCTGGGTTGAGACACCCCGGTCGTAGTCTGACGGTGTGGCCCACCATCTCGTGCTCGACCGGTTCTCCCCGGCAGTACGCGCCTGGTTCGCAGCCTCGTTCCCCGAACCCACGCCACCGCAGGTGCAGGGGTGGCCGCACATCGTCGAGGGTGCCCACACCCTGATCTGCGCCCCCACCGGATCAGGCAAGACGCTCGCCGCGTTCATGTCGTCGATCGACCGGCTCACCACCACACCGCCGCCCGACGTCAAGCAGCGCACGCGTGTGCTCTACATCTCGCCGCTGCGGGCGTTGGCGTTCGACGTCGAGAAGAACCTCCGTTCACCCCTGATGGGCATCGCGCTCGCCGCCGAGCGCCTCGGCGAGCTGTTCGTCGAGCCGGTGGTGGCGATGCGCACGGGCGACACCTCGGCCAAGGATCGCCAGGCGCTCATCCGCCGACCACCCGACCTGCTCATCACCACTCCGGAGAGCCTCTACCTGATGCTCACCTCGTCGGCGCGCGACACCCTCGCCAATGTCGAGACGGTGATCATCGACGAGATCCACGCGCTCGCGGCCACCAAGCGCGGTGCGCACCTCGCGATGTCGCTCGAACGGCTCGAGCTGGTCACGAAAACACCGCCACAGCGCATCGGGTTGTCGGCCACGCAACGCCCGCTCGAGGAGGTCGCCCACTTCCTCGGTGGTCACACCGACGACGGCGCGTTGCGGCCGGTGGTGATCGTCGATGCCGGCATCCGCAAGACGCTCCAGATCGACGTCGTCGTGCCGGTGGAGGACATGGGTGACCTCGGCAGCGCCAGCTCGCCGGCCCTTGAGGTGCGCAGCGGCCCCGTCGGCTCGGTGGCGCCGGCGCGCACCAGCATCTGGCCGAGCATCTACCCGCGCATCCTCGAACAGATCCTGGCCCATCGCACCACGATCGTGTTCACCAACTCTCGCCGCCAGGCCGAGCGGCTGGCCGCCCGGCTCAACGAGCTGTACGCCGACCGGCTGGCTGCCGCTGCCGCTGCCGCTGCCGCTAGGCAACGAGACGGGCACGAATCCGACGCAGGGCGGCCCGACCATGGCGAGCCCCTCCCGATGATCGAACTCGTGAAGGCGCACCACGGCTCGCTCGCTCGTGAACAGCGAGTCGTCATCGAGGACGAGCTGAAGAGAGGCACGTTGCGCGGCATCGTCGCCACGTCCAGCCTCGAGCTCGGCATCGACATGGGTGCGGTCGACCTCGTCATCCAGGTCGAGTCGCCCGGTGCGGTCAGTCGCGGGTTGCAGCGCATCGGTCGCGCGGGTCACTCGGTCGGCGAGCCCAGCAAGGGCACCCTCTACCCGAAGCACCGCGGCGACCTCCTCGAAGCGGCGGTTGTGGTGCGACGGATGCTCGACGGCGACATCGAGACCACGCACTTCCTCCGCAACCCGCTCGACGTGCTCGCCCAGCAGATCGTCGCCCACGTGGCGATCGCGGACGGCACCGGCGACGTAACGGTCGCCGATCTCGGCCGCCTGGTACGGCGGTGTGCGTGCTTCCACGAGTTGAGCGACGAACTGTTCACCAACGTGCTCGACCTGCTGGCGGGGCGGTACCCCAGCGAGGAGTTCAGCGAGCTGCGGCCGCGGCTCGTGTGGGACCGGGTGAACGAGACGGTGCGCGCCCGCGAGGGGTCGCGTCGACTCGCGGTCACCAGCGGCGGCACCATCCCCGATCGGGGGCTGTTCGGGGTGTTCCTGCCCGACGGCACGCGTGTCGGCGAGCTCGACGAAGAGATGGTGTACGAGAGTCGGCCGGGCGAGACGTTCATCCTGGGCGCGTCCACATGGCGGATCGAGGACATCACCTTCGAGCGCGTCACCGTCACGCCGGCGCCCGGCCAACCGGGGAAGATGCCGTTCTGGCACGGCGACCGTCCCGGCCGTCCGCTCGAACTGGGCCGTGCACTCGGTGCGTTCCAACGCGAGATCCGAGCACTCGACGCGCCGGAGGCCCTGGCCCAGCTGAACGGCCGCTACCAGCTCGACGCACTCGCCGCGAACAACGTGTTGCTGTACCTCGACGAGCAGGTACAGGCGACGGGCGTCGTGCCCGACGACCGCACCGTGGTGGTCGAACGGTTCCGTGACGAGATCGGCGACTGGCGGGTGTGCATCCTCAGCCCGTTCGGCACTCCGGTGCACGCCCCGTGGGCGATGGCGATCGAACGGCGGCTGATGGACCGCTTCGACATGCCGGTCGAGACGATGTGGGGCGACGACGGCATCGTGCTCCGCCTCCCCGAGGCCGCCGATGAGCTGCCGATCGACGAGCTGATCATCGATCCCGACGAGATCGACGAGCTGGTGCTGTCGTCGTTGCCGCAGACCTCGTTGTTCGCTGCCCGTTTCCGAGAGTGCGCCGCGCGGGCCCTGCTGCTGCCGAGGCGCCGGCCCGACCGGCGCACGCCGCTGTGGCAACAGCGCCAGCGCGCCGCCGACCTCCTGGCGGTCGCCGCCAAGTATCCGAGCTTCCCCATCCTGCTCGAGACGTCGCGAGAGTGCGTCCAGGACGTGTTCGACCTCCCGGCGCTGCGCGAGGTGCTCACCCAGCTGCGCAGCCGTGCCATTCGGGTCGTCACGGTCGACACGCCCAAGGCGTCACCGTTCGCGCAGAGCCTGCTGTTCAACTGGATCGCCGCGTACATGTACGAGGGCGATGCGCCGCTGGCCGAACGTCGGGCAGCTGCACTCGCGCTCGACCGCGATCTGCTGCGCGACCTGCTCGGCGCCGAGGAGCTGCGCGAGTTGCTCGACCCTGGCGTGCTCGCGGATCTCGAGCTCGAGCTCCAATGCCTCACCGAGGGTCGTCGTGCGCGCGATGCCGACGAGCTCCACGACGTGCTGCGCAAGGTGGGCGACCTCGGCCCGGCCGAGATCGACCTGCGCTGCGAGGGTGCGGACGGGCGGGCATGGATCGACGAGCTCGTCCGCGCGCGGCGGGCCGTCGAGGTGGGCATCGGTGCCGAGATGCGGGTCATCGCCGCCGAGGACGCGGCGCGTTACCGCGATGCGCTCGGGTGCTCGTTGCCGCTCGGTCTGCCGAGGGCGTTCACCGAGCCCGTGCCGTTGCCGCTCGAGTCCCTGGTCGCCCGATACGCCCGCACACATGCACCGTTCGTGGCCGATGACGTCACCCGACGCCTGGCGGTGCCCGGCACGCGCATCGCCGGCGCGCTTGCGGCGCTCGAGGCCGACGAGCGATTGGTGCGCGGAGAGTTCCGTCCGGGCGGGTCGGGTCGCGAATGGTGCGACGTCGACGTGCTGCGCCAGTTGCGGCGTCGTTCGCTGGCGATGCTCCGCCGCGAGGTCGAGCCCGTCGAACCCGACGCGTACGCCCGGTTCCTCACCCTGTGGCATGGCATCCCTGGTGAGCGTCGCGGGCTCGAGGCAGTGGTCGAGGCGCTCGGTCTGGTGCAGGGTGCTGCACTGGTGGCGAGCTCGCTCGAGACCGATGTGCTGCCCAGCCGTGTGCGCGGCTACCGCCCGACCGATCTCGACGAGCTGTGCACCGCCGGCGAGATCGTCTGGGTCGGCGCCGGGTCGGTGGGCGCCCACGACGGTCGGGTGCGGCTGTTCTTCGCCGATCAGTTGCCGCTGTTGGCACCGTCGATCGAGCCGATCGAGGCACCAACCGGGCCCGTCCACGATGCGATCCGCACGCTGCTCGGCGAGCGCGGGGCGAGCTTCTGGACGCAGTTGCGAGCTGCGGCACCGAGCGCCACCGAGGGCGAACTGCTGGCGGCGCTGTGGGATCTCGTGTGGGCGGGTGAGGTCACCAACGACACCCTCGCTCCGTTGCGGGCCGTGGTCGGCGGCGCTCGCACGGGTGCCGCGAAGCCGGCAGCCCGCGCCGGCCGGCCACGTCCCGGGCGCCTCACCCGCATCGGGCCACCGGCGGGTGGCGGGCGCTGGAGCCTGGTGGCGCCGTTGCTGCAGCCGGTGCCGCGGCCCACCGAGGCCGCGCATGCGGCGGCACTGCAGATGCTCGAGCGCTATGGCGTGGTCACTCGTGAGGCCGTGCTGGCCGAGAACGTCGTCGGCGGGTACGCCGGTGTGTACGGCGTGCTGAAGGTGCTCGAAGAGCGCGGCCAGACACGCCGGGGCTACTTCGTGGCCGGCCTCGGCGCCGCCCAGTTCAGCGTGCCGGGTGCGGTCGATCGGCTGCGCGCGGTGCGCGAGGCGCCCGACCCCGAGCTGCATCCCGACGCGGTGCCAGCGGCCATCGTGCTCGCTGCCACCGATCCGGCCCAGCCATTCGGCGCAGCACTGCCATGGCCTGCGTCGTCGGGTCGGCCGGCGCGCAGCGCTGGTGCACTCGTGGTGCTGTGGCAGGGACGGCCACTGGTGTGGTTCGACCGCCGATCGCACCACCTCGTCACCTTCCCCGACACCCTCGATCCGTGGGGCGGGCCGGCCTGGGCCGAGGCGCTCGCAGCGAGGGTCAAAGACGGTCGATCGCGATCGATGGAAGTCCGCAAGGTCGACGGTGGGGCCCTCGATGCGACGACCCCGGTCGCGCAGGTGTTGCGGAGAGCGGGATTCGTCGACAGCTACCGCGGGTTGGTCTTCCGCTCGAACTGAACGCCCTCACCTTCGCTGGCCGGGCGGAATCGGGCGCCGAACTGTCAGCTGGTGGGGCCGATCGCGCGCAGGCCTGCCCAGGCGAGGTTCGCCACCAGGCGGCCCAGTTCATCGGGCTCGAAGTCGTCGCCGCGCTCGACGAGGCGCCGGCTCACCCCCTCGGCCAGGCCGACCAGGCCGTGGGCGATCGTGCGCTGCTTCTCGTGATCGATCTCGATCGCGATCAGGGGTGCGATGGCCGAGGCGGCTTCCGACGTGATCTTGCGGATCGCCGTCGTGGCTGCTGCGTCTCGGTTGGCCTGTGTTGCGAACAGCAGGAGGAACGCATCGTGGTCCTGGGCCACCCAGCGGAAGTAAGCCTGGAAGCCCAGCTCGGTCTGCATCTTGCCGCTCGTCGCACCGGCGGTCGCCTTCGCGATCGCGGTGATCATCCGGTGGCCGACCTCGTCGATCAGAGCGAGGTACAGGTCCTGCTTGGAGTCGAAGTGCTGGTACAGCACCGGCTTCGTCACGCCGGCGGCCTCGGCGACATCGTTCATCGATGCGCCGTGGTAGCCCTTGCGGGCGAAGACCTGCACCGCCACCTCGAGGATCTGCTCGCGGCGTTCGCCGGCTGGAAGTCGAGTGCTCATAACAGTCTCACCAGGGTAACTGGGCGGGGCGGATTTGTCGCCCGGGGCGCCGATCCTCGATGCGGTGACCAGCCCTCGACGAGCCCTCCGGTGGCAGGCCTTCGGTGGCAGGCTCGATCGGTGGACCGAACTGCCGGCTCAGAAGCCGCGTTCTCGATCGTCGCGCTCGGCCGCCTTGACGGCGTATCCGAGCACGATCGCCGGGGCCAGGAGGATCGAACCGATGATCAGCGCACCGATCACGAGTGCGGACATGGTCGCGTTGAAGCCCATGGTGAACGCCAGCACGAAGGCGATGATCGCGAGTGCGTAGAACAGATACCCGACGCGGTTGGCGAGCAGCGTCCACTTCGCGATCTGCTTGCGGCGGGCTCGAACCGGGTCGACGGCGGTGCGGTCGTGAGCAGACCCGTGCGTGGGCTGATCGTCGTGGCTGGGGCGGGACGCGTCGGTCGACATACAGTCGGGCCATGGTACGTGTGGAGTGGCGCGATCGCGTCCTGGTGGTCACGATCGATCGTCCTGAGCGACGCAACGCCGTCGATCACGCGACCCTGTTGGCCCTGGCGGACGCGCAGGACGAGGCGGCCGCCCGAGGCGCGCGGGCGTTGGTGCTCACGGGCGCCCCACCCGCGTTCTCTGCTGGCGCCGATCTGACGGGGGTGGAGAGCGGCGAGTTCGTCGACGCGCTGGTGCGCGTGCTCCGCGGGTTCACCACGCTCGGGCTGATCACGATCGCTGCCGTCGACGGGCCTGCGCTCGGCGCCGGCACACAACTGGCCGTCGCGTGCGACCTGCGGGTGGCGAGCCCCACCAGCCAGTTCGGCATCCCGGCCGCGAAGCTCGGCCTCGCAGTCGATCGATGGACGATCGACCGCTTATCACGTGAGTTCGGCGCCTCGGTGGCCCGGGCGATGCTGCTCGCGGCGCAGACCTACACCGCCGAGCAGTTGCACGTGATGGGTGGGATCCATCGCCTCGGCGGATTGGCCGACGCGCTCGTCTGGGCCGACGAACTCGCCCACCTCGCGCCGCTGACGATCGAGGCGCACAAGCTGGGCCTCGAGGGGCTGGCACCGCCGCCCGCGGTGGACGAGCGCTTCGAGCAGGGGCGCCTTGCCGCGTGGGACAGCGACGATGCCGAAGAGGGCCGCAC